>Ga0123352_10000015_pt1 | contig 181184 bp, 164 predicted proteins | sample TergutLab28metaG_FD_89700 | JGI IMG/M metagenome (GOLD analysis project Ga0123352, IMG submission 89700) | Labiotermes labralis P1 segment gut microbial communities from Petit-Saut dam, French Guiana - Lab288 P1 | ecosystem: Host-associated > Arthropoda: Insects > Digestive system > Gut ...
CACGACCGAGGACCTCGAAGTGGAAGAGCCGGCACCGACCGGCACATCAGCCACGCCCCGAGCCGGACCAACGCGATGCTCCACCGAAATCACCGATCACATATCAGCCGTGGTGGATCCGGGATCAGTGGGCGACGTTGTACGTCGGCCTCACCGCCGTGCTGAACGTCGTCGACAAGGGCGACAAGGGGCTCGCTCTCACAGCCCACCAGACCTACCGGGACCCGAACCTTCGCCTCGGGTGGACGGACGAGTGGAGCAAGGCTGCCCCGGTGACCGAATGGTCTCAGCGGTGGCCAGACGTTGAGCGGTACCTCGAGAAGATCATCGCCTTCACCGTCACCAAGGGCGGCAAGTACGTCAAGACCGAGGGCATCGTGCAAGCGGCCGTCTCGGGCTACCTCGGCGATCACCGGCGCGCGGTCATCGACCGCGAGGTCGTCCCCAGTTTCCGGGACACCGCCACCAAGACCCGGATCCACGGAGAGTGCAGCGACCCGCTGGCCCAGGCGCTCATTCAGGCGAATCTCGGGTTCGGGAAGCCGCCATCGTCGTTCGGGATGGAGACCGACGCACTGGCGGTCGATCAGGACGGCCGCTTGGTCGCCATCGAGATCAAACCGGGGAGCGTCGGCTCACTCGCCTGGGTGCCGGCGCAGGCGACGATGTATGCCCGGGTCCTGCAACGGTGGGTCGACCTCGACAGTGACCACTGGAAGTCGGTGATCGAGAAGATGCTCGACCAGCGACGCCGGATCGGTCTCGCCACTCCCGACTTCAAAGCCAAGGACTTGCAGCCAAGAGTCGTGTCTGCCGTCGCGTTCCAGCGAGTCGCCAACGACACCTACATCGACCGCATGTACAAGGTGCAGGACACACTGCTCAAGGCCGGCGTCGGCGATTCGGAGCTTGAGTTCTTCGCGGTCGCTCCCTCCGGCCGACTCGATGTCCATGCGCGCCTGTAGGTACTGATCGGGTTCTTCTCAAGATGTTGTGTCGGACCGGCCAGCCACCCTTGCCGACGTGAACAACAGCAACAGCCAGCGAACGCCGCTGGCCGGGGAGGGCCCCCGGAAGACGAACCCCTACGCCACCACCCACAACAGGCTCGCGATCGCCTGGAAGCAGCGCGCTGCGACGCTGCCCGACGAAGCCCGCGAGCCGGGTCACTACTCCCACGGAGACAGGCTCCAGGGCCCGTACCCGGTCTGCCTTCCGCTGGAATACGCGGCACACAACCTCCTGCCCGAGGTCCGCGACGGCGCTCTCGCGCTGTTCGCCGAGCTGGACATCTCGTGGCACGACTCAGTCGCGGGCGGCCCGAGCAATCACCTGCGGGACTCGCAGGTCCAGTGCGTCAACGCGCTCTTCGCGATGGTGTCGGACCCGGACCGCCTCAAGCGCGCCTTCGGCCGGGTCGTCGACATCGCGGAGGTCTTCCAGATCGAGGACGGCCGGTACCTCACGTTCGAGTACATCGGTCCCACTGACTACTTCGGCGAAGGCGTCCGTCACGGCAAGGAGGTGGGGCGGCGCCGTGGCACCAACTGCACCAGCGTCGACGCCGCCTTCCTCTTCAGGTCGTCGACCGGCGTCACCGAGCTGGCGCTGGTCGAGTGGAAGTTCACCGAGTCCTACCTCACCGCCCAGGACCGTGATCCTGCCTCCGACGCCGTCCGGATCGGTCGGTACGCCGAGGATCTCTCCGCGCCCGACGGCCCGGTGCGAGCAGACGTCCTCCCGATCGAGCTTCTGTTGGACGAGCCGTTCTACCAGCTGATGCGGCAGCAGCTCCTCGCCCACCGGCTGGAGCAGGCTCACGCCCACGGCGCGGACGTCGTACGCGTCCTCCACGTCCTCTCCCCGGACAACACCGGCTACCAGGACTCGCTGGCCCGGCCCGAGCACCGGGCCATCGGCGCCACGGTCGACGAGGCGTGGTCCAAGCTCCTGCGAGCAGCGGATCGGTTCGTGCACATCGACCCGTCGGTCTTCCTCGACCCTCTGATCACGTCCGAGGCGTACGTCGACCGCTACGCGACCTCGCAGTCGCTCGATTCCTGAGGTTGTTGCCGTGCTCGGCGACGTCACGGCTTTGTGTCGGATGTCCTCCGTAGTCTCCGTCTCAGATGACGAAGGAGGTTCCACATGGAAGATGTGAACCGCGGCGAGATGTTCGCCGCAACGAATGAGACCGCGGCGTGGGCCGCGCTCGAGCAGGCCCTGGTGGCATACGTCGGCGGGATGACCGACCCGAGCGACCACCTCGACCTCGAGGTGCCCGGCAACCTCTGCGCATGCTTCACGGCCGCCGACTCCGGTGACGTCCAGCTGACGCTGCCCGACCTCGACACCCAGCAGGTCCGGTCGCGGGAGCGAGCCGCCGACCTAGCCGCGGCGGCCGTCGTCGCGCTGCGCGACCAGATGCACCTGGCCCACCCGCACCTGCTGACCATCAGCGCCTCGGGGCCCCAGGCCGCGCTGCGCGGGATGCTCGGGCTCGAGGACTCCGACGACGTTCCACACGAGCCGGGCGGCCCCGCCGCCCCCGTCGTGATCACTCCCAGCGGCCGCGACGACCTCAACGCCGCGATCGCCGAGGCGCTCACCAAGAAGTACGCCGAGGAGCCGACCGTCGACAGCGACGGCGACTTCGTGCTGAGCCACATGGGTCAGACCGTGTGGGTGCACGCGTTCGACGACCAGCCCGCGGTCCGGATCATGGCCCGCGTGGCACACGACGTGCGGTCCCGCCGCCAAGCCGCTGTCGAGCTGGCGATCCTCAACCGCAACAGCGTCTTCGTCGACTGGGCACTGACCGACCGCGACGTGTGGCAGCGCATCACGTTCCCCGCCGGCCCGTTCGCGCCGGACCACCTCGACGAGATGCTTCGGCAGTTCTTCGCCGCGATGTCCGAGACCCGCGACGACCTGGCCCTGCGCCTGGGCGCGACGGTCGCGTGAAGACCCTGACCACCGCCCAGCAGGACCGGGCCTGCGGCACGGTCCTCGGCACCGCCGTGGGCGATGCCCTCGGCGCCGGTTACGAGCTCGGCTCCGCTCCCCTCGGGCCGACCGGTCCCCAGATGATCGGCGGCGGGCTCGGCGACTTCGAGCCCGGCGAGTGGACCGACGACACCACCATGGCGTGGTGCAGCCTCGACGTCGCCGCCCGCCACGTCGACCTGCGTACCGCCGACGGGCTCGACCAGATCGCGCGCAACTTCCGCGCCTGGTACGACTCCCGCCCGCCCGACATCGGCAACCAGTCCCGCACCGTCCTGCGCCAGGCAGGCCCGGAGCCGACCGGAGCGGTGATGACCGCGACCGCCTACGACCTCCACGCCCGTACCGGACGCACCGCCGGCAACGGCTCCCTGATGCGTACGGCGCCCGTCGCGCTGCCGTTCCTCGATGACCCGGACGCGCTCACCGAAGCAGCGCGGAAGGTCAGTGCGCTGACCCACTACGACCACCAGGCCCAGGAGGCCTGCGTGCTGTGGTCCCTCGCGATCCGACACGCGATCCTCCACGCCGAGCTCGACCTCCGCGCCGGCCTCGACCACCTGCCCGAGCAGTCGCAGGCGTTCTGGGTCGAGCGGATCGAGGAGGCCGAGACCGCCGCCCCCAACAGCTTCTCCCCCAACGTCTGGGCCGTCGCAGCGCTGCAGGCGGCATGGGCCGCGATCCACCAGACCCCGGTGCCGACCGACGACCCACGGCGCCACGTCGAGGACGCACTCGCCTGCGTGATCGGCATCGGGCACGACACCGACACGACCGCCGCCATCGCCGGTGCGCTGCTCGGTGCCCGGTGGGGAGCGTCCGCGTTCCCGGCGCGCTGGCGACGGATCACCCACGGCTACCCCGGCCTGACCGGCGAGCAGCTCGTCGAGCTCGCCCACCTCGCCGCCAACGGTCGCCCCGGCGTCTACGGCTGGCCGACCGTCGGGCGGATCGACTACTCGGTCTACGACATCGGGATCACCCCGATCCCCCACCCCTACGACGACAAGGTGCTGCTCGCCGACGCCGCAGCCCTCGACCAGTTGCCCGACGGCGTGACCGCCGCGGTGAGCATGTGCCTGCTCGGCACCGCCCAGGTCCCCGACGACATCGAGCACCGGTCCTTCCGGCTCATCGACCGCGCCGACGCGGAGTCGAACCCGAACCTGGACTTCATCCTGCGCGACGCGGCCACCGCGATCGCCGACCTCCGGACCGAGGGCCACACCGTGCTGCTGCACTGCGTGGCCGCCCAGTCCCGCACCCCGGCCGTCGCCATCGCCTACGCGATGACCCTCGGGATCCCCTACACCGAGGCGCGCCGCGCCGTGCTCGCCGCGCTGCCCACGGCGCGGCCCAACCACGGCTTCGAAGCCGCCCTCCGCCGGCTCGCCACGAAGGAGCAGGCATGAAGAAGACGCTCTACATCGACATGGACGGCGTCATCTGCGACTTCGACTCCGGCCTCGCCCGCCTCGACCCCGCCGTGCGCGAGCGGTACCGCGGTCGCGAGGACCAGATCCCCGATCTGTTCTCCCTGATGACGCCGATCCCCGGCGCCATCGAGGCGGTGACCGAGCTGGCCGGCCTGTTCGACACCTACGTGCTCTCCACCGTCCCGTGGGCGAACACCTCCGGCGCGAGCCAGAAGATCGAATGGATCCAGCGCCACTTCGGCAAGGACCGACACAGCCCGCTGTGGAAGCGGATCATCCTGTCCCACCACAAGCACCTCAACCGCGGCGACTACCTCATCGACGACCGACCGCACCGCAACGGCGCCGCCCAGTTCGCCGAGACCAACGCCGGCGCCACGACCCTGCACTTCGGCAGCCCCGAGTTCCCGGACTGGGCGACCGTGCTCGACTTCCTCCGGCCCAGAGCATGAACGAATTCAGGTCCGCCCACGAGGTACTCCCGACCAGGCGGAAGAATCCGAGTCCCGCGCTGCAGCGGCACTGTCCTGGTCACGGCGAGAACTTCCTCCGCGCAGGCATCACTTGGATGATCCGGGTGCGTCGTCGTACTCGCGGTAGCCGACGTCGAGCATCGCGCCGTCCTCGACGGGTCCGATGAACATCGCGGAGCCGTCGCCGTCGTCGAAGACCTTCACGTAGTTGCAGAGCGCGTACAGCATGTCGGCGTCCTCGACGCCGTGCTCTCCGTGATCCTCATGACTGCAGGTTTTCTTGCACCAGCCGACGGAAATGCAAGGGAATTTGCAAAGAGTCTCAGCCGCATCGGAGACGACTCATGGCCGACCTCCCGGCATTCGCTGAGGGAGTCGACCCCGCGGCGAACGTCGACGCCGGCACGCCACGTTCTTCGGCAAGCTTCGCCCCCAGGCGGTAGTCGTCCTCGTTGAGGTGAACCTGAAGTACGTTGCTCCGGTCGTGGCCGCGAGTGACCCGCACGTTGCTCGGCAGCACCAGGTCGACCGAGTCGTCCGCCTCTTCGGCGGCGCGAGACTCGGACTCGATCAGGTCAGAGATCCTGTTCATGACATCTCCTCCGAGAGGCGCGTCGCGCTGACTCTGAATCGAGATCTCAGGGCTGCTCGGCCTCGCGTCAAGCCGGCGCCGGAGGGCGTCCTGCCGCGCCCAGCGGCACCATTCCGATGGCTCTGCCTTCGGCGTCGAGGAGTCGACCCATGCGCTTGAGGGACCTGAGGATGATGCTTCTCTCGGTGACCCTCAGGTCGGTGAAGGTCGAGCCGAGCTTCGCCTCCAACGCGATCAGGTCCTCCGGGCGCCGCAGCATCCCCATCAGCAGCAGGTTGCTCCGACCTCCCGCGGTCGCGACGCACATCCGGATCTGCGGCCAGGTCTGCAGAGTGCTCGCCAACGCGTCGAGCCGACCGGCGGGCAGCTGGGCCCGGACGGTCACGTTCGTGCGCCAGCCGGCCAACGGATGAGCGAAGTCGCAACGCAGGACGAGTACCCCCGCGCGTCGCAGCGCCTCGATGCGCCGCCGGACGGTCGCCTCGCTCTTCCGCGCCGAGGCCGCCAGTCGCGAGGCCGGTACCCGGGCGTCGGCACCTAGCGCCAGGATCAGACCGGCATCCTCGTCTCGCAGCCCTCGCCCTGCTGGAGCGGGTCGGTCGCGTGCGCCGGCAAGCACAGCGCTCGCCGTCGGCTCCAGCGCCTGCGCACGCAGATTCGAGCCGTCGAAATACATCCGCGTGGCGACGGCGCTCCGGACGGCCTGGAGACCGGGCGTGCTGCGCAGTCGGGTCAGGACGACGTCGTCGAGGTCGCTCATCTCATCGACGGCGACGCACAGCAGCAGGTCCCACTCCCCGTCCAACCGATCGACACCGAAGACGTAGGGATCGCGGCACACCTGGTCGCAGACCGCTGGGAGCGCGCTCGGCGCGCAGCGCAGCCAGATGTAGGCGACCTGGGTCGTGGTCGACGTATAGGCGGTCGTCCAGGCCAAGCCGTCCGCACTCAACCGCTGCCAACGACGAGCCGCCGTGGTGGCGTCGATCCCGAGGGCCTGACCAATGCGGCTCCAGGCTGCTCTGGGGTCGATCTGCAATGCATGAATCAGCCGGAGATCCTCTTCGCTGAGGGAGCGCGAGCCCGAATCCTGCAGAGAAGCACCGGAACGGTCGGAATCCGGCATCTCGGTCGGCACTTCCCCCATATCGCCGATTCTGGCACGACTCGAGATGAGAGAGAGTTGTTCATGGGGGGTCGTCGGCTGGCAGGCATGGCCGTGTTCTCGATGTGCGTCCTGGTGGCCTCGGTGGCGCAGGTGCCGGACCCGGCATCGGCAGGTACGCCGACGGCGAGGGCCACGCGAACGAGCTTCTATGCTCCGCCACCCGGTTCGGTCGCCGGACCGCACGGCACCGTCATCCGGGCCCGCAGGATCTCCGGTCCGGCCGCCTTCCCGGACTCGACGACCTGGCTGGTGCTCTACCGCTCGCGGACCTCCGCCGGCACTCCGGCGGTCTCCTCCGGAACAGTGACGGTGCCCGATGGCGATGCGCCCGAGGGCGGCTGGCCGCTGATCTCCTGGGCACACGGCACAACGGGCGTGGCCGACGCCTGCGCTCCGTCCAGATATGGGCCGGGCTACGGCTCCGAGGCCTATGTGTCGGTCTACCGGGCCACCTTGGCTAAGTGGGTCGCGGCCGGCTACGCCGTCGCCCAGACCGACTACATCGGGCTCGGCACGCCGGGCCCCCACGCGTACGCCGATGGCGTCGCGGAGGCGCATGCCGTTGCCGACATCGCGGCAGCCTCACGAACGGTGGCACCTTCGATCGGCAGGCGCTGGGTGGCCATGGGACATTCCCAGGGTGGTCAGGCCGCGATCTTCGCCTCGGCGCTGGGCCAGGCCTGGGATCCGCAGATGAGGCTGCTCGGAGCAGCGGCTCTGGCCCCGGGCTCGAACTGGGTCACGGACGTCGGCCTGCTCCGAAGCCTGCCGGTGACCAATCCCGGCGTGGCGTTCCTGCCGCTGCTGCTGCGTGGAGTCCAAGCGGTGAGCAGCTTCGATCCCGACACGGTCCTCACCGACAGGGCCGAGGCGCTGCTTGACGATGTCGACAAGGGCTGCCTGGCACAGCTGCAGGAGAAGACCTCCTGGGGCGGGATCAGGGGCAACGCCGTGTTCAGGAGTGGCGCTGACTTGAGTCAGCTCAACAGGGTCCTCAAGGCCGATGACCCCGGGACGACGAGTCCGAAGGTCCCGATCTTCATGGCACAGGGTCTGCTCGACCAGACGTCGCTGGCCCCCTTCACCGAGGTTCTCGCACTGGAGCTTCGGGCGAAGCGCGTGAGGCTCGACTACCAGCGCTATCCCACAGCCGATCACCGCGGGGTGATCGCAGCTTCCTATCCGGCGGCCCAGCGGTGGGTGGCCGCGTTGTTCGCGAGCTGACCGAGATCGAGTACCCGGGGGGAGATATGAAGGTCGCGCAGAGATCGGTCGGACTGGTCGCGGCAGCGACGGCAGCGAGTCTCGCGCTGCTCTCCCCTGCCACAGCGCAGGCGGCAACGAGCGTGCCGACTCCGGCGAACGACTCGTTCTACAGCTACTCAGGACCCTTGAGCGGAGTGCCCAACGGGACGATCCTGCGCAAGCGCACGGTCGAGACCGCCCCCATGGGCACGGCAGCGGTTCTGCCCGCCACTCAGGTGCTCTACAAGACCACCGACGATCTCGGACAGCCCGATGCGACGGTGGCGACGATCTTCCGACCCCTGAGCAGCATGCTCGGCATGAGGTCGAAGATCATCTCCTACCAGGAGTTCTACGACGGCCTGGCGAGCACCTGCCGCCCCTCCTACCAGCTGCGCATCGGCGGCACGACGCTGAGCAAGGCACAGAACGCGGTCGACGAAGAGCCGATCACCCAGTGGCTGGCCGCGGGGTACACGGTCGTCACGAGCGACTACGAGGGCTCGACCGACGACTTCGGCGCCGGCATCCAGTCGGGTCGCCAGACCCTCGACGGGATCAGGGCGACCGAGCACCTGCTCGGAGACCCCGCTAGCACGGCCGTCGGGCTGGAGGGCTATTCCGGTGGGTCGACCGCGAGCATGTGGGCGGCTCAGGAGCAGCCGACGTACGCACCGAGGTTGAACATCAGGGGCGTGGCAGCCGGCGGCATCCCGGTCGACTTCGCCCACAACCTGCTGTACATCAACGAGTCCACCAGCTGGGCCGGCGCGATGCCCGCGGTGGCGTTGGGGCTGATCCGGGCCTTTCATGCCGACGCGAGCACGTACGCGAACGCGGCGGGCATGGCGGTGCTGACCCAGACGGCCAAGGGCTGCCTCGTGCCCACGGCCGACCCGGGCCTGGACTTCCACACCATGCTGAAGCCGGCGTATCAGGACTGGCAGCACGTCCCGTTCTTCGTGAAGGTCTTCAACTCCACGATCATGGGGCGCGGGCCCACTCCGAGGGAGCCGTTGCTCATGACGGTCGGGAGCTCCGATGGCACCGGCGACGGGGTGATGGTCGCCAAGGACGTCCAGCAGCTGGCCTACGAGTACTGCCGGCGCGGGGTCCCGGTGGACTTCAAGACCGACAAGGGCCTGAACCACACCGAGGCCGCATTGTCGTTCCTGCCAAGGGCGACGGCGTTCTTGAACGCACGGATGCACGGACGCAGCACCACGACCGACTGCTCGAGCACGGAGGCCGGCAACCCGCTGACGCCGCTGCCGGCGCACTGAGCTTCTCGCCCCAGCCACGTCCAGCCCGGTCTAGATCGGGTCATCACGCGTCATGATCTTGAAGTGCTGCATCCCGATCTGTACGCCGACGGCGATGGTGCCGACCTGCGCGAGGATCCAGCCGATGACGGCGATCAGGATGCCGACGAGTCGGACGTCCTGGGTGCCCGTGTCGGTGAGGGTCCACAGGACGATGCCTACGGCCAGTCCGATGATCCCCTGCACGATCAGCCAGTACGGGTTGTAGTAGCCGGAGGGCCAGGTCCGGCCCGTCTGCGCGCTCATTGCCGCAGCGTCGCAGAAGGCGACGGCCCGCGCAGCCGAATGTGATGACTCTGGGCGGGCGGGAGCGGCCGATCAACCGCTCTCGCCCACCCAGAGCCGACGAGCCTCAGTTGAGGGAGGTCTCGTCACCCATCGTGGTCGGGCCGTTGGCACGATGGCCGTTGGCCGACGGTCCGTTGCTGCTGAAGGCCGGGGCGGGCGCTGCGCTGCGGCTCTTCCACGCGGCGAGGCCGGCGGCGGCGATCGCCGCCACTCCGCCGAAGATCAGCACCTTCTTGAGCTTCGAGCCGCCGGACGAAGCACCGGGCAGGCGGTCGGAGATCGCGTCCGGGACGCGCTCCACCACCTGGTCCGGAAGGTGTCCGACGAGGGTCGCCCCCACCGCCGCGCTGCGGGAGCGGGCGTCGCCGACGGCCGATCCCAGTGCGGGTCCGGCATCGTCGATCAGCTGCTTGATGTCGGCCATGATCTCCGACGGCATTCCGTCGAGGTCGTTCTTGATGTCGTGCAGGACGCTCTCGCGCGGCATGGCTACCTCCTCGGGGGTGGACGTTGGGCACTCAGTACCCCATCGCCCGGAGTCGATGCATGCCCTGCGATCTACCCCGCCCGCGCGCGGAGGTCGGCGAAGGCGGCGACGAAGTCGTACGGATCGGTGTAGCGCCGCAGCGACAGCACCTCCTCGGACGGCACTGGCTGCAGGCAGTCGTTGCAGCGGACCTTGACGCCGTTGCGGGGCGAGTCGGGGGCATCGTAGGAGTGCCACCGAGTCTGCTCCGTCGACCTGTTGCACGTGGGGCACCATGCTGGTCGCACCCACGGACCGAAATCCCTCGACATGGGAGAAGATTGACGCACCCAACCACCCCGCGTCACGCCCCTCGAGCCCGGTTCGCGAAGGTCGATCCGCACGATCCGGCGGCATGGTCCGAGCGGGCTATCGGGGCCGGGACGCACGAGGACTAAAGGGCCGCGAGGACCTCGCCGGCGGCCCGTTCGCCCGACCCGATCGCGCCGTCCATGTAGCCGCTCCAGTACGTCGCCGTCTCGGTGCCGGCCCAGTGGACCCGGCGGAACGGCGTACGGATCGAGGAGCCGTACCTCGTCAGGGCACCGACGTGCGGCAGCGCCGTCGGAGCGCCGGTGGTCCACGGCTCGAGGGTCCAGTCGTGCTCGACGTACTCGATCGGGCGCAGGGCGTCGTCGCCGAACATCTGGGCGAAGCCAGCGAGGATCCGCGCGCGGCGCTGCGCCTTCGGGAGCCGGGCGACCTCCCTCCACGTGGAGCCGCCGACGAACGCCAGCAGCACACCGATGTGCGCGTCGGCGGGGCTGTTGTCGAAGACCGCCCGTGTCACGCCGGTCGCGGCGACGCCCGAGCCGGACAGCCCGGCCGCTCGCCAGAAGGGCGTGCGATAGACGGCGTCGCACTTCATCAGCTTGCCCATCGGCATCTCGCGCAGCAGCTGGTGCCGGGCGGCCGGCAGGTGCGGGTGCCAGTCGATGTCGAGCACGAGCGGCGGCGGCACGGCCACCACGACCCGCTCGGCGCGGACCGTCCCGCGATCGGTGTGCACGAGCACGCTGCCGGTCTGCTGCCGGATCGACCGCACCGGCGCGTTCAGCGCCACGCGGCCGCCGAGGTGCCTGGCCATGGCCAGCGGCAGCGCCTGCGAGCCGAGGACGAAGCGGGAGTCCTGGGCGCCGTTCGACGTACCGGACGAGCGCTCGAAGGTGCCCGGGTGCGTCGCGTCGCCGGCGGTCGCGACGTACCAGAGCAGGAAGAGCAGCGAGATGTTCTGGCCGTCGGAGCCGAAGCACGGCTGCAGCCAGGCGAGGATCACCTTCTCGATGTCGGGGATGATCGACTGCTGCGCCAGCCAGTCCTTCACCGTGACCGCGTCCCACTCCTTCGCCTTCGGGTGCGTCCACGGCGCCGAGACGTCGATCTCCTTGGCCCACTGGTCGATCTTCGACTGCAGCAGCAGCGCATCGAGCAGGATGGTCGGGTCGGTCGGCACGGTCCCCGTGTACTTCGACCGCGCCCCCGACTTGTTGATGTAGACGTTGCGGCCCTTGAGGTACTCCTTGAACGTCCTCAGCCCGTACGCCGCCGCCATCGCGAGCACCCGGTCCTGCGTCGGGCCCACGAACGCACCGCCGGACTCGATCACTCCCCCGGCACGGAGGTGGTGGTTGAGCACCCGGCCGCCCACACGGTCGCGCGCCTCCACGACGAGGACGTCCTTGTGGTGCCGGTGCAGCTGGCGGGCCGCAGTCAGACCGGCGAGGCCGGCGCCGACCACCACGACGTCGACGCTCCGCGGTAGGGCGCCGTGGGTCGAGGCCGCCTCCGCCGTACCCGGCAGCCCGCCGAGGTCGAGGCCCAGCAGGCCGATCCCGGCCGCCGTGCCCGCCAGCACGCCACGCCGGCCGACACCGGACCCGTCCCCGAAGCCTTCTAGAACACGTTCCATGATCGGCCAAACGTACGACGACCCGGAGGGTGCCGCCACCGGCCGCAGGAATCTCAGCACGCGGTCAGCGGCAGGGAACGCCGGACGGGATGTCGAGCAGGCCTCCGATGACCTGCAGCGCGCATCCACCGGCGACGTCCTCGACGAGGTTGACCACGTTGGTCAGTCCGTTCTGCAACCAGCTCGGAGCCTGACTGCCGGCCGGCAGGGCGGTCACCTGGATGTCGTAGCCGAAGGTCAAGGTGCAGGGCGTGGGCGTCGTCGAATCGGTGAGCGTGAAGTCGAACAGGTAGTGCCCCGTAGCCAACGGGCTGCCGGTGATCGTGGCGACACCGTCCGGCGAGGACGTGAACCTCTCACCCGGCGGGAGCCTCCCCTCCGTCGACCACGAGTACGGCGCCGGCTGGGCGCTCCTGCTGACGTCGAGCGTCTCGGAGACGTGCTCTAGGAGCTGCTGGTGGTCCATGTCCTGGCCGGGGATGCCCGTGGCGGCCAACCCGGACCAGGTGCACGCGTCGGCGCTCGTCGCATCGGCGCGGGCCGGGCTCGGCGTGACGACCAGGGCGAGGCCGCCCATGGCCACCAGCGCGGAGAAGAGGGCGCCCGTCGTACGACGGCGGCGAGGGGCAGAACAGGCCTTCATGGTGACTCCTGGGCTCAGCCCTCCCCCGCGGCGGAGACTAGCCCTCCCGCACTCGTCTTGGGAATAGGTTGTGCGCGTGTCCGACGTACCCCTCCTGGTCGACGGCGGCGTACGCCGGCACGGCCGGTCCTCCGCCCGCCCGGATGTCGCCGACCCGCTCGCCGAGCGCTCACGGGTCCCGAGAGCGCTGCGGTGGCTGCGGCTCAAGGAGTGGCAGGGCTTCACGCTGCTCCATCCGGAGATGTCCTCGTCGTTCATCCTCCAGGACGCGCACTACCTCGCGAGCTCGGAGATCTACGTCCGCGATGCCGCCGGCCTCGTCGAGCACGCACGCAACGCGCGCGGTGGCTCGCTCCGACTGCCGGCCCGCCTCTACCCGAGCAGCCCGTCGATCAAGGCGCCCGGCTACCGCATCGCATTCGAGTGGGCTGCCTCCCCCGCCGGCCACCACCGGGTGACAGCGCGTGTCGACGCCGAGGACGACCAGCCCGCGATCTCGGTCGACCTCGTCCTGGACGGCGGCGCGTCGTCGGCGCCGCTCTCGGTGAGCGCGCCGCTGCCCGGCGGCTCGATGTACACGCACAAGGTCGCCTATCCCGCCTCCGGGACGATCGCGGTCGGCGACCGCACCCACGTCTTCGACCCCTCACGCGACCTGGCGGTCCTCGACGAGCACCGCACCTTCCTGCCCTACCGCACCCGCTGGCTGTGGGGCACCTTCGCCGGCATCACGCCCGACGGCATCGCCGGCGCGAACTTCGCCGAGCGCGCCACCGTGCCCGGCAGCGAGGAGGAGTCGGGCCTGTGGGTGCCCGGCGCGTGCGAGCCGCTCGCCGACATCGCCTTCACCGCCAGCGATCCCGCCGATCCCCTGAAGCCCTGGACGATGCGCAGCGAGGACGGCCGGCTCGACGTCACCTTCACGCCCGAGGACCGCAAGTCCGTGCGCCACCAGCTCGTCGTCGCGTCGATCGACTACTGGCAGCTCGTCGGCAGCTACACCGGCACCGTGGCCGGCCTACCCGTCACCGCGATGCGCGGGGTGTGCGAGTCGATGCGCGCCCGTCTGTGAGCGCCGCACGCCTCCTCCTCGACCGCAGCAGACCACCGGCGAGCAGGGCGCCGAGGGCCGCGCCCGCGGTGTTGAGGATGACGTCGTCCACGTCGGCAGCTCGACCGACGTCCAGGACGTACTGACCGGTCTCGATCGTCAGCGAGAGCGCGAGCCCTGCGGCGAGGCCCGGCCACACGCGCCCGCGGGAGAGCGCCGAGGTGAGCCAGCCGACCGGCAGGAACATGGCGACGTTGCCGAGCAGGTTCACCGAGCCCAGCGCGATGCTCCCGTTGTGGAGCTCCTCGCCGATGGTGCGGCCCGGCACCAGGTTGATCGACCTGCCGCTGCCGGTGCCGACCAGCGTCATCAGGAGCAGGATCCCCACGACGAGCACGAGCAGGACAGCCGCGACCCGGCGACGCCTGAGCGCGACCGCGAGCAGCAGGACGCCCACGCAGCCCAGCACGACGAGGAGCCCCAGGCTCAGCGGGGAGAACCGGAAGGCATGGGCGTACACCGCTGAAGAATAGGTACGGCGCGCCGGCGGTGATCCGCCGACGCGCCGTACCGCTGCTCAGGTCAGACGAGGTCGAGGCCGGGGTAGAGCTCGTGCTTGGCGAGCATCTCGGCCGCGGCCGCGTGGGTCTTGTCGGCGACCCCGTCACCCAGGACGTACGACGCCTTGGACGGGCCGCCCGCCTTGGTGGTGCCGGGCTCGGTGTTGGTGAGCACGTCGACGACGAGGTCGGCGACGCGGTCGAACTCGTCGTGGCCGAAGCCGCGGGTGGTCAGCGCGGGCGTGCCGAAGCGGATGCCGGAGGTGTACCAGGCGCCGTTCGGGTCGGCCGGGACCGAGTTGCGGTTGGTGACGATGCCGGAGTCGAGCAGCGCCGATTCGGCCTGGCGGCCGGTGAGGCCGAACGAGCTCACGTCGAGCAGCACGATGTGGTTGTCGGTGCCGTCGGTGACCAGCCTGGCGCCGCGCTTCTTGAAGCCCTCGGCGAGTGACTGCGCGTTGTCGGCGACCTGCTGGGCGTAGGTCCGGAAGGAGTCCTGGCGCGCCTCGGCGAACGCGACGGCCTTGGCGGCCATGACGTGCGAGAGCGGACCGCCGAGGACCATCGGGCACCCGCGGTCGACGGACGGGGCGTACTCCTCGGTCGCGAGGATGAAGCCACCGCGCGGGCCGCGCAGCGACTTGTGCGAGGTGGAGGTGACGACGTGGGCGTGCGGGACCGGGTCCTCGTCGCCGGTGAAGACCTTGCCCGCCACGAGGCCGGCGAAGTGGGCCATGTCGACCATCAGGGTCGCGCCCACGGAGTCGGCGATCTCGCGCATCTTGGCGAAGTTCACGCGGCGCGGGTAGGCGGAGTAGCCGGCGACCAGGATCAGCGGCTTGAACTCCTTGACCTTCGCGGCGACGGCGTCGTAGTCGAGCAGCCCGGTCTCCGGGTCGGTGCCGTACTGGTTCTGGTGGAACATCTTGCCGGAGATGTTCGGGCGGAAGCCGTGGGTCAGGTGGCCGCCGGCATCCAGGCTCATGCCGAGCAGGCGCTGGTTGCCGAGCTCGCCCCGCAGCTTCTCCCAGTCGGCCTCGGAGAGGTCGTTCATGTTCTTCACGCCGGCGTTCTCGAGCCACGGGCCCTCGACGCGGTGCGCGAGGATCGACCAGTACGCCGTCAGGTTCGCGTCGATCCCGGAGTGCGGCTGGACGTAGGCGTACTCGGAGCCGAACAGCTCGCGGGCGTGCTCGGCGGCGAGCTCCTCGACGGTGTCGACGTTCTGGCAGCCGGCGTAGAAGCGGTGGCCGATGGTGCCCTCGGCGTACTTGTCGGAGAACCAGGTGCCCATGGTCATCAGCACGGCCGGCGAGGCGTAGTTCTCGGAGGCGATCAGCTTGAGCGAGGCACGCTGGTCGGCCAGCTCCTTGCGGGTGGCCTCGGCCACGCGCGGCTCGACCGCGGCGATCACGTCGAGGGCCTGGCTGTAGGCGCTGCTGACGAGGTTCATGGACGGCGTCTCGCTCATGCGCACAGACTAGTGGTCGACGGCGACGCTGGCCGAGCCGGCCACGGCGCCGATGTGACCTCGGTCGCACCGACCGCGCAGGACGCCCTCCCCGCGACAGCCTCGTCTCATATCCCGGTACCAGCGTCCACATCACGAGATTCGAGTTTGTGGGATGGCCGTCCGAAACCTGAGACTTCTTGACATGGTCACCGCTGCAACCCACGCCTACCTGGTGGTACGCCGCCACGTGGACCTCGGGCGTACCCGCAGCGCCATGTGTTGGTCCCTCTGACACGACTCCGACCATCTCCGCGCGCCGTCGCGCGCGTCCGTCAGCGAAAGGGACCACCCAGCGATGCCTGATCTGCGCTTCAAGCCCGACAGGGCCCAGCACACCGAGATCCCCCGGCCCCGCCGTGCCGAGGGCCAGTGGGCGCTCGGCTACACCGAGCCGCTCAACAAGAACGAGCAGTCGAAGAAGGACGACGACCCGCTGAACGTCCGGGACCGGATCCTCTACATCTACTCCAAGCGCGGCTTCGACTCGATCGACCCGGCCGACCTGCGCGGCCGCTTCCGCTGGATGGGCCTCTACACCCAGCGCAAGCCCGGCATCGACGGCGGCAAGACCGGTGCGCTCGAGGAGGAGGAGCTCGACGACCGCTACTTCATGATGCGGATCCGCACCGACGGCTCGCTGCTCTCCCCCGCCGCGCTGAGCACGCTCGGCGGCATCTCCACCGACTTCGCCCGCGACTCGGCCGACGTCACCGACCGTCAGAACATCCAGCTGCACTGGGTCGACATCAAGGACGTCCCGGAGATCTGGGACCGCCTCGCCTCCGTCGGGCTGCAGTCCCTCGAGGCCTGCGGCGACGGCCCCCGACCGTTCCTCGGCTCCCCCGTCGCCGGCATCGCCGAGGACGAGATCATCGACGGCACGCCCGCGCTGCAGGAGATCCAGCGGCGCTTCCTCGGCAACCCGGACTTCTCCAACCTGCCGCGCAAGTTCAAGACCTCGGTCAGCGGTCACCCCAGCCTCGACGGCGCACCGGAGATCAACGACGTCTCGTTCGTCGGCGTCGTGCACCCCGACCTCGGCCCGGGCTTCGACCTCTGGGTCGGCGGCGGTCTGTCGACCAACCCGATGTTCGCCCAGAAGCTCGGCGTCTGGATCCCGATCGACGAGGTCGCCGACGTGTGGGCCGGTGTCGCCGGTATCTTCCGCGACTACGGCTACCGCCGCCTCCGCTCGAAGGCTCGGCTGAAGTTCCTCGTCGCCGACTGGGGCAGGGACAAGTTCCGCGAGGTCCTCGAGAACGAGTACCTCGACCGCAGGCTGATCGACAACGAGTCCCCGGCCGGCGCCACCCGCCCCGGCGACCACATCGGCGTCCACCGCCAGAAGGACGGCAGGTTCTACATCGGCACCTCGCCGGTCGTGGGGCGCGTCAACGGCACCATGCTGAGCGAGCTCGGCAAGGTCCTCGAGCAGTACGGCGCCGCGGGCGCCCGCCTGACGTCGTACCAGAAGCTCGTGGTGATCGGCGTCGACGGCGACAAGGTCGAGGCTCTGGTCGACGAGCTCAAGCTGCTCGGCCTGGAGGCCAACCCGTCCAACTGGCGGCGCTCCACGCTCGCCTGCACCGGCATCCAGTTCTGCAAGCTCGCCATCGTCGAGACCAAGCAGCGCGCCGCCGACCTCATCACCGAGCTCGAGCGTCGTATCCCCGACATCGACGTGCCGATCACGGTCAACGTCAACGGGTGCCCGAACGCCTGCGCCCGCACCCAGGTCGCCGACATCGGTCTGAAGGGCCAGCTCGTGCTCGACGACGACGGCAACCAGGTCGAGGGCTTCCAGGTGCACCTCGGCGGCGGCATCGGCGAGGTGACCCGCTTCGGCCGCAAGCTGCGCGCGCACAAGGTGACCAGCGCCGGGCTCGACGACTACGTCGAGACGGTGGTGCGCAACTTCCTGACAGACCGCAACGACGGGGAGCGGTTCGCCGACTGGATCGAGCGCGCCGACGAGACGCTGCTGCGTGGCGAACGGTCGCTGGAGCCCACCTCGTGACCGCCACCGCGACGGACATCGCGCGCAGCAACCGCGGTGTCCACACCGAGGGCCGCACGCCCGAGCAGCTGCGCGAGCTGGTCTCGCACTGGGGTGCCGAGCTCGAGCTCGCGCCCGCCGAGGTCATCATCGAGTGGGCGGCCGCGACCTTCGGCGAGCGCTTCTGCGTGACGTCCTCGATGGGCGACGCGGTGCTCGCGCACCTCGCCGCGAAGGTCGTGCCGGGCGTCGACGTGGTCTTCCTCGACACCGGCTACCACTTCGCCGAGACGATCGGCACCCGCGACGCGGTCGCGGCCACGATGAACGTCAACCTGCTGACCATCACACCCGCGCAGACCGTCGCCGAGCAGGACGTCGAGCACGGCCCGCGTCTCCACGAGCGCGACCCCGACCTCTGCTGCGCCCTGCGCAAGGTCCGCCCGCTCGCCGAGTCGCTGACGGCGTACGACGCCTGGGCGACGGGTCTGCGCCGCGCGGAGACCCACAACCGGGTCATCGCGCCGGTCATCGGCTGGGACGCCAAGAAGCAGAAGGTCAAGGTCTCCCCCATGGCCCGCTGGAGCGACGACGACGTCGACAGGTACATCGCCGAGAACGGCGTGCTCGTCAACCCGCTGGTGTACGACGGCTATCCGTCGATCGGCTGCGCGCCGTGCACCCGCAGGGTCGAGGCCGGCGCGGACCCGCGCAGCGGACGCTGGGCCGGCATGAACAAGACCGAATGTGGAATCCACACCTGACCGGAAGGAGGCACACCCGATGACCGCACCCGCACTGGTGGCGCTGGCTCACGGCAGCCGTGACCCCCGCTCGGCCGCAACCGTGAGCGCCCTCGTCGACGAGGTCAAGGCGCTGCGGCCAGACCTGCGCATCGAGAAGGCGTTCCTCGAGCTGTCCAAGCCTGCCTTTCCGGCAGTGATCGACAAGCTCGTCAAGGCGGGCTACGACGAGATCGTCGTCGTACCCCTGCTGCTCGTGCAGGCGTTCCACGCCCGCGTCGACGTACCCGGCCTGATCGAGGCAGCCGTCGCCCGTCACCCGGGTCTCAAGATCCGCCAGACGGCGGTGCTCGGCCTCGAGCCGCGCTTCCTGGAGATCCTTGACGAGCGACTGCGCACCGCGCTGGCCGACGCCCGCGTCCGAGAGCTCGACGCGCTGGTGCTCGCGGCCGCCGGGTCGTCCGACCCGCTGGCCAACCAGGCCGTCGCCCGGCTGGCCCGGGTCTGGGGCGCGCACCACAAGCTGCCCGTCACCGCCGCCTACGCCAGCGCCGCTCCGCCGGCGACCGGTGAGGCCGTCCGCGCCTTCCGGGCCGAGGGCCGCCGCCACGTCGCCGTGGCCTCGCTGTTCCTCGCGCCGGGCAACCTGCTCGACCGCGCGTCGGAGCTGGCGCTCGAGGCAGGCGCCGTCGCCGTCTCCGGCCCGCTCGGCGCCCATCAGGAGATCGCGCGCGTCGTGCTCGCCCGGTACGCCGTCGGCGCGGTCGAGCTCGTTCCCGTCTAGGAGCCTGCGACCTCAGCCTGAATCCACGCTCAGCGCACGAGACGCTCCAGCAGACCCTGGAGCGTCTCGTTCGCGTCGGCGGTCATCCCCCCGTGCACCGGGCCTGGCTGGACGACGGTGCTCTTCGGCGCCTTCAGCATCCCGAAGCGCGTGCCCTGGGTCTCGGCGGCCTCACGGGTGCCGTAGGCGGTTGCACGGACCGCCGTGGCGGCGTCGCCGTGGGCCTCGCCGCGGCAGAGGAGGTCGATCCCGTGCATCGCATCGGAGATCAGGTCCAGGTCGAGCCCGGGGTCGAGAGCGTGCAGCTTCGCGGCGCGGAGGTCCCAGAGGACGTCGAGAAAGCTCTCGTCGGGGCAGTAGAGCACCACGCCGATGTTGACGAACTCCTCACGGTCGACGCGTGGCACGCAGCGCAGGACGACGTACTGGTAGGGGCTCATCGCGCGGTCTCCTCGACCGCGGCGGGCAGCCACGGGCGGTCGCCGGAGACGCGAGCGGTCAGGAAGTCGACGTAGCGGCGTCGTACCGCAGCGGCGTCGTCGGCGCCCGGCACCGGCTCCAGCCACTCGTCGGGGACGTCCGCGACGACGGCGGCCAGTGCCTGGGGCGTCAGCCGCGCGGCCAGGTCGGAGTCCTGGGCGACCGCGCGGGCGGCGTAGCTGCGCAGGACGTGCTCGCCCGCGTCGTACGGCTGGACCGCGAAGCGCGCCGGGTCGCCGGGACCGCCGGGCCAGGAGTAGTGGAAGTAGAGCGAGGCTCCGTGGTCGATCGCGTGGAGAGTGCCGCGCCAGAGCAGCATGTTCGGGTTGCGCCAGCTGCGGTCGACGTTCGCGGTGAAGGCGTCGAGCCACAGGATGCGGCCGGCGAGGTCGGGATCGGGCTCGGTCGCCGCGTCGTACCCGAACGAGCCGGGCAGGAAGTCGATCCCGAGGTTGGTGCCGGCGCTCGCGTTGAGGAGGTCCTGCACCTCCTCGTCGGCCTCGTAGCGGGCGATCTGCGGGTCGAGGTCGAGCACGACCTGGTCGGGTGTGGGTACGTCGAGCACCCGGGCCAGACCGGCCACGACGACCTCGGCCACGAGGACCCGCAGGCCCTGTCCGGCGCCACGGAACTTGCAGACGTAGGTGCCGAGGTCGTCGGCCTCGACGATGCCCGGCAGGCTGCCGCCCTCGCGCAGCGGCGTGACGTACCGGATGACCCTGACCGCGGGAAGGCTCACGCGATCGTGTCCTCGGCCAGCCGCTTGCGCTCGGCCTCGACGTCGAAGTCCGCCTCCGGCCAGTCGAGGTCGAGCTCGAGGAGCGTCTCGCGCAGGAGGTGGCCGATCGCCAGGTTGCGGTACCACTTCCGGTCGCTCGGCACGACGTGCCAGGGGGCGTAGCTGGTGTTCGTGCGCTCGAGCACCAGCTGGTACGCCGCGGCGTACTCGTCCCAGAGCTGACGCTCGTCGAGGTCGCCCGGGTTGTACTTCCAGTACTTGTCGGGTCGGTCGAGCCGCGCCTGGAGGCGGTTGCGCTGCTCGGCCGCCGAGATGTGGAGGAGGCACTTGAGCACGACGATGCCGTGGTCGGTCAGCCGCTTCTCGAAGTCGTTGATCGCGGCGTACCGGCGGTCGATCTCCTCCGGCGACGCGAGCTCACGGACCCGGCCGATCAGGACGTCCTCGTAGTGGGACCGGTCGAAGACGCCCAGGTAGCCGAGCTCGGGCACGGCCCGCTCGATGCGCCACAGGAAGTCGTGGCCACGCTCCTCCTCGGTCGGCGCCTTGAACGAGGTGATGCGCACGCCCACCGGGTCGACCAGGCCGACGGTGTGCTTGAGCACGCCGCCCTTGCCGGAGGTGTCCATGCCCTGCAGGACGAGCAGCACCCCGCGCGCCGTGTCCCGCCCGCGGTGGGCGAACAGCCGCGTCTGCAGGTCGAGAAGCTCCGGACCGAGGTCGGCGAGCGCCTTCTCACCGTCGGCCTTGTTGCCGTCGAAGTGCGGCGTGCTGTCGGTCGCGAGCCGACCCAGGTCGACCGACCCCGCCGGCACCCGGAGTCGGTCGGAGAGGTGTTTGAGCGCCATGCCCGAAGGCTAGTGGTTCGTCCGTGAAGTTGTTGGACGGTTGGGGTGCTCCGGGTGCGCGCATCGCAAGGCGTCGGCGCGCCGCCATACCGGGCCGTCTGACAAGCGTCGGCAACGCAGCGAGGTGCGTGCCCGGGGTGCCTCAACCGTTCAAGAACTTTGCGGACGAGCCACTAGGGCATGGCTCAGCGTGCGGAGGCGATCAGGCGACGCATCGTGCCGAAGACGCCGAGGGCCCCGAAGATCACGAAGAAGATGGCGTTGTGGCCGTACGTCCGCAGCACCGCGCCGCGGAAGAGGTTCTCGCGGATGAAGGCCGTGCGGGACAGCGGGATCTGGGCCTGGTGACTGCCGTAGAAGGACCAGAGGTCGCTGGCCACCGCAGCGAAGAACGAGAGGGCGACGCCGACGATGATGAGCATCAGCAGCGCGGGCAGACCGCGCTTGGGCGGCGCGCCCGCGCCCTTGAGGTAGAGGGCGGTCGCACCCGCCGCGATCACGAAGCTGCTGATCCCGGCGATGAAGCCGATCCGCCACAGCACCACCGTCAGCACGATTCCTCCGACCACGGCGCCGAGCGCGGCGACGAGACCGACCAGCACGTTCTCCCGGGCCGGTGCGGCGAGCTTCGGAGCGAAGGTCTGCGGACCTGACGGCTGTTGGCCGAATGGCTGGCCGTACGGCGGCGGCGGCGTCGGTGTCGAGTCGTCGGACATGGGGACCCCCAGGGGAATCGAGATGGGGCGTCGCTTCAACCCAGACCGAGCTCGGAGTCGCGAGACGCAATTTCGTTGCGAACCATAACCACCTCCGGCGCTGCCAAACCACCGCCTGCCCAGGGAGGGCCCTCAGCCGGGGAGCTCGCCGAGGTCGAGCTCCTCGCGCACGACCGCGAACGCCATGCCGGAGGAGTAGCCCTTGCGGGCGAGCAGGCCGACCAGTCGTCGTACGGCGACCTGCTCATCGACGCCTCGCAGCGTGCGAAGCCTCTTGCGGACCAGCGCCCGCGCCGTCTCCTCCTCGTCGTCGCGATCGACCTCGCCGAGCACCTCGCGCGCGGTGTCGTCGTCGATGCCCTTGCGACGCAGCTCCTGGGACAGCGCCGTGCGGGCCAGCCCGCGGGTGCGCTGCCGGGACTCGACCCACGCCCGGGCGAACGCCTCGTCGTCGATCAGCCCGACCTCCTCGAACCGGTCGAGCAGGCGCTCGGCGACATCCTCGGGCACGTTGCGCCTGGCCAGCCGCTGGGCCAGCTCATGCCGGCTCCGCGCCTGCCCCGTCAGCTGGTCGAGCAGGATCTTGCGCGCGACCTCCTCCTGATCCGGCTCAGCATCCGGATTCTCGGTCGGATCAGGCCCAGCGCTCGACGCCTTCCAGGGCAGCGGATTCACCACCGATGTTCACCTCCACCTAAAGAGCGTCTGCCCGCGAACCGACCCGACCCCGAGCCCGGCAGTACCGCCCGGCCGCCAAACGACCTGGCACCGAGCGAACCTCGACTGCGTGCGCGGCAACCGGCGCCGCCGGCGCAGGTTGCCGACTGTGCGCCGGGCGTGAGCGCAGGGAGCGCCAGCGACCGGAGCGAGCGACCGGGGCACGTGAGGCAAGGCGCCGATCGGCGGCGACGCGCTCGCGCCCAAAGACAACAGCGCGGCAGCGCGGCGCCGCCGGCGCCGGTTGCCGAGCGTGCGCCGGGCGTGAGCGCAGGGAGCGCCAGCGACCGGAGCGAGCGACCGGGGCACGTGAGGCAAGGCGCCGATCAGCGGCGACGCGCTCGCGCCCAAAGACAACAGCGCGGCAGCGCGGCGCCGCAGCGACCGAGGCCGTGCGCGCGGATCCTGACCTCGCAGGGAGCGCCAGCAACCGGAGAGGGCAGGATCCGCAAGGACGGCGAGGAAGCGGTCGCTGCGACGCGCTCGCGCCCAACGATCAGAACGAGTCCACGCCGATGGGCTCGTCGGAGAGGGCGGCGAACTCGTCCTCGACCGAGGGCGTGACGCCGAGCTTCTCCAGGATCTTCTTCTCGAGCTCGTTGGCGAGGTCGGGGTTGTCCTTGAGGAAGGTCCGGGCGTTCTCCTTGCCCTGGCCGAGCTGGTCGCCCTCGTAGGTGTACCAAGCGCCGGCCTTGCGGACCAGGCCCGCCTCGACGCCGACGTCGATGAGCCCGCCCTCGCGGGAGATGCCCTGGCCGTACATGATGTCGAACTCCGCCTGCTTGAACGGCGGGGCGACCTTGTTCTTGACGACCTTGACCCGGGTGCGGTTGCCGACCATGTCGCCGCCGTCCTTGAGCGTCTCGATGCGACGCACGTCGAGGCGGACCGAGGAGTAGAACTTCAGCGCGCGACCACCGGTCGTGGTCTCGGGCGAGCCGAACATGACGCCGATCTTCTCGCGCAGCTGGTTGATGAAGATCGCGGTCGTCTTGGACTGGTTGAGCGCACCGGTCATCTTGCGCAGCGCCTGGCTCATCAGGCGGGCCTGGAGGCCGACGTGGCTGTCGCCCATCTCGCCCTCGATCTCGGCCCGGGGCACCAGCGCGGCGACGGAGTCGATGACGATCAGGTCGAGCGCACCGGAGCGGATCAGCATGTCGGCGATCTCGAGCGCCTGCTCACCGGAGTCGGGCTGGCTGACCAGCAGGGCGTCGGTGTCGACGCCGAGGTTCTTGGCGTACTCCGGGTCGAGGGCGTGCTCGGCGTCGATGAACGCCACGATGCCGCCGGCGGCCTGGGCGTTGGCGACCGCGTGCAGCGCGACCGTCGTCTTTCCGGAGGACTCCGGGCCGTAGATCTCCACGACACGACCACGCGGCAGACCGCCGAGGCCGAGCGCGACGTCGAGCGAGATGGCACCGGTCGGGATCACTTCCAGGGGTGCGCGGGTCTCGTCGCCCAGGCGCATCACAGAGCCCTTGCCGTACGCCTTCTCGATGTTGAGCAGCGCGGCGTCGAGGGCCTTGTTGCGGTCGTCTCCAGCCATGGGGTTCTCCTTCAAAGATCGTGTCGGGCCAGGTACGTCGGCGACGCTAGAGGGAGGTCCCGACACAGCCTGATCAGCCGCGTCGTGGTTGTGGACAAGCTCGTCCGGCGTCATACCTGTGGACAGGAACTGGGCCCTGCCGTTACGGGTGAGACTAGGCGAACACCTGTTCGACGTGGTGCAGGCGCGGCGGCGTGTCGCGGCCGGTTGTCAGCGCTCGCTGTCTGGCAGCTCGAGGACCTGCCAGACCGCGCGCCAGACCTGCTTCGGGGGAACACCCGCGTCGAGCGCCTCGGAGGCGGTGCGGTGGTCGAGGACGCCGATCACGAACTGGTCGGCCCAGACGCGGGAGTACGACGAGCCGAGGTGCTGGTCCATCCGTGCCCAGAACTCCGTGTGCCGCATGCCCCAATGGTGGCAGGTGGTCGTAGGTCAGGCGGAGGCGCCGGCCGCTCGGCCGTGCCTCGACCACAGACCCATGAGCGACATCGCGGCGACGAGCAGCAGGACGCCGATCACTGCGATGGCTCCACAGACCACGACCTGGTGCCACATGCCGCTCGCGATGAAGGGGTCACCGTCGCTCACGAGCGCCCGGTCGACCCAGAGCGCGCCTACGGGAGCAGCGAACGACGCGACCCCGAGGCCGATGGCGCGCGCCCAGCTGCGGAACCTCACGATCACGTAGGCGACGCCGAGCGCACCTCCCACGACGACGAAGCTCATCGAGAGCACCCATGCCAGCATCATCGCGACCGAGATGCCGATGAGGAGGTCCGGCGAGCCGTGCGAGCCCACTGGCCCGAGACTCTCGAACGCCACGCCGTCGTGGAGCTCGCGGTAGTCACGGACCGCATTGGCCACGCCGGACAGGCCGACCAGGACGGTGAGCGCCGCCCATCCCCCGATGCCGAGCAGGCTCAGGATCCACAACACCTTCGGTGCGGGTCTCGCGGTGGCCATGCGCACAGGGTGCCAGATTCCACGGCACCTGGTGGTCGTCATCCGGTGATTCGTCAGCCGTCGAGGCGACGCAGGTCCCACCGGTGGTGCACGGCGTCGTGCAGGTGGTAGCGGCCCAGCGACGCGATGGTGAAGGCGCTCCCGTTGTCACGGCGTCCCGGCCGCTGCCACGCGTCACCGACCACGCCGTCGTACGTCGATGCGGCGGCCTCCGCCGCCCGCGCGACCTGCCCGGCCACCCGCCCGGCGTCCTGCAGGTCGTAGCGCTCGGCGGGCGCCGTCTCGTCCTGGTCCCAGCTCGCGAAGAGGGGGTCGTGCTCGGACAGCATCAGCCGCACCCGGTCGGCGAAGATCCGGTGCACGTCGCGGACGTGGCAGCCGTACTCGACCGCCGACCACACCCCCGGTGCCGGCCGGACCGCGGCACCCGGACGAGCCAGGGCGTCGGCCCAGAACCCCGTGCTGCCGCGGAGCGCCGGCGCGATGGCGCCGGTGGCGACCGACGGGGCGTCGAAGCCGCACTCGGGGCACGGGCGGTCGAGGACCCAGGTCCAGTCCTTGGTGTCGGGCGTGATGGTCATGGGCAGGATCGTGGTGGCTGCGAGCGCCCGGCGACAGCCGAGTTCCGGCCAAGCACCGGCGAGATCAGGTCAGCAGCAGGCGCTCCAGGCGCCGGCGCACGACCGCCAGGCCGGCCGCGCCGAGGGCGAGCAGGTAGACGACCGAGACGAGCGACTCCCATCCGGGGCTGCCGAGCGTCAGCTCCCGGCACAGCACGACCGCGCGGTAGAGCGGGGTGCACTCCACGACCCAGCGCAGCGCGCCGTGGTAGGTCGCCACCGGGAAGAAGGTCGCCGAGAACAAGAACATCGGCAGCTGGATCAGGGTGATCTTGTCGAAGTCCTGGAAGCTGCGCATGTACGTCGTGGCCGCCATGCACACCGCGCTGAACGAGAAGCCGATCAGCAGGACCGCCGGCAGCGCGAGCAGCGCCCACCACGACTCGACCAGCCCCATCGCCAGCATGACCAGCAGGAAGAACGCGGCGTACGAGCCGCCACGCGCCTGGCCCCACACGATCTCGCCGCGGGCGACGTCGGTCGGGGTCAGCGGGGTGGCGAGCATCTGGTCGTAGAGCTTGTCGTACTTCAGCTTGAAGAAGACGTTGTGGGTGGAGTCCATCAGCGCGCCGTTGAAGGCCGAGGTGGCCAGCATGGCCGGCGCGACGAACGCGCTGTACGAGACGTGGTGTCCGGCGTAGTCGAAGCCGCCGATGAGCGCGCCGACGCCGACACCGATCGAGAGCAGGTAGAAGAACGGCTCGAGGAAGCCGGTGACGAAGAGCTTCCAGTGGCGGCGGTAGACCAGGAAGTTGCGGTAGACCAGCAATCCCATCGCCTCGAGCGGCGCGAGCGGCTGGGGCACGGCGCTCATGTGATCATCCGCCGCTCGAGACCCGTGTGCGCCCAGCGCCAGCCACCCACCAGGAGCAGCACGATCACCCCGGCGTTGATCGCTGCGATCCACCAGGTGATGTGGTCGATCGTGAGCATCCGCGAGAGGTTGACGCCCTGCCACAGAGGCGTGCAGCGGGCGATCGCGGCGCCGACGCGACCGAGGTTCGCGACCGGGAAGAACGCCCCGGAGAACAGGAACATCGGGAAGACGCCGAGCCGGAAGATCAGCCCGAACCCCTCCTCGTTGCGCAGACGACACGTGATGCCGTAGATCCACACCGCGAAGGCCATCCCGACGCCGATCTGGGTCAGCCAGGCCAGCGACGCTCCCCACCACGTCGCGTAGACGCCGAACGGCACCATCACCAGCATGTAGATCCCGGTCGCGGCCGCGAGGTGGAGCGCGATCGTCGTGAGGTGAGCGGCGACGACGTGGCGCGCCTGCAGCGGCGTCGCCAGCATCGCCTGGTACGTCGGGCGCCACTTGATCATCCCCATGACGGGGTACGTCGCCTCCCCCACCGCCAGCTGCATCGCGTGCGCGGCGATGAGGCCGGGCACCACGAAGGCGAGGTACGACGTCGCGCCCTCCATCCGCGCCGGGTCGGCCTTGATGAAGCCGCCCAGCAGGACACCGAGGGCGAGGACGTAGAGCAGCGGGCTGAGGAACGAGGTGGCCAGCACACCGCGCCAGGTGCGCCGCCAGAGCGCCGCCCAGTAGTCGGCCTGACGGAGCGTCCCGTCGCGCAGGCCCAGCGCGGCCGAGCCGGTCGGGACCGTCATCAGTCGACCAGCGTCCGGCCGGTGAGGCGCAGGAAGACGTCCTCGAGGCTGGACCTGCGCACCAGCGAGGCCACCGGGCGCAGGCCCCGGTCGAGGGCGGCCGCCAGCACCGACTCGCCGTCGTCGGCGTACACGAGGATGCGGTCGGGCAGCACCTCGAGACGATCGGCGAGGTCGGCGATCTTCTCGGCCATGACCTCGTTGTCCTCCTCGCCGACGGCGAAGCGGAGCTCGGCGACCTCGCGCGTGGAGTAGGTGCGGATCAGCTCGCCCGGCGCGCCCTCGGCGACGATCACGCCCTTGTCCATCACGACGAGCCGGTCGCAGAGCTGCTCGGCCTCGTCCATGTAGTGGGTGGTCAGCACCAGCGTCACGCCTGCCTGCTTGAGCCGGAACAGCTGGTCCCAGAGCAGGTGGCGGGCCTGCGGGTCGAGGCCGGTGGTCGGCTCGTCGAGCAGCAGCAGGTCGGGCCGGTTGATCAGGCTGCGCGCGATGGTGAGGCGCCGCTTCATGCCGCCGGAGAGCTCCTCCACGCGGGACTTGGCCTTGTCGGTGAGCTTTGCGAACTCCAGCAGCTCCTCGGCCCGCTCCCTGACCACGGCACGCGGCAGCCCGAAGTAGCGGCCGTAGATGAAGAGGTTCTCCCAGACGTCGAGCTCGTTGTCGAGCGTGTCCTCCTGCGGGCAGACGCCGATGCGCGCGCGGATGCTCGGACCGTCGGTGGCCGGGTCGAGCCCGAGGATGCGCAGCTCGCCGCCGCTGATCGGCGACACGGCCGCGACCATCCGCATGGTCGAGGACTTGCCGGCGCCGTTGGGGCCGAGGAAGCCGAACGCCTCGCCGCGGCGCACGACCACGTCGATGCCCCGCACGGCCTCGAAGGCCGACGCACCGGCACCGAACGTCTTGCGCAGCCCGCGCGCCTCGATCATCGCGTCCACGTCCGCGACCCTAGTCGCGAGCACCGACGGTGTCGTTGCGAATACGCGCGCGCTCGGCCCACCAGGCGGTCAGGGCGGGGTCCTCGGCGGCGTACGCCGCCGTCATCAGCTCGGCGACCCGCGCCGGTCGTGCCCCCTCGCGCGCCAGCGTGGCCGCGGCGGCCCACCGCTCGTGGTCGCGAGGCAGAGGCAGCGCCGCGAGCTGGCGTGCGCTGACCTTCACCGACCCCGGCGTCAGGCCGGTGCCGAGGTAGCGCGCGGCGGCGTACGCGACGACCGGCGGGGCGAGGGTGACGGCGAGCAGCCGCCAGAGGTCACCAGGATCGTGGGGTACGACGGAGACGACCGGCACCGACGGCAGCAGCTCCCCCGCGGGGTCGGCGACGGCCTCGATCACCCGCCCCTGGCCGGCCACCAGCAGCTTGGCCACCAGCCGCGACCTCGCCCAGGCCGCCAGGGGCGGATCCAGGTCGGCGACGGCGACGGCCGGGGCGGCGTACCGCCGGCGCGCGAAGCGGGTCGGCACCTCGCCCCACTGGGAGCGGGCCGGCTCGATCAGCCCGGTGGTCACGAGCCGCACCTCGCCGGGCCTGAGGCCGTCGGCTGCGTCGCGGACGTGAGGGACGAGGCCGTAGTACTGGTCGCGGAAGTCGGCGGTGCAGGCGGCGAGGTCGCCGACGACACCGGCGTCCGACGGCAGGCTCACCGCCGGGATGCCGAAGGTCGGCGCCGCCAGCGCGCCCCAGTCGTCCGGCGCAGGACCGCCCGCACGACCGACGCTCACCAGCGGGACGCAGGTCAGCACGTCGGTGCCGTCGAAGACCGGGCGCGGCGAGCACCAGAAGTCGACGACCGCGCCGCGCCGGGCCACCTCGGCCCGCGCCGGCCCGGCGTCGCGCGCGGCGAGCACGGACAGCGGCTGGACCAGCGCGACCGCGCCACCGTCGCCGACCAGGCCGAGCGATGCGTGCAGGAAGGCCGCGCTGGTGTCGGTGTAGGCGCCCAGGCCGCCGGTCGCCCCCGCCGTACGACGACGCAGCTGTCCCAGGAACGGCGGGTTGCCGACCACCGCCTCGAAGCGCTCGCCCGCCCAGCAGGCGAGGCCGTCGGAGTGCCGCACCCGATCGGCCAGCTCGGCCTCGGTCAGGCTCGGGTCGAGCGCCCGCAGCCGGTCGCGCGCGACCGCCACCGCGGCGCCGTCGAGGTCGCTCCCCCACACGGCGCGCGCACCGACCCGCTCGGCCGCGGCGACCAGGAAGTGGCCGGTCCCGCAGGCCGGGTCGAGCACGCGTCGCGTCGTCGGGGCCAGGGCCCTGTCGAGGATCCAGGCCACGAGGTCGGGCGGCGTGTAGAACGAGCCGCGGCTGCGGCGACCTGGATCGGCGGCCAGGCCGCGCTCGTAGTCGGCCGCCGCCTCCTCGGCCCGCCGCCGCGCGTCCACCTCCACGCGAGCAGACTAGAAGGGTCTCGACAGGCTCGACCACCCTCGACGTAGCGGCTCGACCACCCACGCCGGCGTGTTATAGTCATTTTGACTAATAATCAGGAGGCCGCGATGCACCGCAGTGGACTGCTCACCGACCGCTACGAGCTCACCATGCTCGACTCCTGGGTCCGCGACGGGAGCGCCGACCACGCGGCGGTCTTCGAGGCGTTCGCGCGCCGCCTCCCCGAGGGCCGACGGTACGGCGTCCTCGGCGGGCTCGGCCGCCTCCTCGAGCTCATCGAGGCCTTCACCTTCGACACCGAGGAGGTCGACTGGCTCGTCGAGCAGGGCGCGATCAGCCCGGCCACCGCCGACTACCTGCGCGGCTTCCGGTTCCGCGGCGACGTCGACGGGTACGCCGAGGGCGACCTCTACTTCCCCGGCAGCCCCGTCCTGACCGTGTCCGGCACGCTCGGCGAGTGCGTCGTGCTCGAGACGCTGGTGCTCAGCGTGCTCAACCACGACACCGCGATAGCGAGCGCCGCCGCGCGGATGGTCGACGCGGCGGGCGGCACCGAGGGCAGGCCGCTGATCGAGATGGGCAGCCGGCGCACCCACGAGGAGTCGGCGGTCGCGGCGGCCCGAGCGGCCTACCTCGCGGGGTTCGCGTCGACCAGCAACCTCGCGGCCGGGCGGCGCTTCGGCGTACCGACCGTCGGCACCGCCGCCCACGCCTTCACCCTCGCGCACGTCAGCGAGGAGGCGGCCTTCCGCAGCCAGGTCGAGGCGCTCGGGGTCGGCACCACGCTGCTGGTCGACACCTACGACGTCGCCGAGGGCATCCGCACGGCCGTCAAGGTCGCCGGGCCCGAGCTCGGCGCGATCCGGATCGACTCCGGCGACCTGGCGGAGGAGTCGGCCCGCGCGCGGACGATGCTCGACGAGCTCGGCGCCGTCGACACCCGCATCATCGTGACCAGCGACCTCGACGAGTACGTCATCACCGCCCTGGCCGACGCCCCCATCGACGGGTACGGCGTCGGCACCCGTCTCGTCACCGGCTCGGGCCACCCCACCGCGAGCATGGTCTACAAGCTCGTGGCCGTCGCCGACTCGGCCGGCGGCGAGCTGCGGCCGGTCGCGAAGAAGGCCGCCGACAAGGCGTCCGCGGGCGGCCGCAAGCACGTGATCCGGGAGTACGACGAGGCGGGCGTCCTGGTCGGCGAGCACTTCACCCTCGACCTGCCCGGCGGCGCCACCTCGCCGCAGGTCCCGCTGATCCGCGGGGGCGAGATCGTCCACCGGCCGGCGCTGGCCGCGATCCGCGACCACGTCGCCGCGGCGGTCGCCACCCTCCCGAGCACCGCCCGCGAGGTGGCAGCTGGGCCGCCTTACCTCACCGTCGAGATGAAGGAGCAGTCATGACCAGAGCACTGATCGTCGTGGACGTGCAGAACGACTTCGTCGAGGGCGGCTCGCTCGGCGTCGTCGGAGGCAAGGACGTCGCGACCGCCATCACCGCCCACCTCGCGGTGCACGCGCAGGAGTACGCCGTCGTCGCGGCCTCCCGCGACTGGCACAACGCCGGCGAGACCAACGGCGGCCACTTCGCCGAGCCCGGCGATGAGCCCGACTTCGCCACGACCTGGCCGGTGCACTGCGTCTCGGGCGAGCACGGCTCGGAGTACGCCCCCGAGCTCGACACGACCGACGTGACCGTGCACGTCGTGAAGGGCATGGGCGAGCCGGCGTACTCGGCGTTCGAGGGGGTGACCTCGTCGGGCGAGAGGCTCGTGGACGTGCTGCACGCGGCCGGGGTGACCTCGGTCGACGTCACCGGCATCGCCACCGACCACTGCGTGCGCGCGACCGCCCTCGACGCGCGGGCGGCCGGCTTCGACGTACGGCTGCCGCACGGGCTGCACGCGGGCGTCGCTCCGGACACGTCGGCGGCGGCGCTGGAGGAGATGGCGGCGGCCGGCGTGGAGGTGCGCTGATGTACACGACGAAGTACCCGCCGTTCGCGGTCACCGTCGACATCGCGCTCTTCACCATCCGCGACGGCGTGCTGTCGGTGCTGCTGGTCGAGCGCGGCGGCGAGCCGTACGCCGGCGCCTGGGCCCTGCCGGGCGGCTTCGTGGATCCCGACGAGGACGCCGAGGCCGCCGCCTGGCGCGAGCTGGCGGAGGAGACCGGCGTCGAGCAGTTCTCCGGACACCTCGAGCAGCTGCGCACCTACTCGGCCCCCGACCGCGACCCGCGCATGCGCACGGTGTCGATCGCGCACGTCGCCTTCGCCCCCGACCTCCCCGAGCCGGCGGCCGGCGACGACGCCGCCGACGCGCGCTGGTGGGCCGTGGAGGACCTGCTCGGCCACGGGCTCGGCGAGGACCGCCCGGCCCTCGCCTTCGACCACGAGGAGATCGTGCACGACGCGCTCGAGCGGGTCCGGGCGAAGCTCGAGTACACCACCCTGGCCGCGGAGTTCGTGGCCGAGCCGTTCACGCTCCCCGAGCTGCGCCGGGTGTACGCCGCCGTCTGGGGCACCCCGCCCGACCTCGGCAACTTCCGCCGCAAGGTGCTCGGCACCGACGGGTTCGTCGTACCGGTCCGGGGCGGCGGCGCCGCCTCCACCGGCGGCCGTCGCGCCGCCCTCTACCGGCGGGGCCCCGCCACCACGGTCTCCCCGCCGATGTCGCGCAGCTGACCGACGGCCACAGCACGACACGTTCGGTCGGTCGAAGCCAGTTCCGGCCGCGGGCTCGTCGAACCTGTCGTCCTGGTGGCCTTGTCCGTGGGCCGCCGTACGCTCCCGCACATGGCATACGACGAAGGCCTGGCCGAGCGGGTCCGCTTCCTGCTCGAGGGCGAGGCGGGCCTCATCGAGAAGCGGATGTTCGGTGGTCTGGCGTTCCTGATCGGCGGCAACATGGCGGTCGCCGCCAGCGGACAGGGCGGGCTGATGGTGCGCGTCGATCCCGACCAGGGTGACGAGCTCGCGCAGACCACCGCCGCCGAGCCGATGGAGATGCGCGGTCGCGTGATGACCGGCTGGCTCCGTCTCCCCGACGGCGCCGTCGCCGACGACGACGCGCTCGAGGAGTGGGTGCGCCGCGGCGCGGCCTATGCCGCCGGCCTGCCGCCCAAGTAGGGCCGGGCGAACCACAGCGTGCGGTCGGTCCAGTCGCCGGGGCCGAGCCGACGGCCGCTGCACACGATGATCACGGCCTGGGGCGTGCCGCGCCGCCGGTCCCAGCCCGGGTAGCCGTTGCTCGCGAGGACCTGCTGCCGCGAGAACACCCGGTAGCACTGCGTCCGGCCGTGTCCGCTGACCACCAGTCGCGCGCCCGGGCGGAGGCGCGCCAGGAGCCGGTTGCCGAGCGCCGAGCCGTCCGGCCACGTGTGGGTGTTGAGCAGCAGCCGGCCGTGGGCGGCCCCTGCCTCGACCCCGCCGAGGTCGGTCGCCATCTCGGTCTTGTCCGTCTCGGGCAGGACGCCCATCACGCCCTCGGGCGTGCGGGGGACGGGTCGAACCCTGACCGACCGGCCGGCGAGGACCACCGAGGTCGGCACGAACGGCCGCCTCGGCGCGCTCCCGCAGGGTCCCGAGTCCGGATGGAGGGCCGGTGGCGCGCTCGGGCGGGCCCGCGCCGCCGGCGGCGTCGAGGCCGTGCCCCCGGGCCACTGCCACCAGCCGACCAGGGCGGCCACGACGACCAGCGCACCTGCGCCGAGCGTCCACCACCGCCGTCGCATCCCCCCGAGCATGGTCGCAGTCTGCTCCCAGCGGCCGACGCCGACAACTGTCGGCGGCGTGCGGGAGGATGGACGGGTGGCCGAGGACAGCTCCGAGGACGCCCTGGCGGGCTTCAGCGAACCGACCCGCGCGTGGTTCCGCGCGGCGTTCGCCGAGCCGACGGCTGCCCAGACCGGCGCCTGGCGCGCGATCGCCGGGGCCAGGCACACCCTCGTCGTGGCCCCGACCGGCTCGGGCAAGACCCTGAGCGCCTTCCTGGCGAGCATCGACCGGCTGCTCACGACTCCCCCGCCGACCGAGCGCAAGCACCGCACCCGCGTCCTCTACGTCAGTCCACTGAAGGCGCTCGCGGTCGACGTCGAGCGCAACCTGCGCGCGCCGCTGACGGGCATCCGTCAGACCGCCGCCCGGCTCGGGCTCCCGGACCCGCCCGAGCTCGCCGTCGGCGTACGTTCCGGTGACACGACGACGGCCGAGCGTCGTGCGCTCGCCAGCCGGCCGCCGGACATCCTGATCACCACGCCCGAGTCGCTGTTCCTGATGCTGACCAGCCAGGCCCGCGAGACGCTGCGCGGCGTCGAGGCGGTGATCGTCGACGAGATCCACGCCGTGGCCGGCACCAAGCGCGGCGCCCACCTCGCGCTCAGCCTCGCCCGCCTCGACGCGCTGCTCCCCCGGCCCGCCCAGCGGATCGGGCTGTCGGCCACGGTCCGTCCGACCGAGGCCGTCGCCGGCTTCCTCGGCGGTCCCGAGCCGGTCGAGATCGTCGCGCCGCCGGCCCACAAGCAGTGGGACCTGCGGGTCGAGGTGCCCGTCGAGGACATGACGGCGCTGGGGTCGCAGCAGGCCCTCCCGGACTACGACGACGAGCCCGGCGCCCCCGCTCCCCGACCCAGCATCTGGCCCCACGTCGAGCAGCGGGTCGCGGACCTGATCGGCTCGCGGCGGTCCACGATCGTGTTCACCAACGGCCGCCGTACGGCGGAGCGGCTGACCGCGCGGCTCAACGAGATCGCCGCGGGCGAGACCGCCGACGGGCTCGAGCCGCCGGCGCAGGTCATGGCCCAGTCGGGCGCGAGCGCGGGATCGCAGCCGCTGATGGCCCGGACCCACCACGGCTCGGTCTCCAAGGAGCAGCGCGCGCTGGTCGAGGACGACCTCAAGTCGGGCCGGCTGCCCGCAGTGGTCGCGACCAGCAGCCTCGAGCTCGGCATCGACATGGGAGCGGTCGACCAGGTCGTCCAGATCGCGTCACCGCCGAGCGTGGCCAGCGCGCTCCAACGGGTCGGCCGCGCCGGGCACCAGGTCGGCGAGGTCTCGCACGGCGTCTTCTTCCCCCAGCACCGCGGCGACCTGGCCCCGGCAGCCGTGTCCGTGAGCCGGATGCGCTCGGGCGACATCGAGGCGCTGCACGTCCCGGCCAACCCGCTCGACGTGCTCGCCCAGCAGATCGTCGCCGCCACGGCCATCGAGGAGTGGGACGTCGAGGAGCTCTACGCCACGGTCCGCCGGGCGGCGCCGTACTCCTCGCTCCCGAGGTCCGCCTACGACGCGGTGCTAGACCTGCTCGCGGGGCGCTACCCCAGCGACGAGTTCGCCGAGCTGCGCCCGCGCATCACCTGGGACCGCCTCACCGGTCGCATCGCCGGTCGCCCCGGCGCCCAGCGGCTCGCCGTCACCAGCGGGGGCACCATCCCCGATCGCGGACTCTTCGGCGTCTACCTCGCGGGCGAGGGCGTCGGGCGGCGCGTGGGCGAGCTCGACGAGGAGATGGTCTACGAGAGCCGGGTCGGCGACGTCTTCGCGCTCGGCGCGACCAGCTGGCGGATCGAGGACATCACCCACGACCGCGTCGTGGTCACACCCGCGCCCGGCGTCCCCGCGCGGCTGCCGTTCTGGAAGGGCGACAACCCCGGCCGACCCGCCGAGCTCGGCGAGGCCATCGGCGCCTTCACCCGCGAGCTGTCCGCGCTGCCCGACACCGGGGCGACCGAGCGGGCACGCGCCGAGGGCCTCGACGAGTACGCCGCGGCCAACCTCGTCGCCTACCTCCGCGAGCAGGCCGACGCCACCCGCCAGCTGCCCAGCGACACGAACCTGGTCGTCGAGCGGTTCCGCGACGAGCTCGGCGACTGGCGACTGGTGCTGCACTCCCCCTACGGCCAGGCGGTCCACGGCCCGTGGGCGCTGGCCATCAACGCGCGGCTGCAGGAGCGCCACGGTGTCGACGGGCAGGCGCTCGCGGCCGACGACGGCATCGTCATCCGGATCCCCGACACCGACGCACCCCCGCCGGGCGCCGAGCTGGTGGTGTTCGAGCCCGACGAGGTCGAGGAGGTCGTCACCCGCGAGATCGGCGGCTCCGCACTCTTCGCGGCCCGCTTCCGGGAGTGCTCGGCGCGTGCCCTGCTGCTGCCGCGCCGCGACCCGGGCAGGCGGTCGCCGCTCTGGCAGCAGCGGCAGCGTGCGGCGGCGCTGCTGCAGGTCGCCAGCCGCTACCCGACCTTCCCGATGCTCCTCGAGACGGTCCGCGAGTGCCTCAACGACGTCTACGACCTGCCCGGCCTGACCGCGCTCCTGCGCCGGGTGGAGGGGCGGGAGGTGACGGTCACCGAGGTCGAGACGACCCAGCCCTCGCCGTACGCCCGGACGCTGCTGTTCGGCTACGTCGCGCAGTACCTCTACGAGGGCGACTCCCCCATCGCCGAGCGACGGGCCGCCGCGCTGACCCTCGACCAGGGGCTGCTCGCGGAGCTGCTGGGGCGCGCCGAGCTGCGCGAGCTGCTCGATCCCGACGTGCTCGCCGAGGTCGAGGCCGAGCTCCAGCGCACCTCCGCCGATCGGCGCGCCCGCGACCCCGAGGGCGTCGTCGACCTACTTCGCCTGCTCGGCCCGCTGACCACCGCCGAGATCGGCGAGCGGGTCGAGCCGGCCCTCGACGTCGTACCGGCCCTCGAGTCGCTCGTCGCCGCCCGCCGGGTGGTCGTCGTCCGGACGCCGGCGGGTGACGCCTGGGCCGTGATCGAGGACGTCGCCCGGCTGCGCGACGGCCTCGGCACGCCGGTGCCCCCGGGCGTGCCGGCGGCGTTCACCGAGCCCGTGGACGACCCGCTGGCCGACCTGGTCGGGCGCTTCGCCCGCACCCACGGCCCGTTCGTCGTCGGCGAGGTCGCCGAGCGGCTGGGGCTCGGGGCCGCCGTCGTACGCCACACGCTGCAGCGGCTGGAGGGCCAGGGACGCGTCGTGTCCGGCGAGTTCCGGCCCAGGGCCGAGACCGACAGCGTCGAGTGGTGCGACACCGAGGTGCTGCGACGGCTCCGGCGGCGTTCGCTGGCCCGGTTGCGCCACGAGATCGAGCCGGTCCCACCGGCGGCGCTGGCCCGGTTCGGGCTGGCCTGGCAGCGGGTCTCCTCGACCCGCAACGCGTTGCGCGGCGCCGACGGAGTGCTGTCCGCCGTCGAGCAGCTCGCGGGGGTGCCGGTGCCGGCGAGCGCGGTCGAGTCGCTGGTGCTGGGCACGCGGGTGCGCGATTACGAGGCGTCGTACCTCGACGAGCTGACCGCGACCGGCGAGGTGGTCTGGGCCGGCCATGGCGCGCTGGCAGGAGCCGACGGATGGGTCTCGCTGCACCTCGCCGACCAGGCGCACCTGACGCTGCCCGAGCCCGGCGCCGTCGACGACGTCCTCCAGCAGCGGGTGCTGGAGGCGCTGGCCCCGGGCGGCGCGTGGTTCTTCCGCCAGCTCAGCGACCAGGTGGCCGTCGCGAGCCGTGCGGCCGGCGACGACCCGCCCGACGACGCGACGCTCAGCGACGCGCTGTGGCAGCTGGTGTGGGCCGGCCACGTCACGAACGACACGCTCGCTCCCCTGCGGGCGCTCACCCGCAACGGTGCTGCCACGCACCGCTCGCGCGGCCCCGTCGCCCGGCCAGGGCGGGTCAGCCGAGGGGGCCCGCCCGAGACGGCCGGCCGCTGGTCGCTGCTGCCCGCCGTCGACGCCGACCCCACCCGGCGCGCCCACGCGACCGCGACGCGGCTGCTCGACCGTCACGGCGTGGTCACCCGCGGCGCGGTCACGGGTGAGGGCGTCCCGGGCGGCTTCGCCGGCGTCTACCGCGTGCTCAGCCTGTTCGAGGAGTCCGGCCGCTGCCGGCGCGGCTACTTCGTCGAGGGCCTCGGCGCCGCCCAGTTCGCGACCCCCGGCGCGGTCGACCGGCTCCGCAGCCATACAAAGGTGGGCGACAAGCCGGTGGCGGTGGCGATCGCCGCCACCGACCCCGCCAACCCGTACGGCGCGGCGCTGCCGTGGCCGGAGTCGACCGGCGACACGGGCCACCGGCCCGGGCGCAAGGCCGGCGCGATCGTCGTGCTCGTCGACGGCGAGCTGGTGCTGTACGTCGAGCGCGGCGGCCGCACCCTGCTGACCTGGTCCGACGAGCCCGACCTCCTCGGCCCTGCGGCCGAGTCGCTCTCGGCCGTCGTACGCCGCGGGGGCCTGGGCCGGCTGACCGTCGAGCGTGCCGACGGGGAGCCTCTGCTCGGCAGCTCCAGCCCCCTGCGTGACGCGCTCGCGGCGGCCGGGTTCGTCGCCACCCCGCGGGGGCTGCGGCTGCGCGCGTAGCCGTGGATCCGGGGCCTGGTATTTCACTGGGAACCCAGTGAAATACCAGGCTTTGGAGGCAAATTTCCCCACAAGGCCCGGTAATTCACTGGGAACCCAGTGAATTACCGGGCCCTCAACGGAGCCGCCCCGCCATCCCCTCCAACCGCGCGATCCGGTCGGCGGTCGGCGGGTGGGTGGAGAAGAGGCGAGAGACGTCCTTGGCGCGGAACGGGTTGGCGATCATCATGTGGGCCGCGTTCTGCAGCTGGGGCGTGGGCTGGAGCGGCGCCTGGGCGGTGCCCTGCTCGAGCTTGCGGAGGGCCGAGGCGAGGGCGAGCGGGTCGCCGGTGAGGCGCGAGCCGTCCTCGTCGGCGTCGTACTCACGCGTGCGACTGATGGCCATCTGGATGATGCCGGCCGCGAACGGCGCCAGCATCGCCATCACCAGCATGCCCAGCGGGTTGGACCGGTTGTCTCGCCCGCCGCCACCGCCGAAGAACGAGGCGAACATCAGCATCTGGCCGATCGAGGAGATGATCCCCGCGACGGCCGCGGCGACCGAGCTGGTCAGGATGTCGCGGTTGTAGACGTGCATCAGCTCGTGGCCGAGGACGCCCCGCAGCTCCCGCTCGTCGAGCAGCGCGAGGATGCCCTCGGTGCAGCAGACGGCGGCGTGGTCGGGGTTTCGGCCGGTGGCGAACGCGTTCGGTGCCTGGGTCGGCGACACGAAGAGCGAGGGCATCGGCAGACCGGCGGTCGTGGTCAGCTCGTGGACGATGCGGTACATCGCCGGCTGCTGCTGCTCAGTCACCGGGTAGGCGCGCATCGCGCGGATCGCGAGCTTGTCGGAGTTCCAGTAGCCGTACGCGGTGGTGCCGAGCCCGATCAGCGCGAAGATCCAGATGAACGCCATGTTGCCCGTCGATCCGGCGATCACGCCGCCGATCGCGAGCAGCAGGGCGAAGATCGCGGCGAACAGGCCGGCGGTCTTGAGGCCGTTGAAGTGACGATGCATGTCAGGAGAACGAGCGGAGCGTGGCCGTGGGTTCCGAGAGAGCGATCACGCCGCGGAGGCGACGACCTCGGCGGGGCGGGTGCGCACCGTGATGGGCGTGGGCTCGAGGGCGGCCTCCTCGACGGCCACCGCGTGGGCCACGTCGCGGAGGACCACCGACAGCGGGACCTCCAGCGCGTCGCACAGCGAGGAGAGCAGCTCGGAGCTCGCCTCCTTCTGGCCGCGCTCGACCTCGGAGATGTACCCGAGGCTGACCCGGGCGACGCCGGAGACCTCGCGCAGGGTGAGGCCGAGCTCGGTGCGACGGCTGCGCAGCACGTCGCCGAGCCGCTGGCGGAACAGCACCATCGTGGTCTCCCCTCGGTCGGGCCCTGGATCTGTGTGGTGCAACGCTACCCGAGGCCTGGATCTTCCGTGTGCCGACTCACTCTGCCGGACGCCGCCGACACCCCTGCCGCGACCGCCGCGGTCACGACCTGTGCCTGGATCGAGGACCGGTCGCCGTCCAGCTCGAGCGGGATGGCGGTCGAGCCCTCGGCGACGGCCACGCCGACGAAGACCGTGCCGACCGGCTTGCCCTCCTGCCGGTCGGGGCCCGCAACGCCGGTGGTGCTCAGCGCCAGGTCGGTCTGCAGCAGCCGACGCGCGCCCTCGGCCATCGCCACGGCGCACGCGGCCGAGACGACGCCGTGCTCCTCGACGACCTCGGCGGGTACGTCCAGCACCCGCATCTTGGCCTCGCTGGCATAGGTCACCACGCCGCCGGCGTACACCTGGGAGGAGCCGGGGACCTCGGTGACCGCGGCGGCGAGCCGCCCCCCGGTCAGGGACTCGGCGGTCGCGAGGGTCATCCCGCGCGCGCCGAGCGCGGCGACGAGGTCGGCGGGGGTCGGCTCCACGCCGCCGACGCTACCGCTTGGCCACGTGGATCGTGACGTGCCCCTTGGCGCCGAGCAGGTAGGTGCTGCCGCCGTAGGAGATGGTCAGCCTCTTGGCGCCGGTCGTCGGGAACGCCTTGAGGCGGACCGTCGCGCGGCCGCCCTTCAGCGTCGCCTTCACCGGCTTGACGCCGCCACCGGAGACCGTCACCCTGCCGGTGGCGCTCACGCCTGCGGCGTTCGTGACCCGGATGGCGATGCCCGCCCTGGTCCGCTTCACCACGACGTGCTTCGGGGACGCCTCGCCGGTGACCTTCACGCTGCCCTTCGCGACGGTCAGCCTCGCGCTGCCCGTGCCGCTCGTGACCGAGTCGTCGCCGGCGTACGCGATCCTCACCGGGTACGCCGCCGCGCGCGGGGCCAGCTTGCGGGTCGAGATCCGCACTGTGGCGGTGCCGGAGGCGCTCAGCGTGCCGCTCCCGAGCGCGACCGAGCCGGACTTCAGCGTGACGGTGCCGCTCGGCGAGGCACCGGTCGCGCTCACCGTCACGCGCACGGTGGTCGTGCCGCCGTAGACCAGCCGGGCCGACGTACCGCTGACGGTCGGGGTCGCCGGCGGGGTCGTCGCCGTGGGCAGCCTCAGCCCGACGATCTCAGGGTCGTGGTCGGAGGTTCCGAAGGGGTTGTCGGCGCTGAACAGCTGCGTCACGTTGTAGTTGACGCGGCTGTAGTCGTAGGCCACCGGCTCCTGGCCGTCGATCTGCCAGACGTCCGCGCCGGTCACCATCGACAGCGCCGCGGGGTTGGCCAGCGCGTGGTCGAGCGAGCCCTCCTCGCCGCCGTAGGAGTACGTCGCCTTGGCGCCGGAGCCGTTCTCGTGGGTCTGGATGTCGGTGTAGCCCCTGCCGTAGAGGTACTCCAACGGGTCCTCGTGCGTGTAGGAGTTGAAGTCGCCCAGCAGGAATACCGGCTGGATGCCGGTGCTCGTCTGCAGCCCGGAGACCCAGTTGCTCACGTCGGCGGCCTCGTGGACCCGGGTGCAGTCGAAGCCGCCCTGGTCCGAGGCAGGATCGGTGTCCTCCGCGTCGGTCACGGTCGCGGCGGCACCGCTCTGACCGACCTCGGGCGCGCCGCTCGCGTCGTGGCCGCAGTCGGAGAACAGGCCGCTGGAGTCGGCGCCCTTGGACTTCCAGTGGTTCGCGACGACGAGGAACGCGTCCGCGTCGGGCTCGCCGACACCCTTGAACGCCTGGGCGAGCGGCTCACGGGCGATGGAGAACGGCTGCCCGTCGGCGGAGTCGTCGGCGAGGACGTGCGACGCCCCGACCGGCGTGATCGCGGCCGGCCGGTAGACGAAGGCGGTCCGGATCACGTCCTGCTGCGCGATCGGCGGCAGGTCGCTCGCGGCCGGCGAGTGCACGTAGTCCCAGGTGCCGGCGCCGTCCTTGGCGTTGAGCGCGTCCACGATCGTCTGGACCGCGGTGTCGCGGTCGAGCCCGAACTTCGCGCCGTTCTCGACCTCCTCGAGCGACACCACGCTCGCACCGAGGCCGTTGATGGCGGTCACCTCCTTGGCCAGCTGGTTCTGGAAGGCCGCGGGCGTCGCCGCACCTCGCGGACCCGGGTCGCCGTTGGACGCCTGGCAGTTGTTCACGCCGACCGGGTTGCCGGCGCGGTCCTCGTAGTAGGTGCAGGTCCCGAGGCCGGCGTCGACGTAGTCCTGACCGGTCAGCGGGAAGAAGTTCTCCATGTTGAACGTCGCCAGGTGCACGTCGCCCCCGACCGGCTGCGGTGCCGCGTTGGCGCCGTCGCGCAGGTCGGTGAAGGTCGCCACGTCGGCGCCGGTGTCGGTCACCTGGTGGTTCGGCTGGTAGGTCCAGGCGCCGTTGCGGTAGTCGAGGATGACGCCGTCGCTGCCGAACGTCGCCGCGGCGCCGATCGTGACCGATCTGGTCTGCGTGATCCACGGCAGCGGGTCGCCGGAGTACGACGCGGTCGAGTAGTTCCAGCTCGAGCCGTCGTCCAGGGTGATGGTGTGGTCGGCGTCGAACGCGGCCGTGCTCTGCGCGTCGGCCGAGCCCGGCCTCGCCACGTCCGTCGGGTCGTTCAGCGGCTTGGTGCTGTCGGCCGCGAGCACGATCGTGCCGTAGTAGTTGAGGTCGTAGTTGTCGGTCACCGTGTAGTGCCCCTGCGGCGCGATCAGCTCCGACTCATGCGCCTCGCGCTTCGCGTCGGTGTCCAGGTCGCTCCACGACAGGCGGGCCGGGGTGACCGCGGCCAGCGCCGGGGTCACCGTGGTCACGCTCGGACTGCTGATCTCGGTCTCGCCCAGGTGCTCCTGCACCGTTCCGGTCACGCTCACCGACTGACCGACGGTCACCTGGGCCGCCGAGCTCGAGCCGTAGACGAACACCGCGTCCGAGGCACCCGGCGTCGCGTCGGTGCTGCCGCCGGTGCCGGCGGTCTGGAGCGTGAAGCCGCTCAGCCCACCGGTCGGGTACGCCGCCGTGACGATGCCCTGCACGGTCACCGAGCAGCCGACGTACGGCGAGGTGTCGGTGCTCGTGCCCTGGACCTCGGCGATCGACGGGGTGGGGTCGGTCTGGGTGCAGCTGCCGGTGGAGCCGCCGCCGGTCTGGCCCGCGGCGTTCGACGGCGTCGGCGTGCCGACCGAGAAGTCGGCGTGGTTGTCGTCGGTGTCGGTGCCGTCCACCATGCGGTACGCCGACGTCGTCGCGTCCAGGTCGGTGCCCTGCGCGGAGCCCTCGAAGGTGTTCGCGTCCGCGCCGTAGCCCAGCGCGTCGACGACGTGCGCGGTGTTCGCGATGTCACCGGTCGGCGGGACCGGCGGGCTCGCCTGGTCGCTGAGCACGACGAGCCCGGCCGCGTAGTAGAAGTCCGGAGCGGACGGCCAGGTGAGGTCGGGCGTCGGAAGTGCCGCGCCGACCGCCTTGGCGTCCCCGTGACCCTGGATCAGGAAGTGGCCGTGCGCCGGGATCGTGCCCGAGAGCGTCGTACCGGTGAGAGGCAGCGGGTAGGTCCCGGTGCCGCGGAGGTCGGCGCCGTACCCGATCGAGTAGGTGCCGAGGTCGACCGGGCTGTCGGTGGGGTTGTAGAGCTCGACGAAGTCGTTCAGGAAGGACGCGCCGGTGTAGCCGCCGTCGGTGTAGACCTCGCTGATCAGGACGTGCGGCCCGGTCGGTCCGCCACTGCCGGCCTTCGCGACGACGGTGAAGGTCACCTTCGTGCTCGCGGTCGCCTGAGTGCCGTCGGTGACGTGCAGCGTCGCGGTGAACACGCCCGACGTCGTCGGCCGGCCGGTGATCGCACCCGTGTCGCCGTCCAGGGCCAGGCCGTCGGGGAGGCCCTCGGAGGTCCAGCTGTACGGCGCCGTGCCACCGCTCGCCTGGGGGTCGATCTCGGTGATGTCGTCGCCGACGGTCGCCGTCTGGTCACCGATGGCACCGATCGACACCGAGCCCGCTCCACCGGACGAGGTGTCGCAGGACGAGTCCTTCTCCGAGGAGTTCTGTGGGCTCGGCGTACCGGCGCTGAAGTCTGCCGCGTTGTCGTCGGTGTCGACGCCGCACTCCGCCCGGCTGACCGACTGCGGGTTGCTCGGCGCCGGCGTCGGGCCACTGCCCTCGTAGGTGGTCGCCGTCGCCCCGTAGCCGACCCGGTCGATCACCGTGCTGCCGTCCACCAGCTCGACGCGGCCCGCACCGGTCGCCATCGCCGTGGTGCCCGTCGCGTCGGGCGTCGGCAGGTCCGTGGTGCCGCCGCTGCCTCCGGCCTCCTCCACCAGGTAGTAGGAGTACGCCGGGACCGTGCCGCTCAGCTGCGTCGCCTGCGCGCTCGTGCCGGTCGCGCTGTAGTAGTCGACGTGCCAGCCGTCGACCGACACGTCGCTCCCCGACGGGTTGAACAGCTCGACGAAGTCGTTCTTGTACGTCGAGCCGGAGTTGCCGCCACCGCCGTACACCTCGTTGACGACGAGGCCTCCGCTCGCCGCGTGGGCGGGTTCCGCGAGGCCGGTCAGCCCGGCGAGGGCGAGCAGCGGGAGGGTGGTGGATGCGATGATCCGTCGCGAGAGACGCATGGGTGCCAGTGCTCCGAGCTGTGGACTTGTACTCGCAGGCACACCCGAGAAGTCCCCGCGACGTGGACAGCGCGAGAGTGGCGCTCCCCGCCGTCCGGGCGGTGGCGGCCACCCCAACGGCGACCGGCGGTCGGGTTACGAGTCGGCGCGCGGGGCGCCCTCGGCGGCCGTCGCGGCGCGGGCCTGCGCGCGTCGCTGCGCGGAGGCGTCGCGGAAGAACTCGTAGCCGGAGGTGAGCGTCAGCACGAACGCGATCGCCAGCAGCACCAGCGCGAGCACGTAGACGACCTTGCCCGGGACGTCCCACCAGCCGGTCGCCTCCAGCAGGGGCAGCGTGAGGAAGCCCAGCGCGAGGCCCTGGGTCGCGGTCTTGACCTTGCCGCTCCAGGCGGCCGGGATGACGACCGACCTCATGATCGACAGGCGCAGCAGGGTCACCGACCACTCACGCGCGAGCACGATGATCGTGATCGCCCACATCCACCACTCGCCCATGATGATCGACAGTCCGATGAAGGCCATGCCGGTGATCGCCTTGTCGGCGATCGGGTCGGCGATCTTGCCGAAGTCGGTGACCAGGTCGTGCTTGCGGGCGAGGTCGCCGTCGACCTTGTCGGTCAGCATGGCCAGCGCGAAGATCGCCCACGCGCAGATGCGCCAGCCGATGTGGCCGCCGCCGTCGTGCAGGAGGACCCAGCCGTACACCGGGACCAGGACGATCCGCAGCGTCGTGAGCGCGTTGGGGACGTTCCAGTTCGACGTCTTCGCCTCGCGAGCGGCCCCGTCGGTCACCTCAGTCCTCCATCGCTTCGGCGATCAGGTCGACCCCGTCGCTGGCCACGACCCGTGCGCGCACCAGGTCGCCGACGCGCAACGACCCCGCCGTGTCGACGACGTACGTCGCGCCGTCGACCTCGGGACCCTGGTGGGCGGCCCGACCCTCGACGTGACCCGGCTCGCCGTCGGGCTGGAGGTCCTCGACCAGCACCACGACCTCCTCGCCGATGCGCGCCTCGGCCCGCTCGGCGTTGACCGCCGTGACGACATCGGTGACGTGCTCCACCCGGGCACGGATCTCGTCCTCGTCCAGCTTGCCGTCGAAGCCCTCGGCCTCGGTGCCGTCCTCGTCGGAGTAGCCGAACACGCCGGTGACGTCCATCCGGGCGGCGACCAGGAAGTCCGTCAGGACCTGCAGGTCCTCGTCGGTCTCGCCGGGGAAGCCCACGATGACGTTGGAGCGCACGCCCGCGGCCGGGGCGTTCGCGCGCACCTGGTCGAGCAGCCCGAGGAAGCTCTCCGCGTCGCCGAACCGGCGCATCCGCCTCAGCACCGGGTTGCTGGCGTGCTGGAACGACAGGTCGAAGTACGGCGCCGCCCCGGGCGTCGTCGCGATCGCCTCGATCAGCCCCGGGCGTGTCTCCGCGGGCTGGAGATAGGACACCCGGACCCGCTCGATGCCGTCGATGGCCGCCACCTCCGGCAGCAGCGTCTCGAGCAGCCGGATGTCGCCGAGGTCCTTGCCGTAGGACGTGTTGTTCTCCGAGACGAGGAACAGCTCCCTCACGCCCTGCGTCGCCAGCCAGCGCGCCTCGTCGAGCACCTCCGAGGTCCGGCGGCTGACGAAGGAGCCACGGAACATCGGGATCGCGCAGAAGGTGCAGCGCCGGTCGCAGCCGTTGGCCAGCTTGAGCGGCGCCATCGGGCCGGAGTCGAGACGGGTGCGCACGCCCGAGACCCCCTGGAGGCTGGTCGAGCCTGACGAGACCTCCGAGGAGCGCTCGGCGGGACTGATCGGCAGCAGCAGGCGCCGGTCCTTCGGCGTGTGCGGGTGCGGCCTGTCGCCGGCGAGGATCGAGCGCAGCCGGCCCGCGATGTCGTCGTAGTCGTCGAAGCCGAGCACGGCGTCGGCCTCGGGAAGCTCGGCGGCCAGGCCCTCGCCGTACCGCTCGGCCAGGCAGCCGACGGCCACGACCGCCCGCGTGCGGCCGGTCTCCTTGAGGTCCGACGCGGCCAGCAGCGTGTCTATGGAGTCCTTCTTGGCTGCGTCGACGAAGCCACAGGTGTTGACCACGACCGTGTCGGCGGCCTCCGGATCGTCGACCAGCTGGAAGCCGTCGGCGGCGAGACGGCCGGCGAGCTCCTCGGAGTCGACGTCGTTGCGGGCGCAGCCGAGGGTGAGCAGGGCGACGGAGAGCGGCGGTGAAGTGGTCATGTCTGCCCCCGAGTATGACGGCTCGGGGCGTCCGTCAGGGAATCTGAGCGGCCGCGGAGGGACCGGTCAGCGGCTGACCAGGGTGGCGGTGGTCGCCTCGCCGGTCTTGCCCAGCGCCTGCGCGGGCTTGCCCGCGATCGAGGCGGTGACCGAGCCGTCGGACGTCCAGACCTTGACCGGCGCGACCGCCTTGAGGTTCGCGGTCTGGCCGAAGGCGAGCGGGCCGTTGAGGACGGTGCGGCCGGTGGCGTCGTGGACGATCACCTTCGCCCCGCCGTGCGCGGCCGTCAGCACGACCTTCACCGGGTCGCCCTTGGTGTTCATCGAGCGGGCGATGCCGCCGCTCTGGTTGAGCACCGGGGTGTCGCCGATGGGCGCCGGGCCGCCGAGCAGCAGCCGGGCGACCGACCAGATCAGCACCGCGCCCATGACGGCCGAGATCAGGACCGACCAGTTGCGGCCACCGCGGGTGCTGCGGATGGACCCGCCGTGACCGGTCGCCAGCTCGGACTCGAAGATCCGGCGGGGGTCGACCGGCGCGTCGGCGTACGTGCTGTCGTACGTCGCGACCAGCGGCCCGGCGTCGATGCCGAGGACGCGGCAGAGGGTGCGGAGGTGGCCGCGTGCGTAGAAGTCCCCGCCGCAGGGCGCGAAGTCGTCGACCTCCATCGCCTCGATCACGTGGGGCCGGATGCGGGTGCGGGTGGAGAGCTGGTCGATCGAGAGCCGCAGCCGCTCGCGGGCCGCGGCAAGCTGGTTGCCGACCACGGGGTCGGCGGCGCCGTTGAGCGCGAGGTCCTCGAGCACCACCGTCTGCGTCTCCTGCGGATCCGGCTCCGCCACGGCCGTCGCTGCCGCCGGGGCGACCTCAGCACGCGGGCTGCCGGCCATGTCCACACGCGCTGCCAGGACGGTCGTGCGTCCGGGGAGCGGCGGGGCGGCGGCGAGCGACTGCGCCGACGGACCGTCGACGGGCGGGATCTCGCCGGTGTCGGTCAGGTCGGCCGCGGTGCCGCCGGTCTCACCGGAGAGGTCCACGGTGTCCTCGGCGTCGGCCGGAGCCGCGGCGTACGCCGGGGAGCCGGGCCAGGCCGTGGGCGCCGGCGGCGTCGGCGCGACCGCCGCCTCGTGCTGGTCGGGATCGACGACGGGACGCTCGGCGGTGTCGTCGGAGTCGTCGAAGTCCTGGGCGGGGCTGTCGTCGTCGGAGTAGAGGTCCGCGAGGGTCGGGACGGCGCGCGTCTCGGGCGCCGGACCGGCGTAGCCGCCGCGGTCGTCGCGGGAGTCGTCGGAGTCGTCGGCGTCGTGGTCGTCGTGCAGGCCCGGCACGACCTCGACGACGTCGGCGCGACCGTCCGCCAGCGCGGCGAGGGTGTCGCTGAGGTGCGGCATCGACGAGCCCACGACGCGCGTGGCGAGGGTGAGAGGTACGACGAGCTGCCGGTCGTCGTGCCCGACGACGAGGAGGTGGCCGTCGCGCAGCGGCGTGCGGCGCGGCAGGTGCTCGAGGCACTCGACCTCGTGCCAGGCGACGCCCTGCCACTTCGCGCCCTCACGCAGCCGGACCCCGCGCCCGTCGACGACCATCAGCGGCGCGCGTGCGTCGATGAGGGTGACGACGTAGGCGGCGGTCACCAGCAGCATCACGCCGAGGGCGAGCCAGTCCAGGGCGCCGGCGTCGCCGCCGAACGCACGTACGGCGAAGGCGATGGTGAGCAGGCCGGCGACGACCGCGACGGCGGCGGCGAGCGGCACGTTGCGGCGTACCTCGACGCTGCGGCCCGCCGGCTTCTCCTCGGTGTCCTCCTCGGTGTGTTCCCGGGGGCTCTCCTGCGGCTGATCCACGCTGTCCACCTGGTCCTCCGGCTGCTGGATGGGGTGCTCGTTGGTGGTGTCGTCGTTCATCGGACTCACGCCTCCCCCTGGATGGTCATGATCACGGCATCGATCTCATCGGGCTTGACCAGCACGTCGCGCGCCTTGGAGCCCTCGCTGGGCCCGACCACGCCGCGGCTCTCGAGGATGTCCATCAGCCGGCCGGCCTTGGCGAAGCCGACGCGCAGCTTGCGCTGCAGCATCGACGTCGACCCGAACTGGGTGGAGACGACGAGCTCGATCGCCTGGACCACGAGGTCCATGTCGTCGCCGATGTCGTCGTCGAGGACCTTCTTGCTGGCCGCGGGGGCGGTGACGTCCTCGCGGTAGCTCGGCTCGAGCTGGCCCTTGCAGTGCTTGACGACCTGGTGGATCTCCTTCTCGGTGACCCACGAGCCCTGCACGCGGATCGGCTTGCTCGCGCCCATGGGCAGGAACAGGCCGTCACCCTGACCGACCAGCTTCTCCGCACCCGGCTGGTCGAGGATGACGCGGGAGTCGGCGAGGCTGGAGGTCGCGAACGCCAGCCGGCTCGGCACGTTGGCCTTGATCAGGCCGGTGACGACGTCGACGGACGGACGCTGGGTGGCCAGCACCAGGTGGATGCCGGCGGCACGCGCCAGCTGGGTGATCCGGACGATCGACGACTCCACGTCGCGCGGCGCCACCATCATCAGGTCGGCGAGCTCGTCGACGATGACCAGGAGGTAGGGGTACGGCGCCAGCTCGCGCTCGCTCCCCGCCGGCAGCTCGACCTTGCCCTCGCGGACGGCCTTGTTGAAGTCGTTGATGTGCCGGAAGCCGAAGTTGGCGAGGTCGTCGTACCGCATGTCCATCTCGCGGCACACCCACTCCAGGGCCTCGGCGGCCTTCTTGGGGTTGGTGATGATCGGCGTGATCAGGTGCGGGACGCCCTCGTAGTTGTTCAGCTCCACGCGCTTGGGGTCGACCATGATCATCCGCACCTCGTCCGGCGTGGACCGCATCAGGATGCTCGTGATCAGCGAGTTGATGAAGCTGGACTTTCCGGAGCCGGTGGCGCCGGCGACCAGGAGGTGCGGCATCTTCGACATGTTGGCGACGACGAAGCCGCCCTCGACGTCCTTGCCGAGCCCCGCGACCATCGGGTGGTGGTCGCTGCGGGCCGCGTTGGAGCGGAGCACGTCTCCGAGGGAGACCGTCTCCTTGTCCGTGTTCGGGATCTCGACGCCGACCGCGGACTTGCCCGGGATCGGGCTGAGGATCATCACGTCCGAGGTGCCCACCGTGTAGGCGATGTTCTTCTGGATGTTGGTGATCTTCTCGACCTTCACACCCGTGCCGAGCGCGATCTCGTAGCGCGTGACCGTCGGGCCGCGGGTGTAGCCGGTCACCTGCGCGTCGACGTTGAACTCGTCCAGGACCGTCTGCAGGCGCCGTACGACGTCGTCGCTGGCGGCCGAGCGGGTCTTGTGGGTGTCACCGGGCTTGAGCACGGTGGCGTCGGGCAGCGTGTACACGATGTCGCCGGACAGCGAGAGCTGCTCGGCACGCACCGGCATGTCGGCGTGCGGGGGCGCCTCCTCGACCACGGGGGTCTCGGCCGGCGGGACGAAGGCGGCCGGCAGGCCGTCCTTGCCGCGATCGACCAGCGCGCGCTTCTCGAGCGGCGCCATGTCCGCAGCGGTGGGCTCGTCGTCGGTGAGGGGGATGTCGATCGGCTCGAGGAGCTCCATCGAGTCGGCGGGCGTCGCGTCGGCGGGCTTGGTCTTGCGACGGCGCCGCGGCTTCTCGTCGGCCAGCAGCGGCGAGTCGTACGCCGGGTCGCCGGTCCGCTCGAAGGTGTCGTCCAGATCCATCCGGATCGCCTGGGTGGCGTCCTGGTCCGACTCGTCCGGGTAGTGCCCGAACAGGTGGTGCGACAGGTCGCGCAGCCGGTCGGGCACGCGGTACAGCGGCGTGGCGGTGATCACCAGGACGCCGAAGAACGCCAGCATCGCGAGCAGCGGGACCACGACGTACGTCGAGCGCAGCAGGTCGAGCATGAGGGCCGAGACGACGTACCCGACGGCCCCGCCGCCCTCCCGCAGCGGCGTGGTGTCGCCCTGGATCGGCTGCGGGTTGCCCGCGCCGATGTGGACGATGCCGAGGATGCCGAAGGCCAGCGCCGACCAGCCGATGATCTGGCGACCCGCGGGACCGTTGCTGATCGGGTCGCGCATGACCCGCCAGCCGGCGAGGATCACCAGCAGCGGGACCAGCCAGCCGATCTTGCCGACCGTGCCGGACGTGATGGTGCGGACGAACGCCATGAAGCCGCCGGTCACGTCGAACCAGACCGCCGCGGCCACCACGAGGGCGACGCCGAAGAGCAGCAGGCCGGCGCCGTCGCGCCGCTGCTCCGGCTCGATCTCCTTGGCGCCCCCGACGATGCCGCGGACGACCGCACCGACCGCGTGGGCGATGCCGAGCCAGACCGCGGCGATGCCGCGGAAGATCGCCGTGAACAGGGTGGCGATCGGTCCCGGTCCGCTGCGCACGGCACGCGGAGCCGGCCGCTTCGCGGTCGAGCGCGAGCGGCTGTTGGTCGTACTACGGGATCGCGAGCTGCTGGTGCTCCCCCGGCCCTTCGACCCGCTCGACCGGGAGGTTCCGGACTTGCTGGCCGTGCGGGTGGTGGAGGTGCTGCGGCTGCGCGAACCCGTCGGGGAAGACGTACGGGTCGCCATGGTCACAACCTACCCATCGGCCTCGTGAGTCACAGACGCAACACGCGGAACGGTCAGGTGCGGGTTGAGGGTTGGGATGCTGGGCCGGCCGTATTTCACTGGGTTCCCAGTGAATTACCTGGCTTTGGAGCGAAGTTTTCCGGCAAAACCCGGTATTTCACTGGGAGCCCAGTGAAATACCGACCCCGCCGGACCTCAGCTCTGATCCACCGGCCGCGGCGGGCTGCGTGAGCGTGGCGTAGAACGAGGTGCCCTCCTGAGCAGGGAAGATGTCGATTGCGACGTCGTCACCCAACCGCTCACGAGAGGCACCTCGTAAGTGAAACCTTCTCACACGATCCGGCCTGTCTTTGATGACCCGAATCTGGTGTCGGCAGCCGGTCTGGTCCCGGCTCTGCGGCTGGCCGGATCGGCCGGCTTCTACGACCTCCTCGAGGACCTGACGGTGGCCTCGCCCAACGCCGGCGCGAAGGCGGCGTCGGTCATTGGCGGGATGCTCGCCGGCGCGGACTGCATCGATGACCTCGACCTGCTGCGCCACGGCGGCATGGGCCGGTTGTTCGGTGGCGTGCGGGCGCCCTCGACGTTGGGTACGTTCCTGCGCTCCTTCACCCACGGCCACGTGCAGCAGCTCGACAAGATCAACGCCGGACTCCTTGCCGGCCTGGCGACACGGGTGCCGCAGTTGCTCGCCGGTGCCGACGCCGAGGGGATCGCGTTCCTCGATGTCGACGACACCGTCCGCGAGGTCCACGGCTACGCCAAGGAGGGGGCGGCGTTCGGCTACACCGGCCAGCGCGGCCTCAACGTCCAGTTGGCCACGATCTCGACTCCGACCGCGGCACCGGTGATCGCCCGTGCCCGACTCCGCAAGGGCAACACCGCATCCGCGACGGGCGTCGGAAGGTTGTTGGCCCAAGCGATCAAGACCGCCCGCGCAGCGGGCGTCACCGGGCGGATCATGTGCCGCGCGGACTCGGCCTACTACGGCCACGCCTTCGTCGGCACCGCGCTGCGACACAAGACGTGGTTCTCGGTCACCGCCCGGATGACCCCGTCGGTGACCGTGGCGATCGCCAGCATCGAGGCGGGTGCGTGGACCGCGATCGCCTACCCGAACGCCGTCTACGACCAGGCCGAGCAACGCTGGGTCTCCGACGCCGAGGTCGCTGAGATTCCATTCACTGCGTTCACCGGCCGACGCAAGGCCGAGCACGTGCCCTGTCGCCTGGTCGTGCGCCGGGTCAAGCGGCTCCAGCCGCTGGCATCCGACGGCACCGAGCAGGGCGAACTGTTCGCCACCTACCGCCACCACGCCTTCATCACCAACAGCACCCTGGGGCTGGTCGAGGCCGATCAGCGTCATCGCGATCACGCCCTGGTCGAGCAGGTCATCGCTGAGCTCAAGGACGGTCCGCTCGCGCACCTACCCAGCGGAAAGTATGCCGCGAACGCCGCCTGGCTCGCGCACGCCGTGATCGCGTTCAACATCGCCCGCGCCAGCGCGGTGGCCGCCTGCATGCGCACCGTCCGCTGGGCAACCCTGCGCAGGCGCATCATCAACATTCCCGGCCGGATCGCGACCACCGGCCGACGCCTCGTCGTGCACCTGCCATCGCACTGGCCCTGGTCAGGCGGCTGGGACCTGCTGTGGTCGACCGCGACCGGGCCACCCGCCGCCCTCACGACGTGACCACCCAGCCGCCAGGGACGCGACCGAGGAGCCGAAGTGGAGAAGCCGGCGCCGACCGGCGCGACAGCCACGCCCAAATCCCGAACCCCGCACCGAATCGCCGAAATCACCGCCTACGAATCAACCGTGGTGGATCTGGGCTCAGGCTTCGACGACCACCGGGATGATCATCGGCCGCCGCTTGTGCTTCGCGCCGACCCAGCGACCGATGGTGCGCCGGACGACCTGCTGCAGCTGGTAGGAGTCGGTGTTGCCCTCGGAGAGCTGGAAGTTCACCGCGTCGACGATCGGCTGCTTGATCTCCTCGAACATCTCGTCGCGCCAGACATGGCCGCGGGCGTGGATCTCGGGGCCGGCGCTGACCTTGGCGGCGACGGAGTCGACCACGACGATGACGGAGATGAAGCCCTCCTCGCCGAGGATGCGGCGGTCCTTGAGCTCGGTCTCGGTGACGTCGCCGACGGTCTGGCCGTCGACGAAGACGTAGCCGACATCGACCTTGCCGGCGCGCTTCGCGACACCGTCGACGAGGTCGACGACCACGCCGTCCTCGGCGTACACGACGTTCTCGACGCCGGTCTGCTTGGCGAGGTCGCCGTTGGCGAGCATGTGCCGGATCTCGCCGTGGACGGGCAGCACGTTGCGCGGACGCACGATGTTGTAGCAGTACAGCAGCTCGCCGGCGCTCGCGTGACCCGAGACGTGGACGAGCGCGTTGCCCTTGTGCACGACCTTCGCGCCGTGCTTGGCGAGGCCGTTGATGACGCGGTAGACGGCGTTCTCGTTGCCGGGGATCAGCGACGAGGCGAGCACGACGGTGTCGCCGGCCTCGAGGTGGACGAAGTTGTGGCTGCGCTGGGCGATCCGCGAGAGCGCCGAGAGCGGCTCGCCCTGGGAGCCGGTGGAGATCAGGACCTGCTGCTCCGGCGGGAGGTCGGCGAGCTCCTTGGCCTCGACCATGACCCCCGGCGGCACGGTGAGGTAGCCGAGGTCGCGTGCGATGCCCATGTTGCGGACCATCGAGCGGCCGACGTAGGCGACCTTGCGGCCGTGGGCGACGGCGGCGTCGAGGACCTGCTGGACGCGGTGCACGTGCGAGGCGAAGCAGGCGACGATGATGCGCTGCTCGGACTCGCGGAAGACCTGGTCGAGGACCGGCGTGATGCGGCGCTCGGCGGTGGTGAAGCCGGGGACCTCGGCGTTGGTCGAGTTGGTGAGGAACAGGGCGACGCCCTCCTCCCCCAGCCGTGCGAACGCCCGCAGGTCGGTGATCCGGCCGTCGAGCGGGAGCTGGTCCATCTTGAAGTCGCCGGTGTGCAGCACCATGCCGGCGCCGGTGCGGATCGCGACCGCGAGCGCGTCGGGGATGGAGTGGTTGACCGCCACGAACTCCAGGTCGAACGGCCCGAACGAGAGGCGGTCGCCCTCGGAGACGGTCGTGAACGTCGTCTGGCGGAGCCGGTGCTCGCGGATCTTGGAGTTGACCAGCGCGAGGGTCAGCTCGGAGCCGACCAGCGGGATGTCCTCGCGCTCGCGCAGGAGGTACGGCGTCGCGCCGATGTGGTCCTCGTGGCCGTGCGTGAGCACCAGCGCCTCGACGTCGTCGAGCCGGTCACGGATCGGCCCGAAGTCGGGCAGGATCAGGTCGACGCCGGGCTGGTGGTCGTCGGGGAAGAGGACCCCACAGTCGACGATGAGCAGCCGGCCGTCGTACTCGAAGACGGTCATGTTGCGGCCGACCTCGCCGAGGCCGCCCAGAGGCGTGACGCGCAGGCCGCCCTTGGGCAGCGCCGGCGGGGCGCCGAGATCGGGGTGGCTCACGACAGGACACCCGCCGCCCGGAGGCCGTCGCGCAAGGCGGCGACCTCGGTGTCGTCGAGGGCCACCAGCGGTGATCGGACCACGCGGTTGTCGATGACCCCCAACAGCTCCATCGCCGCCTTGGCGGTGGTGGCGCCGTAGTTGGGCACCCCCATCACCGCGTCGTACGCCGGGATCAGCGCGGTGTGGATGCGCAGCGCCTCGGCGTGGTCGCCGGCGCGGAACGCCTCGATCATCGCCCTGAGCTCCTTGCCGGCGGCGTGAGCGACGACCGAGACCAGACCGACCGCGCCATAGGCGAGGTAGCCGAGCGTGTTGACGTCGTCGCCGGAGTAGACGGCGTAGCCGAGGTCGACCAGCCGGGCGGTGCGGGCGAGGTCGCCGGTGGCGTCCTTGACGGCCACCACGGGATCCCAGCCACGCACCTTCTCATAAGTCGCCAGGTCGATCTTGGTGCCGGTGCGGCCCGGGACGTCGTACAGCATCACGGGCACCGACGAGGCGCCCACGACCTGACGGAAGTGCTCGATCACCCCGGCCTGGCTGGGCTTGTTGTAGTAGGGCGTCACGAGCAGCACGCCGTCGGCGCCGACCTTCTCGGCCTGGCGCGCGAGCTCGACCGAGTGGCGGGTGTCGTTGGTGCCGACGCCGGCCACGACGACGGCGCGGTCGCCCACGGCGTCCTTGACCGCGGCGAGGGTCTCGCCGTCCTCGGCGGTGCTGGTCGTCGGCGACTCGCCGGTGGTGCCCGAGACGACGATGCCGTCGTTGCCGTTGTCGACGAGGTGCTTCGCGACCTTCTTCACCGCGTCCAGGTCGACCGAGCCGTCCTCGCGGAACGGCGTGACCATCGCTGTCAGGACGGTGCCGAAGGGTGCCGAAGTCATGAGGTCGAGCCTATCGCTCCGACACCGCACACCCGACGACCCGACCCCTCACGGACGCTGACCGGCCACCAGGGATACAAGTTCGTGCGTCCCGCGCCGGTCTGCACCGGCAGCGGCGCGAACTTGTCGCCGCCGTGGCCGCTCAGACGTGCGGCGTGACCTCCGACGCGACCAGGCGCAGGTGGTCGAGATCGGCGAGGTCCAGCACCTGCAGGTAGAACCGGTCGGCACCGAGCTCGTGGTAGCGGCCCAGCTTGTCGACGACCTCGGCGGGCGTGCCGGCGAGGCCGTTCTCGCGCAGCTCGCCGACCTCGCGGCCGATGGCCGCGGCCCGGCGGGCGAGCTCGTCCTCGTTCTCGCCGACGCACAGCACCAGCGCGTTGGAGTAGACGAGGTCGTCGGGGTCGCGCCCGATCCGGTCCGCGGCCTCACGCACGCGCCCGAACTGCAGCTTCGTGGTCTCCTCGTCGACGAACGGCAGGTTGAACTCGTCGGCGTACGATGCGGCGAGGGCCGGCGTCTTCCTGGCACCGAGCCCGCCGATGATGACCGGCGGCCCGCCGCGGTGGCCGCCGGACTGGGCGGGCTTCGGCAGCGCCGGGCTGTCGGCCATCTCGTAGTGGGCGCCGTCGAAGGAGTACCGCTCCCCCACCGGGGTGCTCCACAGCCCGGTGATCAGCTCGAGCTGCTCGGCGTACCTCTCGAAGCGCTCCTTGGTGTCCGGGAACGGGATGCCGTAGGCGGTGTGCTCCTGCTCGAACCAGCCGGCGCCGATGCCGAGCTCGACCCGCCCGCCGGACATCTGGTCGACCTGCGCGACCTGGATCGCCAGCACGCCCGGGTTGCGGAAGGTCGCGCTCGTCATCAGGGTGCCGAGCCGGATGCCGCTGGTCTCCCGCGCGAGCCCGGCCAGCGTGGTCCAGGCGTCGGTGCCGCCGGGCAGCCCGTCGCCGCTCATGTGGAGGTAGTGGTCGGAGCGGAAGAACGCGTCGAAGCCGAGCTCCTCGGTCAGCTTGGCGACCGCCAGCAGGTCGTCGTACGTCGCGCCCTGCTGCGGCTCGGTGAACACCCGGAGATCCATGCCTCCGACCCTAGATGACTGATTCCAAGGGGCGCTCAGGAGCCGCCGCAGGCGAAGGCGCGCTCCCAGGTGACGATGGTGAAGTCGTCGCGGGGCTCGCGCGAGACCTCGCGCCACCGGTTGCCGCGGAACTCCGGGTAGTGGGTGTCGCCGGCGGGCGACAGCGGGATCTCGCTGATGACCTGCTCATCGGCGTAGGGCAGGGCGGCCTCGTAGACCTTGGCACCGCCGCCGATCATGACCTGCCTGCCGGCAGGGAGCCCGTCGAGCAGCCGGTCGGCGAGCTCGAGCGCCGCGGGGACGGAGCCGGCCACCTCGACGCCCTCGGCGGACCAGTCGGGGTCGCGGGTCAGGACGATGGTGGTGCGGCCCGGCAGCGGCCGGCCGATCCCCTCGTGGGTGGTGCGGCCCAGGACCAGGACGTGGCCCGTGGTGGTCGCCTTGAAGTGGGCGAAGTCCGCGGGCAGGTGCCACGGGATGTCGGCATCGGCGCCGATCACGCCGTTCTCGGCGACGGCGGCGACCATCGTGACCTTGCGGCCGGCAGGAGTCATCGGAGCGTCAGACCGCGATCGGCGCCTTGATGCCCGGGTAGGGGTCGTAGCCCTCGACCGCGATGTCCTCGAGGTCGAACCCGTCGATCTCCTTGATCTCCGGGTTGAGCACCAGCCTCGGCAGCGCCCGCGGCTCGCGGGTGAGCTGCAGCCGGGCCTGCTCGAGGTGGTTGGAGTAGAGGTGCGCGTCACCGAGGGTGTGCACGAAGTCGCCCACCTCCAGCCCTGTCACCTGGGCGACCATGTGCGTCAGCAGGGCGTACGACGCGATGTTGAACGGCACGCCCAGGAAGACGTCGGCCGAGCGTTGGTAGAGCTGGCACGACAGCCGGCCGTCGGCGACGTAGAACTGGAACAGCGAGTGGCACGGCGGCAGCGCCATCTCGTCGACCTCGGCGGGGTTCCACGCCGAGACGATGTGGCGGCGCGAGTCGGGGTTGGTCCGGATCTGGTCGACGACCTGCGCGAGCTGGTCGATGTGACGGCCGTCGGGCGCGGGCCACGAGCGCCACTGGGCGCCGTAGACCGGACCGAGGTCGCCGTCGTCGTCGGCCCACTCGTCCCAGATCGTGATGCCGCGCTCCTGCAGCCAGCGCACGTTGGTGTCGCCGCGCAGGAACCACAGCAGCTCGCCGAAGACCGAGCGGGTGTGGATCTTCTTCGTGGTCACCAGCGGGAACCCCGCGGTCAGGTCGAACCGCATCTGGTGACCGAAGACGCTGAGCGTGCCTGTGCCGGTGCGGTCGCCCTTCTCGGTGCCCTCGTCGAGGATGCGCTGGAGGAGGTCGAGGTATTGCCGCACGCCTCGATCGTAGTGCGTCACACCCCCAGCACCCTGGATGGAACACGTTTCAGTATCCTCGGCGCCGCTGGGGGCAGGTTCGACAACTCGGGAGTCACCCATGCCCACCACCCGGCGTACCTTCATCGCCGCGAGCGCAGCCGCCGGCACCGCCGCGACCCTCGCGAGCACGACCGCGTCCCGCGCGTCGGCCGCGACCGTCCCCCACACCGACGAGACGCACCGGGTCGTGATCGTCGGCTCGGGCTTCGGCGGCAGCGTCGCCGCGCTGCGGCTCTCCCAGGCCGGCGTGCCGGTCACCCTCCTCGAGCGCGGCAAGTCCTGGCCGACCGGCCCGAACGCCGACACCTTCCCGACGATGGCGCCGCCGGACAAGCGGATGCTCTGGTACGGCTCCACCCCCGAGGGGCTGCGCGCCGCCGAGACGCTGCTCGGCAAGCCCCTGAACTTCGAGCCGTACGTCGGCCTCCTCGAGCCGGTCCTCGGGCAGAACATGCTCGCCGTGGTCCCGGCCGCGCTCGGCGGCGGCTCGGTGGCCTACGAGGGCGTGTCCCTCCAGCCCACTCCGGAGGTGTTCGCCGAGATCTTCCCCGCCGACCTCGACTACGACCTGCTCGACCGGGTGCACTACCCGCGCGTCGCGAAGATGCTGCAGATCGCCCAGGCCCCCGACGAGCTCATCGACTCCCCCAACTACTACCCGTCGCGCTTCTTCAAGCAGCGCTCGGAGGCCGCGGGCTACGAGGTCCGCAAGCTCTTCATGCCGATCGACTGGAGCTACGCGCTCGCCGAGCTGCGTGGCGAGATGAAGCCGTCCTACACCAACGGCAACTGCTTCCTCGGCGTGAACAACGGCGGCAAGCACTCCCTGGACGTCACCTACCTCGCGGCCGCACAGGCGACCGGGAGCTGCACCGTCCAGACCCACCACAACGTCACCAGCATCGCCCGTGCCGGCGACGGTCACTGGGTGCTCCAGGTCAACCGCACCGACGACTACGGCACCACGCTGGAGACCAAGACGATCACCACCGGCACGCTCATCATGGGCGCCGGCTCGGTCGGCACCTCCCGCATGCTCGTGGAGGCCGGCGCCCGCGGAGACATCCCGGACCTGCCGGACGCGCTCGGCACCGGCTGGGGCACCAACGGCGACCGGATCTACATCTGGACCGACCCGCTGACCAACTTCGGCGCCGACCAGGGCGGGCCCTGCGTCTACGGCTCCTTCGCCTGGGACGACCCGACGACGGCCAACACGATCGTGCAGGCCGCCATCCCGCCCACCGGCATCGACACCCTCTCCACGATGGTCATCGGCTACGGCATGAGTCCCGACCGCGGCAGCTTCGTCTACAGCGAGGCCGCCGACCGCGCGATCCTGAAGTTCCCCTTCCTGGGCGACCAGGCGAGCTTCAAGGTCATCGACAAGCGGATGCACCACACCGTCGGCCTCAACGGCGCGCTCGTCGACGTCGGCGCGATCCTGCCCAACACGTGGCACAGCGTCGGCGGCGCCACGATGGGCACCGTCTGCGACACGGCGGGCCGGGTGCACGGGCAGAAGGGCCTGTACGTCGTCGACGGCGCGCTCATCCCGGGCAGCGCGGGCGCCTGCAACCCCTCGATGACGATCGCCGCGGTCGCCGAGCACGCCCTCGACACGATCCTGAGCGAGGACGTCGGCACGATCGTGTGAGCCGGGCAGGCCCGGGCGGGCCCGGGCTGCCCGACCCGCCTACTCGGCGGACAGCGACATCGGTCCGTAGACGTCCCGGTCGACCTCGACGAGCGTCACCTGCGTGACGCCTCCCTCGGCGAGCTCGGACCAGACCTCGCCGATCCACGACTCGGCGTCGCCCTGGTTGGCGAAGCGCTGGCCGTCGTACTCGCCGAGGTCGGCGGGCAGGGTGACCTCGGCGCCGGAGGCGTCCTGGAGCCGCCACCACCAGGGGCGCTCGGCGGGCGTCGGCTGGCGGAAGGTCGGCGGGTCCTCGGGAAGTGCCATGTCGTCAGCCTCTCAGCTCTCTCGGACGGACGGGTCGACGAACGGCGGCTTCTGGACGCTGAACGCCTCCTGCCTGCCGCGCACGTCGACCGACAGCTCGCCGTCGTCGGGCACCGACGTGGAGACGAGCGCCAGCGCGATGCCCTGCTTGAGCGTGGGCGAGAACGTGCCGGAGGTGACCTCTCCGACGCGTACGTCGGGGGCGAGGCTCACGGCCATGTGCGGTCGCGGGATCGCCCGGCCCGTGGACCGCAGGCCGATCAGCTTGCGGCGCGCGCCGGCGGCCTTCTCGGCGACGACGGCGTCGCGGCCCCAGAACCCGTCCTTCTTCCAGCCGACGGCCCAGCCGAGGCGCGCCTCGTTGGGGGTGACCGAGGGCGAGATGTCCTGGCCGTGCAGCGGGTAGCCCATCTCGGTGCGGAGGGTGTCGCGCGCGCCGAGACCGCACGGCGCGATGTCGTACGCCGCACCCGCGGCCATGATCGCGTCCCAGAGCGGGCCGGCCACGGCGTTCGGCGCGATCAGCTCGTAGCCGCGCTCACCGGTATAGCCGGTGCGGCACACGATGACCGGCTGCCCCTCGAAGGCCGCCTCGACGAACGTCAGGTAGTCGTGGCCGGTCGGCAGCCCGGCCGCGTCGAGCGTCTCGTCCGACCGCGGGCCCTGGACGGCGAGGATGACGTGGTCGCGGTGCTCGTTGACGACCTCGACACCGTCCGGCGCCTCGGCGGCCAGCCGCCGGTGGACCTCGGTGTTGTTCGACGCGTTCGGCACGAGCAGCACGTCCTCGTCGGAGCGGACGTAGCTGAAGATGTCGTCGACGATCCCGCCGGTCGCCGGCTCGAGGCAGAGCGTGTACTGCGCCCGCCCCGGCCCGATCCGGCCCAGGTCGTTGCTCAGCGTGCGGTTGACGTACGCCGCTGCGCCGGCCCCGCGCACCACGACCTTGCCGAGGTGGCTGACGTCGAAGATGCCGACGCCGGTGCGCACCGCGGTGTGCTCGGGCACCACGCCGGCGTACTGCAGGGGCATGGACCAGCCGCCGAACTCGGCGAACCTCGCCCCCAGGGCGACGTGGCGGTCGTGCAGCGGTGACTGGAGGAGGTCGTCGGTCATGAGGCAGAAGTTATCCTGCGCGGCGTGACCTCGTACGCCCTGCGCACCGCAAGTCCCGCCAAGACCAAGGCCGAGGCCGTCGTGGTGGGCGTGGTGCCCGGCCCGGCGCTCGCCCCGGGCGGTGAGGAGGTCGCGTCGGCGTACGGTCGCAAGCTCGGCGGGCTGCTGTCCTCGCTCTCGCTGACCGGCCGCGCGGGCGAGGTCGCGAAGGTGCCGACCGGCGGCGCGATCGGCTCCCCGCTCCTGGTGCTCGTCGGCCTCGGCGAGGACCCCGACACGCAGGCCGTACGCCGGGCGGCGGGCGCCGCCGCGCGCGCCACCACCAGCGCCGCCTCCATCGCCCTCGCGCTGCCCGCGGACACCCCCGAGCTCGTTCGCGCCGTGGTCGAGGGGTTCCGGCTCGGCGGCTACGCCTTCACGACGTACAAGAGCGGCGAGGGGACGCCGCCGCCCGCCGAGGTCGTGGTCCTCTCCCCCGTGGCCCGCCGCAAGGAGGTGGCCGCCGCCGTCGCTGAGGCACAGGTGGTCGCGGACGCGACGAGCGATGCCCGCAACTGGGTCAACACACCCGCCGCCGACCTCACCCCGCCGGCGTTCGCCGACGCGATCGCGGCTGCGGTCAAGGCCGCGAACAAGCAGGCGAGCACCAAGCTCGAGATCGACGTGTACGACGAGCAGCGCCTCGCCGAGCTCGGCTGTGGGGGCACGCTCGCGGTCGGTGCCGGCTCGGCCGCGCCCCCGCGCATCGTCGAGCTCCGCTACCGCCCCAAGGGCGCCGTCGGCCACGTCGCGCTGGTCGGCAAGGGCATCACGTTCGACTCCGGCGGCCTGACCATCAAGCCCGGCTCGAGCATGGGCACGATGAAGATGGACATGGCCGGCGCCGCGGCCGTCGTGCAGGCGACGCTGGCGGTCGCCCGCCTCGGGCTGCCCGTCGAGGTGACGACCTTCGCGGGCCTCGCCGAGAACATGGTCGGCGCGTCCTCGACCCGGCCCGGCGACGTCGCGACGATCTACGGCGGCACGACCGTCGAGATCTCCAACACCGACGCCGAGGGCCGGCTGGTCCTCGCCGACTGCCTCGGTCTCGCGGCCGAGCGCACCCCCGACCTGGTCGTCGACGCGGCCACGCTGACCGGGGCGATGGTGGCCGCGCTGGGCGAGAAGATGGCCGGCGTGATGGGCGACGACGACACCGTCGACGCGGTGCTGGCTGCGGCGGTGACCGCCGGCGAGGACGCCTGGCCCATGCCGATCCCCGACTTCATGGTCGAGCGGATCCACACCAGCTCGATCGCCGACCTCGCCCAGCACGACTGGGTGCGCTGGGGCGGCGGCCTGTTCGCCGCGGCGTTCCTCCGCGAGTTCACCCACGGGCTGCCGTGGGCGCACCTCGACATCGCCGGGCCGGCGTACAACAACGGCGGCGCGAGCGGGCACGTCGTACCTGGGGCGACCGGCTACGGCGTCGCGACCCTGGTCGAGGTGGCGCGAGCCCTCACGGCGCCTGCCGACGCTCCTTCTGCTCGCGCCTGACCCGGGAGTTGTAGTCGCGCATCCGCTGCGGCACGCCCACGATCGCGGCGTCGTACGACGGGACGCGCGAGCTGTTGCAGAAGCTGTGGGCCCAGGCGACGCTCGGCACCCGGCGCCGGGTCCACTCGCCGTCGTGGGCGACGAGGAGCAGGGTGACATCGCTGACCGCGGTACGCGGCTCGACGAAGCCCTCGACACCGCGGTGCGACTCCAGCCAGGCGTCGAGGTGGGCCAGGTCGGTGCTGTCGGCGGCGCGCACCCGGGTGGAGCCCGTGCGCGACGAGTCCCGCGCCGGAGCGCTCATCCTGGGCCGCCGTCGGAAGCGGCTCCACCACGACATGGGGCAAGTGTGCACGACACCGATCGGCCTCGAGGCGCCTTCGGCGAACTGACGAGGTCGGCCCGTTGCGACGCCTGTGAGGCGTGGTGCAAGGATGGGGGACACATCACACTCCTGCGCGGTTCTGTCGCACCAACCGACCCACGAAGTCGAGGAATCAATGGCCACAGAAGTCCCCCTCCCGGCACTCGGAGAATCCGTCACCGAGGGCACCGTCACCCGGTGGCTCAAGCAGGTCGGCGACGAGGTCGCCGTCGACGAGCCGCTGCTCGAGGTCTCCACCGACAAGGTCGACACCGAGATCCCCTCCCCCGTCGCCGGCAAGCTGCTGGAGATCAAGGCGAACGAGGACGACACCGTCGAGGTGGGTGGGGTCCTGGCGCTGATCGGGTCCGACGACGAGGCCGGGTCGGCCGACTCCGGGTCCGACGACTCGGGGTCCCAGGACTCCAGCGCCGACCAGTCCGGCTCCGAGGAGCAGGCCGCGGAGGCCGCCGACGACTCCGAGCAGACCCAGCAGCCGACCGAGGAGCCGCAGGAGCAGACCGGCTCCGGCTCGGACTCCTCCGGCGGTGACGCGACGGCCGACACCAAGCCGCCTGCCGACGCCGCGGGCGGCCAGCAGGGCACAGCCGTGACCCTCCCGGCACTCGGAGAATCCGTCACCGAGGGCACCATCACGCGCTGGCTCAAGCAGGTCGGCGACGAGGTCGCCGTCGACGAGCCGCTGCTCGAGGTCTCCACCGACAAGGTCGACACCGAGATCCCCTCCCCCGTCGCCGGCACCCTCCTGGAGATCAAGGCCAGCGAGGACGAGACCGTCGACGTCGGCGCCGAGCTGGCCGTCATCGGCAGCGGCAGCCCGACTGAGTCCGGCGGCGGCTCCGAGCAGCCCGCCCAGACCGAGGAGCCCGAGCCGGCCCCGGCGGCCCCGGCGGCACCCGAGCCCGAGCCCCAGCCGGAGGCCGACAAGGAGCCCGAGAAGGAGCCGGAGCCGGAGCCGGAGCCCGCGAAGACGGAGGAGAAGGCCCCCGAGCCGGCCGCCGAGAAGCCGGCCGCCGCGTCGTCCTCCGACGACGGCCCCAGCTACGTCACCCCGCTGGTCCGCAAGCTCGCCAAGCAGCACGGCGTCGACCTCGCGTCGGTGAAGGGCTCGGGCGTGGGCGGGCGGATCCGCAAGCAGGACGTCGTCGACGCGGCCGAGGCGCAGAAGAAGGCGTCCGAGGAGCCTGCTCCGGCCGCGAGCAGCGCGCCCGCCTCGTCGGCTCCGTCGCGCTCGTCGGCCCCGTCCGGGACGCCCTCCCCGCTGCGTGGTCAGACGGTGAAGCTCAGCCGGCTGCGCCAGATCATCGCGAAGCGGATGAACGAGTCGCTGGAGATCTCCGCGCAGCTCACCCAGGTCGTCGAGATCGACGTGACGAACGTGGCCCGGCTCCGCGAGGCGAAGAAGGCCGAGTTCCTGGCCCGGGAGGGCGTGAAGCTCACCTACCTGCCGTTCTTCGCCAAGGCCGCCATCGACTCGCTCAAGACGCACCCGACGCTCAACGCGGCGATCGACACAGAGGCCGGCGAGGTGACGTACTTCGACCGGGAGAACCTCTCGATCGCGGTCGACACCGACAAGGGCCTGATCACGCCGGTCATCAAGGACGCGGGCGACCTGTCGATCTCCGGCCTGGCCAAGAAGATCGCGGACACCGCCGAGCGCACCCGCACCAACAAGATCGGCCCCGACGAGCTGTCCGGCGGCACCTTCACGATCACGAACCTCGGCTCGGTCGGGGCCCTCTGGGACACCCCGATCATCAACCAGCCGCAGGTCGCGATCCTCGGTCCCGGCGCGGTCGTCAAGCGCCCCGTCGTGATCGACGACGAGGATCTCGGCGAGACGATCGCGGTCCGGCACATGTGCTACTTCGCGCTCACCTACGACCACCGCCTGGTCGACGGCGCGGACGCCGGCCGCTTCCTCAGCGAGGTCAAGCAGCGCCTCGAGACCGGCCAGTTCGAGGTCTGAGGCAGGTGGTCGCGAGCCTGCTCGCGACCACCGTCGCCGAAGAGGTCGAGTGCGGCCGCGGCTGAAGAACGAAGCCGCGACGCCGCGTATCGAGACCTACGAGGCCTGCCTCACCGAGGCCATCAGCCAGCGCCCGTCGACCCGCCGGAACTCCAACCGGCGGGTCGAGGCGTTGTCACGGGGAAGCGCGACGCGACGGCCCCGGGTCACGGCGTACGCACCGACGAGGCGGTCGGTGACGACCAGCACGACCCGGTGCCGCGTCCGCGCCCGCAGCCGTACGCCGAGCACCTGCATCGACATCCCGCGGACCCGCAGCCCGCGACGCGTCCAGCGGTCCAGCATCGCGACGTCGTGACGCCCGGCGGTCGAGCCGGCCGCGTACAGGCGGCGGAGAGCCGCGCGGTCGCCGTGCGCCCAGGCCGACGCGCGGGCGCGGTCCCAGTCGCGCAGCACGGCCAGCGCGGAGACCGCCTGCATCGCGCCGACGTGGCGCGCGTCGAGCACCGCCGCCGGACGCGGCGGAGCTCCGCGGGCCGTGGGGTCGTGCGCCGCGTCGAGGCCGCCCCAGACCGCGGCGACCGCGACAGCGACGGCGCATGCCGTGAGGAGGAGTCGACCCGAGATCCGCATGGCCCAGTCCTACGCCCGCCGGGCGCTCCTCGCACGCGACTGTCCACAGGCGGACGGAGTAGCCTCGGTCAGGTGAGGGAGTACGTCGAGCTCGGCCAGGTCGACTACGAGGCCGCGTGGGAGATGCAGCGCGGTGTGCACGCCGAGGTCGCCGGCGGGTCCAGGCCCGACACGGTCCTGCTCCTCGAGCACCCGCCGGTGTTCACCGCCGGCAAGCGGACCGACCCCTGGGAGCGACCGGCCGACCCCGGCGGGGCGAAGGTCATCGACGTCGACCGTGGCGGCAAGATCACCTTCCACGGACCGGGCCAGCTGGTCGGCTACCCGATCGTGGCGCTCCCCCAGCACGTGCTCGTCGTCGACTACGTCCGCCGCGTCGAGGAGGCGCTGATCGGCGTCTGCACCGAGCTCGGCGTGACGACCGCCCGCGTGCCCGGTCGCAGCGGCGTGTGGCTGCTCGCCGATCCCGAGAAGGGGCGTCCCGAGCGGAAGATCGCCGCGCTCGGGATCCGTGTCAGCCGCGGCGTGACCATGCACGGCTTCGCGCTCAACTGCGACGTCGACCTCGGCTGGTACGACCGGTTCGTGCCCTGTGGGATCGCCGATGCCGGCGTCACCTCGCTCAGCGCCGAGCTCGGGCGCGACGTGCCCGTGGCCGAGGTGCTGCCCGTCGTACGACGCCATCTCGACGACCTGCTGGCGTGGGCCGACTACGTGCCCACTCCCGACTACGAGCCGCGGCCCGATCCGGCCAAGGCGAACGCACCGCGGCTGATCGCGTTCTGAGGGCCCGACCGTGCCAGCGACTAGGATTCCACGCATGGCACGTAGCGGTACGGGCCCGTCTCCGAAGGTGACGATGATCGCCTTCGCGGACCTCGCGTGCGGGCTGCTCGCGGCGCTGATGCCCGCCTCGCCCGGCTCGGCCGCCGTGCCGGCACCGACCCCGACGACGGCCGTCGTGAGCGTCAAGGTCGCCGGTGCGCGCTCCAGCGCCACCACGGTCGCACCCGTGGCCGGCGCCCGGTTCGGCCTGTTCGCGACCGAGCCCGGCCAGGCCACGTTCGACTCCGACGGCGCCACCAGCGCGACACCGCGCTACACGTGCACCTCCGACGCTGCCGGCGACTGCTCCTTCGTCGTACCCATCGGCGCCGGCGGCACGACGGCCGGGACCCGGCTCTGGCTCGCCCCCATCGGGTTCCCGACGGGTTGGTACAACCAGCCGGTGTGGCAGACCGCGCCGCTGTCACCCACCGCGGCCGACCCGAAGGTGCAGACACCACACGTCTTCCAGACGCCACCGCTGCAGGCCAACAACGCCTACGTCTCGGGACAGACCTACGGCAGCTACGGCTTCATGACCGATCCCGGCTCGCAGACGACGCCCGCGCGACCGACAGCGCAGTTCCCCAACTTCACCCGCCGCAGCGCGTCGGCCGGCTACTGGCCGCTCTCCCGGGTCAACCCGGACCTGCCGGCCAAGTGCGGCATCAACGTCGCGATCATCGTCGACCTGTCCAGCTCGGTGTCCGGCTACGTCCCGCAGATCCAGAGCGCCATCTCCAGCTTCGTCGACGGTCTGCGTGGCACCCCCTCGCAGGCCGCTCTGTTCACCTTCGGCACGGCCTCCCCCGCCAACGGCTACGGCCCGAACACCTCGTTGATGTCGGTGGCCACCACGGCCGACGCCAACCGGTTCAAGCAGCTGTACGCCGGATGGGGCAACCCGCCGACCAACTACACCAACTGGGACGCCGGTCTCGAGGCCGCCTCGGCGGTCAACCAGAACCCGAACCCCGACGAGCACTTCGATCTCGCCGTCGTGCTCACCGACGGCAACCCCACGGTCTATGGATCGAATCGCACCAACAACAACGTCCCCGCCAACAGCGGCTACACACGCTTCCGCGAGATGGAGGAGTCGGTGGTCTCCGCCAACCGGCTCAAGGACGAAGGCACCCGGGTGGTCGCCGTCGGCGTCGGCGATGGCCTCGACGCCGGCTCGGCGGCCAACCTGCGGTCGATCTCGGGCCGCACCGCCTACGACAGCTCGGCCGGCAACATCCTCGATGCGGACTACCTCCAGGAGCCCGACTACGCCGCGGCGGGCAACAACCTGCGCAACCTGGTGCTGGCCTCCTGCGCGCCCTCCATCTCGGTCGCCAAGCGGATCGTGCCGCCCGGCGACACCAACGTCGACAACGCCTACACACCCGGCAACCCGTGGACCTTCGACGCGTCCACGACCACGCAGGGCGCGAGCGTCGCCCCGGCGAGCGGCCAGACCGGTCAGCAGACGGGTGCGCTCAACTTCGACGTGACGCTCGAGCCCGACCATGCGCCGGGTGACTTCACCGTCTCCGAGCGACCACAGACGAATGCCGCAGGCGATCCCTACACCGTCTTCCCGACGGATGGGAACGGCAATCACGATCCCGGCGGCCAGAACGCCGTCTGCGTGAACAAGTCCGAGGACGATCGCAACGTCCCGACCACGAACACCGCGAACGGGTTCACCGTCGCAGTGGGCCTGCAGGACGCCGTCTCGTGCGTCATCTACAACCAGGCGCCCGACACCCGAGCATCCGTCGTCGTGCACAAGCGATGGCGCGTCACGGACGGTGTCAGCGGACAGACGACGGCGTACGCCAACGGCACACAACCACCGGACCTCGAAGCCCGCCTCAACCTCGACGGCCCGCAGGGCGCGCCCTCGAGCGACCAGCCGTGGGACGTTCCGCGCACCGGCTACCTGCTCGCCACCGACAACAGCGTCAATGTCGGCGAGAACCTGGCCATCGGCGCGCCGGGCTGCAGGTTCACCGGAGCCTCCATGGCGGGCAGCGGGATCAACGGCGACCAGCCGCTGACCGTCACCGGTGACAGCGCGAGCCGGACCAGCACGGTGACCGCGGAGCACAGTGCCTGGACCATCACCAACGACGTCACCTGCAGCAGCCACCTCACCCTGCACAAGCAGGTCGTCGGCGGCACGGCCCAGAACACCGACTGGACGCTGCACGCGACTGCCGGCTCCATCCACCACAACGGCCGCGACGGCGATGCGTCGATCACCTCCGTCGGCGTACCGGCCGACACGCCGTTCACGCTGCACGAGACGCCGGACAGCGACCCCGAGCTGCTCAACTACGCCCAGGACCGCGTCGGTCCGCTCGCGCCCGGTGCCAGCGGATCTTGGGACTGCCACCCCACCGCGGCCGGCGTGGAGGGCGACACCGGCGCCAACGGCAGGATCTCCGTCCCGCTCGGCACCGACGTCTCCTGCACAGCCATCAACCGCACCGCCCAGCTGACGATCTCCAAGCACGTCGTCGGCGGCACGGCCGGTCCTGGAGCCTGGACCTTCCACCTGACGCCCGTCGACCCGGCCGTACCCGGCGTACCGAACCGCACCCTCGTCGGCTCCGCGACCGGTACGACGACCAACGTGCGGCCCGGCCAGTCCTACGCGGTGCACGAGACCGGCGCGCCGGACGACTACCAGCTCACCCACTTCCTCTGCACGACCGACGGGTCCACATCCAGCTCACTCGCCGAACTCGTGGTGCCGGCGGGCGCGCACGCCCACTGCCGTGCCGTGAACACGTTCTCGGAGTGGACCGTCACGAAGTCGTCCGACCCGCCCAGTGGCAGCACGGTCTCCCCGGGCTCGGTGATCACCTACACGCTGACGGCGCGCGAGCTGCACGGTGCGCCCACCAAGGACGTCGAGATCACCGACGACCTCGCGAGGGTGCTGTCCCACGCACACCTCATCGAGGGCAGCATCGACCCGAGCGCCGGCCACGCCACACGCACCGGCACCGAACTGGTCTGGCACATCCCGCACCTCAGCGGCACCCAGACGCTGACCTACCGCGTCCGCGTCCACCCGCATGCCCACGGCGTGACGCTGCACAACGCGCTGACCGAGCACACCACCACCGAGCCCGGTGATCCGGGCGACCCCTCGACGCCGTGCGCCGACGTACCCGGGGGTCAGGACGGGTGCGACGTGGTCGACCTCCCGGTCGTCGCGCCCGGTTCGGGTGGCCCGGGCGGCCCGCCCGGGCCGGGTCCGGCCGGCGGCATTCCCGACACCGGAGGGCCCTCGGCGTGGTGGTTGCTCGGCGGCGCCGCCCTCGTCCTCGCGGGCGGCACGACGCTCCTGGTCGAGCGTCGTCGGCACCACCGCTGACGGACCTGCACGCGGTTGGGGTGCCGGCGGTCGCGCCGGTAGGATCACAGGGTGACTGCGATGCCCGACGGCAGGAAGCTCCTGCGGCTTGAAGTCCGCAACGCGGAGACCCCGATCGAGCGCAAGCCCTCGTGGATCAAGACCCGAGCGAAGATGGGCCCGGAGTACACCTCGCTGCAGAGGCTGGTGAAGTCCGAGGGCCTCCACACGGTCTGCCAGGAGGCGGGCTGTCCCAACATCTTCGAGTGCTGGGAGGACCGTGAGGCGACGTTCCTCATCGGTGGCGACCAATGCACGAGACGCTGCGACTTCTGCCAGATCGACACCGGCCGGCCCGAGCCGCTCGACCGCGACGAGCCGCGCCGGGTCGCCGAGTCGGTGCAGACGATGGGGCTGCGCTACGCCACGATCACCGGCGTCGCCCGCGACGACCTCGAGGACGGCGGCGCCTGGCTGTACGCCGAGACCGTGCGCGCCATCCACGAGCTCAACCCGGACACGGGCGTGGAGAACCTCATCCCCGACTTCAACGGCAAGCCGGACCTGCTCCGCGAGGTCTTCGAGAGCCGGCCCGAGGTGCTCGCCCACAACGTCGAGACCGTGCCGCGGATCTTCAAGCGCATCCGTCCGGCGTTCCGCTACGAGCGCTCCCTTGACGTCATCACCCAGGCGCGCGACTTCGGCCTGGTGACGAAGTCCAACCTGATCCTCGGCATGGGCGAGACCCGCGAGGAGGTCTCCCAGGCGCTGCGCGACCTGCACGACGCGGGCTGCGAGCTGATCACGATCACGCAGTACCTCCGCCCGAGCCTGCGCCACCACCCCGTGGAGCGCTGGGTCAAGCCCGAGGAGTTCGTCGAGCTGAGCACGGAGGCCGAGGAGATCGGCTTCTCCGGCGTGATGTCCGGCCCGCTCGTGCGTTCGTCGTACCGGGCCGGTCGGCTGTACCGTCAGGCGATCGACCTCCGCGAGGCGCAGGCGGCCGGCGCGGCCACGCGCTGAGCGAGCACGCCGACCGACAGCCACAGCCCGCCCGAACAGCAACAGGAGCAGCACGACCCGATGTCGAACCTTGACCCCACGAAGATGAGCCGGCGCCAGCAGGTCGTCGAGACCTTCCGGATGACCCGCCAGGTCGACCCGGCTGTGACGTGGTGGATGGTCGGCGGCTTCGTCGTCTTCGGCGCCATCGGCTTCGGCCTGTTCTGGCTGCTCCCCGGCGGCGGTGTCGCGGGCCTGGTGATCGCCATCCTGGGCGGCATCCTGCTCGGCCTGCTCGGCCTGATGATCGCCTTCAGCCGCCGCGCACAGAAGGCCGTCTACCTGCAGCTCGAGGGCCAGACGGGTGCCGCGGCCCGTGCCCTGACGATGCTGCGCAAGGGCTGGAACGTCGAGCAGGTCGTCGGCTTCACCAAGCAGCAGGATCTCGTCCACCGCGTCGTGGGCCCTCCGGGCATCGTCCTGGTCGCCGAGGGCAACTACAACCGGGTCCGGCCCCTGCTGATCAGCGAGCACAAGAAGCACGAGCGGGTCGCGGGCGACTACCCAGTGCACGACGTCATCGTGGGTGATGGCGAGGGCCAGGTCCCGCTCCCCCGGCTGACCCGGCACATCCAGCGCCTCGGCCGCACGGTCAAGCCCGCCGAGATGACCGACCTGCTCAACCGGCTGCGCGCGCTGGACTCCCAGCGCGGCAAGGCCCCCATCCCGAAGGGTCCGGTCCCGACCTCGATGAAGGGCCAGCGCGGCAACCTGCGCGGACGCTGACCCTCCGCGCGGCTCAGCCGGAGATGCTCCCGAGCCCGCTGAGGCCCGGCATGCCGGTCACCTGACCGGCCGGCGGCGCCTGCACGTGCACGGCCTCGCCGAACTCGCCCAGGGTCGTGGTCATCGACTCCAGCGGCTGCATGTCCACCTTGACCTGGACGACGCGGCCCTTGGGGTCGATCCAGATGTCCTCGTCGGCGGTCTTCGGCAGCTGCACCGATCCGGTGGCGGGAAGGCCCATCGACTTCGCCGCATCCGACACCCGCACCGTCATCCGGTAGTGATCGGCCTGCTTCCCGCCGGCGGAGTCCTTGCCGACGTACGTCGCCTTGGTGATGTACGGCGTCATCTTGTCGAACATCGACAGCGGGTCCGAGAGCGCGCCGGACATGCTGCCCATGCCCATCGAGCTCATGTCGGACGACGTCAGCTTGATCCACTTGGAGCCGACGTTGAACATCGGGGACCTCATGTAGATGGTGCCGTCGACCAGGCGCTCGCTGATGTTCGCCGGCCCCAGCGACATGGTCATCGAGCCCTCGACGGCGGGCTTCATCTCGATGTCGCCGTCCATGGTCATCCGGACCGACTGACCGGCGGCGCTCATGTTCATCACCACGTGCTCGTGCGCGCTGCGGGTGTTGCCGATCGCCGACTCGAGGACCTTCGTGATCCTGGCCTTCGACACCACGCTGCCCGCGGCAGGCGCCTGCGGGACGGCGGACAGGGCCGCACCGGCGGCGTTGCCCACAGCGTTGCCGACGGCGTTGCCCACCGCCTTGCCGGGCGCCGACGAGGACGAGCCGGCGGACGCCGACGCAGGCGCCTTGGCTGTCGCGCCCGGGCTGTTGCCCCCGCACCCGGAGACCCCGGTCACGAGGAGGGCGGCAACCGCGAGGGCGGCGGTGGAGCGGAGCGGGGACGGCATGGTGGCTTCCTCTCAGACGGGCGCTAGCGACCCATCAACTTGTGGAGCGTGGCGAAGGTGACGGTCGACCCACCGGCCGCCAGGTCGTGGAGCCCGCGACCGTCGTCGCGGAAGACCAGCGGCGGGATGACGAGCAGGATCAGGATCTGGCGCAGCATGATCTTCGTCGGGTGCAGCCTGCGCAGCCGCCCGTCGGCCGGTACGACGCAGAGCCCGGTCAGCAGCTTGCCGAGCGATCCCCCGCCGAGCCAGGTCATCAGGGTGGTCTCGCACACGAACGCCACCAGCACCCAGGTCGTCGAGCTCGTGTCGGGATCCTTGCCCGTGGCGAGGCTGACGAACGGGATCGCGTTCGGGCCGACGAACGCAGCGACCACGAGGGTGCAGATCAGCCAGTCGACGAGCAGCGCGAGCATCCGGCGCGGCCACGAGGCGTTCGGGATCGTCGCGGGAGGCGTCGTGGCGGGCACCGGGCAAGCCTAGTGGCTCCAGCACGGTGGCCCAGATCACGCCGTCCCGCCCCCGATCGGGCGGGTTGTTTACATTCCCGAAACAATCGGGCGGGTTCACGAAATCTGGGCTGCCTACGGTCCACACCGAACCCGAGTCGATCGGATGCGCACCCGCGCGTCCCAGCGAGGAGCTGAACATGACCGCCAACGCCGTACGCCTGGGAGCGATCCGGGAGGCCCGGTCCTTCGCGGGCCCCGCCCCGTTCTTCGACAGCGCGGAGCAGACCGGCGCGATCTTCGGCGAGAACGTCTTCAGCCTCGCCGTCATGCAGAAGCGGCTCCCGAAGTCGGTCTTCAAGTCGGTCGCCGCGACCATGCAGCGTGGCGAGAAGCTCGACGCGGCCCACGCCGACGTCGTCGCCTCGGCGATGAAGGACTGGGCGATGGAGCGCGGCGTCACGCACTACGCGCACGTCTTCTACCCGCTGACCGGCCTCACCGCCGAGAAGCACGACTCCTTCCTCGAGCCGGTCGGCGACGGCACGGCGATCTGGGAGTTCACCGGCAAGACCCTGATCCAGGGCGAGCCCGACGCGTCGTCCTTCCCCAACGGCGGCATCCGTGCCACGTTCGAGGCACGGGGCTACACCGGCTGGGACGTGCAGTCGCCGGCGTACATCCTGGAGAACCCGAACGGCAACACCCTGTGCATCCCGACGATCTTCGTCTCGATGACCGGCGAGGCGCTGGACCACAAGACCCCCCTGCTGCGCTCGCAGGCGGCGATGGCCGACCAGGCGCGTCGCGTGCTCGAGCTGTTCGGCCACTCCGACATCGACAACGTGGTGTCCTACTGCGGCCCCGAGCAGGAGTACTTCCTGGTCGACAGCAGCTTCGTGAACACCCGCCCCGACCTGCTCGGCGCCGGTCGCACGCTGTTCGGCGCGAAGCCGCCGAAGGGCCAGGAGTTCGACGACCACTACTTCGGTGCGATCCCCGACCGCGTGCTCGCCTTCATGCACGACACCGAGCGGGCGCTGTTCAAGCTCGGCATCCCGGCGAAGACCCGCCACAACGAGGTCGCCCCGGGCCAGTTCGAGATCGCGCCCGTCTTCGAGCGCGCGAACCTCGCCTCGGACCACCAGCAGCTGCTGATGACGACGTTCCGGGCCGTCGCCAAGCAGCACGGCATGGAGTGCCTGTTCCACGAGAAGCCGTTCGCCGGCGTCAACGGCTCGGGCAAGCACGTCAACTTCTCCTTCGGCAACCGCAACCAGGGCAACTTCCTCAACCCGGGCGACAACCCGCACGACAACGCGCAGTTCCTGGTCTTCTGCGCCGCGATCATCCGCGCGGTCCACCTGCACGGTGGACTGCTGCGGCTGTCGGTCGCCTCCGCCGGCAACGACCACCGGCTCGGCGCCAACGAGGCTCCCCCGGCGATCATCTCGATCTTCCTCGGCGACCAGCTGGCCGACGTCTTCGACCAGATCGCCAAGGGCGGCGAGGCCACGTCCTCGAAGCAGAAGGGCATCGTCTCGGTCGGCGTCGACACCCTCCCGGACCTCACCAAGGACCCCGGCGACCGCAACCGGACCTCGCCGTTCGCCTTCACCGGCAACCGCTTCGAGTTCCGCGCCGCCGGGTCGAACCAGACCGTCGCCGCCCCGATGGTCGTGATCAACACGATCATGGCCGAGGCGCTCGACTTCTGCGCGAACGAGCTGGACGCCGCCGTCGCCGCGGGCACCGAGTTCAACGAGGCCGTCCAGGCGCTGCTCAAGAAGATCATCGAGCAGCACGGCACGGTCATCTTCAACGGCAACGGCTACTCCGACGAGTGGCACGCGGAGGCCGAGCAGCGCGGGCTGAAGAACCTGCGCACCACGGTCGACGCTCTGCCGGAGTACCTCACCCCGGAGAGCAAGGCGCTGTTCACGACGTACGGCGTGTTCAACGAGGCGGAGCTCGAGTCGCGCTACGAGATCGGCATCGAGCAGTACCTCCTGACGATCAACGTCGAGGCGAACCTCACCGAGGAGATCGCCCGTACGACGATCCTGCCGGCCGCGCTGCGCTACCAGACCGAGCTCGCGAACAACGTCGCCGCGCTCACCACCGCGGGCGTCGCCGCCGACACGACCGACCTGGTGACGCTGTCCCGCACGATCGCCGAGCTGCGCGCCGGCATCGCCGAGCTGGGCACGGCCCTGGCCGGCAAGCACGACGAGGAGGGCATCGCCGAGGCGGCGTACGTCCGCGACAGCGTGCTGCCCGCGATGGGTCGCATCCGCGCGGCCGCGGACGAGCTCGAGGCCGTCGTCGCCGACGATCTGTGGGCGCTTCCGACGTACCAGGAGATGATGTTCATCCTCTGATCCGAGGGGCGTCGAGCCTGCCGAGACCCCCGTTTGTTACGGGAATGTAAGAAGTTGGCCGAGACCGGTCGTCCTGCGGGACCGACCGGTCTCGTGCCGTCTTCCGACGTGTAGGTTGCTGGGGCAGGCCGGACGGCTAGCCCGCCCGGCGTACGGCCTCCCAAGGAGATGATGGTGTTCAACAACAGCGACGAGGTTCTCAAGTTCATCGCGGACGAGGGCGTCGAGATGGTCGACGTCCGCTTCTGCGACCTGCCCGGCATCATGCAGCACTTCACGGTGCCGGTGTCGTCCTTCGACCAGTCGGTGTTCGATGACGGACTGGGCTTCGACGGCTCCTCGATCCGCGGCTTCCAGGCGATCAACGAGTCGGACATGTCGCTGTTCCCGGACCCCACGACGGCGTACGTCGACCCGTTCCGCAAGCGCAAGACGCTGAACATGAACTTCTTCATCCACGACCCGATCACCGGTGAGGCCTACTCGCGCGACCCGCGCAACATCGCCCGCAAGGCGCTGGCCCACCTGTCCTCGACCGGCGTCGCGGACACCGCCTTCTTCGCACCCGAGGCCGAGTTCTACATCTTCGACAACGTCCGCTACTCCACGGGCGCCAACGAGGGCTACTTCCACATCGACTCGATCGAGGGCTGGTGGAACTCCGGCGCCGAGGGCGACAACCTCGGCTACAAGACCCGCTTCAAGGGCGGCTACTTCCCGGTCGAGCCGTACGACCACTACTCCGACCTGCGCGCCGACATGAGCGCGAACCTCGAGCGGGTCGGGCTGCAGGTCGAGCGCGCGCACCACGAGGTCGGCACCGCCGGCCAGGCCGAGATCAACTACCGGTTCGACACCCTGCTCAAGGCCGCCGACGATGTCATGAAGTTCAAGTACATCATCAAGAACACCGCCTGGGAGCAGGGCAAGTCGGTCACCTTCATGCCGAAGCCGATCTTCGGCGACAACGGCTCGGGCATGCACGTCCATCAGTCGCTGTGGAAGGGCGGCTCGCCGCTGTTCTACGACGAGACCGGGTACGCCGGGCTCTCCGACCTCGCGCGCTGGTACATCGGCGGCATCCTGAAGCACGCCCCCGCCGTGCTCGCCTTCACCAACCCGACGGTCAACTCCTTCCACCGCCTGGTCCCCGGCTACGAGGCCCCCATCTCGCTGGTCTACTCCTCGCGCAACCGCTCCGCCTCGGTCCGCATCCCGATCACGGGCACGAACGCGAAGGCCAAGCGCGTCGAGACCCGGTTCCCCGACCCGTCGGCGAACCCGTACCTCGCGTTCTCCGCCCTCATGCTGGCCGGCCTGGACGGCGTACAGAACAAGATCGAGCCGGCCGCCCCGATCGACAAGGACATCTACGAGCTCCCGCCGGACGAGATGGCCGAGATCGACCAGGTCCCGACGTCCCTCGGCGCCGTCCTCGACGCCCTCGAGGCCGACCACGAGTTCCTCACGGCCGGCAACGTCTTCACGCCGGACCTGATCGAGACCTGGATCGACTACAAGCGGACCAACGAGATCGCCCCCGTCCAGCTCCGCCCCCACCCCCACGAGTTCGAGCTCTATTACGACATCTGATCCCGCGTGGGTGACGCCCACCGGCTGAGTGCCTGAAGACGGCCCCTGACCTGCGAAGACACCTTCCAACGTCTTCCATCGTCAGGGGTCGTTTTTCGTTCTTCTGCGGCCCCAGTGCGGCCCAGACGGTTCCCAACCGCCGGTGCGGCACCACCTTCGTCGGCGGCGATCACGACGCGGTGCTGTTGATCCGCTCGAAGAGCTTCTCGAACCTTGCCAGTGATGCGTCGTTGAGGGTGTCCAGAAGGTCGGGGTTCCTGAGCAAGACATCGGCTGGCTTGTAGTGGTCGAAGGCGCCGTGTGCGTCCGTCAGTCGCTTCACGATCCGATCGCCGTGCCCGAGGTCCACGGCAGTGAACGAGGTGCCGAACGCCTTGTTGAACAGGGCGAGGTAGTCATCGACCTCGAACAGGTCCTCGATGTCCGAGTGCTTGGTGCCCGTGATCTCGTTGACCTGTACGATCCGGTCCCGCCTCAGACGCGCGGCATCGACGGCCTTTCCGAGACGCTCGGCACCCTCCGTGCCGGAGTCGACCAAGACGGTGACGTCGAGGTTCTGGCCCATCAGGCTGACGAAGGCCGGAATGTTAGCGGCACCGCCAGTCGGCATGATCCGCCAGCGAGGGTCCAGAGGCGTCCGCTCCCGGTCCGCGAGCGCCCGGCTGAGGAGGTCCAGGAAGACGAAGTCGCTCGGCCCCTCTACAAGCAGATTGTCCTTGCCGATGAACAGGTGCTGCGCGATGTCGTATCCCAGAGCGGCCTGCAGCGGGAAGACGCTGCTCTCTCCCACCTCGAGCGCCTCTTGGGTAACGGTGGCACCGGTCTTCGGCCCGCCGTCTTCGACGATGCGGACGCGGTCGATCTTGTCGGTCTCGACAAGGAACGGACTGTGGGTCGTGTACACAACCTGAACCGAGGTGGCGAGACGCTCGTTGATGAACCGGAGCAGATCGCCCTGGGCTCGGGCGTGCAACGTCAGACCGGGCTCATCAAGGAGTACGACTACGGGCTCCTTGCGGGTCTCGAACTCCGTGAATGCGGCGAGGAACGAGAAGAACCAGCGGAAGCCCGAGGACCGCTGAGCAAAGTTGTTCGTGAACGCATGGCGCGAGTCCTCGACGCGGATGTCGAGGAACGTGTGGACGATCGTCTGCTGATGCGGAGCCGTATTCTCGATCTGGCGGTCGATGTCGAACTGCACACGCAGGTTGGTGTTCTGCTTCCAATACTCGAAGACCTGACTGGTCAGCTCATGGCCGACCGCTTCCAACTCGGCCTTCCGGTCCTCGTAGTCGTCATGGGCCAGCGCCTCCGGCGTCGTGCTCGCGAGTCGGAGCAGTGCCCTTGCGGTCTGGTCGGCAGAAGAACCAACCCGCTCGTCGGCGGTTCCGAGGGCGGCAACGTCGATCCGCCCTTCGAGGCTGGAGTAGTCGGAGAAGTAGAAGAACTTCGGAAGCCGGTCCTTGAGCAGGTTCACGACCACGCGCCAGGCCGTGGTTCCGTTGAGCTTCGCCAGCTCGGCCCGGATGCCGGCGATCTCCCCTGCGGTCTTCTCCGCCTGGGGGTCGTCGGCATCCGCCAGCTTCACGCAGATCGGCTCGATCGCGTCCAGGTCCTTGGCATCTTTGAAGGGCTCAAGCGTCTTCTTCCGGATCGCCGTGCGCCCAAGGAGGTTTTCCACAGCCAGGCGGCCGTCGGTCTGCACCGTCCAATGAGGGGTGCTCTCGTTGTACCGGCGGGAGACAGTGACCTCAGACCCGAGGAGGGCTCCCGGCCCAAGAGCCGCCTCAACGAGATCGAGGTGAGACTGGTCGAGCACGAACGTCGCAGCAATCGGAACAGCATTGCCGATCGTTTCCTCGCGCCGGTCCTTCGAGAGCAACCATCGCGGGTAGTCGCGCTGCTCGTCGAAATCCTCCCCGTCGACCGGGTTGAGTCGGTGAAGTGCGGACAGGATCGCCGTCTTCCCGGACTCGTTCATACCCACGAGGCAGGTGACATTCTCGTCGACGGCCACATCGCCGCTGTCGATGATGTTCCGAAACCTCTGGACGCGGATCCTGGTCAGCTGCACGTGTGACTCCTGTTCATCTCCTCGGGTGGGATGAGTCTAGGAAGAGCCGCCGACAGTAGTGACTGGAATCGCCATCGAGACGGAGTCAACGCCTGCGCGGCCGCAGCGCGGTCAGCGCGTCGTCTGCCTGCTCCGGATCAACCGCTGATGCCAAGGCAAGAAAATCAGCCTCTGTGATCGATTCGACGAGCTTCACCGCATCGATACCGACCACGGTGATCCCATTCCCTTTGGATATCACCTCAGAGCCCGGGGGGACCTTCACGACGGTCGTCACGGGCCAGCCCAGCTTGCGAGCGACACGGAGGCGAGCCGCTGCCTTGGACCTGGAGCCGAGTTCGGCATAAGCAACCGCAACCGACTCCGCGGCCGCAACTCGCCCGGCGTCGGAACCCTCCGAGGGACCAACCTCCGGTATCGCATCTGCTGCGATGGATACCTGCGGTCCGTCCCAGACAAAGTCGATCCTCGACGCTGGAACGCCGGGATGTGCTGCTACCCGGACAGCCCATGAAGCCGTGGCATCGTCGAACCTAAGCGACCGCAGGGACACGTCCTCCCTCGCCAAGCCTCGAAGTCTTCCGGAGAAGATCGCCGCTACGAGTTGCGTGGCCGGGTCGGCTCCGGTCTCGCTATCCGGCCACGCCAGAAGATCCGCAAGGCTCGGGCGCAGCAGCACGAGGATGAGTGCCTTTGCAGACAACAACGCGCTGCCGGTGCTTCGAAACGGTTCGAACTCCACCTCTGCGTCAACGAGCTGCCTTACTCGCTGCAGGTTCCGCATGACGAGCCCCAGGTCGTCGTCCGTGAGAGACGCCGCTTCCACCCGCTCGACCACGGCAGAAAGCACCGCGCCCGGGCTCCACGAGCCGGCGACGTCGAACTCCGTAAGCGCGTCGTACACCGCCGCGAACGTCACGGCATCCGGCGACGCCGGGCCGCCCTTACTCTCGCCGTGAAAGAGGTCGTCCAGCGCAGTCCAGTTCAACCACGACGGCAGCTCGATGCCGGGGTCGTCGACGGGCGTCCCGAGCACCGAGGCGGCAAGACCAAGCCGACCAGAGGTGGTCGCGTAACCGACGGCCGCGCTCGCGGCACCTCTGATCCGATCGACGCGACGCCACTCCGGTGATGGCGTCCCACCGGGAGATGCAATCGCCACCTCAACCCCGTCGCCCGAGAACAGCTCGGGTGTGACACGGAGCAGATCGTCGTGTGGATGCACGTTGCCGTAGAGGCGAGCCCGGTGTTCCCGTAGCGAGCGCTCGTCCGGAAAGTGGATCGCTCTGGCGTCCGAGATCTTCGCGGCACGCAGGTACACGGCACCGTCGGCTGGGACGCTGCCTTCACCCTTGCCGACATCGCCAGCGAGTTCCACGAGTACAGCTGAGCCGGAGCCTCGCTCGGCCGTGACGATGTCGAGTTGCGCCTTCGCTGGCGGTGCGGTCAGAAGTGGCACCCAGCGCGGCGTCAGGTCGAGCAGGTCCGCGTAGTGCTTCTGGTACGCCTCGCGTGGAGCGATGAGCCGCGACCCGAGGATGGCGTTGAGGTTCATCCGATTGGTCAGGAAGAACAGCGGCCGGTCGCTGTTCGGCTCGTCGGCCATCTCAAGAAGTCCGAGTTGACCATCGTCCCTCACCGCCTGCTCACCGACTCTCCCAGATGCGCCACGATGGGCGGAACGTCACTTGCGCCGCTCCACGACAGGTGGAGCTCGTCCCGGGCCCGGGACATCACGACATAGAACATCATGCGGAGGGACGCGCTCGTGGCATCGACAGGTGCGCGCTGTAGCTCCGGCACGAACAGCGTGTCGAACTCGAGACCCTTGAGCGACCGGTAGTGGACCAGTGTGATCGCGGGCTTCTCGAAGTCGAGCATCTTCCGCGACCGGTCGCTCGAGATGTACGCCTGCACCGGGATCGCCAGCTTTCTGGCTTCCAGCAGCCGGAGCAGGCGCTTCTGCGTCGCGGCGTCCGGGCAGGCGATGCCGATGTTCAGGTTCGTCCGGCCGGAGGCATAACGGGCGACGAAGTCCAAGAAGTCCTCGGTCTCCTCGTAGCGTCGGAGTGTCGGTTTGTCCCCGTGGCGAGTCGGTGGATCCGGCACGCCGGTTGGGGCGCCCTCGTAGTAGGCCCGCGCCACCGCCGCGATCTCCGCCGAGTTCCGATAGTTGCGCTTGAGGTCAAGGCACTCGTCGGCTGCGATCGCCGTCGCGATCTCCCTGAGCGTTGTGTTCTGCTCGAAGAGCTGCTGGTTCTCGTCGGCGAAGACGGTGATGTTCTTCGCCAGGAACCGGGTCATCCGGTAGAAGCCGAGGGGCAGGTCCTGGCCCTCGTCGACGAGGAGATCATGCAAGGTGCCGATGTCGGGCATCTTCTTCAGGAACTGCTGTGGCACCTCGTCCCAGTCATAGGAGTAGGAATCGCCCGCATGGGTCGGCGGCTTCTTGCCGTACTGCTTCTGCCAGAACGCGTTGAACCAGCTGTGGAAGGTGGACACCCGCCCATCTATGCCGACCTCGGCCGCGGCACTGGCCGTGTACTGCCGGAGCACGTTCGAGTACATGAGCACGTCAGGCTCGCGGTCATCGAACGTGAGCACCTGTGCGCGGTACAGAGCCATGACCGACTTCCCTGTGCCCGGAGGGCCGCTCACCAGGTAGTTTCCGTCGAGTTCCATGTTGTAGATGAGGTCCTGTTCCTTGGAAAGGTCCTCGAATGCCGGGAGCCGCACGTCAGAGTCCCCGCACGCCTTCGCCCGCAGCGTCCACGGCGGCCTTGAGCACCGGCTGGAAGAAGCCTTCCAACTGCTCGTGCTCGTTCCCGATCACGAGCGCGCGGTCCAGCAGATAGTTGCCGCTCTCGCAGCTGGTCTCCGCCACCAGCGTGCATGCGTGACAGGCGGCGAGGTTCAGGCTGTCGAATGTGGATGCCAGGTTCTCGCTACACAGTGGATCCGACGAACACCACATGGCGTCCTGAAGGGTCTCCAGGATCGTGCTCTGAAGCGCGGGCGGCTCACCCTGTCGGACGAGGCCCCCGAGGGTGCCCTCCGCGTCGCCGGCGGCCGTGTAGATCAAGACACCCGCCTGCTTCACGGCGCCCGCCTCGTCGCTGCTCCGTGCGTAGATACGCTCGCGCAGGCTGGTCGCCGCATAGCCTGACTCGAACGCCAGGCGTCGGATCAACAGGTGGGCGAAGGTGTGCAGCAGCACGTACCGGGGCTCGAGAATCGGACCGGTGCGCTCGCGAAGTCGCTGCACCATGAAGGACCGTTCGAGCCGCTTGTCGAGCTCAGCGACACGCTTGCGCACGGCCTCCTTCTGCTCCCAAACCGCAAGTCGCCCCTCGTCGAGCGACAGGAAGATTCCCTCGCCTCGCACTTCGATCGCGGGCAGCCACTTCATGTTGTGATGCAGGCTGGCCTTGACCAGCGTGTCCTTCCCGCCCGGCGTGACGCGGTGGAAGCCCTCCAACGCTCGGACTTCGCGGAGCCGGTCGGCGAGCACGACCTTGTCGATCCGGTCATCGAGTTGCGCGTCGGCGTCGCTCACCACCTTGCCCAGGTCGACATGGCGTGTACGGAAGTTGCGGTCGTCGTCGTTCTGCATTTCGGTGAGGAACGCCGCCCACTCCTCACTGAGCAGGTCACCTGGGGTGGCCTCCACCGTCGTCGCTCGGCCCTGTGCCCGCTGACGCTCGTCGCGCGCCAGCCCCTTGATGTAGTCCTTACTCACGCCGTACGTATGCGCAAGGATGTCCACGGTCATGTCGACCTGTGGCGCCCCGTCTTCGAGGGTAAGGAGGGCGCGGAACCAGGCGTCGTTCTTGATCTCTAGCGCCTTCTCGTCGTTGGTGTCCGCCCGGGAGGTGTTCGGGATCTCAATCGACGAGTGCACCAGCGGGAAGTAGACGTTGGACGCGCCGCGCTGCACCGCCAACGGGATCTCCAGGCAGTCTTGACGGTCCTTCCAGCCCTGCCACGGCTGGCGCCCGCTACAGCTGACGCCGATCGACTTCATCGACCCCTTCGACGTGATCCCCATGAGGTCACGGCGGCTCCCGCATGCCTTGCAGTGCACCTGGAGTGTGTCGAGGCCCCCGCCGCCCTTGCCCTTCACCGTCTCGAAGAAGAGCTGGTCGGACTGACACTGCCGAGCCTCGTCGCTCGGGTTGCGAGAATGGGCCCAACGCCGCCACTCGATGTCGTCCATGTGGCCGTGCGGGCAGATCTGGATCCAACGCATCGGTACCAGCTGCCGCTTTCCTGGACAGCTCGAACACGTAGGGACCTTCCCCTCCTGCTCCAGCGACCGGCGCCACCGGGTCATCCGCCGGCAGTTCTGGCAGAACAGCCAGGACGGGAATCGGGAGTACGGCACGCCCCAGGTCGCGGCATTACCCCACCGGTTGCTCTCCGACACGGGGGCCGAGCGGAACTCGGTCACGCCGAGCACTCTGGCGAGCCGCTCACTGACGACGGTCTCGCCCTTCGCGCCCCAGCGGAAGGTGTCACAGCCGACGAGCGACTCTCCTTGGAAGTCGAATATCGCGCCGACACCGAAAGGAACGATTGTCTGCGACTGGCGGATCTTCCGCTGCCCCATCTCAGGCCTCTCCACTCGCGCTGCGCAACACTTCGACGAGGGACTCACGGTCGACGTTCCGCATGGAACCGAGGGTGGACCATGCGTTGCCGCGCGCGTTGAAGTCCTTAAGGAGGTTCATCTGGCCCTTGCCGTTGGTCTTGTAATACAGGTTCTTGGAGTCGGCCTCCGCCGCCTTCGACCGGTCGACCCAGTCCTCGATGAAGCGTTCGAGGTATGCGAGCGCCCCGGACCGCTCCCTAGGCTCGACTCGACCGACCACCTCGACCAGAAGCTCGGCGAGGCCGCGGACTTCGGTCAGGTGGTCGAGCACCCTGCCTGCGGTCGCGTCGGCGGCGAGCCCGATGCGGTGTCGGACCAGGATGACGAGCGCTGCGTGCAGCGCCCGGTCGCGCGACGGTGGCGAGTAAGGAGTGACGCTGGTCGGCTCGACGTGGCGGTAGAGCGCCGAGTGGTAGGAGCGGAAGTTCTCGTAGTGCGAGCGGTCGCGAGGTTTGGTTGCACGGAACAAGCCGAAGACCAGGCCGGGCGTCGACGAGCGGCCAACGCGGCTCGTCGCCTGGATGTACTCGGCGGTGGCTTTCGGCTGCCCGTTCATGAGCATCAGCCCGAGACGAGGGACGTCGACGCCGACAGACAGCATGTTGGTCGTTGCCAGGAAGTCGATGACGCCCTTGTCCGTATACGGGAGCGAGAGGCGTTCGAGCAGCCGAGGCTGCTGCGACCGCGGCACCGTCGACGAAAGCTCCTCGACATCGTACTCGCGGCGTTCACGACCGACGATGAGGCTGGCCAGCCTGGCCTGGATGTCGTCGCGCGCGATGGTCAGCGTGCGGCCGAGCTCACGGAGCGAACTGTGGTATGCGACGACCGTCCAGTAGGCGTCCTTGGCGTCCTGGTCGAGCTGCAGGTCGACCGGCGCTTGCAACAGCGCGGCGCCGGTCTGTACGACGGCGGTGTCGGACGTGTGGCCCTGGGCCATCATGCCGACGTACAGGCGGCCCGGAGCCCCTTCCTCGATCCGTGCGAAGTACGAGTTGTCGGCATCGATGCCTGACGGTGGGAACAGGTCGACGCGGCGACCGAAGAGTCCCATGATCTGCGACCCGGCCCGACGGATGGTGGCCGTCGATGCAATGACCTTGGGAGTGCGACCGTCCGACTCGCACAGGAGGTTGATCGCCGCCTCGTACAAGCCGACGGTGGTGCCGAGCGGCCCGGTGAGGAGATGGAGCTCATCCTGGATGATCAGCGAGGGCGGCTGCTTGGCGGCGGGGCGGCCGAACAGTTTGCCGGAGTCGGGGACCCACGCCAGCTGGGCGAACTTGTCGACGGTGCCAAGGAGGAAGGACGGCGGGTTCTCATAGAGGTCGTCGTCGATGACGTGAACCGGGAGCACGTCATGGAAGTCGCACTTCGACGACGTGCAGTGGAATCTGAAGCTCCGGTCAGTCGCAATGATCCCGTAGAAGTCATCTTCCTCGTGGTGCTCCCTGGGCACGATCTCGGTACCGCACCATGGACAGCGCTCCAGGAGGAAGCGCTCATCGGTCTCTTGCGACTCGCGCAGCATCTCGAACTGCTCGCGGGCTTCCTTGTAGGAGTTCGGGGTGGTCGCCATGCCGACCCAGAGCCCGACCGAGATCGGCTCGTCGCCGAGTTTCGTTGCGTCAGCTCGCCGGAGGTGCTCGCACGCGGTGATCGTCGACGCGGTCCGCTGGAACTGCTGGGCGGTCAGGAGTGACAGGGTGTACCGGCTGATGACCGCAGTGCCGCCTCCAGCCTCGCCGAGCAGCAGGCGGCGACGGAAGATCTCGAACGCCGCTACGAGCAGGTAAGCCTCCGTCTTTCCACCACCTGTCGGGAACCAGATGAGGTCGACGGTCTCGCGGTCCGCGTGCTCTGGGTCGACCAGTCCGCGGAGCGTCGTCAGGAAGAAGCCCAGCTGGAACGGACGCCAGGAGGCGCGCCGCTCGCCGTCGGCGAACTCGTACGTCGTGGGCAGATCCGGCGCGTCGGCCCGTCGATGCCTCGTGCCGACCAGGTCCTTGCGGCTGTGGCGCATCTGGATCAGCATCGCTCTGTTGGCGAGGTGGAACGCCTCGAGCAGTCGCGCGCGGTCCGGGTGGTCCGTGAAGACCCGAATGCCGTCGCGCATTCGATCTCGCGCCGTCCTCAGCCGGTCGAGGATCGCCTCGACCGCGGTCTGGTAGCGCGCGTCGAGGGAATGGCCTGTCGTAGCGATCGCGTCGATCCACTGCACGTACGGGGCGACGAACGCGTCGAGCTCACGTACAAGGTCGTCGGCGTTCGTGGCGTCGTCGGCGAGCCAGGCCACGTCGAGCGCCTGAAATGCCTTCTCTCCCTCGGCGCTTACGCGGGGCACTACGTACGAGGGCATGACCTCCGAGCGCACCGACCGGACGGTGCCCTCGATCGCAGTCCACTCCGGCGAGCACCCGTGCCCGATCGCGAACACCCGGGCATCCCGATGGATCAGACGCAGTTCTTCCTCTTCTGGATCGTGGGAGGCCATTGAGACGGTGGGGTACTCGAGGATCTCCCCTTCGTCGGCGACGCAGACATCGAACTCGGTCTGCATGAGCAGTGAGTCCCAGTTGCGATCGGCGCCCTCACCGTCGGCTGTCCGGCCATTGACCAGCGTGACCGTCACCAGCGACCCATGCGTGTACTTGCGCCACCGGACGTGGACCTCGGCCTTGCCGTTCCAGATGGTTTGCTTCGGTGGCTCAGTCGCCCCGATCGTCGCGGTCGCCTCCGGGAGCGGGATTCGGCGCCAAACCTTTCGCGAACCGCGAGAGCGCGCCTTCGGATCGTCGTCCGGTTGTTCCTCGGTCGGACCGGCGTCGGCGATCTGTGCGGCGACTACGGCCTCGTCGGCGGCCTTGCCGCTCAGGGTCTCATATTCGGCGGCGCGAGCTCGTACTGTCAGCTTCTGGGCCGTGGTGAAGAACGAGAAGCCCTCGGATGCCGGTAGGAAGTCGTTGGCCGCGGACACGGGGTCGTCGGCGAACTGGCTCTCCTCGCCCCCGGCCTCGGTGGCACCTTCATCCTCCTCCTCACCCTCTTCGGCGACGTAACCAGCGAACCCCACCGCCTTCGGGAACAGGATGCCCATGAGGTAGCGGCGGTTCGGCGGGTCGAAGATCACTTCCGTCGGGCCGCCGAACGGCCCTACAAGCTGGCGGCGCACGTAGGCGACGAACTCGTCCCGGGTGGCAGTCAGATCAGTCATCGGGCGGCTCCCTTGAGTGCTTCCATCGCGGCGGGCGCGTGTTCCTTGAAGAGTTCGGCTATGCGTGCTCCGACTTTCGGCTTGGTCGCCATCCACAGGCCGGCGCGCGGTCGGCTGAGCGCGACGTAGAGGAGGTCGATGTCCTCGTCCGTCTCCAGCTCATCGATGTCGATCACACATACGAAGCGGTTCTCCAGCCCCTTGATATCCACCGCCGATGCCCAGGTCATCGAGTCGCCGGGAAACTCCGGGGCGTTCGTGGCGTCCAGACGCTTGAGCTGCCCCTTGCGGACCTCGCGCAGGCTCCGAGCGGCCGATGTCTCCCAATCGCCGCGGAGGGACACGATCGTGATCTGCTCCGGCCTGACCTCGTGCTCACGAAGTCGGCGAAGGTGCTCCTGCAGCCGCGCCGTCTCCTCCACCTCGTCTGCAACGGGCAGAGTCTGCACCTCCGGTCCGGCCCCGGCGGACGCCACGCCCATGTCAGCCCCGGTGATCGCGCGGGTGTTGAACGCCACGTTCTGGGTGTTGCGGCAGTTGTGCCTGAGCCGAGCGGGTGCCGGCGAGAACGACCGCATGTAGTCGAGAACCTCGGCGTCGTAGTCGCCGTAGAGGTGTGCCTGGCGGTTCTGGTCCATGAACAGGATCCAGTTGCCGTCGGCCCAGCCTCCGTGGACCAGCTGCTCCAGCCGATCGACGCTCTCCAGATTCATAAGGTCCTGGGCCTCGTCGACGACGAGGACATCGAAGCGAACGTCGTCTGGCAGGTCCGACGAAACCCGCACTTCGACGCCCGCGCCCCTGAGGATCCGCCTCACATACGCAGCGAGCACCTCACTCCGGCAGGTGTAGATCACGGACCTGCCGAGGGCACGTTGCCGACGGGCGAACTCCATCGCCAGGAACGTCTTCCCCGTTCCGGCACCACCCACACAGATCACCCTGGGCGCGTCACTGAACACGTCGAGGCGGTCGAACTGCTCGTCCGTGAGACGCACATAGGCCAGCTCAAGGACATCGGCTCGGGCGTCGAGCAGCGGCGACCGATCGAAGTCGGGGCGGAGCTCGTGGATGAGCTTCGTATGCACGTCCCGGCCTATCGGGAGCTTGTCCCGCTGTCGACCCCGCCAATAGGTCGCAGCACGGGTTACGACCTTGTCGAAGTCGCGCGTAAACGCACCGCGGCCGCAATAGGTCTCCTCGGCCCACTCGGCGGTACTGCTCGGGATGTCCACGTCCGTGGTGACCACCAGGAATCCGAACGCCAGATCGTCGCCGATCACGCCGAGTCGTTGCTTGAGCCGCTCCCGGAGTGCGTACATGCCGCTCTCCACCTGGAGGAACGGACCCTCGCGCGACGTGCGGTGATGGCCCGCCCGATCGCTGTACGTCCAGATGCCGCCCTGGCGGGACACCTGGCCGCCCTTGACCTCGATGACGAGAATCAGCTCGTCCAGGACGACGACGAAGTCGAGCTCACCGGTCAACTTGTACTGATGCTCCGGGAGGTTCATCGAATGCAGCGCCGTACCGGCAAGCGCACTCTTTCGAAGGGCCTCGAACACCCGCTGTTCTGACGACGTCACCGACTCCGGCCCGAGGTCGGCCGGCAGCATCTTCATCGATCTTGCTCCCTGCTTCGTATACCTCGTGACATCCTGCCGGAAACTGTCGGACCTCGTCCCTAGATTCGGAGACACCGGCAACACCGGTGAGAGGGAGGCTCCGCGACTTGGACCTGGAAAACGTCGGACACGTGCTTGCGCGGCTCCGGCCGCTCATTCGCGACGGCGAACTTCTGCGCTCGCGACTTGAGCGTGTGTTGGCAGCCAGCTCGGTGCCTCCGGAGGCAGTCCGGTCCGATGTGCAACGAATGCTCGCGAAGGTCGGAGTTGCGGTCGTCGATGACGTTGCCGCGCCGTCGCCAGAACCCGCTCCCGACCGCCCAGCGAGCGGGCCACCTCCGACGCTGGCGCCGGCTTCCGAATCGATCGATGACGAAGGCGGGACCACCTCAGATGGTGACGGACCTACCCCCGCCCCCTCCGCGCCGCCTCCGATGCAGCGAAGCAGTGACGTCGTGGCTGCGAACCGCGCAGACCACCGTGCCGCAGCAATCACGGCGGCACGTCGACTCCTGTCGGCCGACAGATCTGTCCCCGAACGCCTTCTCCAGAAGCGGCTTCTTACTGCCGAGCACGAAGTCGGGCTGGCGCTCCTGATGCGTGGCGGGGAGAGGGCCGTCCCAAGCGACGTGATTTTCGGCCTCTTGTCGGGTGAGGCCCGCCAGGCTGCGGAGGCACTCTTCCTTCACAACCAGCGGCTGGTGTACAAGCTCTCGCGGAAGTACCCCGCGACGGGCATGGGTTACGAGGATCTGGTGCAGCTCGGATTCCTCGGTCTGATCCGCGCAGTGGAGAAGTTCGATCCGACCGCTGGCTTCAAGTTCTCGACTTATGCGACGTGGTGGATTCGGCAGTCGATCACTCGTGGCATCGCGGATCATGCCCGCCTCATTCGCTTCCCTGTTCACATGGTCGAACGACTCCAGAAGGTGTGGCGAACGCGCGATCGCTTGACCGAGGACGGTGAGCCGCCCTCGATTCATGCTCTCGCATTGGCGACTGGATTCACTGACGATCAGGTCCGCGAGGCAATCAGGCTCGGACGGTTCGAACCGCTGTCACTGGACATGCCTGTGGGGCAAGAGAGGGAAGCCACCCTCGGCGACCTTCTCGACCTCGAGGACAGTCGGCCAGAACCCAGCGATGAGATCTCGTTCATGCTCCTACAGGAGCAGCTACACGCCGTTCTGGACACGCTCAGCGAGCGCGAGGCAGGCGTCATCTCAATGCGCTTTGGGCTCACCAACGGGAGCGAGATGACGCTAGAGGAGATCGGTAAGGTCTACGGCGTCACCCGTGAACGGATCCGCCAGATTGAGAAGAAGACGATGTCGCTGATGCGACACCCCTCGCGCAGCCAGGTCCTTCGTGACTATCTGGATTGATCGCGGTCCAGCCCTACGGAGGTAGCGCACACTCGGTCGCGCGGTCATGTCGATAGATTGCGACCGTGCCCCGCGAACCGCAGCCACCGCTTGCTCAACCCGGTGACGAGTGCATCTCGGATCGCGCGGGTGTCGTGCATCAGATCCTGCACCCGGACGACGATGCGGAGGTGCAGCAGGTCCTCGCATGGCTGAGGAGCACCGCCGTCGAGGAGCTCATGACGGGCGCTGTTGTCGAAGCCGTCGAGTACGTCCTCGACGGCGCTCGGACCTTTCGCTTCGACCTCGACTCCCCCGAGGTCGACTCGGACGAGCGACGGACCGTGGGCGTGAAGCTCCAGTACCGGATCCTCGAAGCCTTCGGGCTGCCCAAGGAGCGGCCACTCGACACGACGATCACCGGCATCCCCGTCGAGTTGAAGGCCACAATCGGAGGCAACTGGGCCATCCCGCGCGAGGGCCAGTGCGAGATCTGTCTCCTGACCCAGGTCGATTCCAAGAGAGATCGCTTCAGGGTGTTTCTGATGCGCACCCACAGGAGATGGCTCAACGAAGGCCAGAATCAGGACTCGAAGCGCACGATCCGCGCCGATGCACGCGACGAGTACGGCATCCCTGTGCTGGGCTGGACTCCGCTCCCCCGAAACCCGTTGAAGGACCTCAGTCCCGAGCAGCTCGATGTCGTCTTCGCCGCGCGAGTGGGCATCAAGCGCAGAGTGACGTCACTCTTCGGCTACCTGCCGGAGGTGGTCATCCCGCGAGTGGCGATCGAGACCGTCGCTGCAATGGCCAAGGACCCCTTGCGACGCGCGCGTCAGGCAAAGCCAGACGTCTTCTTCAACCATCAACTCGTGGTGCTGATGGGGACCTGGACTCCTCAGCGCGAGCTTGCACTGAAGCATGGGTTCGACCTGTCGGGTGACGCCTGGGTCGCAGTCCGTCCGGAGACACTGGGCGAAGACTACGAAGCCGCGAAAGCCATGATGGAGCGGACCGGCTCCTGACGCGGCAACCGACCGGTCAGGAGATGTAGGGCTTGATGTGTCGGGCGATCGCCCGAGCCAGACCGGAAGGCACGGCGTTGCCGATCTGCTTGGCGATCGCGATCTTCGACCCGACCCACTGGTAGTCCTCCGGGAAATCCTGGATCAACGACGCCTCATAGTGGGTGACGACGCGGTTCACGGACTTGCGCGGGTTTCCCCGTACGTAGAGGCGCTGCTCACGCGGGTCCTGGACGCCGGGCTCCCACTGCGGGTGCAGGTAGGAACCCTTCTCGGGCTTGAAGAACTCCGTGCGGATGGTGTGCGACGGGAAGTCCCAGCGCATCCGGCCCATGACGTCTGTGGTGCCGGTCGCCTTCTCGCGCCAGCAACGCGGCAACAACTCAGGCGGGACATCGAAGCGGCCGCCGCCGGGTGGGACGTACGAGTACCGGTCGAGGGACAACTGGCGCGGGTCTCGGCGGAAGTGGATGTCGAGGCCCTTGAACACGCCCGGCATCGGCTCGCCGAAGAACGACGTCACTGACTGCGGCAGCTCCGTGGTGTCAGGACGCGCGGGAAGCCCCTCGATCCGATCACGAACGGTTCGCCACTGCTTCAGGCCGGAGGCCGTCTCGCGAGCATGCGTCGGCTCCGGCAGCTCGATCCTGCCGACGCGAGAGCCGATGATGATCGTGCGACGACGTCGCTGCGAGACGCCGTAGTCAGCGGCGTTGAGCACCCCATAGGAGATCTCGTAGTCCTTGAGCAGGCCGTGTTCAACCTCAGCCTGAAGCATCGCGAACTCGGGCGACTTCGCGAACCTGTCGACGTTCTCGATGACGAACACCTGCGGCTTCGCGGTCCTGATGAAGCGCATGTACTCGCGCCAGAGCTGGTTGCGCGGGTCGTCGAGTCGCTTAAGACCCAGGTTGGAGAACCCCTGACACGGCGGTCCGCCGATGATGACGTCGGCGAGCGGAATCTGGTTCTTCGCGACCTCGGCGATATCGCCGGGGATGACGTGGTCCTCGCCCCAGTTCGCGGCGTAGGTCGCCGCGGCATAGCGGTCCCACTCGACGGCCAGGACCGGCTGGAACCCCTCGTCGGCGAAGCCGACGGTCATGCCTCCACACCCGGCGAACAGGTCGATGCTGGTCGGCTTAGAGGCGGTCATGGCTCGATCGTAAGTTCGAGGGCCGACATTTCCTGTAGCAACGCCGACGTGTGACTGGAGTGACGGGCGGCGCTGGCCTCGGGAGGGTTAGGGTCCAAGGTGTGCCAGCCAGCTTCGCCAAGGAACTCTGCGGTTACCGCGATCACGGCAAGCCGAACACGTCCGACAGGACGAAAGCCGACTCGGTCGCGCTCGGCTTCGCGATGTTCGACGCGCTCGGGGTGCCGCGAGACACCCCCGGCCAGGACGAAACAGGCCTCCCCTTCGCGCAGAAGGTCGCCGCAGACCTCGCTGCCCGCCTGAGTGCCGCCGAGCGTGGGATCGAGGTTGCTCCCGAGGGCGCCGTGAACACATTTCAGCAGTACCGCCACGTCGGCGCCCTTGCTGACATCGCTGCGGACCCGTCGCCGGCATTCACCAAGGCGTGGAGGCGCCTCACCACCGAGGCCAGGAAAAGGATCGCGGCACCTCCGTCTGCCGTGGATCGTCTCGAGCAACTGATCGCGGACGTCGAGAGCGCGACCGCCTCCGAAGCGCAGCTCCGGCGGAGGGTCCTCGACGAGATCGGCGCCGAGTCGCTGCTGAAGCTCGATGTCGTCGTGGCGCGAACTCAACCGCCTCGCCTTGCGGAGCTGGAGATCGGGCTCTCGCTCAAGTGGTCGCTGCGCACCGACCGCGCCCAGGACTGTCGGTCGCAGGGTGCGAAGTTGTCCGCACTTCGACGGGGGCGCATGCCGCACTTCGCCGCAGTGACGATGGAGCCGAGGCCCTACATGCTCAACCTTCTCGGCGGGGGCTCCGGCGATGTCGACTGCGTCTACCATCTGCATCTGCCTGCGCTGCAAGCCGCCATCGACGAGGTGTACGGCAACAGGACCGACAAGACCTCGCAGCGCATCGTGGCCGGATTCCAGCGCCTCGTAGAGCAGCGCCGTGTGCGGGACTACGACGAACTGGTCGCGTACGCCGCAACACTCTAAGCATGTCCAGTTGGGCCTCATCGCCAGGCGTCCGGCGTGGGATGCAGGGAAATCGAGGGCGCGACACTAAGCCCGAGCTCGCTGTCCGGCGCGCCGCACATGCGGCGGGCCTGAGATATCGCGTCGACTACCGTCCGATCCCGACTCTGAACCGACGGGCGGACCTCGTATTCACGCGCGCGAAGATCGCCGTGTTCGTCGACGGCTGCTTCTGGCACGGCTGTCCAGAACATCACACGATCGCGAAGACGAACGCGTCGTTCTGGGCCGACAAGGTCAGACACAATCGCGAGCGGGACGCCAACACCGACGAGCTGCTCGTCCAAGCTGGATGGACTGTGATTCGCGTCTGGGAGCATGAGCCCGCCGACCTCGTCGTCGCCCGGATCGTGGCGGCGCTTCGGCCTGACGAGGGTGACGAGACGAAGCAGTAGCGTCCTCGCCCCGAGTAGCGCCAACTTGATGGCATCCCAGCCGAGCACGAGAACGACGAGGTTCAGCCACCCTGGGGCGCCAGAGGCCACGGCCTCCGCCACCATGTGCATGGCGATGAGGAGTGCGGCTGCTCCCGCGAGCAGCCCGAGTGCGGTTCGAAACCGTGGCGGCCGAATCCGGACGTGACGGACCAGGAGATTCGAGGGCGCGTAGAGCTGCAGGTACCGGTGCACGAGGGCGACAGCAGCGAATACGGGGAGGGCGAGCAGGAGGACCATCGGGGATTCCTTTCGTCGGGTCCTCCGTGCATAGGCCTCCAACCGCCCAACAGAGCCAGGGAGGCCCCTACCTGTGGATAAGACCTGCCTGCCGTGACCTATGGGCCCGAGATGGCTGACGACTCGACCACGGGGCGCGCCCGGTCCTCGCGACGATCAAGCCTCGCTGCTGCTCGGACCGACTGCAGGGCGCGCCGACGGTCGTTCTCCTGGGCTCCGTTCGGGGAGCGGCTCCCGACGGGCAGGTCGGAGGTGACGCCGTAACGGTCGCGGTAGGCAGCGACGGTGCTCGCCGCCTCCAACCATCGATCGCGCTCGGCTGGCTCATCGGGTATCCGACCGAGGCGTCGGATCCACCGTGCCTCGCTAGATGTGGCGTCTTCCGCGAGAGCTCGGGCACGGCTCTCGATCAGCTCCTTGCGTTCGTCGATGGCTTGGTGGTCCTCGTCGTTCATCTTGCCGAGTGGCTCGGGGATCAGGCCCGCTATCAGACGTGGCCGGAGGCGGCAGCCACGCGGTGGGGTGGAGGCTGCCTTGTCGATCCGATAGCGGAGGACGGCCGCGATGTCGTCGGCGTCGTCGAGCCGGTGCTGGGTGACGACGCGCGGGACCAGGTGACCGAGATCGTGGTGGTTGGCCTCGGCTCGGCGTAGCGCAGCCGTGAGCGGCCCGAACGCCGTCGAGTCGACCACGGACGCATGCTGGTCCTCGGTGAGACCCGACCGGCGCAGCAGTTCGATGAAGCGGTCGCGCTGGGCCTCAGCGGCGATGGTCTCGAGTTCGGCGGCGAGGCGGTCGATGCCGCCGTGGATGGCGTACTCGTCCTCGATCGTCTGGTGGGCAGACCTGCTCGCACCGCTGTGCTGGAGCACGCCGTAGAGCACCGTCCTGGCCGTGACGTCGTCCGGCTCGGGGGTCGAGTGGCTCTCATCGGGCTGGTCCAGGGCCACGTAGGCAATGTTCGCGTCGCGGCCGCGGGTCATCGAGACGTAGAGATTCTCTCGAGTGGTCGTGGCGGTGACCACGACGTGAGCGGTATCGACGGTGACTCCTTGGGCCCGGTGGGCGGTGATGGCGTAGCCGAGGTCGAGGTGCACGGCGACGTACTCGGGCGGGAGGACGGTGCTCCCCCGCCGGCGCTCGTCGAGGCGCCGTACGACGACGGAGCCGTCGCGGCGGATGTCGGTGATGCGCCAGCGGTCGCCGTTCTTGACCCAACCGCTTGAGATCGTGCGCAGGGTGCGGTCGTTGCGGCGGGTGATCACGGTGTCGCCGACCGACGCGCTGGCTCCGTCGGCGAGCTTCATCTCGCGGCCGTCGACGGCTCCGTCGCGGAGCAGCCGTTCGGCCCGGGCGCGCTCGTTGAGGGCACGTACGGCGTGGGTCGACTCGGTGACGAGGATGCTTGCCCATCCGGCTCGAGTGTCGGTGCGCCAGGCGTCGTAGGCAGCGTCGAGCATCTCGTCGGTCAGGCCCTCGCAGATCCGGCCGTGACGCGCATAGGTCGGGATCACGTCGACCTCACCGGCGCCGAGACGCAGCGATGCCTCCTTCTCCCACTCGTTCGTGAAGCGGTGGATCTCGGTCAAGGTCGCCACATCGGGTCGGCGGTCAACGAGGAGGGCGAAGGCGCCACCTGCCTCGACGGACTGGAGCTGGTGCGGGTCGCCGACCAGCAACACCTTCGCTCTGGCACTCGCGGCAATGCCAGCGATCCGTTCGAGCGTCCTGGTGTCGGCCAGCGTCGTCTCGTCGAGGATGACGAGCTGCCCGTGGCGTAGTTCGGTTCGGCCGTGGTCGTACTCGTGGAGCCACTTCGCGGTGTTCTCGCACGCGACGCCGAGATCGTCCGAGAGAGCTTGCGCAGCGGTGGCGGACGGCGCGAGGCCGATGACGCTCCCCCGCCCGTGCTCGACCACCCAGGCCGAGCGCAGGGCACTCATCGTCTTGGTCTTTCCTGTGCCTGCGGGGCCGACGAGCAGGTCGACCTGACGACCGGAGGCAGCGATGCTCTCCAACGCTCGGCGTTGCTCGTCGCTCAACTCGGTCCCTCGTGTCGAGAGTCGGGCGAGGACCGCCGGCCGGACGACCGGCGCTCCCATCACATCCGCCCGGTCGAGGAGTCGTGCCTCAGCGTCGAGCACGGCGGTCGATGAGTACTTCTCACCATGCCGAGGCCGGAACATGCTGGTGCCGTTGTCGCGCTGGAAGCGCACCGGGGTGAGGGCAAGCTCGGGCGGAGTGAGTGTGACGGACCGCTGCTCGGCGGCTTCGACGACCATCGCAACGAGCACTTCTCGGTCCTGGGTGGTCGCCAAGCGCAGATCCATCGTCTGCTTGGCTGCCTCGGCGGTCAGGTTCCAGTGGGTCCAGGTCGCGCGCTTGACGCTGACCGCGGCGACGACGTCGGTCGCGATCGCCTCGATCGTCGGCATGGGGACGTCATCGATGCGGAGCGACTGCCCCGCTTGTCCCAGGAGGCTGGCCGCCCAGGGCGTCGGGTCGGTGCCCGACTTCTCGGCTGCTCGGCGTCGCCAGTCAGCCGTGAGGTCGGCGAGGGAACGGACCTCCTTCGGTGGCCGGGTAGCGAGGGTCGCCTGGGCGCGCAGTTCGACGATGACCTTCGCGGAGGGTCGGCGTCCGTGGCGGGTGACGTACTCGGTGATGAGCTCGTCCTTCTTGAGTTCGATCGCGCGGGTGCGGCTGGAGAACTCTGCGATCAGGTCGTCGCTGACGCCCTTGATCTCCCAGCGGGGGTTGCGGTCCGGGCCGCGCTGCCGCAGTGCCCACTCGACGCCGAGGTCACGGCTGAGTCGATCAGCGAGCAGTGCGTCGTACAAGGCGGACAGGCCGGTTCGGGAGGCGAAGACCGGGCGACCGTCGAGGCTGCGCCACCGTCCGTCCATGACCGTCTTCACCTTGTTCGCGACCACGACGTGCGTGTGCAGTTGCGGGTCGCCGGCACGGGAATCGAAGTGGTCGTATGAGACCGCGGCGACGCCGATAACGTCGACCTGGGCGACCGCACCGTCCTTGTCCGAGATGCCGGTGCGGGTCGCGGCGACCTCGCGCTCGAAGTACGCGACGACGTCGGCGACCGCTGCATGGTGTGCGTCGGCGATCCGTGCCTGCGTTCCGGCGTCGGCGACGCCCCACAGGACGGAGACCGACTTGGGCACGCTAAAGGTGAGATCGAACCCCGCGACGGGCCGACGTGCGCCGGCTGCTGCCACCTCGGCTTCGATCCGCGCCACTTCGACCTCGCGGTCCTCGTCGCGCAGGCCTGAGTCGAGCCCGTCGGCTCGGTCCTTGATCCGCTCGGCCAGAGGCTTGTACGTCGGGTAGGCGCGGCCGAGCTGCTCGCCGGTGATCGGGTCACGACCCATCCCGATCAGCAGCGCCAACTGCTCCTCGGTCACCGGCATGCCGGGCTGGAGCTGTCCATCCCCGAAGGCGGCGATCCCGCTGCCGAGCCAGCGGCCGGGTGGGGTACCCACCTCGGAGTAGTAGCGCGTCAGCGGCGTCGAGAGAGCGCGGTTGCCGTCGCCGGCGGTCACGGAGCGAAGCAGGTACTGGTAGCCGCTGCCCGCGGACATTCGACGCATCGACACACTCACGGCCGCTTTCCTCCCACACGGCCGAGGTGCGCGTTCCTCTCCACAGCCCCCTCGATCTGCACCCCGTGTGGAGCTCGAGAAGGAGATGGGGTGGATGAGGACGAGGGAAGTGGGACGCAGTGGCGGAGGGACGAAGCGAGGGACCGAGGCGGGGTGGCGGAGCGAGATGAGCTGAGGGGGCGGAAGGAGAAAGCAGAGATGAGGGGGGAAGGGGGAGATCCGGCAGGAGGAGGTGAGCTGGAAGACGTCGCCCACCTGTCCTCTGAAGTGCCGGCGAACCGGCCGGCGCTCCGAAGCAAAAACAGGCATAGGCTGGGGCCAGACGATGTACGCACCGCCCGCGGGCGCGTCTCGTCCACCTCGAGCCGGATGGCACGAGGAAGCAGGAACCGCATGACGAAGCGATTCGGGTTGATCCCCTGGGCGACCGGCATTCTGCTGCTGGCCGCGATGTCGGCATGTGGCAGCAACGAGGCCGATCCGCAGCCCACGGCACCGACCACGACGTCGGCGCCGACCTCCCCTACGACGAGCACGTCCCCAACGTCTCCGTCAGCCGCTGCGGCCGCGAACGCCGAGGCGGTCGTACGCCGGTACTACGCGACCCTCGACCGCGTCCGCCAGGACCCGACCGTTCCGATCACGCTGCTGCGCCGAGCCGAGAACGGCATCGAACTCAGGGCCGACCAGCGACTGGTCACGAGCGAGCGGAAGCAGCACCAACGCCAGACCGGCAGCGTTCGCCTCGTTTCAGTCGTCGTCCAGTCCGTTGATCTGGACAACTCCGACGCCAAGGGCGGCACGGCGCCGACCGCGCAGGTCGACGTCTGCTGGGATGTCAGCAACGTCGACCTCGTGGACAAGAACGGCAAGTCCGTCGTGCCGAGCACGCGACCCGATCAAGGCAGCACGCGCTACTTCGTGACGAACCCGAGGTGGAGCACCCATCCAACAGACGGCTGGCGCGTCTCGAACGGGCAAGACCTGAAGCTGGCGTCATGCTCCGGCTCGTAGCTCGACTGCTCGCCTTCGGCATCGTCGCGGCTTACCTCGTGTCTTTAACGACCGGCGTCGCCACCGCGGACACGAAGTGTCAGAAGACCGACGCGACGACCGGTGCCTGTCTGATCACCGTCGAGGTCCCTAGCCATCCGGGTAAGCCGGGCGATGAGGGCCCGCAGGACACAGGCTCGGGTGCGGCCTGCTACTGGGACGGAACCTCGCAGGGGATCTCGAACCCGCCTCCCGGCCCCGTCCCCTGCGAGTCGGCCGACGGCTACTGGTCGAACAGCTACCACTGCTACATCAGCGCGGTCACTCCCCCGCCACTCGCAGGCGATCCTGCTTGGCAGGGGCACAGGCCGGGCGACGGCGCGATCTACAACTGCTACCAGCCGCAGACCGGGATGCTCATCATGATCTGGGCGCAGGACCCGCCGCCGAACTCGGGCACCGGACCCACACCACGCGAGGTCGCGCAGATCGCCGTCAAGCACATGGGGCTGACCGCGATCGAGATCGGCATCGTGCCCAAGCCCGGAGCGAACAGCATCGGCCTGGTCGGGATGCCGGTGTGGATGTGGGCGGCGAATCCCAGCCCCCACAGCATCGGACCGATCACCTCCAGCGCGAGCGCAGGCGGGATGACGGTCACGGCGACGGCGAAGCTGCTGCATGTCACCTGGGAAATGGGCGACGGCAGTCAGGTCCTCTGCAAGACGGCGGGAACGCCGTACAAGCCGGCGTACGGGCAGAAGGACTCCCCGGACTGCGGCTACAACTACAAGCTGTCGAGCGCGCGTGAGCCGGGTCAGGCCTACACGGTCACCGCCACGTCGAGCTGGGTCATTACGTGGGCGGGTGCCGGTCAGACCGGCACGATCCGTCTCGATGGCCTGACCCGCTCGGCCCAGATCCGGATCGGCGAAGCGCAGGTGCTCGTGGACTGACGAGCGCTGCGGGGAGGTACGACGATGACCACGACTGCCCGAGAGGACCGGAAGCCCGGCCCCCGCATCACGACGCCGGAGCCGGCCGCTGTCGCTCCCCCGGTCAAGCTCCGCAGGCGTCCGGCCCTGGTCGTCATCGCGGTGGTCGTCACCGCGCTCGGATGTCTGCTCGGTGCGTGGGCTTGGAGCGCGACGACCAGCACGGAGGAGGTCCTGGCCGCGACGCACACGATCCATCGCGGTGAGGTCATCCAGGCAGGAGACATCCAGCGGATCCGGATCAGCGGCGATCCGGCGCTGACACCGCTGCCTGCTTCGGCGTACGACAGCGTGGTCGGTCATCGCGCGGCGCTCGACATCTCCGCCGGCGGCCTGCTGACGACCGACTCGACGAGCACCGCACCGATGCCGCCGAAGGGCCAGTCGGTCGTCGGGATCTCCCTGACGCCGGCGCAGGTGCCGGCGATACCGATGCGCGGTGGTGACAGGGTCCGGATCATCGTCACGCCCGGCGACAACGGCGACGCTGGCGCGGGCACACCACCGTTCACGTCGGCGGTCGTCGTCGATACCGCCTTGGACGAGACCACCGGCAACACCGTGGTCAACGTCCTGGTGCCGTACTCAGACGCGAGCGTCCTCGCGGCTCGTGCCGCGAGCGGGCACGTCGCTCTCGTTCTCGACTCCGAGGACCAGTGATGGCCGTCATCTGCCTGGCCTCGGCGTCCGGATCGCCCGGTGTCACCACCACCTCGGTCGGGTTGGCGTTCTGCTGGCCGCGTCCGGTGCTTCTCGTCGAGGCCGACCCCACGGGCGGATCCGGGATCCTTGCCGGGTTCTTGAAGGGCACGACGCCGTACGACGCCGGGCTGCTCGAGCTCGCGCTGTCGCCGCTCGGCGTGGCGGATGCACTGCGCGACATCGTCCGTCCGCTCAGCCCGAACGTGTCGCTGGTCGCCGGGACGAGGACGCATGCGCAGGCGCCCGCACTTCGTGATGTCTGGGAGCCGTTGACCGCCGCTCTGGCCGAGCTCGACGCCAACGGGCAGGACGTGATCGTCGACGCGGGCCGACTCGGCCTGACGGGGTCACCTCAGCCACTGCTGGAGTCGGCGGACCTGACCTTGCTGATGACGCGCGCGACGTTGCCGTCGATCTCGGCGGCCCGGTCGTGGGCAGACGCGGTTCGGCAGCCCGCGTCGGGCTGGCGGCACCCTGGCCTGCTGCTGGTCGCCGAGGGTCGGCCGTATCGCGACTCCGAGGTGGCCAAGGTGCTCGGCATGCCGGTGGTGGCAGACCTCCCGGACGACCCCGAGTCTGCGGCGGTCTATCACCGCGGCGCGGCCCCGCCGCGGCACTTCGAGTCCGGGCCGTATGTACGTGGCCTTCAGGCTGCGACGCAGTCGATCCAGGCCCAGGTCGCCCGCAGCCGGTTCGCCCTCGGCGAGGAGGCGACACGATGACCGAGGCATCGCGCTACGCACACGAGTACGGCGAGCTGTCGACCCTGCCGCTCTTCACCCAGCTCCCCGGAACCGCGCCGCCGATGCCGCGGCGGCTCGATGCGATAGTCACCGCGCCGCCCACCGCCAGCAACGAGATCGACTGGTCGCTCGTCGCCTCGCTGCGGGCGCAGGCCTCCGAGCAGCTGAGCCAGACCATCGCCTCGGACCGTGCCCGACTCGACAGGGATGCCCAGCAGGAGCTCGGCCGCTCGATCGTCCTGGACCTGATCGAGTCGGCGATGGCCGATACCGCGGACGCCGGCGAGGACGCGTGGAGCCCCGCTCGGCAGCAGGCGACCGCTCAGGCGGTCTTCGATTCCCTGTTCCGACTCGGACGGCTTCAACCACTGGTCGACGACGACCGGATCGAGAACATCATCATCGTCGGCTACGACCGGGTCCGGCTCGAGCTGATCGATGGCACCCTCATCGCGGGGCCGCCGGTGGCGGACTCCGATCAGGAGCTGATCGACTTCCTGGTCTTCCTGGCTTCCCGCAGCGAGGTCAACGCCCGGTCGTTCTCGGAGGCCCAGCCGCGCCTGCATCTGCGACTCGACGGCGGCGCCCGCCTCGCGGCCGCGGCCTGGGTGACACCGCGGCCGTCGGTCGTGATCCGGCGACACCGGCTGATGCACGTCACGCTCGATGATCTGGTGGCCCGGGACATGATGACGCCTGTCGCTGCCTCGTTCCTGCGGGCCGCGGTCCGTGCCCGGAAGTCGATCGTGGTCGCTGGCGCCCAGGGTGTCGGGAAGACGACGCTGGTCCGTGCTCTGTGTGCCGAGATCGACGAGATGGAAGCGATCGGGACCTTCGAGACCGAGTACGAGCTCCATCTGCACGAGGTCAGACCGGACCAGATCGTCCATGCCTGGGAGGCCCGCCCGGGCTCCGGTGAGCGCGGCCCGGACGGCCGTCAGGCAGGCGAGTTCACACTCGACGAGGCGCTCGTCGACTCCTTCCGGTTCAACCTCTCGCGCCAGATCGTCGGCGAGGTCCGCGGCAAGGAGATCTGGGCGATGATCAAGGCGATGGAGTCCGGCACCGGATCCATCTCCACCACCCACGCATCGGATGCCGTGGCCGCGGTCCGCAAACTCGTGACCTGCGCGATGGAGGCGGGGCCCCACATCACCCAGGGGCTTGCGACGAGCAAGCTCGCCGCGACCGTCGACCTGATCGTCCAGCTCAGCATGGAGACCACACCCGTCCCGGGCGGGGCACACCAGATGACACGGGTCCGTCGGGTCGCGGAGATCGTCGCCCTGGCGCCCGGCGAGAAGGACCCTGGCTACGCGACGACGCACGTGTTCGGCGCCGACGCCTCAGGGGTGGCCGTGCCCGAGGTGCTTCCCGAGGAGTACCGCGCCCTGACGCAGGACGGTTTCGACCTGTCGGGCTACCTCCAGACCCGGCCGCTGGGAGGTACGCCGTGACGTCACTGCTCCCCGGGCTTGCGGGCGGCCTGGTCGCACTCGGGATCCTCGGCATCGTCGTCGGGTTGCGGCCGGCCCCCGTCGCGCCCACGAAGCCGACGAGGGGTCCGGGTCGCGCCCGGCTCACGATGAACTCCCGGACGCGGATGCTCCTCCTGATCGGCACCGGCCTCGGCATCCTCGGCTGGATCCTCACCGGCTGGGTCCTGGCCGTCCTCATCGCACCGGTGGCCGCGACCGGCCTCCCGACCCTGCTCGCTGCTCCCCCAGCCGCGACCCAGATCAACCGGCTCGAGGCCATGGAGGAATGGACCCGCTCCCTCGCCGGGGTCCTGACCGTCGGGATCGGCCTGGAGCAGGCCCTGGTGGCGACCCTGCGCTCGGCCCCTGCACCGATCAACGCCGAGGTGACCCGGCTGGTGAGCAGGCTCCGTGCCCGCTGGGACACCGAGACCGCGCTGCGGGCGTTCGCCGACGAGCTCGACGACGCCACCGGCGACCTGATCGCGGCGAACCTCATCCTCGCCGCCCGCCGGCGGGGCGCCGGGCTGACCAGCGTGCTCGAAGGGCTAGCAGAGTCGGTCGCCGCCGACGTACGCGCTCGACGTCAGGTCGAGGCCGACCGCGCCAAGCCCCGCTCCACCGCTCGCTGGGTGACGGTGATCAGCGCGAGCGTGCTCGTCGTCCTCGCGCTGTCCGGCAACTACGTCAAGCCGTACAGCAGCCCGATCGGGCAGGTCATCCTCGTCGTGCTGCTCGCGGCGTACGTCGCGACGCTGGTCTGGATGCGGCGGATGGCGACCGGCAAGCCGCTGCCCCGGTTCCTCGATCGGCGAACCGAACTCAGTCCCGGATCGGGTGTCGCGCCATGATCTCCGGACTCCAACTGGCGATCCTGGCCGGTGGTCTCGTCGGCCTCGGGCTGACCCTGCTGCTCGCCCGCCTGCTCCCGGCCGAGCCGGACCTGGCCGACGCGCTCGCCCGCATCGCTGCCACACGCAGCCGCTCGACCGCCACCCCCCAGATCGCGCGTACGACCAAGGAGCGCCTGGGGCTGTGGGGCCTGCGGGTACTCCCGCCGGGCATCTGGGTTCGGACGCCGACCCGGGAGCTGGCGTTGCTGCGGATCTCGACCGCCCAGTTCTACGGCGAGAAGCTGACGTTCGCCGGCCTCGGCCTCGTGATCCCGCCCGGCCTGATCACGCTGTTCAACACCCTCGGACTGAGCATCCCGCTGCAGATCCCCGCACTCGCCTCGCTCGTGTTGGCGGCGGTGATGTTCTTCATCCCGAACTACAACGCTCTCGACGACGCGAAGAAGGCCCGGCTCGAGTTCGCCCGCGCACTCGGCGCCTACATCGACCTGGTCGCACTCGAGCGCAACAACGGCATCGGCGTACGCCAGGCGATGGAGGCCGCAGCCGAGGTCGGCGACTCCTGGGTCTTCACTCGACTCTCCGAGGAACTCACCCGATCACGCTGGTCCGGCCTGCCGCCCTGGGACGCCCTGCACACCTTGGCAGCAGAGCTCGGACTCCCTGACCTCGACGACTTCGCCGACATCATGCGCCTGGGCGGCGAGGAAGGAGCCGGCGTGTACGCCACCCTGCGCGCCCGCTCCGTCGCCATGCGCGCGTCGATGCTCAACGACGAGATCGCCCAGGCCAATGCCGTCGGCGAGCGCATGACCATCCCCGGCTCGTTGCTCGGCGTCATCTTCATGGCGCTGCTCGTCGCCCCATCCCTGCTTCGCATGTTCACCGCCTCATGACACGGCTCGTGACACGGAAGGAAACCACCCAGGAGGAAACCCAGATGTTGAAAGCACTCGTCCTGCTGCAGATCGCAGCGCTCCACCTCAACAACCGGCTGCGCAGAGCCACACACAGCGAACGCGGCTCGGTCACCACCGAGCACGTGCTGTGGGCGGTCGCAGTCATCGCGATCGTCGGCATCGTCGTCGCGGCGATCACCAGCTATGTCACGAAGCAGTCCGGCAACATCAAGTAGCCGCTGCCGACGGCACGGGGAGCGGGGCTCGGTCTCGATCGAGCTCGTGATCCTCCTGCCCGCACTCTTCGCGATCATGTTCCTGGGGATGCAGGCCGCGCTCTTCTACCACGCCCGTACGACGGCGATCGCGGCCGCCGAGGAAGGCGCCCGCGCGGCTGGTGCCGAGCACGGACGCACCTCGGACGGCACCGCAGCGGCCAACGCCTTCATCAGCGAGGCAGGCGGTGACGGGGTACTCGAGAACACCTCGACCGCCGTATCGCGCACCGCCACTACGGCCACGGTGACAGTGAGCGGGTTCAGCCTCAGCGTCATCCCTGGCTGGCATGTCCGCGTCACTCAGTCGGCCACGGTGACGGTCGAGCGCCTCACCGACGTCGCAGCCGGTGCCCCATGAGACGCCGGGACGAGCGAGGCTCCGCGGCGATCGAAGCGGCGATCGGCGTACCGGCCTTCGCGCTCTTCGTCGGGCTGATCATCTTCGGCGGACGCACCGCGAACGCCCACGAGGCGCTCCAGTCCGCCGCCGCAGACGCCGCCCGCTCCGCATCCATCGCCCGCGATGCCCACACCGCACAGACCGATGCCCGTGCCGCGGCTACCGCGAGCGTGACCAACCAGCACATCCACTGCACCCAGGTCGACGTCACCGTCGACACCTCCGACTTCAACAAGGCACCCGGGATCCCCGGAGCCGTCGCGGTCACCGTCTCATGCCGACTCAACCTTTCGGATCTCGCTGTCCCCGGCGTCCCGGGCTCGAAGATCTTCACGAGCAGGATGTCCAGCCCCATCGACACGTGGCGCGAACGATGAGCACGGTCACACCGCACACCCGCGACGAACGCGGCTCCATCACCGTCTGGCTGGCCCTGGCCAGCTTCGCGATGATCTTCCTCGTCGGCCTGGCCGTCGACCTCGGCGGGCAGGTCCACGCCCACGAACGCGCCCACGATGTCGCCGCCCAGGCCGCCCGCGCAGGCGGCGAGGAGGTGAACGGCGGCCCCGCCATCCAGGGTACCGGCCTCACGGTCAATCCCGCCGCAGCCCGAGCAGCCGCCCAGCGCTACCTCGACCAGGCCGGAGTCCACGGCACCGTCACGGTCACCAGCAACGACACCATCACCGTGACCGTCCACGACAACTACGACCCGCAGTTCCTCGGCCTGATCGGGATCCACCGCCTCGACGTCACCGGCACCGCCAGCGCACACCTCGTCCGCACCCTCGGAGGTAGCCAGCAATGAGCACACCCAGCGAGCTCTCGACCCGGCTCCGCGGACTGGCGGCGGCCCTCGCCCTGGTCGCCTTGATGATCGGCGTGCCCACTCTGCTGCTCGCCATCGATGCGATCCCGAACCCTGGCGCGTTCTCCTGGTCACGGCTGACCTCGCCCGACGACGGCACCCTGGCGCTTCAGGCGATAGCGATCGTCTGCTGGATCGCCTGGGCGATCTTCACCTGCCAACTGATCGCCTCGATCGTCTCCCAGATCCGTGGCGTGCGAGCCCCGCGCATACCCGGATTCGCCGTGCCGCAACTCGGGGCCGACCGACTCGTCGCGGCCGCAGCGTTGCTGTTCATCGCCGTCCCGACCGCCACCACACTTCTCCCGCACCCGAAGGCCGAAGCAGCGGTCACCGCCACTCCCCTGCCCGCGGCACCGATCGCTGCCCAGCCGACGCCCGCAGAGCTCACCGTGCACCACACCTCGGCGACAAAGCACGAACCGGCGACCGAGCGCTACACCGTCAAGCGCGGCGACAGCCTCTGGAAGCTCGCCGAGGAGCGCCTCGGCGACGGCACCCGCTACGCAGAGATCCTCGCCCTCAACGAGCCCGTCCTCGGCGGACGACCTGACTTCCTTCTGCCCGGAACCGTACTGAAAGTCCCAGTGACGACACCGACGCCAGATGACGAGTACGTCGTCCGACCCGGCGACACACTGTCCGAGATCGCCGAGGACGAACTCGGCGACGCCGACGCCTATCCGTCCATCTTCGAGGCCTCCCGCGGCATCATGCAGGCCGACGGCGCCCACCTGACCGACCCCGACCTGATCCTGCCCGGCTGGCGACTCACCATCCCGGGCCCGGACGAGCGCCCCGCCCCGCCGCCGCCCAAGCACTCCGTGCAACCACACGACCCACCGCCGGCACCTCCGCCGGTCACCACGACTCCATCGCCTCTATCGGCGACGGACACCAGCGGCGCGACGCACACGCAGGCCGACAGCGACCACTCGGACATGCCGGCCTGGCTACTCCCAGGTCTCGCTGGCACCGGCGCCGTCTTCGGTGCAGCGTTCTGGATCGCCCTGCGGGCACAACGCCGCACCCAACTGCGCTGGCGCCGACCGGGCCGGATCATCACGCCGCCACCACCCGATCTGGTGCCGGCCGAGAAGACCGCCCGCGTCACCGCCACCTCGCTCGCGCCGCCCATCGAGACACTCGACGCCGCTCTGCAGTCGCTCGAGCCGACGAAGGTCAGGATCCTCACCGCGACGCTCAACGGCGAAGACATCCGCGTCACCCTCGCAGCGCCGGTCGACCTGTCGGCACCGTGGAAGGGCTCAGGTGTCGCCTGGCGGATCGCGCTGGCCGACGTACCGAAACAGCGCGAGGCGTTCCCTCCCTACCCACTACTCGTCAGCGTCGGCCAGCACGCCGACGCGGCATTCGTGTTCCTCAACCTCGAAGAACTGCGCGTCGTCAGCGTCACGGGCGACGCTGACCGGAAGGCCGCGTTCGCGCGCCACCTCGCGGCTGAGCTGGCGGTCAACCCGTGGTCGATCACCACCCACGTCGACGTTCTCGGGCTCGGCTCCGACCTCGCCTCGTTCCACCTCGGCCGCATCAGCACTCACCCGCCCGGTGACACCGCCTTCATCGCCACCCTCGCCGGACATGTCAGTGGGGCGGTCCCGGACGGCGATCCGGACGACTTCTACGCCGCGATCATCGCGACCGCCGACGGACCTGACGAAGAGCTCGACGAACTGGCCGCCGCGCTCGACGGCTTCACGGGCCGTACGGCGGCCGCACTCGTCGACCTCAATGGCGAACCCCGCCCGTCGGCCACCCACTTGCACCTGAGCATCGACGGCCGACTCACGTGCCCGGGCCTCGGCCTCGATGTCGCAGCCGCTGGGCTCAAAGGGGAGGAGGCCCGTGCCTGCGCCATGCTGCTCGACCTGACCCTGGACTCACAGGATGCGCCCGTCCCCCGGTCCCCCGGTTCGCCCGCCGTGGCCGACCTCGGAGGCGCGCTCATCGAAGAGCTGACCGAGCCACGTCCGGAGGAAGGCCCGGCGGGAGACGCCTCGCTCCTGCCGCTCGATGCGCACGTGTACGCCGACGCCGCAGCAGCCACTGTCGAGGACATCCAGGCGCTCGCACCCATGGCCACCCCGAAGGCCGAGTCCGTCGTCGCCGACGAGGATCCCGGACTCGACGAGGACGTCGTTCGCTGGGAGTCACCCACCCTGACCTCGACCAAGCTGACATTGCTTGGGCCGGTGGGCGCACGTACCACCGGAGACGCGAAGACCACCGCGGCCCGACGCCCGTACTACGTCGAACTTCTCGCCTACCTCGTCCTCCACCCCGCTGGCTCGACCGCCGACGACCTGGCTGGGGCGTTCGGCATCACTCCGGAGCGCGCCCGTGTCTCGATGAGCAACCTGCGGCGCTGGCTCGGCACGGACCCGAACACCAAGATGCCCTACCTCCCCGACGCCAAGCAGACCCACACTTCCGGGTCCCTGGGCGCATACAAGGTCCAGGGGGTGCTGTGCGACCTGGACCTCTTCCGCCGCCTACGTAGCCGTGCCCAGAGCAAGGGCGCCGCCGGCATGGACGACCTCATCAGCGCGCTGCGCCTTGTCAGTGGCGAGCCGTTCAGCCGGCTCGGCGACCGGGACTGGTCGTGGCTCCTCGAGGGCGAACGCTGGGACCACATCATGACCAGCGCCATCGTGGACGTCGGCCACATCATCTCGGCACATGCCCTCGCCAACGACGACAGCACGCTGGCGCTCTGGGCCGCCAGGACGGCGTACACCGCCTCGCCGTACGACGAGGTCGCGCAGCTCGACGTCATCCAGGCCGTCGCCGCCGGCGGAGACGATGAGCAGGCCAAGAAGGACCTGGCCGACAAGGTCTTCAACCGCCGCGACGATGAACTCCCGCCGATTGAACTCCCCGAGCGAACGGCAAAGATCGTCACCGAGAAGAAGTGGGTGACGCCGCGATCCCGCTCACGCAGAACCGGATGAAACGCGAGCCGACCGGCGACTCGTTACGCCCGACTTCGCTGCGGGCGGATCGGGGCCTACACACACATTCGTGCCTGCTGTACGTGACGCTCGTCCTGCTCACACCCAGGCTCGCTCCTTCGCCTGGTCGGTTACGTAGCGGCGAGCAAGTCGGACCACGCCTGCAAGAGGGTGGATGCTGACCGGTCGGCTCGCTGATCCCCGGGTCCGAGGAGGGCAGCGATCGACGCGGCCTGGCGTTCGGTCAGGGCGACCCGAACCGTCCCGCTGCCGGATCCGCTTGTCACGTAGACACCCAAGGTGTCCAGGAACGGACTGGTCAGCGCACACTGCGCCTGCTCGAACTCACTCGCGGTCAGGTCGAGCACGGCGACGGGCTCGGACGCGTGGGGCGAACAGCGCAACAGATCGGCGAGGGTAAGGCGCCCCTCGGGCAGATAGGTGAGGATGCCGTTGTCGATGGGTTGCGTGACGAAGCAGTCCCAGAGGGAGGCAATGGCAGCGTCCGCGCCCGCGACGCTCGCCATCGACTTGGCGAGTCCATCGAGCAGCTCGTTCGGTCGCCCGAGCCTCGACACGAGCGCTCGCGACACCGTTCCGATCTCAACGGATCGAGCGTTGTCGAGATGCTCAGCGCCGGGGCCGTCCCACCGCGCACCGGCTTCGACAGGGACTGCCCACACCTCCGGGCGTTGACCACGCCGGAATTCAATGACGCCAACTTCCGCACCGTATGCAGCTGGTTGGCAGACCGCAGTTCGATCGTGCTGGCCGATCCAACGCCAGAGCGTGTGCCCACCGACTACCGCGTCGACGTCGCGGTACCACTCTCCGAGGAACGAGAGATCATCGTCGGGCGCGACGCCGTCGTGCACGACCGCGACCACGAATTCCGCACCGTCATGGCGTAACGCTCGGGCTGAGCTCATGATGACGTCATTCACAGGGCGCAGACCAACCTCGGCGAACTCGGGACACAACTCGGCCATCTCTGGGCAGGTCACGCCGACGATGCCAATCTTGCCCGCGAGCGTGTCAACCAGCGTGGTACCCGGCAGGCCCAGGTCGGCGTTGGCACATAAGTAGGTCATGCCTGTGTCCGCGACCAACTCTTGAAAGCGCGGGATGCCCCAGTCGAATTCATGGTTGCCGGGCACCGCGACATCGATGCCGAGCGTCGCGGCAGCACGCCAAGCCGACGCGCCACGGTCGGCGGCGGCAACGGCGCCGCCATCCACGAGATCCCCTGCGTCGACCCACAGCGTCGCGCCGTCGGCCCGCATCAGTTCGATGACTTCGCGCAGTGCTTGCGCACCTGGCAGCCATCCGTTCGAGGCTCGCGCCGGGTCCCACGCGCCCGAGAAGTCGTTGGTGCACAGCAGCCGAAATCGCCCCGTCGCGTCCGAGACCTGGCGTCCGCCTGCGTAGGTCATGGCCGTGACGCTAACCGGGTTCCCGCATGGCCTCCCACCGTCGGTCGCTTAACGCTGGATGAACGCGCCATCGACCCGCGATCGGCGAACGATAGTTTCACCGGCCGGGTCGAGCCGAACTCGTCTGGTACGGATTTTCATCTCTGGCTACGCAATGAAAGTGTCATCCGGCGTTCATCCTGGTGCTCTGTTTCGTTTGACGGCTCCGTCCATACGTTCTTGCGGTGACCGAAACCGCGCCACCAATCGACCGCACGGACCGAGCTGGGCAGACTGCCGAACTGCTCCGGTCCAACTTGAGCTCGTTGTCCCCTGCTGAGCGCAAGGTCGCCGAAGCCGTGCTTCGGGATCCGGTTGCCGTCATCCATCTCTCGGTGAGCCAGCTGGCGGCGACCTCGGAGTCCTCGGCGTCGTCCGTGGTGCGCATGTGCACGAGCGTGGGTCTGCGTGGTTTCCAAGAACTGAAGATCCTGCTCGCCCGTGAGTCGTTCTCGGCAGAGAAACAGATGCTCGCCGCCATCGATGTAGCTGACAGCCCGTCTGAGGCGGCTCGGAAGGTGATCGCCGGGACCGCGGCCGCGCTCGAGCAGTCCGCGTCTGTGATCGAAGTCGCGCGCATTGCCGAGGTCGCCCACGTCCTCCATGAGGCGCACCGCGTTCTCTTCGGCGCGGTGGGAACGTCTTCCCCGGTGGCTGCAGATGCAGCTCAGCGGATGGTGACGATCGGCGTAGATGCCCGACATGTCTGGGACGTGCACGCTCAGCACGTCGCTGCCCGGATGCTCAAGGCGGACGACGTCTTCTTCGTCATCAGTCATACCGGCTCGACCGCCGAGACGCTCGCCGCGGCCCGCGCGGCGAGCGCCGCTGGCGCGTCGGTGGTGGCCCTGACCAGCTTCGCCGCATCGCCCCTGACCGAGATCGCGGACTACGTCATCGTGGCCGGCAGCGCGGAGACGGCGTACCGCGTGGAGGCGATGGCGAGCAGGATCGTCCACCTGACAGTCATGGACGCCATCTTCGTGGCACTCTCCCTGAGGGACGAGAACGCGCGAGTCCACCAGCAGTTGGCCGCCGAGATCATCATCGAGCACCGGATCTGACGATGGTCGACCTCGCCCTCGGAATCCTCACCGACCTGCACCTGGCCAGGCCAGGCACACCGCCGAGCCGGTTCAACAACCTCGTTGAACGCGGTCGCAGCTGGGAGCTGCTGGACGCCGCACTGGCCGTACTCCCTACGGACCTTGACGCCCTGATTCTGTTGGGGGACATCGCCGACCGACCGGACGCCGCGCTGTACACCGAACTGTCCGAGCGACTCAACCGACTACGGGTGCCCGTGTATGCGATCGCCGGGAACCACGATCTCGCGGCCGATGGGACCGATGCGGTCCTCCTCGAGTCCGGGGCGGTTCACACCCATCCTGATGCTGGGCCCGCGGGTGAACCTGGCCGACCGGATCGTCATGGCTGCGGGCGAGCTCAGCGGGACTCAGGACGCCTGGTCGCTCAATGACCTCGATCGAGCGTGCGCCACCTCCGGAGACGCGCTATTTGTTTGGGCCACTCACTTCCCAGCACTGACGGTGAGAGACGACATTGTCGCCGCCGGCTTCGAGTACGCAGGTGACTTGTTGAACCACTACGCCGTGGCTTCTCACCTCACCACTCTGAATGGCCCGGTCCTGGTCCTCGGCGGGCACGTCCACGTGCGCACCCACAGAATCAACCGCAACGTCCTCCAGCTCACCCAAGGCGCCCTCGCCGAGTCGCCTCACGATCTGAGCACGGTGCGGATCTGCGCCGAAGAGGGACGAATATCCGTCACCAGATGCGCTCGGCCAGTGGTCCCGTCGGACGCGACACCGGCGGTCATCGACCCCAGCAATCTGTCATTCACCTGGGATGGCTGCACGTGGCACGCCCGCCACTCCGCGTCATTCCAGGCGGGAGTCCGATGAGCACCACACCGCAACGCATGTCCGTGCGGGTTCTGACCCTCAACGTGTGGAACACCGACGGACCGACACAGCGCCAGAAGCGCCTGAGGGACGCCATCGGCGACCTGCGACCGGATCTCGTCAGCCTCCAAGAGGTGGTGCGCACGCACGATCTCGACCAACTCGGCGACCTGCTCGACGGCTTGGACATGTTCGCCACACACGACACCGAGCTGATCTCCGGAGAAACCTGGGGTAACGCGATCGCAAGCCGATGGAAACCACGGTCAGTGGAAGGCCATCGGTTGCCCAGCGACGTCCCTGGGCCCACCGCGCTCGCTGCAATCGTCCCCTTACCAATCGACGTCGACATCCTCTTCCTCGGCGTCAAACCCTCCTACAGATTCACGGACGAAGCGCTCCGCTGCCAACAAGCCCGCGCCATCGCCGGCCTTGAGGAGACCCTCCGCAGCCCTGCCCCCAGCATCATCGCCGGCGACTTCGACGCCACCCCCGACAGCGCCTGCATGCGCTACTACACGGGGCTGGCCCCTCTGGACGGCAGCAGCGTCCACTTCCGAGATGCCTGGGCCATCGCAGGCGACGGCACTGAGGGTCACACGTGGACCACCGACAACCCGTATGTCGCGTCCGTGGAGTCGAGTGGGTGGATCCAAGCGCCCCACCACCGCCGCATCGACTACGTGCTCGCTGGATCCCCCGAACAGCACCCGGCCGTGAGAAGCCGCATCACGTCCAGCCAAGTCGTGATGAACACCGACCCCTTCCCCAGCGACCACTACGGGGTCGTCGCAGAGCTCGAACTTGAGATTGCCCCCTGAACTCGGATCAAGCCGACAGCGACCGACCACGCGAACAAGGAGCACCACATGAAGATCACGTCGAAGATCGCGCACCGCGGGCGCTGGAAAACGTGCGCAGCATCCGCGGCCGTAGCGACCAGCATGCTTGCGTTGGCCGCGTGTGGCGGCACCGGAAGCTCAGACCCGGCCGCGGCGACGAGCGTCCTCAAGATCGTCAACGAGGCCGACATCGGCACCTTCGACCCTGCCTTGAATGGAAACACCGAGGGCCACCGCCTCGACTATCTGACCTACGGCTACCTCACGAAGTTTCCCGACGGCACCCCGGAGTTGGCTCAGGCGCTCAAGCCGACCGACGGCAACAAGTCCTGGACAGTCACGCTGCGCCCAGGGCTGAAGTTCTCCGACGGCTCACCACTGACGTCCAAGGACGTCGTCGCCTCCTTCGAACGGCTCCTGAAGCCACCGACGAACACGGGTGAGGTCGTCGAGAACATCGCTTCAGTGACGGCTCCCGATCCGAACACCGTCCTGTTCAAGTTGCGCCAGCCCGACGTCGCGTTCGCGAAGTCTCTGGCGATCAACTCGGCGGCGATCTTCCCCGCCGCCAACGTGAGCAGTGGCTCCTTCTTCAAGACGCCACCGATCAGCGCCGGTCCCTACGTGATTGACAAGGGCGACCTGGCATCGGGCTCCTACACACTGACTCAGAACCCGAACTATTGGGGCAAGGCCGCCTCTGTCAAAGAGATCGACTTCACGACCGTCAACGACGGGGGCACGCGCCTGGCCCAGCTTGAGAGCGGGCAGGTCAACTACGCCAAGTCGATCCCGGCCAGCCAACTCAAGGGGCTGCCCTCGAACCTGCACATCAACAAGGTCGCGTTCCCGGGCAGCATGATCCAGCTGCTGCTCAACGACGGCCCCGGCAGCTCAAGCGTGACCACCGACCCCAAGATTCGCCAAGCGATCAACCTCGCCGTCGACCGTGAACAGATCGCCAAGGTCGCGCTCTCGGGGTACATGGCCCCGCTCTACGGCATCCCTTGGGCGGATCCATCCAAGCAAGCGGATGCATTCTCCCGTGACACGACGAAGGCCAAGCAGCTGCTCCAGGGCACAGCCTGTGCGAACGGATGCACGATCAAGCTCCTCAACATCGCCGACTTCAACTGGCAGCTGCCGCCAGTCAGCCAGGTAGTGCAGCAGAACCTCAAGGACATCGGGATCAACGTCGAGCTGGTGAATCAGCCCTCGGCCACCATCGGCAAGGTCACGCCGAGTGATGACTGGGACGGCATGGTGGGCGACACCGGCTCCGCATTGATGACCGACAGCTCGGTCGCGAGGCTGTCTCTCACTTCCTTCCAATGGTGGACCGAGCCGGCCAACGACCTGCCGATGTTCCCCGAGCTGGCCAGTCTGGAGGCGAAGCTGGCGTCCGCCCCGGCCAAGAAGGCGGCCGCTGTTCGCGGCCAGATCGACACCGAGTTCGCCAAGGAGCTCCCCTGGATCCCACTCACGAATCTGTACTTCCTCGACGTCTCAAGCGTCCCGGCATCCGTCGTCGAGAGCCCGATCGGATGGCGGCTGAATCTCAAATGAGACATCGCGAACGGAAGCTTTGCTTGCTGGCCAGGGAGGACTAATGGCGACACTCCAACCAATTGTGAGCTCACGCGCCATCCGAGTACCGCGCGCAGCCCTCTACAGGGTTATCGCGGCACCGATCCTCAAGGCGTTGGTCGTCACTGCCCTGGTAGCGGTGATCACCTTCATCCTTGGAAAGCTTGTGCTCGGCGACCCCGGCCGCGCCGTCCTGGGAACCGCTGCAAGCCAACAGTCCGTGGACGCCTTCAACGCGAACCTAGGCCTCGACGACCCGTTCCCGGTGCAGTTCGCCCACTACTTCGGCGGTCTGCTGCACGGCGACCTCGGAACCTCCTACGCCTATCCCGGTACGCCCGTCTGGTCGTTGGTGTGGCCCGCGCTGCAGGTCTCCGCGAGCGTCGCCATCCTGACCGTCATCGTATCGGTGCTCCTCTCCATTCCACTCGGAGTACTGGCAGCGCAACGGAAACGTGGAGTCGTCGACTACCTCGTTCGCGGCGCCTCGCTGGTCGCGCTCTCGATCCCCTGGGCCTTCGCCGGCCTGGTGCTGATCATCGTGGTAGCGGTCAAGGCCGAGGTTCTGCCTGCCGGGGGATGGGGCACGGGGCCCATGAGCAACCTGCGCTTTCTCGTCCTGCCCGTCGGAACGCTGACGATCAACCTCTGTCCGGTCTTCGTGCGTGCCGTGCGTGAGCGCGCCGCCGTGGTACTCGACGAACCGCATGTCGAAGCCGCTTTGGCACGTGGAGTCCCCAAGGTTTGGGTTGTCATCAACCACGTCGTCCCGAACTGCATCGGCCCACTGCTCACGCTGATCGGTTCGAACTTCGGCGCACTGCTCGGCGGCGCAGCGATCGTCGACGTGGTCTTCGGCCTACCGGGCCTAGGCAAGGCTCTGACATCCGCGGCAGCCACCAGTGACCTCCCCGTGATGCAGGCAGTAGCCCTGCTGGCGGGAATCTTCGTCACCCTGGCCAACGTCTTCGCCGAAATTGCCCAACGCCTACTCGACCCAAGGCTGCGGTGATGAGCACCGAAGTCTCACTCGAACCAGCACAGTCCGCGGGACCTGACACCGGGACGGCGGCGACCTCGCCAATGGGCCAGGCAAAGGCCGGGCCACGTCGTCTCAAGTGGCTGTCTGCCCATGCCGAGATGGCGGTTGGCATCGGGGTACTGATTGCTCTCGCAGCGAGTTCCTTCGTGGTGCCGAGCATGTCTCACACGTCGGTCGACGCTCTTGTCGACGTGCCCTCACAAGCCCCATCGGATCACCATCCGTTCGGCACTGACCAGTTGGGTCGCGACATGCTGGTGCGCGTCTTCTACGCGATCCGGATCGACCTGGGCATCACACTGGCCGCCGTCCTGATCAGCCTGGCCATCGGTGTCGCCACCGGTCTTCTGATCGGTCTGAGCCCGCGCCCCATTGCCGAGTTCCTCCAGCGATTCATCGACGCCGTTCTGGCAATCCCCTATCTGGTGTTCGTGCTGGCCATTGTGGCCTTCACCCGCACCCACACCATCCTGCCCTTCCTCCCCGGAGGGGTGGCGGCGATCGTATTGGCGCTCGCTGTGACCGGATGGGCGAACTACGCGCGTATCACGGCCGGACAGACACGGATTCTGGTTAGCCGCGAGTCCGTTATCGCAGTTCGCCTTCTCGGCTTCAGCACCGCGCGAATCGTCGCCCGCCACATCGTGCCCGAGGTGATCCGCCCCAACATCTCCCTGGCTGGCTCACACGCAGTGCTGGTCACCGCTGCGTCCGCCTCCCTCGCATTCCTCGGGGCGGGCGTGACCCCACCGACACCGGAGTTGGGAGCGATCATGCAAGGCGGCACGGCCTTGATCCGCAGCGCCTGGTGGATCGCCGTCATCCCGGGGATCGCGATCGTGCTGATCGGCTTGGGATTCTCCCTGATCGCTGACGCCAGGGAGGACTGATGAACACACACCAACCCCAAGAGACGGCATCACACGCTGCACTCGAGCTGAACAACGTCCACGTCCACATTGGTGACCACGAGATTCTCCGCGGAGTGTCGGTCGAACTGAGGGCAGGGCGCGCAACCGGTCTCGTCGGGGAGTCGGGCTCAGGCAAGACCATGTGTGTGCGGACCGCCACAGGCACCTTGAAGAAGATCCGCGGACAGATCACCTCGGGCAACGTGCGGATCCTCGGCAAGGAAATGACCGCTGCGTCGGGTAGGGACTGGACCCAGGTCAGGGGGCACGCCATCGCCCTCGTCCCGCAGAACAGCCTCTCCAGCCTCGACCCGATCATGACCGTCGGCAAACAGCTGCGGGAGACGATCATTCGCGCCGCGGGCCACAAGGACTGGCGATCCGAGGCCAACCGACTACTGAGGCTCGTGCACCTCCACGACGTAGATCGGATCCTCAACGCATACCCACAAGCACTGTCGGGGGGCATGAGGCAGCGGGTCGTCATAGCGCTCGCGCTGGCAGTTCGCCCGTCCATCCTCCTAGCCGACGAACCGACGACCGCTCTTGACGCCTCAGTGAGGGCAGAGATCCTCGAGCTGCTGACTGAGCTGCGCCTCAGGGAAGGCCTGGCGCTCCTACTGGTCTCCCACGATCTCGCGGCCATCCGCTCAGCCACCGACGACGTCATCGTGATGCACCGAGGACGCACCGTGGAGGCAGGGGCGACCGCGGCCGTCATCGAGCACCCACAGCATCCCTACACACAGTCCCTGCTCCTCGCCAGACCAGAACTCAACGAACCCGGGCAACCCATCCCACTCGTGCCGGTGCGGGAGAGCCACGAACCAGTGGTCCACTCGGCGATTCCAGCTCCAGCCAGCGACGTCCGAAAGGTGAGCCAATGACCGGCATGACCGCAATGGCAACATCAGACCGGCTGAGCATCACCGTCGAGAGTGCGAGTGTCTCGTTCGGACCGCAAGAAGTGCTGCGCGATATCAACCTCACCGCCCACAGCGGTGCACGACTTGGGGTCGTGGGACAAAGCGGGTCAGGGAAGTCCACACTCGCCCGACTCCTCGTGGGTCTGCTCAATCCCCACGCGGGATCCGTCCTCGTTGACGGGCGGCCGTGGCGCCGGGTGCGACACCGGGATCCACTGCGCAGAGCCGTGCAGCTGATCCAACAAGATCCGTACGCACAGCTGACCCCTCACCTGAGCGCACACCGCGCGGTCAGCGAAGCAGCCAGGATCTGCCGCCGAATCGGTCAAAAGGAAGCCTCGCATCTGGGCTACGAGCTCCTCGAATCCGTGGGGCTGAATCCCAACCTGGCGCGCCGCAAGCCGCGTCACCTCAGCGGCGGGCAATGCCAACGGGTCACCATCGCTCGGGCGCTTGCATCCGACGCTCGAATCCTCATCGCCGATGAGCCGACCTCAGCGTTGGACGTCTCAGTCCAGGCTCAGATCATTAACCTCCTTCTCGAGGTGACCGCCGACCGGCAACGCGGTCTCGTGCTCGTCTCACACGACCTCCCGGTAGTTCGACATCTGACCGATGAGATCGTCGTCCTCCACGAAGGGCGCATCATCGAGGCCGGCACTACCGAACATGTACTGGCCAACCCGGAGCACGCCTACACGCGAAAGCTCTGCAGCGCGAGTGGCGGAGTCCCAATCCGGCCAGCCGAAAACACGGTGCCCATCGACAGCATCGGAATCGCCCCGAGCCTGAGCCTGTCACCGCCGGCAGATCACGCCGGGACCGTGACTCCGACGCGCTCAGCTGCCGACCCTCGAACCGAGAGACCGCGATGATCGACATCCGCCTACTTCTGACCAACGACTTCTTCGGCTCCTTCGCGCGCCAGACCACGTCCTGGGGAAGCATTCCCGGTGGCGACGCGCTCCGCGCGGAAGTCGACCGACTTCGCACCGAGGTCCAGAAGAGTGTGTGGCTCGATGTGGGTGACTTCGCGGGCGGCGGTCCCCTGTCCCCCGCGACCGAACAGGAGATGGGCTGGGCCGCCGCGCTGGAACTCGGATTCGATGCTGCCGTCCCAGGCAACCACGAGTTCGACTACGGCGACCTACCCGCGCTGGCGTGGAGTCGACGCGCACGCTTTCCTCTCATCGCGGCAGATCGCGAGTTGCTCGGACTCGGCGACGTCTTCGTTCCGTACCGAATCTTCGACGGAGCAACCGGCCGCCGCACCGCAGTGATCGGGATCAACTGCGCCGAGCGGCGCGGCCGCACGGTCTGGGATCGCGCCGGCGACCTGGAGGCGGCGGCGGAGCGCGTGCTTGCCCACGCGGCCAAACTGCAGACTGAGGCCGACCACATCCTTGTCGCAATCCACGAGGGCGTCCCGAAATCCGGCGATTCGCCGGCGCCGGGGGAACGGCTCAACGTCTTCTGCGCGACGATCCGCGGGCACGTCGACGCAGTCCTCGGCGCCCACACCCTGCAGCGCCATGTCGGCGACATCGCCGGGGTGCCATACATCCAACCGTGGGCACTCGGCGTCGAGATAGGAATCCTAGATATTCATGACGACGGCCGGACCGAACTCGGGGGCAGCATTGTTCCCACGACGTCAGACAAAGCAGACACCAGCACCGGTTGGTCCGGTCCTGGCTCGGCGCTCCTCAACGAACTCACCTCCGAAATAGTCGGCCACATCGATCGACCCCTCGCCGAACCGACGGTGGCCGGAACTGCCTCCTTCGCCGACGCTGTCACACGAGGGATGCTGGCCGTCACCGGCGCGGACGTCGCGCTGAGCACGACAATCGAGTTGGGTTGTGGCCAGGTTCCCCTCGATGGCGTCAAGACCTACCTCCCAGCCGGCCCCGTGACCGCAGCGGACGTCATCCGCTCACTCCCCTGGCCCACCGGTACGCGCGGCGACGAACTGTGGCTGGCGCAACTCGACGAGAACGACGTCGAACGGTTGACCCGGCTCGGACTGGATATCGCCATCCCGACGGGAGTGCCCTCGTATCGCGCATTGCGGGACCAGAACCGCCCCTACGGGCGCACCGTGCTGAGCTCCAATTACGTCCGCAACGCTCGCCGGCTGCTTGGCCGAGACGTGGAGTGGACTCCAACCGGATTCGGGCTGCGCGACGCGTTCCGCGCTTGGCTGCGCGAGGGGATTGCATGAGGTGCTCCGAAGAGCCCGTGTCGCGGGACGGAGAACCACAACGCACGTCAACTCTCGGCGGCCCTGGTGGAGCTAATCGCAAGACAGGGCCGGCTGCTGTGTTCGACTGCGATGGCCTGTTGGTGGACAGTTCTGCCGTTTGGGCGCGGGCATTCGAGGCCGCGGCACACGAGTTCGGATGGGTGCTGGACGCCCAGGGGCAACAGCGATTGCGCGGGAGCTCCGTCGCAAGCGCCGCGGCAGTCTTGGGACGCTGGCTGGACGCTCCCGTCGACCGGCTTCGACGACTCATCGGTGAACGGCTCGCGGTAGAGGTCACGCAGGCGCCACCGGTCGCGTTGCCCGGCGTCATCGAGTTCATCTCGGACATACACGGTGAGATGCCGCTCGCCGTTGCATCCAACGGCCCGCTCGAGCTCGTCCAGCTCATGTTGGAGAGGGCCGGCCTCCTCGCCGCGTTCGAGACGATCTGCACGGCTAGCCAGGTGGGCGCGTCCAAACCAGATCCAACGGTCTATCTGGAGGCGTGCGACCGCGTTTCGGCCTCGCCGGGGATGTCGTTCGGGTTCGAGGACTCACTCGTCGGCGCGGCGGCGGTGACCAATGCCGGCATGTCCCTGATCTACGTTGCTGACACAGCGGCTGACCCGCCTGCCGACGCCGACCTGGCTGCCACAACCTTCGCAGACCGGCGAATCGTCAACTTCGTCGTCTCCCGAACAGCGCCGTAACCGTCGACGAACTTGAAGTTATGACGGCGTCAGGTCGATCCGGGTGGAGCGTTGAGCGAGGTGGTCTGCAGCGGTTGCTGAGACTTCCGGAGCACATTCTCGAGCCACTTCCGGTGCCGTTCTGGTACCACGAGGACGCGAGCGGCCTGTCCCACGAAGGGCGGCCAGCCTCCACCGGCTAGGTGAATCGGAACAACTTGGGGATACCTGTTGACCTGCGAAAACGCTGCTCGCGGGTAGGTTAGCGGCTCGGGTAAACCTGATTCGGGTAAACCTGCCGGTGCAGCGTCGCCTGCATGTACGACCCTGAGCACCCGGTCCCGCATTGGACCGTCTCGACGATGCAGCGCGTCGCGGCCGAGCGGACCCTGGCTGGCGCCGCGATCCGCTATGCCAACCTCGGCATCCCGGTCTTCCCGTGCGTCCCGGGCGGCAAGCAGCCGCTGACCCCGAACGGGTTCCACGACGCGACCTCGTCCACGCGGGTCGTCCACGCCTGGTGGGAGCGCACGCCGGACGCGAACATCGGCCTCCCCACGGGAGCAGGCACCGGCGTACTGGTCGTCGACGTCGACATCCACCCGGGCGGCAGCGGGTTCGTGCCGTTCGAACGTGCCCGCTCCGAGGGCATCGGAGATCGCTGGGGCTGGCTGGTCCGAACCCCGTCCGGCGGCGTCCACGCCTACTACCCGGGCAGCTCCGGCCAGGCGCAGCGGAGCTGGCAGGTGCCCTCTGCGCACGTCGACTTCCGCGGCGACGGCGGGTACGTGATCGCTCCCCCATCACGCATCGAGATCGACGGCATCGCCAAGAAGTACGACGTCATCGCCGTGACCACCCAGCCAGCGCGCACCGTCGACGCGACCAGACTGCGCCAGTTCCTCGAGCCACCCCGACCAAGGCGCGTCTCCGGAGCGCCCGCGGCGCTGAGCAGTCCTCACTGTCACCCGCCCGCCCTCGCCCGTACCGTCGCGCTCACCCCCGAGGGCGGACGCAACCGGGCCCTCTTCTGGGCGTCATGCCGGATGGCCGAGAACAACTTCGCCCCGGCCGACATCGCGAGCTGGCTCGTCCCCGCTGCGCAACACGCGGGCCTCGGCGATCGCGAGATCGAGACCACGATCAACTCCGCGGTCCACCACGCCACTCGACTCGGCCCGGCCAGCCGCCCGGGCCCTACCCGGGCGAGTGAAGGGCTCCGATTGTGAACACACACTCCGAATACCGCCGGCACGGCTACCAGCCGCCCGAACCTCGCGCCCCGCAGCCGGAGGCCGAGGCGAGCGAGCTGGCCCGCCACCGCGACCCTTCACTCAGCACCGCGACCGGCACACCCGCCATCGCGCAGAAGCACGTCACCTGGGTCCGCCCGACCGAGCTGGCGTCGTACGCCGGTCCGCTGGTCGGCCGCGGGATCGACCTTCACGCCGAGCTCGTACGCCGGGCGCGACGCACGCCCATCACCGCCACCCGGGCGATACGCCGTCCGGCACCGCCGACGCCTCCGCCCGCGGCGAACCGCACGGAAGGACTACAGCTGTGAACCACTCGTTCGAGACCTCTCAGCGACTGCGTCGCCTCCTGACCCGGCTGCGGGTCTTCGGCGCGCATGCATGGGAGCAGGACCCCGACGCGCGCGAGCTGATGGTCTTCGCCGCCAAGAAGTACGAGGCGCTCGCGATCAAGCACCACCTCGACCCGAGCGCCGGTGCCGCCGCGGCGTTCGAGGCCATGCGCACCTACGCCGTGCGCACCGCCGATGACCCCTGGGCCGTGGTGACCATGGCGGTCAACGTCAGCCTGATCGCCGAGGAACGAGCCAACGGCCTGCTGTGCTCGGTCGACAAGGCCCGGCGACCCGAGGTGTCCAAGCACCACGACGTACGCCGCTTCTGCGACACCGAGGCCGACCTGCCGAGCTTCCTGCCGTCGCTCGCGGTCGACCCGTTCGACTCCGACGAGACGCCACCGACCGGGGCATACGAAGCGGTCGATGCCGCCATCGACCTGTTCACCGCGCTCGGCTGGCCGCGCGACACCGCCACCTGCGCGCTCGACTTCATCACCTCGCGCCTGACCGAGTGCGGGTCGCGTCTGCGGGCTCACGCCGCGCTGCGCCGCGACCACAGCGCCCGAGCCCTCCTCGACATCGACCAGGAGGCATGGTCGACAGTGCTCCGAATCGTCCTCGGCAACCCCAACCCGGATGAGTTCTGCACCACCAGCGGCCGCGGCGTACTGCTCCGCCTCCTGACCGGCGACCCCGTCAGCGAGCTTCTCGACGACGACCTGCTGGTCTACGAGATCGCTCAGACAGCACCGACCGTGAAGGACGCGCTCCCCGTAGACGAGGACGACCCCGACCACGACCAGGTCCAGGACGGAGACGAAGTCAATGTCTGAGAGTCATGGCCACATCGAACTCGACCGGGCGATCGACTCGATCACCGTGGGCGCGCGCTTCCGCAAGGACCCAGGTGACCTCACACAGCTCATCGAGTCGATCGACTGCAGAGGACTGCTCCAGCCGATCACGATCACTCCCGAAGGTGTGCTCGTGTGCGGCTGGCGACGCTTGGAGGCCGTGCGCCGACTGGGCTGGAAGTCGTTGAACGTCTGGGTGCGCTCCGGGATCTCCGACCAGCTCAACGCGCTGCTCTCCCAGCAGGACGACAACATGCTGCACAAGCCGCTCTCCGAGCTCGAGAAGGCCGCGATGTACCGCGAACTCAAGGCCGTGCGCCACGAAGAAGCGGAGCGCAGGAAGCAAGCCACACAGTTCGGCGCCGGCGGCGCGAGCGGAGTCACCGGTCCCGCACCGGGTACGGGACCGGAGCCCAGCGGCGACGCTCGGCTCCAAGCGGCGATGGCGATCACCCGCACGGCGTCGTACAACACCCACGAACGCGTCTGCGCCCTCATGGACTGGTCGTCCCGCAAGGCCACTCCGCCGGGGGTCCGGGCGATGGCCGCCGACGCGCTCCGCCGGATCGAGAACGGCGAGCCGGTCAAGCCGCTCTACCTGGAGGTCAAGACGGCGTACGACGAGACGCAACTCCCCCAGCCCGAGGTCGAGACGGACCTGGCCCGGATGGCGCGCGAAGCGCTGGAACGGGTGACCGGCAAGAAGAACTCGGGAGAGCACCTCACCCACAGCCAAGGCCCCTCGAAGCACTTCCGCAGCACCCGGTCGTTCAACCTGATCTGGACCGAGCTCGACGGACTGAACGACATGTACGACGTCGACGTCCTCGCCGTCGAGATGGCCGACGCGGACTGGAAGCGGTTCGACAGCGTCGTCACCGCCACGATCGCGTTCCGCGACCAGCTCGCGGCGGCCCGCCGATGCGCCCAGGCCTCCCGGGAGGCGCCCGATGCGTAGCCTCACCGGCCGCCAGGCCCTGCTTCTCGCCGTCGCGGTGTTCCTGCTCGCCACCGTCGCCGTTGGCGTCTACGGGCTCGTGCGCGGCCCGGGCGGCGAGGACGCGCCGTCGCTCGCGAGCAGGTCAGGTGACACCACGGTGGTCACGCCCGCGGATGCGCCCGCGGTCAACATCAACAACCGCTCGCTCCCCCATACCAACGACCCGATCGCGTACGCGCGGTCCGTCGCGGCCTATCTGTTCGACTGGGACACCGCCTCCGGCTACCTCTCTACCGACTACACCGCCGCAGTGCTGGCCGACGCCGACCCGTCCGGCGAGGAGACACCGGGGCTGCTGGACGACGTCGGAACGTATCTGCCGACCACGGACCAGTGGCTCGACCTAGGAGCGATGGACGTCGCGCAGTCGATCGTCATCGACACTGCTTCGGTCCCCGGCTCCTGGGCGTCTGCCTTGGCGCAGTCCCACGGGCAGCTGCGCCCGGGCACGACCGCTGTCACCATCACCGGCACCAGACATCGCAGCGGCGTGTGGGACGGCGAGCCTGCGAGCACCTCGTCCCCGGTGTCGTTCACGGTCTTCGTCGCGTGCCGGCCGGCCTTCGACCGCTGCCATGTCCTCAGGCTCTCGCAGCTCGACAACCCGCTGCGCTGACTACGGAACGCGCACTGTGGGAATCAAGCTCGCGATCGCGGCCGGCGTCGCCGCCCTGTCGGCGCCCGGCGCGGCACTCGTCGCGGTCGCCGCGGTGACTGCCCCGACGGCGTCCATGACCGCCTGCGACACCGGCATGGCCGGCAGCGCGCAAACGGCAGAACCCACGACTTCCGATGCCGCACGAGGCGGCGTAGGAACAGGTCTCCGGCTGGGAGTCCTGCCGGTCGTGCACGCCGCGGCCATGACGCCGTACGTCGGGAAGGTGCGGATGGCGGTCGCCAACCTTCCGACCACCCACCGCGGTGCTGGCTCTCTCCCGACCGTGCCCGGCTCGCTGCGGGCGATGACCCGCGCCCACCCGGACTTCATCGCGCTCAACGAGGTCACCGATGCCAACTCGCGGTTCCTGTCCGGTCATGCGCCGGGCTACGACGCCTACAAGGACCCAATGTCCGCGACCCGTCATGGCAACAGTCGCAACAGCCTCGAGAACGCCGTCATGTGGGACGCGCACAGATGGAGCCTCGTCGACGCCGGACGGTTCGAGTACGTCAAAGACGACCTCGTCGTCTTCAAGGGAAGGCCGGTCGACTGGAACCGCTACGCCACTTGGACGATCCTGCGAAACCGCGCGAACGGTCGGCAGATCGTGGTCATCGCGACCCACAACATGACCAACCCGCAGAAGCAGCGGCGTACCCACGGCGACTACGCATGGCCCAGCCGGATCGCGCAGTACGCCGCCGGGATGAGGCTGCTCCGACAACTCGTCGCCCAACTGTCCGCCTACGGGCCGGTTCTGCTCGCCGGCGACATGAACGTCCACCCGAGCCAGGGCGCCTGGTCAGCCCCCGACCAGCTCGCGCAGGCCGGCTACTCCTTCACCTACGACCATGCGGTGATCTACCAGTTCTTCCCCCGCACCGCGCGGGTGCTGGGCACCAGTCTCGTTCCGGTCAGTTCCGACCACCCGCACGCCCTGGAGACGACGCTGCTTCTTCGCAGCGCGCCTACAGCCGCACCGGTCCAGGCTGGGCCCGAGACCCTGCCCGACAGCCTGACGGCGACCGACACGAACGGCCGCGCCGTCACCCTCGATCATCGTCAACTCGCCCGCGCCGCCACGATCATCGCCGTCGGCCGCAGCGAAGGAGTCCCAGCGCGCGGCGAGCTCATCGCGCTGATGGCGGCTCTCACCGAGTCGTCGCTCCGGGTCCTGTCGAACACCTCGGCCTATCCCGAGTCAGGCTCGATCTCGAACGACGGCAACGGCGGCGACCACGACTCGCTCGGGCTCTTCCAACAGCGCCCCACCGCTGGCTGGGGCACGGTCCGGAACCTGATGGATCCCGTCTGGTCATCGCGCGCCTTCTTCGGGGGACGGAGCGGTCCGAACCACGGCTCGCCCCGCGGCCTGCTCGATGTCGCCGGCTGGCAGACCATGGACCCAGGAGCGGCAGCGCAAGCCGTCCAGGGGTCTGCCCATCCCGGCCGGTACGCCGTCAACGAACCCGTCGCGGAGAAGATCCTCGCAGCGCTCAGCGGCGCGTCACTCAGCAGCGGTCTCGGATGTGCCCAACCGGACGGCAGCGCTCTTCCCGCGAACCTGCCACACGGGTTCCCCGGGGCCTTCATCGCAGCTGCCGCGAAGGAGATCGGCACGCCGTACGTCTGGGGCGGCGGGAACTTCGATGGACCCACCAACGGAGGCTTCGACTGCTCCGGCCTCGTTCTCTACGCCGCCTACCAAGCCTCCGGTGGGCGGCTCCGACTCCCGCACTACACCGGCGCCCAGATCCACCTCGGCCAGCCGGTCGCCTGGGACGACAAGAAGCCCGGCGACCTGATCTTCTTCAGCTACCCCGGCGCCGGAGCGCCGCACCACGTAGCGATCTATGTCGGCGACAACAGGATCCTGCAGGCGCCCCACAGCGGCGACCACGTCCGCTACGGGACGATCGGCGAGTTCAGCGGCGAAGACATGGCGGTGCGACGGCTCGGCTGAACTCCGTTCAGTCGTCAACCTCGGCGTCGTTCCTCCGTGAGCGCCACCGCTCGGAGCGCTCCGCGATGCGATTGGAGATCTTGCCGGTGGCAGCCTTGGCCTTGTCCCGGCTGTCGCCGCCGAAGCGCTTGGCGGCGTCCACCCCCTCAGCGCCCGAGGCGAGGGCCCTTTCGCGGACCTCGTTGGCAGCTGTGCCCCAACGGCGGGGCTCGACCACGGCGCGCGACGCTTCGATGCCAAGCAGTCCATGGAAGTCATCCAAGGCCTGCGCGGTCCCATCGGCTGTCTCGACGAGCTCGGGTGATGTGGACGGGTGCAGGAGCACCTTCGAGTTGGCCAGATTCGCGGCATCGCCGAGCCGTCTGAGGAGGCGATCGGTGCTGCGCGAGATCGCCGCTCGCCGCTCTGCTCTGGCCTCCCTCAGCCCGACCCGGTAGCCGTCCAGGTCCTCGGGCGCGGTCTCCAACACACGGTCGAGCTCCAAGACGGCGATCCCGTCGAGAAGCTGGAAGCAGCGCGCCAGGACCGCCAGCCATTCGCGAACCTTGGGCGCAACTTCCTTGAACGCCTTCGCGAGATCCCCGATCTTCGACTTGCTCTCGAGCTTCTTGGCGAGGGCGTCGAGCTGGAGCAGCGCGTAAGCCTGCGTGTCGGCGATGGTCCCGGAGGTGGCTTGGATCTTCGACCATGTCACGTCGTTGACTCGGCCCACGTGGCTACGGAGCGTCATAGCCTCCTCGATCTGAAGACCCACACCGATCATCTGCGCGACGACGGCATCCTTCTGCGCCCGGAGTACGTCGTCGAGCTTCTCGTCGATGCGAGCGAGGTAGTCGGTGATCTCGGCCATGGTCTGCTGCATCGCGAGCTGCGCCATGATCCCGGCTCCGCCGGCCAGCAGTGCAGGATTCGCCGCCATCGTCCCTGGGCCCTTCACGATCTGGATCCAGGATTGGCTCGCGCCCGGCTTTCCGATCATGGCGTGACTGACACCGGGGGTCTTGGTGGGCGTCAAGCCGTACTTCTTGACCTTCGCAGCCGACTCCGCGGTGAGTTTGACCCAGCGCCCGGAGTTCGCGGCGATCTCGGATCCGGCCTGCAACCCGGCTGCCCCACCGCCGATGACCTTGCTCAGCCGCGGGAGCGCCAGCTCACTCGACTCCAGCTCTTCTTCTGAGAGGAATCGTTCGACTGCGCCCGGGTCCCCGATGAAGGCGAGCCCATCGCCGTCACTGACCAGCTCGATCTCGGCGTTCACGCGTGGCTCCTTCAACCGTGGCGACTACGAATGAAGGCTACGAGAGACGGCCGACAGTTCGTCGCCGTTCGAGGAAGCCTTCGTCGATCCACCGGGAGAGAACGACTCGACCCCACTCCCTCTTGCGCACCTATCGGTCGTGGAACAGTCTCGCGTCACCGCCGTTGCCCCGAACTTCGGCGCGGTGGGCGGCGCAGCCGACCTCCGCGCGATCGTCGGAGCGCTGCTGACCTACGGGCTGATCATCGCCGTACTCATGCTCATCGTCTCGGCAACAGCCTGGGCGATCGCCGCCGGCTCAGGGAGTTGGCACACGGCACAGAAGGCGAAGCTCGGCTGCTTCGTCGCTCTCGGCGGCGCGGCCCTGACCGGTGCTGCGCTGACGTGGGCGAACTGGCTGCTGGGCATCGGCGCCCACCTGTAGGACGTCCGCTCTCGTCGACAGGAGAACACGCCGATGTTGCACCCCTTCAACTCGCCTCTGGTGCCGCTCGACATCAGCATCGACCCAACTCCAACGGCCTGCCCGGCATCAGCCAACTGCGCCACATCGTCGGTGCCTCGATGACCGTCGGGCTGGTCCTCGCCGTGCTGGCTCTGATCGTCTCCGCGATCGTGTGGGCCCTCGGCGCGAACTCCTCCAACCCCCACCTGGCCGGCCGGGGGAAGCTCGGAGTCCTGATCGCTCTCGGCGCCGCCGTCGTCTGCGGAGCCTCGGTGACGCTGGTGAACTTCTTCTGGAACGTCGGCCAGCAGGTCAGCTGAGGCCGGAGACCAGTCATGGGTGTCTGCAATGTCCCGGTGATCCACACCGTCTGCAACGTCGCCGGTGACGCGGCGGGCGCGGTCGTCACGGCACCGTTCGACTGGCTGGCCAAGGGAATGGCGGGCGCTGCCTCGTGGATGTTCGAGACCGTTTGGAAGGTCATCGACACCACGACGTACGTCGACGTCACGAGCGGCGAGTACACGCGCGTCTACAGCATCATCTTCGGCGTCGCTGTCTTCGTGATGCTCGGCTTCTTCATGCTCCAGGTCATCGGCGGCATGATCCGCCGCGAACCAGCGGCGCTATCGAGAGCGGCGCTCGGGCTCGCGAAATCGATCCTCGGCTCCTTCGTCGCCCTCGCGCTGCTTGGTACCGCCCTTGAGATCGCCGACCAGCTCTGCATCGGCATCGTCAACGCCGCCGGCACGAACATGAACGAGATGGGCGACAAGGTCGCCGTACTCGCCGGCGGACTCGCCGCGATCAACCTCTCCGCCCCCGGTGCCGGCGCGATCTTGACGATCTTCCTCGCCAGTCTCGCGATCATCGGGGCGATGGTCGTGTGGATCAGTCTGCTCATCCGCAAGGCGCTGCTGCTGATCGCGATCGTGTTCGCGCCCGTCGCACTCGCCGGATCGAGTTGGGACCACACCCGCAACTGGGTGAGCCGCTGGGCCTCGTTCGTGATCGCGATGATCCTGTCGAAGGTCGTCCTGGTCGTGATCTTCCTGCTCGCCACCGCCCAGGTCTCCGCACCGATCGACGCCGACCTGCAATCGGTCAGCCAACCTATGGCAGGCGTCGTGCTCATGCTGATGGCCGGGTTCGCGCCGTACCTGACCTACAAGGCGATCTCGTTCATGGGCTTCGACATGTACCACGCGATGTCGGCCGAGCAGGAGGCCAAGGCATCCCTCAATCGCCCCATGCCGATCCCGCTCCGAGGGCGTGGCGGCGGCGCGGAGCCGGCGAAGGTCCTCGGAGAGAGCGGTGGCGGAGGCGGTACGCCGAGCGGCGGTTCGCCCTCATCCGCGCCGTCGGGCGGCGGCACCGCGCCCACGGCTGGGGGTGGCGGCGCATCGGGCGGAGCTGCAAGCGGCAGCGCTGCGGCTGGCGGCGGCGCGGCTGCCGCGGGACTGGTTGTCGCCAAGGAGGCTGCCGCGGCCGGTCCGCGGTTGGGTGGCTTCGTCGCCGCCCAATCCACGCGCCAGGCCGAAGCGCACGAGTCCTCCGCGTCCCCGACGGTCCCTCCGCCGGTCACCGATTCGACCCTGCGCGAGCCTGCGGGCCGGAAGTAGTCGACGATGGCTGCCTCGACGAACTCCGAACCCGCACTGACGCCGATCAAGTTCTCTCGGCTCGCACGGCGCGGGATCCTGCTCGGCTTGTCAGGCCCACAGCTCCTGATGGCGAGCCTCGCTGCAGGGACGCTCATCCTTGGCCTGTATGTCGGCGCGGTCGTGATGACGTTCCCGGTCATCGGCCTCTTGGCCGCCCTGGCGTTCGCCGGCGTCGGCGGGAGGAAGCTCATCGAGTGGGCGCCGGTCGGAGCCCGCTGGCTCTGGCGGTCGACGGGCGGCCAGCTGATCTACCGTCGCCGGATCGTGAGGCCCCGGCCAGCAGGGACGCTCGCACTGCCTGGGGACGCCGCGCGCCTGCGACAGTGGCTCGACCCGGAGACCGGCGCGGTGATGGTCCACGACCCACACGCCGCCACCCTGACTGCGATCATCGGCGTCTCCCACCCAGCCTTCGTGCTCCTCGACCCTGCCGAGCAGGAGCGCCGCGTGGTCGCGTGGGGCCGCGTTCTCGCCACCGCGTGCCGTTCAGGCCGCATCGCTGCGATCCAGGTCAGCGAAAGGACACTGCCCGACTCCGGCAAAGGACTCGCGCAGTGGTGGGACAGCCACGGCAGCCGCGACGAGACCTGGACATCGCAGACATACGCCGAGCTCATCGACCGTGCCGGACCCGCCGGCGAACGCCACGCCAGCACGATCTCGATCTCGCTCGACATGAGGATCGCAGGGCGTGCGATCCGCGCAGCCGGTGGCGGCATGAAGGGCGCCGCCGCCGTTCTCCGCCAGGAGATGGCGACGATGGTCGCCGCCCTCAGATCGGCCGACCTGTCCCCCACTGACTGGCTCACGCCCGGCGACCTCGCGGTCATCCTGCGCTCGGCGTACGACCCGGCCGTCGCCGGTGCACTCGAACGGCACGGTGAGCTCGGCCGCGACCTGGCCACCGCCGGCCCAGTGGCCGTTACCGAATCCTGGGGTTCCTTGCGCAGCGACTCCGCCCACCACTGTGTTCTGTGGATCAGCGAATGGCCGCGTTCGCTCGTCTTCCCCGGCTTCCTCGCGCCCCTGCTGCTCTCGTCCGGTATCAGGCGGACGTTCACCCTGCTCTACACCCCGATGCGCACCGATAGGGCTGCCCGCGACATCCGCAAGAAGAAGACCGAGTACATCTCGGATGCCGCCCAGCGCCAGAAGATCGGCCAGATCGAGGACGCACAGCAGACGGCCGAGTACCAGGATGTCCTCCAACAGGAGGCCGACCTCACCGCCGGCCACGGCGTTCTCCGGTGCACTGGCCTCGTCGCCGTCAGCGCCAACGACCCCGACGAACTCGAGCGAACTGTGGCAGCCGTCGAGCAGGCTGCGATTCAATCATCGTGCGAGACCCGGCGGCTTTGGGGGCAACAGGCCCAAGGTTTCGCCGTCGCCGCGATTCCGCTTTGCAGGTCCGTATAGATCGCTACAGCGGCTCGCCGCAGCTTCGGCAGGTGACCTCGCCACCGTCGTACATGATTCCGCAGCAGTAGGACGGCCCGCCGCTGACCTCAAAGCATGCTTCGTGCCAGTCCTCGCCGTTGAAGTCGATGTGACTGTCATCGTCTTCGATCGGTTCGTCGCAACCCTCACAGACAAGCGCCGTCATACTTCTGTCTCCTCAGATCGGCTCGGCCGCGTCCCAGTCCCAGCAACCAGGGGACGCAAACGGCGAGCAGTAGTCACTGTCGTGACGCTCGCCGTAGTTGTTCATGTTGGCCGTGGGCTTGCCGCAGTTCGGGCACGTGGGGTGCTCACCCTCGCATGTCCGCGAGTTGTGTCCGCCGAGACCACACACTGTGCACGCCATGACATCGGCCTACTTGTTCGGGCAGTTGCGCTTGTCGTGGCTGTGGAAGCCGCAGACGCTGCATACGCCTGCATTCGTCGACACGTCGCAGGTCCGCTTGTCGTGCCCTTCTTCGCCACACCAAGAACAGGTGCGGGTACCGCTCGCGCTCATCGTGCTCCTCAACTCGCCTCGCTGCAGTCATCGACGTCGCCGAGCCTATGCATCGCCAGCCCGTCGTGAGGCCGATTCGCAATCATTTGTCGGGCCTCCTCCCTAGGGTTGGATCCATGGCAGGCGTCCGGCGGATCATCGACGAGGTCAGCGCGTCGTCACTTGCCAACATGCTCAACGGCGACGCCCGTCGGCGTCCGGTCGTAGTCATCACTGTGCCCACGGGGCGCACTGAGCCGTGGATCGATGTCGAGGAGGTCGCCCGCGAGGCGGGCAACCTCGCCGAGGTCTACCTGATGCCGACCGGGCCCTTCACGTGGGAGTTCTCCAACCGCATGGCCGAGGGCACGCAGGTGTACGGCGGTGCGGGTCGTGTGTACCCGGTCGGTCACGAGTGGGCGTCTGATCTCTCGAAGTCACCGCTCCGCTTCGCGTTCAACGCGGCTGACGGTGAGCGCGCGACACAGCACCTGATCTCCGATCTGTTCCGCATGGCAGCGGCCGCGGGGCTTCTCCAGGAACTGCCCGCACACGCGCTCCGAGAGCTCAGCGGCGTCGTCAAGATGACGGTCGCCGGCCGCGCATTGGTCGACATCGGCGGAAGTTTCCCTGCGGCGATCGCGGAGGAACTCACCGTCGAGGATGTGCCCATCGAGCGCATCGCGCGACCAGGCCAGCGCATCCGCGGCTGGTATGACGCCGACACCAATCGCCTCGACGTGACGAAGTTCCTCCGCGCGGGACCAGAGGCGCTCGCCGGATACAACGTCGGCGACGTCGTGCTCACGCGGGTGACAAGGGTCCGGACCGGCAGGGCCGAGCTCATGCTTTACCCGAAGACTTCCACTCCGGCCGTCACAGTGACCGTGCTCCGCGCGGACGTCACCACGAACCCGGCTGACGACCTGACCACGCTGATGACCACTGGCGAGGTCATTCCGGCGCGCGTGGCCGCGCCCGGGCCGTCTTGGTCCTTGGTTCTCAACGATGTCGACGATGACGAACACGTGGCCGACGCCCCGTCGCTGCTGGAGGGCGGTCCGGCATGGCTCGTCGCAGAAGCCGAGACCATAGAAGCCGCTCCGCCCCAGCCGCTGGCGATGCCGACGCCCACCCCGCCTCGGCCCCGCGAGGCTCCCTCCCAGTATCCGGCAGCAACTCCGGCAGCTATCGCTCCTCCTCGGCCAAGCCCTGCACTGCTCGACAACCGGAGATCGAGCGCAGGTTCCGCGCCAGCCGATGCGGCCCGCGCGACTCAACCGCCGGACTCAACGCGCGCCCTCCTTCTCAAGATCGACGGGCTCACTGCCGAAGTCGCGGGCCTGAAGCGCGAAGCGCACGGTCTCCGCGAGCAACTGCTCGCCGGAGTCGATGAGCGCGACCAACTGCGATACCTCCTCGACCAGGCCGAGCGAAACTTCAACCGCGCGGAGAACGAACTGAAGGCGACTCGTGCCCGTCTCCGGAAGGCCAGCACCGCTAGGCCGGCGACCACCGCTGGGGACGGCCCTCAGTTCGCCGACGCCGAGCAGGGTTTCCGCTACCTCGTCCTCACCCAATGGGCCACGCGCACGCTGCCCGTTGAGCAACCTGAGCGCCCCCTCGACGAATACATCCTCGGCCCCCGATTCCTGGACTCGCTCGGGCGACTCGAAGGCATCAAGACGGCCAAGGTTGCCGACGTCGTGTTCGAGATCGTGACTGGACTCGCCCCGCAACTCCCTAGCCGCGAGGTTCACCATCTCCGCACAGGGCCGGGCGGCGATGACCCGGTCCGTGTACGGGAGGACGGCGCCGTCGCCTGGCGAGCCAGCCTGCAGGTCAACACACCCTCCGCACGCCGCATCCACTACTGGGTCCTGCCCGGCAGCCCGATCGAGTTTGCCCGCGTCGCGACCCACGACGACCTCGACGTCTGAGAGCCAGACCGGTTCTTCGACATATCCGTCGAATCCGCTGACGGGGCAGGAGCACCCGGGGCATTCTTGTCGGCAGAACCCGCAGGAGACCCGAGACTCCGGCGGGTTCTTCCATGTCCAGCGAAAGGTCGGCACGTCGTCGTACTCTCGCTCCATGCGATACCGGACGAAGCCATCCCGCCCTCCGTGGCGGGAGTTTGTCACGGATCGGAGCCAACATGGCTCATTCCCCGCATCGGCAGCACAAGAGCTGCCAGCTCTGTAAGCCCTACAAGAACCGCCGCAACGGCCGCGCTGTGCGTGAGCCGTGGGCGGTCCTCCGCAAGACCGGCAAGCGTCGGCGCCTTCGTCGTCGCGACCTCGGCGACGCCAACGAGTAGGCCGTCTCAGTGGCAGGGAGCGCCTTCGCAGCACGGGCGAATGTAGCCGCACCCGTCGCAGCGCTCGTGGGAGGTCTCCCAGCGGAGCATGTGGCCGCAGTTCGGGCACGGCTCGGTCAGGTCAGCCATGGCCACGAGGCTAGACCGAAACGATCGTTGGGTGCTCCGTCGACACGGCGGAGCGCCCCACGCACCTCCTTGATGAGCACTCATCCATCGAGGAGGACGCGATGCCCACGTTCAATGACCCCGTAGTGGACGCGGACGAAGTTCGCGAGGCAGTCCGCGGACTCGCCCACGCGACGCGGAACATGAAAGACCCGACGGCGATCTACAGCGTTATCGGCTCACTAAGTTCGGCGCTCGGCTCCATGGCCCAGGTACTCGAGCAGCTCGGTGCGACCCATGACCGCGCGCCCGCCAACGACGGCACGGGACCGATGGCACGAACCGACCGCGCGACGGCCTACCAGGTCTCGTGGGAACTCCACCGCGCAGCGGAGATGGTCAGCCAGGTCGCCGCGGCGGTCGATCGCGCCCATCAGATCGAGGCCAGGATCACCTACGACGTCCACCTCCCGGTCGCACCGCTCCCGGGCGCCCGGCGCGAACCGGGTCTCTCTCTGTGAACGACCGGTACGAGGAGCACCGGCTCCACTCCAGCGTGCTCGTCACACCCGGACGCGAGCGGCACCGTGATCGCAGGCTGCGGAAGGCCTCCGCCCGAGCCCTGGTCGCAGAGGACCGCGAGGCACGACGGACCCTCGCCAAGCAGAAGGCCGATGCTCTCGCCGCAGAGCGGCGATCCACCGTGACCCTCCCCGCCTCAGGGGAACCCGGGTCGGCGACTCTGCGTACGCCGGGCCGCCTCCGACTCCCCCGCCACCAGGACACCTCCGCCACCCTCGCCGGCGCGTACCCGTTCCTCGCCGAAGGCGGCCTCGGCGCCGACGGTGTCTTCGTCGGCCAGGATCTCTACTCCGGCTCCTCCTTCGTCTACGACCCGTGGGTCCTGTACGCCCGCGGCCTCATCACCGCCCCGAACCTCGTCCTCGCCGGCATCGTCGGCGCAGGCAAGTCGTCGCTCGCGAAGAGCCTGTACACCCGCTCCATGCCGTTCGGGCGCCGTGTCTATGTCCCCGGGGACCCCAAGGGTGAGCACACGCCCGTCGCCGAAGCGGTCGGCGGCAAGGCGATCGCTCTCGGGCATGGGATGCCCAACCGGCTCAACCCGCTCGATGAGGGCCACCGCCCGGCGGGACTCGATGACATCCAGTGGGCCAGCCAGGTCACCAGTAGGCGCCGCGACCTCATCGGCGCGCTCGCCGAGACCGTCCTCGACCGCCGCCTGACGCCCCTGGAGCACACCGCGGTCGACCTCGCGCTCGATCGGACAGTCCGGGGCACCGACGTACCGGTCCTGCCGATGGTGGTCGACCGACTCCTTGCCCCCGACCCGAGCGATGACCACGACGGACGGCTCACCGAGGACGGCCGCCTCGTCGGCCACGCACTGCGTCGCCTGGTCGCGGGCGACCTGGCGGGGCTCTTCGACGGACCCTCGACCGTCGACTTCGACCCGAGCCTCCCGATGATCTCCCTCGACCTGTCCCGCGTCGCCGAGAACGCGACCCTCATCTCGGTCCTGATGACCTGCGCCTCCGCCTGGATGGAGTCCGCACTCATGGACCCCAATGGCGGACCGCGGTGGGTCGTGTACGACGAGGCCTGGCGCCTCATGTCCCACCCCGCGCTGCTGCGGCGGATGGACGCCCACTGGCGACTCGCGCGGCACTACGGGATCGCGAACATGCTGATCTTCCACAAGCTCTCCGACCTCGACAACGTCGGCGACCAGGGCTCTGCCATGCGCGCCCTCGCCTCCTCGCTCCTCGCGAACGCCGAGACCCGCATTGTCTACCGCCAGGAGTCAGACCAGATCGGGCCGACGTCTGCCGCGTTGGGGCTGACCGGCACGGAGCAGGCGCTGATCCCGACGCTGGGCACCGGCCAGGGGCTGTGGCGGATCAAGAGCCGCTCCTTCGTCGTACAGCACCAGATGCATCCGGCCGAGGCAACTTTGTTCGACACCTCCGCTCGCGCCGCCGGGCGGTGAGTCCGACGACCCACCTACTCGCCATCCTCACCACCTGCTGGGGAGTCGTGATGGGCCTCGCCCCAGCGCTGCAGATCCGCATCATGGTCCGCAACCGCTCCGCAGGCGACACCTCCGCCTGCTGGGTGGTGATCCTGCTGATCGGGCTGTTGCTGTGGCTGGCCTACGGCACCGTGACGGGCTCCGCGCCGCTGGTGATCACGAATGCCGTCTCCTGCACCGTGCTGCTCATCCTCCTCGCCACCATCGCCTACTTCCGGGGCAGGCAACCGCGACGCACCTCACCGGTGTCACCGTCCGAAGGAGGCAGCCATGTACGCATCGCCGACCGCGCGTGACGCCAGACTCGAAGCGCTTCACGCGCAGCTCACGAGCGCGGTCGAGGCGCTCGTCTCCGGCGAGGACTGGAAGCGGGCGCTGACCTTCGCCGCCCGGTTCCGCTCCCGAAGCTTCAACAACACCATGCTGATCTACGCCCAGCACGCAGCGGCGTACGGCGAGGGGCGGGTGCCTGAGCCGACCCCGACGTACGTCGCTGGCTTCCACCAGTGGCTCTCCCTCGGACGGCATGTCGAGAAGGGCCAACGCGGCTACGGCATCCTCGCGCCTGTCACCGCCAGGTTCGCGTCCCGGACCCCGGCCGACGACGGGTCGTGGCACCGCCTCTCACGCGGCGAGAGGCCCGCCGCTGGCGAGGTGGTGAGGTCGAAGCTGGTCGGCCTCAAGCCGACGCACGTCTGGGACGTCTTCCAGACAGCCGGCGACCCCGTACCCGAACTCCCCCGCCCGAACCTCCTCCAGGGCGAAGCCCCCGCGGGCCTCTGGGACGGTCTCGCCGACCAGATCACCGCCGCGGGATTCGAGCTGCGGCTGGTGTCCTCGGCAGCAGCGATCGGCGGCGCCAACGGGATCACCGACTTCCTCTCCCGCGAGGTCTCGATCCGCGTCGACATGGACGACGCGGCCCAGGTCAAGACCCTCGCCCACGAGCTCGGCCACGTCCTCCTCCACGCACCACCCGAGAACAAGCTCTCCACCGAGCTCGCCGCCGATGCGACCCTGCACCGCGGCGTCGCCGAGGTCGAAGCCGAGTCCGTCGCGCTGATGGTCGGGGCCGCCCACGGCCTCGACACCTCCTCCTACACGGTCCCCTATGTGTCCACGTGGGCCGCGAGTGTGCAGGGCAAGACTCCCGTCGAAGTCGTCCAGTCGACCGCCGAACGTGTCAGAGCCACCGCGCTCGGCATCCTGGACAAGCTCGACACACCCAAGATCGGCGACGGGAACCCGCCCGGACTCGACCGCGACGGGCTCGGCCACCGCCAGACCGCCGTGAGCAACGCCGTACGACGTAGTGAGGCGGTGCTCGGCCTATGAAGGTCCCCGTCGTCCTCAGCGCAGTGCAGGTCCACATCGACGCCGAAGGAACTCTCTCGGTCAAGCTCGACGGCGAACCGTACGCCGCAGACCGTCACCTCGGCCGCGCCGATCTCGGAGCGCTCCTCGACGAGATCACCGCGGCCCGTGACACCGCGGTCCGCGTCGAGGTCTGCGAAGCGGACGGCACCACGTACGCCGACATCGCAACTCCCCCCGAACGCCCGGCACCGGCAGGCCTGCCACCAACGAAGGAGCCTTCAACCGTCCCGCGGCCTCACGCGCTCGCCGGTGCCGGCTTCGACCCCGGCGAGGAGGTGGCGCTCGCCTACGTGGTCACTCGCCAGCCCGCCGACTCCGATGGCCACGCCGCGATCAACCTCCCCCCGGCCCTTCTGGCTGCGACGCAAGGCGGCCTGGTCATGCTGGGCCTGACCTCCCAGAAGGTGGCGCCGGTAGAGGCACCGGCATGAACACCGGCGTACGGCGCGTCGATGACGACCTGGTCAACTTCGCGCTGATCGGCATCGGTGCAGTGTTCGCGCTGGCCGCGACCTTGCGAGGTGCCGGAAGCATCGTCACCCGGCTCACCGGCACACCGCAGCCACGGTCGGGGGTCGCGTCCGGACTGCGCGTGCTCGTACGGCCGGGCGACCCCGCAGCCGCGCTCGCCGCGCCAGGCATGTCCGCCGTCGCCTACTGGAGCGTCGTCGCCGGGATCCTGGCGGCGATCGCCGCCATGGCGTACGTCGCGTGGCGCGTCATCGCTCGAGTTCGGCACCATGCCGCGCACGATCCGCACCGGATCGTCGGGATCGCCACCCGTGCCGACATCGCACCGGTCGCGTCCAAGCGCGCGCTCGTACGCCGCGGACGAACCCTGCGTCCATCGCTGCCACGTCCGAACGCCGAGGACGTCGGCTACCTGCTCGGCCGCTCCTGTGGACAGGAGATCTGGGCCTCGGTCGAGGACTCCATCCTCATCGTCGGCCCACCTCGCTCCGGCAAGGGCCTGCATCTAGTCATCAATGCGATCCTCGACGCGCCGGGCTCGGTCGTCACCACCTCGACCCGACCCGACAACATCACCGCGACCCTCCATGCTCGCCAGGAGCGAGGGCCCGTCGCGGTCTTCGACCCACAGCGCCTCGCCGCCGAACTCGACATCCCGCCCGGCCAGCGCTGGTCGCTCGTGCGGGGATGCGACGACCCGCTCACCGCCATGATCCGTGCCAACGGCCTCGCCGCATCCACCGGCCTGTCCTCGGGCGGCGTGGAATCAGGCGGCTTCTGGGAGGGCAAGACCCGTGCCGCGCTCCAAGCCCTGCTCCACGCCGCCGCTTTGGAGAAGCTCACCACCAGAACCCTGTTCGAGTGGTCACTCGCACCGGCCGCAGCCAGCGACGCGGTCGGCATCCTGGCCAGCCACCCGCAAGCCGCCAAGGGCTGGGGCGACTCACTCGAGTCGATGATCAACTCAGATCCCCGCACCCGCGACTCCATCTGGATGGCCGTAGCCGAAGCGCTCTCCTGCCTCGCGGACCCACGCGTCCTCGACGCCGTCAGCCCGACACCCGGCGACGAGTTCGACCCGCGGCAGTTCCTCACCAACAACGGCAGCCTCTACATGCTCGCTACCGGTGCGGGCGCGGGCGCATCCTGGTCGCTCGTCGCAGCACTCATCGAGGACCTCGCAGAGACCGCCCGGCACCTGGCCGCCGGATCTCCCGGCGCACGGCTGGACCCGCCTCTGCTACTGGCACTCGACGAGATCGGCAACCTGGCCCCGCTCCCCTCGCTGCCGGTGCTGATGGCCGAAGGCGGAGGCACCGGCATCACCGCCATGCCCGTACTGCAGTCGCTGTCCCAAGCACGGGACCGCTGGAGCAGCCACGCCGCCAGCGCGATCTGGGACGCCTCCATCGTCAAGGTCATCCTCGGCGGGGCCTCCGCCTCCCACGACCTCCAAGAGCTGTCCGTGCTGATCGGCGAGCGCGACGAACTCTCCGACAGCATCACCGTCGGCGACTACGGCTCACGGTCCCTCCAGCGCTCCACCCGCCGCGTCCCCATCCTGCCGCCCGAGAAGATCCGCACCCTGCCCTTCGGCACCGGCCTCGTGCTGCTGCGCAGCGCGCCACCGATCGTCGCAAAACTGCACCCGTGGACGAGCAGGCCCTGACTCCGCTGCCGACACTCCGGCCAGAGTGATCGCCCTTCTCGAGAGCCTGTTTGGCGGGGAACGCGAACCTGCCTTGGTCGATGCTGCTCCGGGCTCGAGCACGCCGACGCTCGTTCGAGAAGGACGTGCTTACCGTTCAACGCCCGCCTGACACGCGGGCCAGACATCGCGTCGCGCGAAGGAGGGCTTGTGTCTGGTTTCGCCCTCGACTGGACCTGCCCGCCGCTAGGTTTCTTTGCTATGTCCGAAAGCAGTTCCTCCGCCAAGACAACCACGCGGCCGACGCTCGGCCACGCCGACCGCCTACTCTTCGGCGATCTCGTGATCAGCGCTGGCCAAGAAGAGCCCGAGCGGCGCGTCGTCGAGTCCTTCATCAGCGCCGTGGTTCAGAGCGAACATCTCAACCTGTTGGTCGGATCGGGACTAACCACTGCGCTCGGCGTCGCGGCTCAGAGCGGGTCGACGGCCAACATGACGTCCGCGCTGTCGACCTCGGATACCACTCTCGACGAAGCTATCGAGAAGGCCGCTGTGGTCTCGAGCACTGCGGCCGGGCGTGGGTCAACGCCGAATGTGGAAGACCGCCTCCGCGTCGCCCTCGCAGCGCAGGTGGGTTTGGACTTCGTTGCCGACCCCCGCGCAGATCTCTTGCGGGCAGCCACGGGCGAGGCGCTCACCGCGCTCCGAGACTCCGTCGCGGCAATCGAGGCTGCGATCGGAGCCGCACCCGCCCAGCACCCCACCGACAAGGCTTCAGGACCCGGGCCACTCATCACGTCCTTCCTGAACTCATTGGCCGGCCGGGTTCCGACCCGCGACCGGCTTCACCTGTTCACGACAAACTACGACCGAGTCCTGGAATGGGGGGCGGAACTGGCTGGTCTTCGGATCGTCGATCGATTCGTCGGCTCCTTGGAGCCTGTCTTCCGATCATCACGTCTGGAGATCGACTACCACTACACGCCACCTGGGTCCCCGAAAGAGCCCCGTCATCTCGATGGCGTCGTACGCCTGACCAAACTTCACGGTTCGCTGGACTGGCAATGGCGCTCGAAGGAGCGACAGGTCGTCAGGGTTCCAACCGCCTTCGGGAAGTCGTCGACCAACGACATTGCCGATCTACTGATCTACCCCAATGCGGCCAAGGACTTCGAGACGACGCTCTACCCCTACGCCGACCTGTTCCGCGACTTCTCAGCGGCGATCTGCCGACCGAACGCCACCTTGGTCACCTATGGCTACAGCCTCGGCGACGACCACATCAATCGGATCATCCGCGACATGCTCACTATCCCGAGTACCCACCTGCTGATCATCAGCTTCGGTGACGATGGTGGCCGCGTCACGAAATTCGTCAACGACTATCGGCTGACGGGCCAGGTCAGCCTGATGCTCGGACCGGCGTTCGCCGATCTGACCCGGCTCACCCGCGACTGGCTACCACGTCCCGCCACCAGCGCGTTGACCCGCGCCCAGACGAGCATCCTGGGTGCGACCGCGCTGTCGGCTGCGACGACCTCGGGCGGCGCCACCCATGTCTAACGCCTACGACCAGCTCACATACGAGTCGCTGGTAATTGGCCGTGTCGAGGAGGTCTCGCCTTCCGTCGTCACCGTTGCCGTCGACGTCGAGGCCCCGCATGGGACCTCGTTCGCCCACGGCACTCTGCAGCGATTCCCCCGGGTAAACGGGTTCGTCGTGCTTCCTTGCGAGGACGGCGCAATCCTCGCCATCGTGCTGTGGATCGGCATGGACGAGGCCAGCGCACCCCGAACGCAGCCGCCGGACGTCCTGGGACTCCCAACTCCCCGCCGACGATTGCGAGCCGTCCCGCTCGGCCTGTTGCGGTCCACGCCCCAGACGAAGGGAGGCGTCAAGCTGGAACGCGGAGCACTGCTCTTCCCCTCCGTCGGCGATCCCGTTCGACTTCCGACCGCCGCCGAAGCTGCGGCAGCAGTGCCAGCTGTTGGCAGGGACGGTGCGGATAACAGCCGCCCCGGACTCCTGCTGGGGTCGGCGCCTATGGCAGCGCATACCGCGGTGACGATCAGTGCCAATCGTCTGTTCGGCCGGCATCTGGCAATCCTTGGAAACACTGGCAGCGGTAAGTCATGTTCGCTCACCCACCTGCTGCGCGAAAGCGCGCGGCACACGGCTGCTGCAGGAGGCTCGTTTCGTGCAGTCGTACTCGACCTGAATGGTGAGTACGGCCACGCATTCGATGATCTTGCCGCCGGCGTACCCGTGCGGCGCTACACGGTCGGGGACGGCGCCGACCCTGACCCGACACAACCGGACGGCGACGGCGACGGGACCGATACCGCCGGAATCGTCCGGCAGCTGCGAGTCCCGTATTGGCTGTGGAACTACCGCGAATGGCACGCCTTCGCCGACCCCAGCGGCAAGAGCCAAGCTCCGGTGTTGCGCCAGGCATTGCACATGTTGCGCACCTCGAGCGGCGGAGGCCTTCCCGCGGGGGTCGTAACTCTCGTCATGGGACGACGCATCGTCCGAGAGTTTCAGAACGAGCAGATCGCTGGCGCCAACACCCAGGCTGGCCTAGCGGCTCTTGACAAGGTGTTGAACTCTTGTGCTGCCGTCGCTGGCGCGGCTCCGCCAAGCGCACAAGCGACACTGGTGGCCCTGAAACAGGCCATCGCCGGCGTACTGGGCCCCAAGCGAGGCACATCGCCCGCCTATCCGTGGGCGTACCAAGTCGCGGGCCCAGACGCGGCGCAATGCCAACTGCTCGCTTCTGCCTTCGAGGAGGCGCTAACGGCGCTCGGCGTGCCCGACCTTGTTGGCGACGTTTCGAGCGTCGACTCTCCGGCACCGTTCGACGCAAACAATCTGGTCGAACTGCTCGGAGTGATCGCGGTCAGTAGCGGCGCAGATGTCGGCGGTTGGATCGCACCGATGCAGGACCGACTCGCCGTGGCGATGAGCGACCAGCGCTTGGCTAATGCATGTGGATTCCTGGAGGACGAAACACTAGACGGCTGGATTGAGAGTCTGCTGGGAGCCGGCGCGCGCGGCCAGATCACGGTGCTCGACCTAAGCTTGGTCCCCGCACAGGCACAACAGGTCGTCGCCAGTGTCATCGCTCGGGTGCTTTTGGAGACGCTGGAGCGCCACCGCCGGGTTGGTCCTCAGGTGCCCGTCATCCTGGCGGTCGAGGAAGCACACGCTTTGATCCGCCGCCGATCCGAGAGCAGTCTCGCCGACGGATCCTCCGGCATGGCCGAACTATGTCGGGAGGCATTCGAGCGCATTGGCCGTGAGGGTCGGAAGTTCGGCCTCTCTCTCGTCGTTTCCTCGCAGCGGCCCAGTGAGCTTTCAGAGACGGCACTCTCCCAGTGCAACAGCTATCTGATACACCGGATCGTGAACTCTCGCGACCAGGACTTCGTCCGACGGTTGGTGCCGGACAACCTCGGAACCCTGCTCAACGAAATTGCGTCGTACCCCGCTCGCACCGCGCTACTCGTAGGCGCGGCAACCGAGATTCCAGTTATGGTCGAGGTTACTGAACTCGAGGAGCAATACCGTCCCGACTCCGCCGATCCCGACTTCGAGGGGGCGTGGCACACCGGTGCGGAGTTGCGCACGGCGGAGGTCACCAGCGCATGGGTTTCGATCGAAAACGACTCGGCTTCGTCGGCGTCTCCTGCCTCAGCTGCTCCGGCTCAGCCTTTCGAGGAAGAGCCACCGTTCTAACGTCGTGCCCGGAAACGGCGGACGGTTCGTTCGCCAGGTGAGACGAGCATTGGAGCCCGGCCGGTCGGCGGGCTTAGCGACTCCTTCTGCAGCGCGACTGGGTGGGAGCTGGGACCCGACAACCCCGGGCGCGAAGGGCTCCGGGGTTAGGCTCGCAGGGCTCGTGCTCCCAACAGACTCGCGAGCTGCGCGAGGCTGTCTTCTCCCAACATCGCGGGGCTGGTCGCCATCGTCTCGATCAGGGCCTTGAGCTGGTCGGCTGGAAGCTCCGCCAACGACCGCTCCAGCTCAACCACGCCTCCGCCATCGACAATGTTGGCGCCGGACACCAACCGCATTTGCTCGTCGCTGTACGCCCGAGCCGCGATCGCCGCCAGATAGCGGGCCTGCGCCTCCGCGCGCGACATGTTGGGGCGACGCTCGTCCAACGCCCCAACCATCTCTTCGGACGGTTCGCCAGTCGGCGCAACGGTCCCTCCCCCGGACGGCTCGACGAGCGTCGCCTCGACGACGGCATCCTTCTTCGTGGTGCGGCGCTCGCGCCACTGGCGCACCCTGGCGCGCTGGGCCGCGAGGGACGGACGGGCTGTATCCCGAAACCACTGCGCCACGACGGGCGCGGCCGCAGCGATGCCTCGGGCGGCCAGACGGCCAACCACGTCAGCGACGAACTCCGCCAGCTCGTCGTCCTCGTGGGTTCTGCGGCGCTCATCGGCGGGGATGTAGACAGTCTCGGTTACAACGACTGGCTGGGGATCGGTTCCGTCGTCAGGAACAAACCGGGCGTTGCCCTTGAGGTTGCCGTCGCTGTCGTAGAGGTTCTGGTGGAGGCCGCCTTCCCTCTTTCGCCCGGGGGTGAGGTCGTCATCGTCCCACTCGTAGTGACCTCGGATGCGCGCCATGCCGCGGAACTCTAGTCGTTTGGGTACGTCATTCAGCCGCTACTGCAGCAGGATTCGCGGAGACGTTGTCATCGGGACCGTCCGCGCACCTGACTTCTGAGCACGGCCAAGGGCAGGCCGCGCAGATCAGGAGGCAACGATGTCCATCCCTACCCAGATGAGCCTGGTCGGGTTCATCGCATCAGCACCGGAGCTGCACTTCACCAGCGAGGGCAAGGAGTGCTGCCGCCTTCGCGTCGGCGTCGAGCAGTGGCGCAAGGAGGCTGACGGCGAATTCACGAAGCTTGACCCGACCTTCCACGACATGGTCGCGTTCGAGCGCACGGCGCGCGAGACGTACGCCCGGTTCCGCAAGGGAGACTGCTTCGTCGCGAGCGGCTACGTCCACGAGTTCGAGGTCGAGCGCGCTGGGCAGCCGAGCGTGATCCGGGAGGAGTTCGTCGCTCGCAAGATCGGGCACAACGCCAACCGGACGGCTTACGAAGTGCAGCGTCGCCGGCTCGCGTCCGCATCGCCGCCACCGGCCCAAGAGCCGCCGAGCAAGGCGATCGGGTTCTGAACGGCCGACGTCATGGAGGGCGAACCGACGTTCGGCACCGATCGTGACCTGCCGCCGGGGCCGATCAACTGGAACCTGCTCGACGCGCCGACGGCTGCGATCGAGTGGCGCGACCTCGACATGTTCGTGACCTGGCTGAAGAACACCTTCGGGCTCCCGCCGGCGATCGTGCCGCCCTACTGGCACCGCCACGACGAGCTGATCTGGGAGCTCTCCGCGCTCCACACCCACTTCCTCGCCTGCTACGACGACGCGGCGTCACCGTCGGCGCCTGTGCTCTGGATGCGGGAGTTCGCCGACTGCCGCCAGCGGCTGCGCGATTGGGTCGCCGCCTGCGGCACCCGCCTGGACCGCGATCGCCCCACTCGACAGACGACCTGGCCCGGCGAACCCGCAGTTGACGCCGGCGGCGAGGCCGAGATCACCGACCGCAACGCCGACTTCGAGAGGTTCGTGCACGAGGACGTCTCACGGCGCTCGCACGCCGAGGAGATCGCCCGTCACCAGCTCCTTGCGTGACCGCGAACACCCCACAGCAGCGCCGTCACGTCCGTCGTCCACAGCCGAGGTCGCACGTCGGGCGTCCACGACCTCGGTCAGCAGAACCTGGGAGAGATCAACGAAGGGAGAGCTCATGAACCTCGACCACGCCCTGACCCTGGCGCAGGCCCGATCGTTCGTCGCCGCCCTGGCCGATGCCGCGGTCGATGACGACGCCTCCGCTGCGTTCGAGCGCGTCCTGATCGAGCTCGACTGGCTCCACGGCGATGAGTCCCCCGGCCTCGACACCGACGCGCTCGGCAATGACCGCGACGTCCTCTACCTAGCCGCCACCGCGGCCATCGAGTCCTTGTCCCTCTTCGGCCTCGATCCACTCGACCTCGAACTCGTCCTCGTGCGGCTCGACGCAGCAAGAGCGTTGGACGGTCTCTGATGTACGGCGAGACGGGCGACCTGATGCGGACCGAGCTCGCCGCCCTGCTGCGCCAGCATCGGATCCTGCACCGCCTCGGTGACCACAGCGGCTCATCCGCCGGCGTGGCGCCACAGAGGGAGGCCGCAGGAATTATGATCCAGCAGTACCGCCAGACGATCCTGAGCTGGTGTGCCGAGGCCGTCATGGCAGCCAAGCCCCTCGTCTTCAGCGCAACGCTGCCCGCACCGACCAACCCGTTCAAGGCCTCGACCGAGCCCGGCACAGCGGTCGGCGAACTCGCACGCGCGCTCAACCTCGCCCGCGAGGCATCCACAGCCCCTCGCGCGACCACCGCCCTGCTCGGCACCGCGACCCAGAACAACGTCATCGAGCACTGGCGTCATGCCGCACGCGCCGCAGCCCTGGCCGAGCACGACACCAACGGCGCCGCCGGCGAAAGACTCACCAGCCCCCAGGCCCAAGCACTGGTGGGCGACGTCGCCGCAGTCACCCAGGCGCTCGTCGTACTCGACCAGCGCTACCTCAACATCCCCGGCTGGCAGAAGCTCACCGAGCCCGGACGGCTGGGGTGGGCGGCGCTCGCGACCGCCCTCGACGTCAGCCTCGGCCAGCCCGACTACAGCGTCGACAACACCGGATGGCGCCCACGGACCCACGAACTCCGGATCAGTCCCCAGAAGGGCATCCTCGGAGTCCTCCAGGCCGAGCACGACCTCCTCGTACGACTCAGGTCGTTCCCGACCGCGATGAACCTGCGGCTCATCGTCGACTCGCAGCAGCGGCTGTCGCGCCGGCTCGCGTCGATGGCGGAACGGACCGACGCCGGTCGCGCCGAGACCTGGCTGGCCCGCGCGGCGTCGTACTCACTCCTCAAGCAGCACCTGCGCAACGTCGGCGGGCGGATCGGCAAAGGCGGTCCCGCCGTCGCCGAAGCCGCCAACGCCCTCGCCCGACTCCGGGCACTGCCCGCCACCACCATCATCGAGCCACGCGTCGCAGCCGGCTTCCAGACACTCTTCGACGGCATCGACCAACGGATCGCCGAGATCGTCGACGACGGGATCGACCGCGGCGCCTACCTCCAGCGTCTGCAGGTCCCCCGTCTCGTCACCGATGCCGGGCAGTTGGTCTCACCCGTACGCGAGCGATTCATGCCGGTAGACCGGAGCCTCAACAAGGAGCTCGTCGATGCCAGCCGCGGACTCATCCAGCGCGGTCCGACCGAGCCGGCGGCTCCGGGGCTCAGCCGCTCGCTCCTGCACTCCGCGCTGATCCACCGCCCGAGCCGAGGAGCGATTCCCGATGGCCCGCACATCTGACGCACGCCCCGCCGCTGCCACTTCCCGGCGCGCGCTCGATCGACTCCTGTCGGCCGACGAAGTGGCCGAGTTCCTCGGAATTCCCGTTGCGACTCTGTACCAGTGGCGCCACAAGGGCACAGGCCCCGACGCCTATCGCATCGGTCGGCATCTCCGGTACGAGCCGAGAGCCGTGCGCGCATGGCTCGACGAACACCTCGCGGATCACCATGGCGCACATTGAACGGCGCGAGCGCCGGGGGAAGAACGGCCAGGCCATCAGGTCATACCGGGTGCGCTGGCGCGGTCCCGACGGCAAGGAGCGCAACAAGAGCTTCAAGCGCAAGGTGGACGCCGACCGATTCGCCGCCACCGTGTCGGCCGACCTCGTACGCGGACAGTACGTGGACCCCGATGCGGGAAAGGTCGCGTTCGAGGCGTACGCGATGCAATGGCTGGCCGCGCAGACCTTCGAGGAGGGCACGTACGTCGCCGTCGAACTCCGCTTCCGACTGCACGCCTTCCCCGTCCTCGGCAACCGGAACCTGAATGAGATCCAGCCGTCGACCATCCAGGGTTGGCTCCGCACGCTGGCCGACCTCGCCCCGTCGTACCGGCAGATCATCTTCGCCAATGTCTCGACCGTGTTCACGGCCGCGGTCGACGACTCGCTCATCGTTGCCAACCCGTGCCGGGCACGGTCCGTACGACGACCCAAGAGGGGTCATCGCAAGGTCGTGCCGTGGCCGCGCGAGCGTGTGCTCAAGGTTCGCGATGAGCTCCCGGCGCGATACCGACTGATGGTGTGGCTCGGCGCCGGTCTCGGAATGAGGCAGGGCGAGATCTTCGGCCTGTCCCCCGAGGACATCGACGTCGAGCGCGGCGAGGTTCATTTGCGGCGCCAGGTCAAGTTGGTCGGCAACAAGCAGATGTTCGGTCTACCGAAGGGCCGGAAGGTCCGCGACGTACCGCTACCCGACGCCGTCCTGGGTGCGATCAACGCGCACATGACGGCCTACCCGCCTATCGAGGTGACACTCCCCTGGGAGCGGACCGACGGCAAGCCCACGACATTCACGCTCCTCCTCTACTCGCGCGAGAAGAAGGCACTCTCTCGCAACTACATCAACTCGCTGATCTGGAAGCCGGCGCTGGAGCGGGCGGGTGTCCCCACAACGCGTGACAACGGCAGCCACGCCCTCCGACACTTCTACGCCAGTACGGCGCTCCACGAGGGCGAGTCGATCAAGGCGCTCAGCGAATACCTCGGTCACGCCGACCCCGGCTTCACCCTTCGCACGTACACCCACCTGGTCGAGGACAGCGCAGAGCGGACCAAGCGCGCGGTCGACGCGGTGTTCGGCCACGAGACACCGGAGCCTGACGCCGACGTGACGACCCAGGCGGAGGGCGAAGAGGCCGAGGACGACGTCGAGGACGACGTCGAGGACGACGTCGAGGACGACGAGGATGGTGACGATGACGCGTAAGCGCAGGCAGTCGACGTACGACCAGGATGTCAGATATAGTCGACACATGCTCGAAGTCGTCCAGACCGACGGGTTCGAGACATGGCTGAAGAAGTTGAAGGACGTTCGAGGCAAGGCACGCATCGTCCGGCGGCTCGACCGTCTCGCCCAGGGCAACCCGGGGGACGTACGGCCGATCGGCAAAGGACTCTCAGAGCTGCGGCTCGATGTCGGCCCCGGTTACCGGGTCTACTACCTACAAGATGGCGACACCCTGATCCTCCTGCTGTGCGGCGGCGACAAGTCGACACAGCAGAAGGACATCGACACAGCACACGAACTCGCCGAACAGTGGCATAAGGACAAGAAGAAGGAGGAGGGCAAGCAATGACGACGAGAGAGAAGTACAAGCGCTTCGACGCCGCGGACTACCTCGAAAGCCTCGATGACGCCGCGGCCTTCCTCGAAGCCGCCCTCGAAGACTCAGCCGAGGATCCCGGCGCCGTCCCGCACGCGCTCGGGACCATCGCCCGCTCGCAGAACATGAGCGAGCTTGCCCGGCGCGTCGGCATGAGCCGCGACGGCCTCTACAAGGCGCTCTCCGCTGACGGAAACCCGACCTGGTCGACCATCCTCAAGGTCACCAACGCCCTCGGCCTGCGGTTCGAGCTCCACTCGGCGGCGTCATGAGAAACAGTGCGAACTCGAGCATCGAATCGGACCGCCAAGCGCCGGCCCTGCCTGGACGCGGCGCGCAGATTTCGACCGCGTGCGGCCCCAGCGCGGCCCACCGGGCCTGAGATCCAGAGTTTGCGCAGGTCAGCGGCGGGGCCGCGTCACTATTACGACATCTGATTTCAGGGGTTCTTGGAGTCGGCCGAACGACGACGAAAGTCGACAGAGAACCGCCTCTGACCTGCGGGCACGCCGCCGACGACCTCCTTGGTCGTTTGGCGGCGTTTCTCGTGTTTCGTCGGTGGCTCGTTACATGAGTGGTACATGGAGCCGACCCGGACGCTCACGCTCAGGCGCTGGAGAACACCGGATCAAGGACCTCGGCGACGCGGCTCATCTGGTCGTCGAGGTTGGCCTCGCTGATGTCTTCGACGCCTTCCTTTCTGCGCCAGGCGGACCACTTCGCCTGCATGTCGCCGGTGTCTGCGTAGCCCGCGACCACGGGTGCGATCGGTCGGAGTTCGACGCGGCGGTAACGCGCGACCGCCAGGGCCGAGGCCAACAGTTCGTCGTTGTCGATGTCGTGTCGTCGGGGCAGCTCGGCGATGTCGATGTAGTCGCGCCACCGGGTGCTGGTGGTGCCGCGCTCGAGGATCGTGACGCCCTTCTCGGCGATGATCGTTTCCGGCGCGTAGCCCAGCATCTCGACGGGTTGGCCGATGACGCGTTCGACGCGCACCTTCCGCGGTGTCGGCACGATGGGATCGCCGGTCGAGATGTCCCAGACGATCCCGATCTGTTGCGCTCCGAGGGCGGCACGGACGCGCATGCGCAGGCCCGGATAGTCGGCGGCCTCGCGGATCTCCTCGACGCTCATGGAGTCCAGGTCGAAGACGAGTCCGTCGTCAGCGTCGATCGCGGCGATGTCGCGGATGACCCGCTCGATGTGCAGCGGCGTGACGCTGGCGCTGACAGCCTCAGCGTCGACGTCCTTGGTCGGCCGGCGGACGCCGTACGCGCCGATCAGGATCCCGCCCTTGAGGATGAAGTCGTCCGCATACTCGGTCTGCGCAAGTCGAGCAAGGAACGACTCCAGGCCGTGCCTGATCAAGTACGCCGCGGTCGGCGTCGGCTTGGCGCTCACGCGACCCTCGGACCGCGCCAACCGCTGGAGCTCGCGGAAGATCTCCTCGGCCCGGCTCACGCGAGCAGTTCCAGGGCCTGGAGAAGCGGCCCCTTGGATCGCGGGATCCGTGTGGCGAGGTCCATGAGCTCGGACGGCTTGCCGCCCTGTCGCAGCCACGCCCGGAGTGCGTCGCGTCCCAGCTCGTAGCCGAACTCGCCGCGGAGCCGGAAGGCGTCGACGATCGAACGCTGTGGCGAGTAGATCCCGATGATCTCCGCCGAGCCCGGGATCTCGATCTGCGCGCGCCCGATCGCGAAGGTCTCACGCGCGAACAGATGCCAGCGGATGGCACCCTCCGAGGCCGGAACGCGGGAGCCTCGCGGAATCGCGATGTCGAGTGCGTCCGGGATCGCGTCGGTGAGGTCGTGGTAGGCCAGGGCCGACGTCAGACAGATGGTCGCGTCAGCGCGGCGACTCGCTGCCTCGAGCCAGTCCCAGTCCGCCGGTGGCGCGTCGGCGGGGCGGTAGAGCCCACGGGCGATGCGCTCGAATTTCCCCGCCGCCGTGGCGCGGTAGAGGGAACTCCGGGACATGCCTCGGTCAGCGGCCCTCCCGGGGCGCAGCGTGGTCATCACGTTCACCTCCTGAACCGTTTCGTTCACAGATAACTATACCTGTAAACGTTTCGTTCCACGAGTGCGGCACATCCATTTGGCGGCGCCCCCGCGGAACTCAGCGGCGGACCTTGGCCACAGACCAACTGACTGCCTACGCCCGCCACGCGTTCATAGAGCCGTCTCAACGGCGCGATAGCACCACACGTGCGGCACAGCCCTTGGGACTGCTGCACGATCGGGTGACAGGTTGGGTCACGCAGCCTGAGTGGCTGACGCGGTCATGATGGTCTCGTATTCGATGGGGGTCAATCGGCCGAGACCGGCCTGTCGACGACGCCGGTGGTAGGTCCGTTCGATCCAGGTCACGATCGCGATCCGCAGTTCCTCGCGGGTCGCCCAAGCTCGGCGGTTGAGGACGTTCTTCTGGAGTAGTGCGAAGAAGCTCTCCATGGCCGCGTTGTCACCCGCGGCACCGACCCGGCCCATGGAGCCGACCATGCTGTGACGACCCAGCGCACTGTTCCGGTCGTCGATCGACGGAGTCAGCTGGTAACCCAGCGATTCGAGCGCTGACGCGGTCTGGGCGGCCACGCCGCGTGTGGTCTCGACGTGGAGGACGATGTCGACGTCATTCGTGGGCCTGATCGCATCGATGCCTCGATGGATCGCATGCAACGGCGTCATCAGGCCGCCGACCAGGGTCCACTTCTGGTGAGGTAGGACTGCCTCGATCTCGGCCACGTTCGGCCAAGGAGCGCCCCAGCCGCTAGGCGGAGCCGGGACCTCGATCGTCGTCCGGTCAGCCATGGAACCCCGCCAGCGCCTGTTCGAGTGCTCGCGCACCGGCGCTGCGCTCGCGGACATCGAGCGACTCAGCGAGGTCGAGCGCCGCAAGGACATCACCAGCTCTGGCGGCGTTTGCGACGACCTCCATGTCCATCGTCGTGGCACGCAATGTGAACGAGCCGACGGCATCAGCAACCAGCCCGCGGCTACGCACGACCTCGTCGATGGCATCAGCGGCCACGTAGGCGTCGAGAGCATTGAAATCTGCCAAGCCGAGGCGCCGCGCGGCCAAGTGTGTGCTGACGGTCGCCGCGCGGACGCGACCCACGGCGCTGGGGTGTCCGGCGTACCTCTGGACGACCGCGCGATCGCGCGCACGCGCGACCAGTTCCTCAATGGAGCTTTCCCGGAGCCGGCGGCGAAGGCGCGACCGCTGGCTCTCCCCCAGCCAGGAGGCATCCATGCCGGATAGCAGAGCAACGGCTCCCCACGCAGTCGCCTCCGACCACGCCCTCGTGCGCCCGCCGCGCCGCACAGCAAGAAGACGATCGACCGATGTTGCGTCGACGTACCCTCGGGCAACGTGGCCGAGCTCGCCGCTTGCCACCAGGTGCTGGACCTGGCGTGTCGAGACGCCGAGCCGGCCGGCGGCTTCGGAGACACCCAGCATGGCCATGACAGATAGTTTCGCGTATGCGAAGTTATCTATCAAGTCGTCTTCCGGTGGCTCACAACGTTCTGCGTACAGGCCGCACCCCACGAGCCAGACGAAACGGCGTTTGCGCAGGTCAGACACACATCGCCATCAGTCCTACCGTCTGATCCCGCGGAGGTCGAGGAGGTCGCGCAGCGACCGCCTCGAGACCGAAGCAGACACGTACCGCGGAAACGCCGCCGACGCCTCGGCGCGTGGGTCAGCTTCGATGCGGGAGACACCTCCGGGGCCCTCGGCATGTGACGCTTGCTCAGAGACCCCGCTCGTCCTCGACCATCGAGGTCAGGATCCGACGCGCGCGTACGGCGGCGCGGTCGGCCTTGACGTTGACGTAGCGCCGCGGCGTCGTGTCCTCGTCGAGGCAGCGCTGCATGGTCTCGATGACGGCGACATCGCGGTCGGCCATCTCGTGGAAGACAGCGGCCAGCCGCGCGCCGGCGTCGGGCGAGACAGCGGCGCCGCGCCACGAGATCTGCAGGAAGACGTGCGTCGCCCCTGACGACTCCGGCGTGAAGCCGTGGGTCCGTACGAGCTCCAGCTCGGGGCCGCCGGGACCGGAGATGGTGTAGGTCTGCTTGTGCAGGCCCGGCGTCACGAAGGTGCCCGTCTCCAAGCGATCGAACGACGCGCCGCCGTCGAGCCCGGAGACCTCGGCCTCCCACGGCGCCAAGGGGGCGGCGGGCAGCTCGCGCCGGTACGACACCGACACCTCGGACACCTCGACCTCCTCCAGCGGCGGCAGCGCCTCGATGCCCGGCGGCACCAGCTCCGGGTGCATCGCGAACACGTTGGTCAGGTCGAGGTAGTGCTCGTGCAGCAGCAGCAGGTCGGCGGCCACCCTGCGGCGCTCCCCCACGCTGCTCCAGCCATCACCCTGGAGCCACGGCGTCGACGGGGGCGGCCGCAGCCGCGCGCCACCGGGCGTGCCGGTCCAGATCCAGACGAACGGTCCGCGCTCGACGACCGGGAACGCACGCACCCGCGCGCCCGGGGGCGGGCTGTCCTGGGAGGGGATCCGGACGCAACGGCCGGAGGCGTCGTACGTGCAGCCGTGGTAGCCGCACACGACGAGGTCGCCGTCGCGGTGGCCGGCCGACAGGGGGTAGGGCCGGTGCGCGCAGCGGTCCTCGAGCGCTGCCACCGACCCGTCGGCGAGGCGGAGGAGCACGACAGACGTATCGACGATGCGTCGCGCGGTGAGTCCGTCGCCCACCTCGTCGGAGGTGGCGACGACGTACCAGCAGTCCTGGGGATAGGTCATACGTCCAGCACCAACCTCTTCGAGAGCGAGCGGGAGACGCAGAGCATGATCGTGTCGCCACGCTCGCGCTCGGACTTGGACAGGATCGAGTCGCGGTGGTCGGGGTCGCCCTCGAGCACGTCGGCCTCACACGTGCCGCAGATGCCCTCCATGCACGACCCGAGCACGTCCACGCCGGCCTTCTCGACCGCGTCGAAGATCGAGGTGCCCTCGGGCACCGTCACGGTGACTCCCGAGCGTGAGCACTCCACCTCGAACGAGTCGAGCGCGTCCGCCGACGCGACGACCTGCTTGGCCGCGAACCGCTCGAGGTGCACGCTGCCCTCGGGCCAGCCCGCACACGCCTCCTCGGCCGCGTCGAGCAAGGCACCGGGACCGCAGCAGTAGACCAGCGTGTCCGGTTGCGGCGCGCCGAGGAGCGCGTCGAGATCGAACCGGTCGGCCTCGTCGCGCGGCGCGAGAGTGACGCGCGGGTCACCCTCGAGCCGGTCCAGGAAGGCCATCGACGCACGCGTGCGACCGCCGTACAACAGGCTCCAGTCGGCGCCTCGCGCCTCCGCCGCCTCGATCATCGCGAGGATCGGCGTGATGCCGATGCCGCCCGCGATGAACTGGTAGCGCGGCGACGCCACGAGCGGGAAGTGGTTGCGCGGACCTCGTACGCGGACCGTCGCACCCTCGGCGAGCTCCTCGTGGACGTACGCCGACCCACCTCGGCTCTCCGGGTCGCGGAGCACGCCGACCTTCCACGACGACCCGTCGGCGACGCTGCCGCAGAGGGAGTACTGACGCGTCAGCGACGGAGCGAGGACCAGGTCGATGTGGGCGCCCGCGGTCCACGACGGAAGCTCCTCGCCGGCGGGGTCCACGAGGGTCAGCTCGACGACCCCTTCGGCCACCTCGCGACGGGCCGCGACCTTCAGGTCGACCTCCCTCTCCGTGGTGCTCGTGGCCCACCCCTCGCGGGAGGCGGATCGGGCGGGCGGCGCGTCCGTCGTACGCCGTCCGGGCGCCCGGTCACGTCGACGGGTGTCGGATCGCGGCTCCTGCCCGAGCGGGGTCAGGGTGACCATCATCTTGGTGTAGCCCCTGACGAAGTTCGACTGCAGGTACTCCGGCTCCTCCACGACCTCGATGTCCTCGAACCGCGCGAGCAGCTCCTCCCACAGGATCCTCAGCTGCATCTCCGCCACGCGACTCCCCATGCAGCGGTGGACGCCGATGCCGAACGAGAGATGGTGGCGAGCGTTGGGGCGGTCGATGACGAAGTCGTCGGGGTTCTCGAAGGTTCGCTCGTCGCGGTTGGCCGAGGCGTACCACATGACGACCTTGTCGCCCTTGCGGATGAACTGGCCGTTCAGGACGGTGTCCTTCGTGGCGATCCGCCGCATGTAGGCGAGCGGGGTCTGCCAGCGGATGATCTCGTGGACCATCTTCGGGACCAGCCCCGGATCGGCCTTGAGCCGCGCGAACTCGTCGGGGAACCGGTTGAGCGCGAGCACCCCGCCCGACATCGAGTTGCGGGTGGTGTCGTTGCCGCCGACGACGAGCAGGATGAGGTTGCCCAGGAACTCCATCGGCCGGTTGATCAGGTCCTTGGTCTCCTCGGACATCTGCATCAGCGTGATCAGGTCGTAGCCGGGCTTCTCGCCTGCGGCGAGCCGGGCGGCCTTGTCGTGCCAGAGTGCGCTGAAGCTCTTCGCCATGTCGGCGACACCGGTGTACAGCTCGTCCAGGTCGACGGCTCCGCCGGTCGCCGAGGCGCTGGCGCCCGCGAGCTCGGTCCAGTACACGAGCTTGCGGCGCTCGTCGTAGGGGAAGTCGAGCAGGGTCGCGAGCATCCGCGAGGTCAGCTCGATGCTGACGCGGTCGACCCAGTCGAACGGCTCGTCCACCGGAAGGCCGTCGAGGACCTCCGCGACACGCGAGCGGATCAGGCCCTCCATCTCCTCGAGGTTCTGCGGAGCGACGACGCCTTGGACCGCTCCCCTCTGCTGGTCGTGCCGCGGCGGATCCATGGCGATGAACATCTCGATGTCCAGGCCCTCCGGCGGGGTGCCGATGACGATCTGCGGCTCGGCGGAGAACGTCTCGAAGTCCTTGTCCACGGTGACGATGTCGTCGTACCGCGTCACGGACCAGTACGGCCCGAAGGCACTGCTCGACCGGAAGTGCACCGGCGCTTCGTCCCGGAGGCGCTTGAAGTAGGACTGCCACTTGCCCTGGCCGTACAGGAACGGGTTGCTGAGGTCGACCTCGGTCAGGTCGATCCCTTCGACATCAGGGAGCTCCTCCTCGACGAAGACCGGTTGCCGGTCGCCGAGCACCAGCCTCTTGGCCTTCTGGAACAGGTGCAGCCCCCGGACCTGCCGCTGCATCGGGATCGTCGCCTGCACCTTGTTGACGACCTGGTCGAGCACGCTCACGACGCCGACCGCCTGGTGAAGAAGATTTCCGCGCCCGTCAGGACCGAAGCAGGAGCCAGCAAGGGAGTCACCTCGTCGTTCGTCGTCGCACTTGAGCCCATGATCGTGCACCCGCGCTGCGAGGGCCAGGGCCGACGCCCCGTGAGCCCCTTTCCCGACGGGCACATCGGGCGCGTGTCTGCCTCAGCCTGCTCACGCCGCCCCGGCGTACGACGGCTTCCTCCGGCCGACCGGGGCGCTCCACCGCGGCTCGAGGATCGGCGAGATCTACGAGGGCACCGACGAGATCCCGAAGTGGGTCGTCGCCCGTCAGGTCCTCGGCCGCGAGATCGCCGGCCGGCTGCCGGGACGTGCCCTACTTCGACGGCTGCGGAGCGTTGACGTGACAACTGACCTTGGGGTTGACGCCGACGTAGTTCAGCGGACCGGCGACGATGGTGAGGGCGGTGTCGCCGATGGTCCTGCACTTCACGTCCTGCTTGTCGGTGAAGTATCCGCGCTGCAGGGCGGCGAAGGCACCGATCAGCAGCCAGATGATCACAACAGCTCCGATGAGACCACGCATGGGTCCTCCTCCCGGGTCGTGGGACAGGTACCCCGCGCGGCGCGAATCATCCCTGCGCGAGCGACCGCATCCGCGTACTTCCGAGTAACCCGGGGACGGGCGGAGACTCGGGACATGCCCCGCACCGTCACCGCCTCGTCCAACTCGATCACCATGCGTCTGCACGCCGCACCCGACCACCGGGTCGTCGGCTCGATCGCGACGGCGATCGCCGACGCGGGCGGGGTCGTGACGGCGATCGACGTCGCCGACTCCAGCCACGACCGGCTCGTCGTCGACGTGACGTGCTCGTCGGCCGACGCGGACCACGCGGCCGAGCTCGAGGCGGCGGTGGCGGCCGTGCCGGGGGTGACGGTCCACAAGGTCTCCGACCGCACGTTCCTCACCCATCTCGGTGGCGTCGTCGAGGTCGCCTCGAAGGTCCCGCTCAAGACGCGCGACGACCTGTCGCTGGCCTACACGCCGGGCGTGGGACGGATCGCCCGGGCGCTCGCCGACCGGCCCGAGGACGTGTCCCGGCTGACCGTGAAGGGCAACTCGGTCGCGGTGGTGACCGACGGCTCCGCCGTACTGGGGCTCGGCAACATCGGCCCGGGCGCCGCGCTGCCGGTCATGGAGGGCAAGGCCGCGCTGTTCAAGCGGTTCGGGGCGATCAACGCCTGGCCGATCTGCCTCGACACCCAGGACACCGACGAGATCGTGCGGGCGGTCGAGCTGATCGCGCCCGGCTTCGGCGGCATCAACCTCGAGGACATCGCCGCGCCGCGCTGCTTCGAGATCGAGGCGCGGCTGCGCGAGCGCCTCGACATCCCGGTCTTCCACGACGACCAGCACGGTACGGCGATCGTGGCGCTCGCCGGGCTCACCAACGCCCTCCGCGTGGTCGGCAAGCGGATCGAGGACGCGCGCATGGTCGTCTCCGGCGGCGGAGCGGCAGGTACGGCGATCGTCGGCCTGCTCCTCGCGGCCGGTGTCCGCGACGTCGTCGTCTACGACCGCGCCGGCTGCCTGGTCGCCGACGCCGACGGCCTGTCCCCCGCCCACGCCGAGCTCGCCTCCCGGACCAACCCACGTCGCGTGGCCGGCGACCTGCGGACCGCGCTGCAGGGCGCGGACGTCTTCATCGGCGTCTCGGCGCCCGGGATCCTGCCGGCGGAGTGGATCGGCGAGATGGCGCCTGAGCCGATCGTCTTCGCGATGGCCAACCCCGACCCCGAGGTCGACCCCGTCGAGGCGTCCAGGTACGCCGCCGTCGTCGCCTCCGGCCGCTCCGACTTCCCCAACCAGATCAACAACGTGCTGGCGTTCCCCGGCGTCTTCCGCGGCCTGCTCGACGCCCGCGCGTCGACCGTGACCATCACGATGATGCTCCGCGCCGCGACCGCCATCGCGGCCGTCGTCACCGACGCCGAGCTCAACCCGAGCTACATCATCCCGACGGTGTTCCACCCCGACGTGCACACTGCGGTGGCGGCGGCGATCGCGCACCCCGAGGGCGCCACTCCGTAGACCGCGGACCTCGTGCCTCGTGCCTCGTGCCTCGTGCCTCGTGCCTCGACGGGGAGGATCCCGCCGCGGGCCGCGAGGAGTGGCGGCGTGCCTCCGACGCGGTGCAGGAGCTGCGCCACACGGTCAACACGCTCCCCCGCGAGACCGACGACCGGACGCTCGACGCCGCCGCGGTCGTGGTCTGCCTCGAGCGCGCCGTCAGCCTCTGGACATAGGGCGGAGCGGGACCTGGTCGACGGACATCTCCGGGACGCCGGCGGGCGGACGCCCGATCGCGGCCCCCACGAGCGCGCCGAGCACGACCCCGCCGAGCACGACGCCGACGACGACGCCGTTCATCCAGGGGAGACCGATGCCCACGTCCAGGGGAGAGGCGAGGCCGAGCCCGAGGACCAGCCCGGCCACCGCTCCCCTCGCCCACCGCGACAGCGGGGCGGCGGCGAGCAGCGGCACGCACCAGAAGAAGTACCAGTAGTTCGTCACCGGGCTGAGCACGGTGGCGAGCAGCATCGCGACCGCGACCGCGCGGACGGCTGAGCCGTCGCGGCGTACGGGCGTGAGCGCCAGCAGCAGGACGAGACCGAGCAGCAGCACCCCGACGCCGATCCAGTTGACGAGGTCGCGGTCGTGGACCATGTCGTGGTGGCCCAGCATCGAGCGGACCTGGAACGGCAGCGACAGCGGCGTCCGCAGCGAGAGCGTCGAGTGGAGCGCGTCCATCCAGCCGAGGCCCAGTCCGCCGACGAGGCCGATCCCGGCGACCACCGCGACCACGACCGCCGCGACCCGCAGCGCGTGGACCGCCCGCGCGGTCAGCGAGCCCGAGCGCAGCGTCAGCAGCACGACACCGAGAGCGGCGATCGCCGCGGGAGCCTTCACCGCGGTCGCCACACCGATCAGCGCCGCCCCGACGAGCCAGCCGCGTGACGGCGTGACCGCGAGCCCGACCGCCACCAGGCCGGCCATGACGAGGTCGAGGTGGGTGCCGCCGACGCCGGCGACGAGCACGAACGGGCTCGCCACCAACCACGTCGTGACGCCCGGACGAACCCCCGCGAGAACCGCCAGACGCGGCACGGCCCACAGCAGCATCGCCAGGCCCGCGACCGCCAGCAGCCGATAGCTGAGCACCAGGATCCACGGGCTGGACGTCACGTGCGCCACCAGGCCGCCCCACATCAGCGGCAGCGGTCCGTACGGCGCCGCGGTGTGCATCCATCCCCGGCTGACGCCCTCGACGATCGGTCCGTGCAGGACCGACGGCGTCACGTCGTACGGCGAGGAGCCGCGGCCGGTCAGGAACGCGTCGGCGGCGTAGCTCCAGGCATCCCTGCTGAACAGCGGCGGCGCGACGAGCAGCGGAAGCGACCACAGCCACGCGGCGCGTACGACGCCGGCGACCCCGGTCTCGCGCAGCCGCACCGCCCGACCGACCAGCAACCAGCCGATGGTCAGCAGCACCAGCCCGGTGAAGCACAGCAGCATGCCGCGCGTCTGGGCGTCGGAGGCGTCCCGCACCGCGCGCAGCGCCCCGAACCACTCGACGGGGCCGTCCTTCGGCATCTTGCCGTAGACGAAGGCGCCGACGGACGTGAGGACACCACCGACCAGGCCGACAGCCAGGCCGCAGCGACGTCCACGGCGCCCCACAGCTCCGGACATGAGTGGGACGGTAGCCCCCGAACCTGAGGGGTCCATGAGCGGTCGGTGAGGGTCGCCGGTGCCGCGCGAGGTCAGCACGGCGCGCCGGCCGCCGCGTGCCGCCCGGCGGAGAGGGCGCGCGTGCGGTCGTCGCGCAGGAAGATCCGGTGGCCGCAGACCGTGCCGGCCACGCGGTAGCGAGCGGCGAGGATCCGCGCCACCCGCGGGGTCTCCAGCCCCCAGTCGTCGATGCTCCCGATCTCCAGCAGCCAGGTCGGCGCCTGCCTGCCCGCGAGCGTGTCGGCGAACAGGGTCAGGTGCGGGTCCTCGACCCGCACCGGCAGCGACCAGGAGTAGGGGTACGGCGTGTGCAGCCCGGCGTCCTCCATCAGGTTGGGCTGGCCCCAGAGCACGATCATCGAGTCGTTCGGCCGGGCCGCCGCCGCCACGAACCGCGACACCGCGGGGCGCTCCGTGTCGGCGGGCAGCCGCACCGCCACCGCCACCACCGCCGCCACGACGGTGACCGCGACGACGAGGCGCGGCAGCAGCCGGCCCCATCGGCGCGTGCCCGGCACGAACGCGACGGCCGCGCCGACCGCGGCGAGCGGGACGACGGCGAGCAGGTAGTAGGCGTACCAGTTCAGGCTCGCGAAGATGACGGCGAAGAGCGTCGCCGCGGCGGCGACCACCGCGAGACGCAGCCGCCACTGCCCACGCCGGCCGGCCACGTCCCACGCCAGGTGCAGGAGCGGGAAGACGATCCCGCTGGCCAGCGCCGCGAGCAGGAACGACCACACCCGCTGCGCCGGTGCGTCCGACGCGGCCGCCGACACCACGTTCACCGAGTCGACGCGGAAGGTGTACGTCGCGTCGACGAGCATGGCGATGCCGGGCCCGGATGCCGCCCACGCCAGCGTGACGGCGAGCGGCAGGAGCGCGCCGACGGCGTAGACGATCACGAGCAGGAGGTTGCGGCGCGGCCGGGCGAGCAGCACGACCGCGGCCATGACCAGGCCCAGCAGCGCGCTCTGCTTGCTCAGGAACGCGCACATGCCGAGCATGCCGGCGAGCGCCGCCAGCCCGCAGGCGGTACGCCGCCCGCCGGCTCCGAGCGCCGCGAGCAGCACGGCGAACGATGCCGCGACGAACGTCGCCCCGATCTGGTCGCTGATCAGCTCCGAGCCGTAGATCACGGGGTTCGACACCAGCGCCGCGGCGCACAGCGCGGCTGCGGCGGCACCGGCGTCGCCGGCGATCCTGCGTCCGACGTACCAGGCGCTGGCGACCAGCACGGACGCGAGGAGCATCGCCACGAGCCGCATCGCGACCGGGGTGGCACCGAGGAGCGCGACCAGCTTGAAGACGAGCACCAGGACGGGCGGACGGTCGACCCACTGGGCGCCGTACAGCCAGTGGCCGGGGCCGGGCCAGTGCTGGGCGACGTACAGGTAGCCGCCCTCGTCGTCGCCGAAGGGCGAGGCCACGAACGGCAGCCTCAGGGCGCAGGCCAGGGCGATCGCGACGACGAGCGCGCGCCGCGGGCGATCCGTCATCCAGAGCCACAAGCGGGCCGGAGCGTCCCGGGCGCTACGCAACGTCGCTGACGCCATCGCCGCCCCCCGCCCTGATCGTCGGGACCGCGAGCAGGCGTCGGCGGCTGTCGTCGCGATCGGCGGGCTCGGCGGCCGCCGCGCCGATCGCGAGGGCGGCCAGCACCACGACGATCACGATCACACCGTTGCCCGGGATGTGCAGTGCCGGGTCGAGGGGCGCGATCAGCCCCATCGCGGCGACGAACGCGACCAGCGCGCCGCGCCCTCGGGCGGGGAGGTGCGCGACAGCGAGCAACGGCACGCACCACAGGTAGTACCAGTAGTTCGTCACCGGACTCAGCACGGTGGTCAGCAGCATCGCGAGCGCGACCGCGAGCAGCGCGGCGCGAGGACGCCCCGTCGGCGCGCGTCGCAGCAGGACGACGAGCCCGACCAGCAACAGCCCGACCCCGACCGTGTCAGCCACGCCCGAGCCCGTCAGGCGACCGGCCTCGAACGTCAGCGACAGCGGGGTGTGCAGCACCAGCGTGGAGTGAAGGGCCCCGATCCAGCCGAACCCGAGCCCCCCGACCAGCCCGATCGTGGCGACCACCGCGACCACCACGGCCGCGACCCGTAGCGCGTGCACCACCCGTGCGGTCAGCGAGCCCGAGCGCAGCGTCAGCAGCACCACGCCGAGCGCCGCCACGGCCGCGGGCGCCTTCACCGCGGCCGCGATCCCGATGAGCACCGCGCCCACGAGCCAGCCCCGCGACGGCGTCAGCGCGAGCGCGACGGCGACGATGCCGATCATGACCAGGTCGAGGTGGGTGCCGCCGACGCCGACCACCAGGACGAACGGGCTCGTCACGAGCCAGGTCGCCGTCACCGGCCGCACCCTCGACAGCGCGGCGAGGCGGGGCGCGGCCCACAGGAGCATCGCGAACCCGGCGACCGCGAGCAGCCGGTAGGACAGCATCAGCACCCAGGGGCTCGAGGTGATGCGCGCGAAGGCACCGCCCCACATCAACGGCAGCGGCCCGTACGGCGCGGTCGTGTGCATCCAGCACACGCAGACCGACTGGACGATCGGCCCGTGGAGCGCCGACGGCGTCGCGACGTACGGCGACGAGCCGTGGCCGGCCAGCAGCGCATCGGCCGCATAGCTCCAGCCGTCGCCGCTGAAGAGAGGCGGCGCGACGAGGAGCGGCACCAGGCACACCCAGCCGGCCCGTCTCAGCGCGGCGATGTCCACGTCGCCGCGTCGGACACCCAGGCCGAGCCGCAGCCACGCCCCCGTGAGGAGGGAAAGGCCGGCGAAGCAGAGCAGCAGGCCCCAGACCTCGGCGTGGGGCAAGGACCGGACGGCGTCCAGCGGTCCGAAGCGGCCGACGTGCCCGTCGGTGGGCATCGCGGAGTAGAGGAAGGCTCCCGCGGTCGTGCACGCCGCACCGACCGCCGCCACTGCCTGCGACCGCATGGGCGGACATTATGACTCGAAGCATGAGTGCGCGATGAAGAAACGCCGGTCATGCGCGCTTCACCGCCACTTCATGCGGAGACACCTACCGTTCACAGAGCGGTGGACGGTCCACCGCGAACGGAGGGATCGTGACCGGTCAGGCGCACAGCGGCTCTGTGGTGGGCGGCAACACGCAGGTCCACTGGTACGAGTCGGTCAACCGCTTCTCGCAGCACACCGCCTGGCTGCACACGCCCGGCCGCCTCTACGCCGAGTACGGCGTGGCGATCTTCGCGATCCTGCTGCTGGTGTCGTGGTGGCGGGCCCGCGCCACCGGCGACCTCCGCCTCGTGACCGCGGCGCTCTGGGCGCCCGTCGGCGCGCTGATCGCGATCGGCCTGAACCAGCCGCTGGGCAACCTCGTCGCGGAGCCGCGGCCCTACACCGTCCTGCCCCATGCGCTGGTGCTCGTCCCGCGCACCACCGACTTCTCCTTCCCGAGCGACCACGCCGTCATGGCGGGCGCGGCGGCCGCCGGCGTGCTGCTGGTGCATCGCGGCCTCGGCCTCGTCACCCTCGCGCTGGCGGTCCTCATGGCCGCGACGCGCGTGTACGTCGGCGCCCACTTCCCGGTCGATGTCGTTGCCGGGCTGCTCCTCGGCGCGCTGGTCACCGTGGTCACCTACCTCGTCGTACGGCCGCTGGTCCTCCGGCTGGTCGAGGCGCTCGCGAAGACGCGGCTGCGGGTCCTGCTGACGCACTCAGCCTGAGCCTGTATCCGATCCCTCGCTACTGCGCGGCACCACACGGGCGCGCAGCTCAGGCGAGGGATGGGCGGATCCAGGCTGAGCCGGTGAGCGCGACCGGCGCCCATGCGGGCCAGCAGGGGCTCCCGACCACCCGTCCGCGATCGAAGGTCGCGACCACCCGGTAGGGGCTGCGGGCGCTCGAGTTGTCGTAGAACGTCGTACGGTCGGCGAGGTCGCACGCGGCCGCGACGAGGGTCCACAGGCGGTCGTACCGATCGCGGACCTTCTGCTCCGGCACGTCGTGCCCGCCCCGCCCTACCCGGTGCGCGACACGGCCCACGGACACCTCGACCGAGACCATCACGACGTGGAGCTGGACGAGGTAGCCGGCTCCCGCCGCCCGCCCGACGAGGTCGATCTTGCTCTGGTGGCTGAACACCGTCTCGGTCACGAACGAGCGCCGCGACGCCAGCAGCCACTCGCGCTGCTGCGCGGCCACCTGGGAGGCCTCGTAGGCGTGCTCGAGCTGGGCCTCGGGCCAGCGCTCGGCCGCGATGACGTCCGCGTTGACGAACGGCAGGTGAGTCCGCGGCACCAGGACCCGCGTCGCGAGGGTCGACTTGCCCGCACCGTTGGGCCCGGCGAGGAGGTGCAGGACGGGGGTGCTCATGCCTCCGGGTCTGTGGCGGCACCCGCAGCGGACTCCACGACGGCGTTGCCGGCCGCGTCGCCGACCACCCACGCGTCGCCGAGCTCCGCGGTGAGGTCGAGGGCGGCGATGTCGGCGCCGATCCCCTCGTCCCAGGCGGCGCGCACGAGCGCCTGCTCCCGCTCGGCGAGGGCGTCGTAGGAGCCGTCGCCGGCGAGGACCGCCTCTACCGCTCGGTGGCTGACCCCCGGGGCCGCCTCGAACTCGCGGCCGATCCGCGCCCAGTGGGCCAGCTGCTGCGCGGCACTGCGCGAGTTGACCGCGCCGCTGGACTTGGCGGCTTCGAAGAGACCGCCGTCGAACCGGGTGGGGATCGTGCTCACCCCTTGAATGTAGCACCTTGCTACACGCGTGCGGCCCTCATGGCATCATGCGATCGCGCCGGCGGGCCCGGGAATGCCCGGACCCCCTCGTGACGTTGGAGAGATAGTTAGCATAGGTAACCTATAGACCCGACGGCACGGACGGGAGTGACGACCAGTGGCGGACACGGCGCAACGCCTCGAGAGGGCGCGAGACCGAGCAGCACGAGCCGAGCGCGAGGTGCGCAGTCCGCACTACAAGTGGGTCGCCCTGTCCAACACCACGCTGGGCGTGCTGCTGGCCACGATCAACCAGTCGATCCTGCTGATCGCGCTGCCCGACATCTTCCGAGGCGTCGGGGTCAACCCGCTCGCACCGGGCAACACCAGCCTGCTGCTCTGGCTGATCATGGGCTACATGGTCGTCACCGCCGTGCTGGTCGTGGGCCTGGGCCGGCTCGGCGACATGTTCGGCCGGGTCAAGATGTACAACGCGGGCTTCGCGATCTTCACCTTCTTCTCGATCATGCTCGCCATCACCTGGATGCACGGCACTCCCGGCATCCTCTGGCTGATCGCGATGCGGATCTTCCAAGGCGTCGGCGGCGCCATGCTGATGGCCAACTCGGCGGCGATCATCACCGACGCGTTCCCGAGCAACCAGCGCGGCCTCGGCCTCGGCCTCAACCAGGTCTCCGCCATCGCGGGCTCCTTCATCGGCCTGGTCGTCGGCGGGCTGCTCGCCCCCATCGAGTGGCACCTCGTCTTCGTGGTCTCCGTCCCGATCGGGCTGTTCGCCACCGTGTGGGCCTACCTGCGCCTGCACGACACCGGCGTGCGTCAGCACGCGCGGATGGACTGGTGGGGCAACCTGACCTTCGCGGTCGGGCTGATCGCCGTGCTGGTCGGCATCACCTACGGCATCCAGCCGTACGCCGGCCACTCGATGGGCTGGACGAACCCCTGGGTCCTCACGGCACTGATCGGCGGCGCCGCCGTGCTGGTGCTGTTCTGCGTGATCGAGACCCGGGTCGCCGAGCCGATGTTCCACATCGGCCTGTTCAAGGTCCGCGCGTTCGCCTTCGGCAACCTCGCCAGCCTGCTGGCGTCGCTCGGCCGCGGCGGGCTGATGTTCGTGCTGATCATCTGGCTGCAGGGCATCTGGCTCCCCCAGCACGGCTACAGCTTCGAGCGCACACCGCTGTGGGCGGGCATCTACATGCTCCCGCTGACGGTGGGCTTCCTGGTGGCCGGTCCGGTCTCCGGCTACCTGTCCGACCGGTTCGGCGCACTGCTCTTCGCGACGGGCGGCATGCTCGTGGCGGCGCTGAGCTTCGTGTGGCTGATGGAGCTGCCGGTGAACTTCAGCTACTGGCAGTTCGCGGCCGCGCTGCTGCTCAACGGGCTGGGCATGGGTCTGTTCGCCTCGCCCAACCGCGCCGGCATCATGAACAGCCTCCCCGCGCGCCAGCGCGGCGTCGGTGCGGGCATGACCGCGACGTTCCAGAACGCCGCGATGGTGCTGTCGATCGGCATCTTCTTCAGCCTGATGATCACGGGCCTGAGCTCCTCGCTCCCGCACACCATGCAGTCGGGCCTGACCGCACAGGGGGTGCCGGCGGCGCAGGCGCACCGGATCGCCGGCCTGCCGGCGGTGAGCGTCCTGTTCGCGTCGCTGCTCGGCTACAACCCGGTGCAGACGCTGCTCGGCCCGGCGACCCTGTCGCACCTGTCGACCGCGCACCAGCAGTACCTCACGGGTCGCAGCTTCTTCCCGCAGCTGATCTCCGGCCCGTTCGCCGACGGCCTCGGCGTCGCGTTCGGCTTCGCGATCGCGGCCTGCCTGGTCGCGGCGGCCGCCTCGGCGATGCGCGGCGGCAGGTACGTCCACGTCGAGGAGCCGGCCGCGGACGCGACCGCCGACGCCAACTCCGACGCCATGGCCGCGCTCGACCGCGTGAGGGACTGAGCGACACCCACCACAGGTGATCGCTGGCCGACGACCGCGTCTTGCGGCACGCTGAGCGAGTGATCCCACTGGCGTCCGGCGAGCGCTTCGAGGCGTGGACCGGGCAGCACCTCCTCGTGCTGGCGTTCACCGCCGCCGGCGTCGTCGCGGCCGTGTGGTGGGGGCGCAGCCACCGCGACACCCCGCGCGAGCTGCCGGCCCGGCGTACGGCCGCCGCGCTGAGCCTGCTGGTGATCGTCGGGATGCAGGTGTACTGGCTGACGCCCGGAGCGCGCGGCGCGAGCAGCTCGTGGCCGCTGCAGCTCTCGGACGTGGCCGACTACACCGCGGCGTACGCGATGTGGACACGCGGGCCGAGGTCGACCGCGTTCACCTACTACGTCGGGCTCTCGCTCACGCTGATGGCGGTCCTCACCCCGTCGCTCGCGTTCGGCTTCCCCGACATCCGCTGGTTCGGGTTCTGGATCCGCCACATCGTGGTGGTGTGGGCGGCGGTCTACCTCACGTGGGGGCTGGGCATCCGGCCGACGTGGCGGTTCTACCGCACGACGATCCTCGCGGTCCTCGTGTGGGCCGCGATCGTCTACCCGTTCAACAGGGTCGCCGGGACCAACTACGGCTTCCTGGTCCGTCCGCCGCCCGCGTCCACACCGCTCGACCTGTTCGGGCCGTGGCCCTGGTACCTCCTGGTCGCGGCGGCGGTCCTGCTCACGCTCTGGGCCGCGGTCTACACGCTGCCGTGGCGGCTCGCCGTCAGACGGCAGCCTCCAGAGCGGCGTACTCCTCGCCCGTGAGCTCGATGTCCGCGGCGGCCATGTTGTCCTCGAGGTGCTCGACGCTCGAGGTGCCAGGGATCGGCAGCATGACCGGGGAGCGCTCGAGCAGCCACGCCAGGGCGAGCTGCGACGCCGTCGCCCCCTTGCGCTCCGCGATCTCGGACAGCGGGCCGCCCTGCTTGGCGAGCTCGCCGGTGGCGAGCGGGAACCACGGGATGAAGCCGACGCCGTGCTCCTCGGACCACGTCAGCAGCTCCTCGGCGGAGCGGTCGGCCAGGTTGTAGAGGTTCTGCACGGTCGCGATCGTGGCCACCTTCGACGCGGCCTCGACCTGGGCGACGCTGACCTCGGACAGGCCGATGTGGCGGACCTTCCCCTCGTGCTGCAGCTTCTTGAGCTCGCCCACCTGGTCCTCGAGAGGGACCTCGGGGTCGATGCGGTGGAGCTGGAAGAGGCCGATCTGCTCGACGCCGAGGTTGCGCAGGCTCAGCTCCGCCTGCTGCCGGAGGTACGCCGGACGGCCGACCGGCGTCCAGACGTTCGGACCCTGCCGCGTGAGACCGGCCTTGGTCGCGACGAGCACGTCGTCGGCGTACGGGTGGAGCGCCTTGCGGATGAGCTGCTCGGCGACCACGGGGCCGTAGGAGTCGGCGGTGTCGATGAGGTTGACGCCGAGCTCGACCGCGCGACGGAGCACCCGGACCGCCTCGTCGGGGTCCTTAGGGTCGCCCCACACGCCGGGCCCGGTGAGCTGCATCGAGCCGAAGCCGAGGCGGTTGACGGTCAGGTCGCCGATGGTGAACGCGCCGCTGCGGGCGCCAGCAGTCTGGGTCATGTGGGGCCCAACCGGCGCGGCTGCCGCGACATTCCGGCGACACGCCGCGTGCGTGGATCCGGGCCGATGGGTACCGGCACGGTCAGTGCACACGAACGGAAGGAGCAGAGGCATGGCGGACGTGGTGATCCTCGGAGGTCACGGCAAGGTGGCGCTGCGGCTGGCGCCGCTGCTGGTCAGGCTCGGCGACCGGGTGACCGGCGTCGTACGCAACCCCGACCACCAGGCCGACGTCGCGGCGGTCGGAGCCACACCCGTGGTCGCCGACGTCGAGAGCCTCGACGTGGCCGGACTGGCGAAGCTGCTGGAGGGCCACGACGCCGTGGTGTGGTCGGCCGGTGCCGGCGGCGGCGACCGGGACCGGACGTACGCGGTCGATCGCGACGCCGCGATCCGCAGCATGGAGGCCGCCGAGACCGCGGGCGCGACCCGCTACGTGATGGTGTCCTACCTCGGCGCCGGGGCGGACCACGGTGTCGACCCCGACGACCCGTTCTTCGCGTACGCCGACGCGAAGTCGGCCGCCGACGCGGCCCTGCGCGACTCCTCCCTGCTCCACACGATCCTCGGCCCCGGCCACCTGACCCTGGACGAGCCCACCGGGATGATCGACGTGGTCAGGGGGTCGGTCGACGGCGAGACCTCGGTGACGCGCGGCGACGTGGCGGCGGTGGCCGCTGCCGTCGTGCACGACGACGCGACCATCGGCCGCACGATCGACTTCCACAACGGCACCACGCCGATCCTCGCCGCGCTGCACGAGTAGGCGCTCGGCGCGGCGCAGGGGGTGGAGCGAGACCTTGCGCAGGGCTAGAGTCCGAATCGGGTGAGGGGCCGCCTCGCGTCCCCCACGGCCGAGCGGGCGGGAGGGCCCATGGACACTCCACAGGTTCCGGTCGACATCCTCCACTGGGTCGTGGCGGTCCTGCCGATCATCGTGCTGCTGGTCCTGCTCGTGCCGCTGCGATGGCGCGCACCGGAGGCGGCCCCGGTCGCGATGTTCGTGGCGGCGATCGTCGCCCTGGTCTTCTTCAAGACGCCGTGGCACACGCTGACGGTCGCCGGCGGCAAGGGCGTGTGGGACGCCATCTTCATCCTCTACGTGATCTGGCCGGCGCTGATGCTCTACCAGGTCACCAAGCAGGCCGGGGCGTACGACGCCCTGCGCAAGGGGATCTCGAGGTTCAGCCGCAACGAGCTGTTCATCATCCTCGCGCTGGCGTGGGTGTTCTCGAGCTTCCTGCAGGGCATCGCCGGCTTCGGCGCCCCGGTCGCGGTCGTCGTACCCCTGCTGATCGCGGTCGGCGTGAAGCCGGTCTACTCGGTGGCCTTCGGGGTCCTGGCGCACGCCTGGGCCCGCTTCTTCGGCACGCTCGGCGTCGGCTGGCTCGCGACGCTGCGCGTCACCGCGGACGAGGCCGGCCACAACCACTTCGACGTGACGCGCGCGGCGGTCGAGTCCGGCGGCCTGATCCTGATCTCCTGCTACCTCGGTGGCGCGCTCGTCGTCTACCTCTACGGCCGTTGGGCCGCCGTCAAGCACGCGTGGCCGCTGATCCTCATCCTCGGCACGATCCTCGGAGTCGGCCAGATGCTGACGGCGATCTTCAGCCCCGAGCTGTCGACCTTCCTCGCGGCCGCTGTCGCCCTGGTGGCGCTCTACCCGCTGTCGCGCTGGCGCCGCTACCGCGACCCGATCACCGGCATCCCCGAGCGGCCCGCGATGGCCGAGAGCGTGATCGGCTCCGCCGACGAGACCGCGCCGGTGATGAGCCTCGGCTGGTCGTGCCTGCCCTACATCGTGCTGCCGGTCGTCACGCTCAGCGCGCTGCTGATCGACCCGCTCAACGACCAGCTGAGCAAGTGGCGCGTGGGTCTGCCGTTCCCCGACGTCACGACCGGCTACGGCGTCACCAACGCCGCGGTCGACAAGTACTCCCCCATCACGGTGCTCACCCACCCGGGCACGATGCTGCTGGTCACGACGGCCGTCGTCTGGATCGTCTACCGCGCCCGCGGCTACTACAGCGCCTGGGGCAGGGTGGCCGGGACCGAGAGGCTCGGTCTCGCGCTGCTCACCGACGCGATCCCCGCGTCCGTCCCGGTCATCTGCTTCCTCGTGACCAGCCGGATCCTCGACCACAGCGGCCAGACGTTGACCATCGCGCACGGCATCGCCGACGTCGCGCCGCCGGACCTCTACGCCTTCGTCGCGAGCGTCCTCGGCGCCCTCGGCGCCTTCATGACCTCGTCGAGCACCGCGTCCAACGTGCTCTTCGGCAGGGTCCAGTACGACGTCGCGACGCTGCACGCCCTGAGCCCGACCGCGATCATCGCGGCCCAGGCGGCCGGATCGGCGTACGGCAACGCGATCGCGCCGGCCAACATCGTCCTCGGCACGAGCATCGCCGGCATCAAGGGCCAGGAGGGCGCCGTGCTGCGCCTGACGATCGGCTGGACCGCCGTCGTGCTGGTGCTGACCGGCATCGCCACCGTCGTCCTCGTCAACGTCTGAATGTGAGACAGGGCAATGAACAAGAAGCTGACCATCGAGACGATCTCGTTCGTGCTGCTGATCATCGCCTTCCCGGTGATCAGCAACGGGACCCACCACGACCGCACGGCGGTCTGGGTCGTCGGCCTGGTGTGCATGGTCGTGGCCGGCCTGCTGCCGATCGTCACCCGCTTCATGGACCACAGCAAGGACGAGCCTCGGGACATGGGTCTCGAGCTCGACGAGCGCGCCTCCTGAGGAGCAGGCATGAGTAACCCGAACGGTCCTCGCACGGGGCGGCCGCCGTTCCGCGCGCAGAACGGCGTCGTGTCGACGCCGCACTACCTCGCCAGCGCCGCCGGCGTCGCCGCGCTGCAGCAGGGCGGCAGCGCGGTGGACGCCGCTATCGCGGCCAACGCCGTGCTGTGCGTCGCCTACCCGCACATGGCCGGGCTCGGCGGCGACGGGTTCTGGCTGATCGCGGGCACCGGTGCCGACGGCGTCGAGGCCATCGATGCCTGCGGGCCCGCCGCCGCGGGCGCGACGCTCGACTACTACGAGCCGCACAGCGTGGACGGCGCGATCCCGGCGCGCGGTGCGCTCGCGGCGCTCACGGTGCCGGGTGCGGTCGACGGCTGGCGGCTCGCGCACGAGCGCCACGGCCGGCTGCCCTGGGCGACGCTGTTCGACGCCGCCATCGCGCTCGCGCGCGACGGGGTGCCGGTCAGCCGGTCACTGACCGACTGGACCGTGCAGGACGAGCCGCTCCTGCGGGCGGAGCCGGGCAGCGCGGCGATCTACCTGCCCGGTGGCCGGGTGCCGCGCGACGGCGAGCGGCTGGTGCAGCCCGATCTCGCCGGCTCCTTCGAGCTCATCGCGCGCGACGGTGCGCGGGTCGCCTTCTACGAGGGCGGGTTGGCCGAGCGGATCTGTCACGGCGTACGGCCCGAGGGGTCGCCGCTCGCGCCGAGCGACTTCGCGTCGTACCGCGCGGAGTGGGTGGAGCCGATCTCCACGACCTACCGCGGCCACGACGTCTACCAGATGCCGCCGCCGACGCAGGGCTTCACCGCGCTGCAGATCTTCAACCTCCTCGACGGGTACGACGTCCGCGGCTGGGGCGACGGCACCGCGGACTACTACCACCACATGGCCGAGGCGGTGAAGGTCGCCTTCGCCGACCGCGACGAGTGGCTGACCGACCCGCGGACCGTCGACATCCCCCTCGAGCAGATGATCGGCAAGGAGTACGCCGACGAGCGGCGTGCGCTGATCGACGCGGATCGCGCGGCGGCCGTCGGCTCGGTGCCGCCCGGCATCCCCTACCCGCGGCCGCACGAGACCCGCGTCCCCGACGGCGACACCTGCTACTTCTGCGCGGCCGACGGCGACGGCCTCGTCGTCTCGCTGATCTCCTCGATCTACATGGACTTCGGCTCCACCGTCGTCGCCGGCGACACCGGCATCATCCTGCAGAACCGCGGCGCGTTCTTCTCCCTCGACGAGTCCCATCCCAACGTCCTCGCTCCCGGCAAGCGCACCTTCCACACGCTCGCGCCCGCGATGCTGATGCGGGACGGCGAGCCGGTCCTGGCGTTCGGCTCGATGGGCGGCGAGGGCCAGCCGCAGTCGCAGGCCGCCATGGTGACCCGCATCCTCGACTTCGGGTACGACGTCCAGCAGGCGATCGAGGCTCCGCGCTGGCTGATGGGTCGCACCTGGGGCACGCCCTCGCGGAGCCTGTCGCTCGAGGGCCGGATACCCGACGAGGTGGTGCGCGAGCTCGAGCGACGGGGCCATCCGGTGCAGATGGTGACCGACTGGAACGACAACATGGGCCACGCGCAGGCGATCCGGATCGACCGCGAGAGCGGCTTCCTCGAGGGCGGCGCCGACCCGCGCGGCGACGGCGCGGCGCTGGGCTGCTGACCCGATGAGCGACGTCTGGATCACGCTGTCGATCATCGGGCTCGCACTGGTGATGTTCGCGTGGAACATCGTGCCCGCGGCGGTCGTCGCGATCGGCGCCGCGCTGCTGCTCTACTTCACCGGCGTCCTGACGATGCCCGAGGCGATCAGCGGCTTCGGCGACCCTGTCGTCGTGCTGATCGCCGCGCTGCTCGCCATCGCGGTGGCGCTCGAGGCGACAGGCGTCGGCGCGTGGGCGGGCCAGCTGCTGCTGCGGCTCACCGGACACAGCCAGACCACCCTGATGGTCGCCCTGATGCTGGTCGCGGCCGTGTTCAGCGCGCTGGTCGGCATGAACGGCGCCGTCGCGGCGATGCTGCCCGTGACCGTGATCATCGCCGTGCGCACGGGCACCGCGCCGTCGTACCTCATGATCCCGCTGGCGCTGGCCTGCCTGAAGGGCGCGAAGCTGACCCTGCTCGGGTCGCCGGTGAACGTCATCGCCGCCACCCAGGCCGACGAGGCGGGCGTCGGACACATCGGGTTCTTCGCCTGGGCCTGGCTGGGGCTGCCGCAGCTGCTCGGCTCGATCCTGATCGTGGTGCTGCTGGGCAAGCGGCTCCTGCCCGAGCGTCGCAGCGAGTCGATCCCCGCCGACCTCAGCGGGCACGCCCAGAAGCTGGTCGAGGACTACCGGCTCGAGCACGGCCTCCACCAGCTGCTGGTGCTCGCCGGCTCGCCGCTGGTCGGGACCTCGCGCAAGGAGCTCGACCTCGCCGGCTACCCGGGTCTGTCCACGGTGGCGTTCATCGACCACCACGACCACGAGCCGCTCGAGCGCGAGCAGCTGGAGGCCGAGGACCTCGTGCTGGTGCGCGGCGACGGCGACGCGGCGCGGAGCCTCGCGGCCGATCTCGGGCTCGAGGTCCGCGGCGACGGCGACCGGGCGCTGGCCGACCTGCTGCTGGGTCGCGACTCCGGGCTGGCCGAGGTCGTCGTGCCGCAGCGGTCGGCGATGGTGGGGCGCACGGTCTTCCCCGGCATGACGACCGACGACCAGGACCTCATGGTGCTCGCCGTGCAGCGAGGCGGCGCCGAGCTGGTGCGCCCGCGGCTCACCCTGCGGCCGGGCGACCACCTGCTGCTGCAGGGCAGCTGGCCGGCGCTCGAGCGCTACCTCTCCGACCCACAGGTGCTGGTCGTGGACTCCCCCGAGATGGTGCGCCAGCAGGCCGTCGCGCTCGGGCGCGGCGCACCGATCGCGATCGCGAGCCTGGCGCTGCTGGTCGTGCTGCTGGTCTTCAACCTCACGCCCGCCCCCATCGCCGCGCTCATCTCGGCGAGCCTGATGGTGGTCTTCCGCGTCGTACGGCTGCCGCAGCTCTACCGGGGCATCGACTGGAACACCGTGATCCTGATCGGCGCGATGATCGCGCCGGCGACCGCGATGTCCAAGAGCGGCGCGGCCCGGATGATCGGCGACCACATCGTCAGCTGGCTCGGTGGCGCCGGGCCGACGATGGTGCTGGCCGGGCTGTTCCTCGCGGCGACGATCATCACCCAGTTCATCTCCAACACCTCGACGGCGCTGGTGATGATGCCGATCGGGCTCGCGGCCGCCGCCGACATGCACGTCTCGGCGCTGCCGATGATGCTGAGCGTCGCGATGGGCGCGAGCGCGTCCTTCCTGACGCCGTTCGCGAACGGCGTGAGCCTGATGGTCTACGGACCCGGCGGCTACAGGTTCGGTGACTTCTGGCGTCTCGGCCTGGTCGTCCTCGCCTGGACGATGGCCGTCACGGTCGTCGTCACGCCGATCGTCTGGCCGTTCTGAGCCGGCTCAGCGCGTCACGCGCGCCAGGAAGGTGTCGACGTTGGCGGTCAGCCGCGCGACCCGCTGGTCGACGGTGAGCGTCTCCTGGACGACGGGCGTGTCCACCTTGCGCTTGTTCCTGACGTAGAGCGAGCACGCGAGGTCGGTACAGGCGTAGAGGCCGACCGAGTCGCCCTGCTGCCCCGACCGACCGGCCCGGGGCGCGACCATCAGCGCGACCGGCCCTACGGTCAGGCACAGGTCGCACATCGACTTGCGGCCACGGCTCGCGGCTCCCTGCGTGATCCGCATGGCGACGCCGCGGACCTCGCACGCCCGCTCGGTGACGAGGTAGGTGCGGGTCGGCGACCTCGGGTCGAACCAGCCGAGGAAGTCGAGGTCCTCCCAGGTCTGCGCCGAGAGGTCCGGCAGGTTCATCCGGGTCGACTGACCCTTGCTCTGGTTCACGAACGCCTTGCGGATCTGGGCTTCGGTCAGCGGGGCCACAGTCGCGGACGGTAGGCGACCCGGCCGGTCACGGCAAGCGAGATTCGCCCGAGGCGTCCCCGGCCGGCAGCTCGTCCGGCACGTACCTCGGCAGCCGCCAGGCCGGGAAGACCGCCAGCGCCGAGACGGCGCCGACGAGGAGGAACGCGGCACGCAGGGCACGGAGCCGTGCGTCGTCGTTGACCGCGACGGCCCGGTCGACCTGCTCCTCCGTCGCGGAGGTACGCCGCAGCGTGCTGCGCAGGTCGCCGTCGGTCACGAAGTCGACGTGGCCGGAGAACGCCTGCCGCTCGACGTGGTCGGGAAGGTCGGCCCGGGCGAATCCGGTCGCGAGGAAGACGCCGAGGAGACCGACCGCCACCACACCTGCGAAGGCCGCGCCGAGCGCGTTCGAGACGTTGTTCGCGACGCCGCGCAGCGCGCCGACGTCGCCCGCGAGGTGCTTGGGCGAGGCGGAGACCAGCACGTTGAACAGCAGCGTCAGCAGGGTGCCCTCGCCCGCGCCGACCAGCAGCAGCCCCACCACGACCGCAGCGGTGCTCCAGTCGCGGCCGAGCGTCGCCGCGACCACCAGCAGGCCGACCGCGATGAGGACGAAGGACGCGACGCCCAGCAGCCGCGGCGCGACCCGGTCGTAGAGACGGACCGAGAGCACGCCGGCGGCCGCGATCGCCACGGAGTAGGGCAGGATCGCGCCGGCGGAGGCCATCGGCGTACGGCCCTGGGCGAACTGGACGTAGAGCGGGATCAGGAAGCCCACCGCGAGGCTGAGGCTGCCGGCCACGAGGAACGCGATCACCGCGCTGCGCTCCTCGTCGCTCCCGAGCACCTCCGTGGCGAGCAGCGGCTCGCGCCCGTGGTCGGACCGGCGGCGCGACCACGCGAAGAACGCCTGTCCGAGGACGACCCCGACGACGATCAGCAGCGGCGCCGGCGACAGCCGCAGCACCGAGAACGGCGCGCCGGGAGCCGCGACCAGCGGCCCCCACGTCTGCATGGTCCGGAAGCCGACCAGGATCGCGGCGATCGCGGCTGCCGAGAGCACGACGCCGACGACGTCGATCCTGATCTCGGGCCGGCGTGGGATCGGCTTCAGCCCCCGGCTCAGCGCGAGCACGACGACGGCCAGCGCCACGATCAGCCAGTAGGACCACCGCCAGCTGAGCGCGGTCGCGAGGAAGCCCGCGACGACGAAGGTCACCGCGCTCGACACCGCCGGGATGCCCGCCAGGACGCCGAGCGCCGTCGCCTGCTGGCGGCCGTGGTAGCTGGCGGCGATGAGCACGACCAGCGTCGGCACCACCACGGCCGCGGCGACGCCCGCGATCGCCTGTGCGACGTTCATCGTGGTGGCGTCGGTGCTCGTCGCCATCAGCGCCATCGCGGCGCCGTGGACCACCACGCCCACCTGGAGGACCAGGCGCTCACCGAGGAGCTTGCCGATCTTCGCGCCGACCATGACGAGCGCCGCGACGAATAGCGAGTAGATCAGCAGCGCCGTCGCGGCGGCCGTGGCCGGCGTGCCGAGGTCCTCGGAGAGGGGTCCGAGGGAGACCGGGAGGACGTTGAGGTTGACGGCCATCTGGAGCTGGGCGAGGACCACGATGACGAGCGGGAACCACGGCGCCCGCACGTCTCGCTCCGTCACGTCCTCAGGATGTCATCGCGGTCAGCAGCCGTATCGCAGGGCGCGCATGAGCAGCGAGGCGATCATCGCCTGGCCCTTGGCGGAGGGGTGGACGCCGCCGGTGTCGAGGTAGCCGTTCGGGTCCTGGCCCGGCACCTGGACGTGGCGGAACCACGGGGCGAGGTTGATGAAGATGCGGTGCTGCGGGTCGGCGGAGGCCACCCGGCGCATCTGGTCGACGTACTCGCTCCAGGGGTGCTTGCCCGTGGAGCGCGCGGGATCCTGGAAGGTCGCGACGATCACCTGCACCGCCCCGGGCGCCAGCGTCCCGACGGCGGTCGTCGTCGCGCCCAGCGCCGTGCCGAACAGCGGCGGCGGGTCCTGGAGCCAGTAGTCGTTCGCGCCGATCATGTGGAACACGACGGCCGGGCTCGAGCCGGTCACGCTCGACAGCAGGAGCGACGGGAGGTACCCGACCATGTCATCCGCCGCGACCGCACCCGGGATGCCGGCGTTGACCATGCGGGCGCCGGGCCGGTGCGACAGCGCCCGCGGGTCCAGTGCGCCCATCGTCACGGGGTCGCCGTGCACGCCGTGCGCGATGAGGTCGACCATCAGGCGGTCGGTCCACCGCTGCCGGGGGCTGCTGAGGTCCTTGCCGAAGGTGGTCGACGAGCCGAGCGCCGCCATCGGCACCGGGTGCGTCGCGCTGGAGGCGAGGACGCGGTGCAGCTGCGTCAGCGCAGGTCCGCGGGGCGTCACCGGCTGGGTGCACGCCGACGGAGCCGGTGCGGCCGACGAGGTGGTCGCTGCGGCGTGGGCCGGGGCGACCGCCGACAGGCAGGTGAGCAGAAGGGCGGCTGCAGGCAGAGCCAGACGTCGCATGACACTCCCGAGAAGGATGGTGGACGAGCGGTCGAAGGCTATCTGCTCATGCGTCGGCGACGAGAATCACCCGGAGCGTCCGGGGCCCATGGACCCCCTCGACCCGCTCCAGCTCGATGTCGCTCGTGGCCGAAGGTCCGCTGATCCAGGTCAACGGACGGCCGCCCCCGACAGCGACGGCGAGCACGTCGACAGCGTCCGGTACGTCGGCCACCAGCTGCGAGGCTCGTACGACGCACACGTGGATGTCGGGCACGAGCGAGAGCGCGCGACGGCCCTGGTCGGGGCCGTGGTCGAGCACGATGGTACCGGTCACCGCGATGCCGACCGCGGCGCCGGTGAGCACCGCGCCGACCTGGTCCAGCGCGGCGGCGTCGAGACCGTCGTCGGGCCGCGCGACTCCCGGGCCCAGCGCCGAGGTCCAGGCGGCGTCGACGCCGTCGGGCACGACCACCGTGGCCACCCCGGCCAGCGCATCGGCGACAGCTGCGGGCAGATCGGCGGCCGCCGTCCGGCGTACCTCCGCGCGGTAGTCCTCGACCCGCTCCACGAAGAGGTCGGCCACGTCGGCGACCGGAGACGGCGCGCGGACGTGGGCGGGCGCTGGGGTCGGCGTCGCGTCGGCGAGGGCCGCGCGCACGCGGGCCAGGACCTCCTCACGCCCGCTCATCGGCCACGCTCCCGCTCCCACCAGCTGCGGAACGTCTCGGGCGGTGGAGCAGGGGCGTCGCGCGCGTCGGACCAGGCGGAGGCGCCCGGGATCCGGCCGAGCGTCGGCTTGTTCCGCAGCGCCTTGCCGCCGAGCTCGACACCGCTCTGCACGCGCTCCCAGCGACGGGAGTCGGAGAACATCCACGACGCGCCCCGCATCGCGACTCCCTCGGCCGACGGCCGGCCGCGACGCTTCTCGTCGACGACGCGGGACCGCAGGTGCACCAGCAGCTCGGGGATGTCGATGCGGACCGGGCAGGCGTCGAAGCAGGCACCGCACAGCGAGGAGGCGTAGGGCAGCGACTTGTCGACCGGCGACTGCGTGCCGCGGATGAGCGGGTTGAGCACCGCGCCGATGGGGCCCGGGTAGACCGAGCCGTAGGCATGGCCGCCCACCCGCTCGTAGACCGGGCAGACGTTGAGGCAGGCCGAGCAGCGGATGCACCGCAGCGCCTGCCGCCCGACGCTGTCGGCGAGCGCGTCGGTGCGCCCGTTGTCGAGGAGCACGACGTGCACGTCCTGCGGTCCGTCGCCGGGCGTGACGCCCGTCCACATGGAGGTGTAGGGGTTCATCCGCTCCCCCGTCGACGAGCGGGGCAGCAGCTGCAGGAACACGTCCAGGTCGGCCCAGGTCGGCACGATCTTCTCGATGCCGACGACGCTGATCAGCGTCTCGGGCAGGGTCAGGCACATCCGCCCGTTGCCCTCGGACTCGACGACCACGAGGGTTCCGGAGTCGGCGACGGCGAAGTTCGCGCCCGAGATCGCGACCTCGGCGCGCAGGAACTTCTCGCGCAGGTGGAGGCGCGCGGCCTCGGCGAGCTCCGGCGGGCTGCTGGTGAGTCCGGCGGGCGCAGGCGTGCCGACCTCACCCATCTCGCGCAGGAAGATCTCACGGATCTCCGCGCGGTTGCGGTGGATCGCGGGCACCAGGATGTGGCTGGGCGTGTCGTGGCCGAGCTGGACGATCAGCTCGGCGAGATCGGTTTCCCACGCGTCGACGCCGGCGGCCTCGAGCGCCTCGTTGAGGCCGATCTCCTGCGTCGCCATCGACTTGACCTTCACGACCTCCTCGGCGCCGGTCTCACGCACCAGGCCGGTGATGATCGAGTTGGCCTCCGCGGCGTCGCGCGCCCAGTGGACGGTCGCGCCCGCCCGGGTCAGCGACTCCTCGAGCCGGACCAGGTAGGTGTCGAGGTTGGTCAGCACCTCGTCCTTGATCGCGGCGCCCGCGACGCGCAGGTCCTCCCAGTCGTCCACCTCCGCGACCACGCGGGCGCGCTTGTCGCGGATCGTGTGGGTGGCGTGGTTGAGGTTGGACCGCAGCTGGGCGTCCTCGAGCGCCTTGCGCGCGGCCGTCGGGAAGGCAGGCATGCCGACGAACGTGCCGCTCACGCCTCCCCCTCCGTGCTCGCCAGCACCTCGGCCAGGTGCATCACCCGTACGCCGGAGCGCTGGCGGGTCAGCAGCCCGCCGACGTGCGCGAGGCAGGAGTTGTCGCCGGCGACGAGCACCTCGGCGCCGGTGTCGCGCACGTGGCGCGCCTTGTCCGCCCCCATCGCCACCGAGGTGTCGGAGTTCTTGACCGCGAACGTGCCGCCGAACCCGCAGCACTCCTCCGCGGCCGGCAGATCGACCAGGTCGATGCCGCGCACCTCCCGCAGCAGCTGCAGCGGCTTGTCCCCCACCCGCAGCATCCGCATCGAGTGGCAGGTGGGGTGGTAGGTCACCCGGTGCGGGAAGCTCGCTCCCACGTCGGTCACCCCCAGCACGTCGACCAGCATCTCGCTGAGCTCGTGGACCCTCCCGGCGCCGGCCTCGGCACGCGCCACGAGGTCGGGCCGGCCGCACTCGCGCGCGACCATGGCGTGCTGATGTCGCACGGAGCCGACGCAGGAGCCGCTCGGCGCCACCACGGCGTCGTACCGATCGAAGACGTCGGCGAAGCGCTCCACCAGCGGCAGCGCCTCGCGCAGGTAGCCGGTGTTGGTGAACATCTGACCGCAGCACGTCTGGTCGAACGGGAACTCGACCGCGCACCCCAGCCGCTCCAGCAGACGCACCACGGCCTTCGGCGTCTCCGGCCACATCGTGTCGTTGAAGCACGTCGCGAACAGGGCCACTCGCATGCACCCATCCTGCACCCCGCCTGGTCGCTCAGTCGCCCGGGTCTGCCTGCGTCCTCCGCGCGACGAACACATGCTCCCGACCCGGTCGGTCGGGCGCATCGCGGACTTCCTCGACCACGAAGCCGTGCGCAGCGAGGTCGCGCTCGATCTCCCCACGCTCCCTGAACCTCAAGGTGGAGACCGATCGGAGCGTGACCGCTCCGACCGCGATGCTCCGCTCGAACGTCACGAGTGGAAGTGCCACCTCAGTGACCACCCGGGTCAGGATGGCTGGGGTGCCATCGGGCAGGTCGATCGAAGTCGGCGCGACATCCCACCCCGCCCAGGCACGCGCCTCCGGACGCCTGACCTCGAACACGAAGCGGCCGCCCGGCAGAAGAATGCCGTGAACCGCATCGAGAGTGTCAGACCATTCCTCGTCCGACACGAACACCTGCGCCACGTTCCCGGTCATGACGACCAGATCCGCCGCAAGACCCAGGCCGCCAACGACCGTGGCATCGCCGAGAACCCAAGAGACGAGCTCGGAGTTCGGCTTCGTCCGAGCCACATCCAGCGAGGCCACCGCAGGGTCGACCCCGACCACCGAGAAGCCATCGGCGGCCAGCCCCGTCGCGAGGGAGCCGGTGCCGCATCCCACGTCCACGACGCTGCGGGCTACTACCTCGTGAGCGATGGCCGCATAGGTATCGAGGTCGGTGCGCTCACCATCGAGGAAGTCGTACAGCGCAGCTTGCCGCGGATCGGCGAATTCAGGGTCCGGTACTCGCATCGACGCCGAACCTACGCGAGCGGACCGCCTCAGGTCCTTCGGTGGAACCTAAGGTCGCCGCTCGGGAGACGCTCGATCTTGTACCGGTGGTCGTGGGCGCGGTGGTGATGGTGGTTGCAGAGCAGTATGCCGTCGGCGAGGTCGGTCTTCCCGCCCTGGCTCCACGGTGTCAGATGGTGGGCTTCGCACCACGCGGCGGGTGTCGAGCAGCCGTCGGCGCGGCAGTGGCGGTCGCGGATCCGCATGGCCCGGTGTTGGATCGCTGAGAACAGTCGCCGGGCTCGGCCCAGGTCCAGGACCTCGCCTTTGCCGCCGAGGACGGCGGGGAGGATGTGGGCGGTGCACGCGAGCCGTCGGGCTTCG
>Ga0123352_10000016_pt1 | contig 171843 bp, 183 predicted proteins | sample TergutLab28metaG_FD_89700 | JGI IMG/M metagenome (GOLD analysis project Ga0123352, IMG submission 89700) | Labiotermes labralis P1 segment gut microbial communities from Petit-Saut dam, French Guiana - Lab288 P1 | ecosystem: Host-associated > Arthropoda: Insects > Digestive system > Gut ...
GACAGAGATTAATTGTTCATGTGATACGTAACCGTATGGCAAGCCCTGCTTTTCCCGATAATCTTCTGGAAGTGCTTTTTCAGCGTAATCAGTTTAGTCCTGTTAGTAATGGGGTGTTTAATCAAGCTGTGCCGGATGATAGGATTAGGGAGCGTGTGCTGAGGGCTTTGGAGGAGGCTGACCATTCCCAAGGCGCTACATTCTTTAGGGCCATTTCCGGTGCAGAGGGTAGTTGGCATGAGCAGGCTTTGACTTATCTATTCGACTATGGAGGGCATCGGTTTTATGTGTAGGATATACACATCAAAAGGCGCGCTATGTTGTTCTATTGGAGAGCATGCTTTGTCATATGTAAAAAACGCTGTTCTGAAAAGCCGTATAATGGATCTAAAAGAAAAGAGGTATGATTTGGAGAAAATGATTGTATAACGACTACTTTTTGACTACTGACTACTTGAGTGACTACGTGATATTGGGTAAATTCAAGTGAAATTGTGCAAAACAAAAACCCAGATAAATCTTCATTTATCTGGGTTTTTGTTAATGCTCCCTGCAGGATTCGAACCTGTGACCTTTCGCTCCGGAGGCGAACGCTCTATCCACTGAGCTAAGGAAGCGGGCTGTTCAACTATCAATTATCAACAGAAGTGTCAAAGCATCGTTATTAAATAAATCTTTTTTATTAAAATACCGCTTGACAATTCCTTTATCAATTACAAAGTTGACATTTTGCGATAATTAGTATAGCATAGTGTGAAGAGCATGTCAAAAGAAATTTAGGAGGAGATTATGGATAAGAAAAAATATGCTTTGGTTGGCTGCGGCAGCCGGGCAAGATTTTTTTATGAAGCCGTGGCGGGCGTGTATGGAGAAACCAGCGAAATGGCCGCTTTTTGTGATATATCTCAAATTAGGATGGATTATGCCAACGAACTGCTTGCAAAGGCAGGCGGCAAGGCTGTGCCAACCTACAAGCATATAGATTTTGATAAGATGATTAATGAAGTTAAGCCGGATTATGTTATTGTTACAACAACAGACAGAAATCATGACCATTATATAATAAGAGCTATGGAGCTGGGCTGTGATGTTATCACAGAAAAGCCAATGACCATTGATGAAGAAAAAGCGCAGAATATTATAGATGCCCAAAAGCGCACCGGGCGCAGCCTGCGGGTTACTTTTAATTACCGCTATGCGCCGCATAATACCAAGATAAGAGAACTTATAATGGATGGCGCTATCGGTGATGTATTGTCTATACATTTTGAGTGGCTTTTGGACACTAAGCATGGGGCGGACTATTATCGCCGCTGGCACCGCAATAAACACAACAGCGGCGGCTTGTTGGTTCATAAGTCTACGCATCATTTTGATTTGGTTAACTTTTGGCTGGGAGATGCGCCCAAAAAGGTTTTTGCTATGGGAGATTTGATGTTTTACGGCATGAAAAATGCCGAAAAGCGAGGCGTTGCGGAGTTTTATCATAGGGCGCATGGCTCTGATGCAGCCAAAAATGACCCCTTTGCCATTGATTTGGCTAAAGAAGAGGATATGAAAAGGATGTATCTTGATGCGGAAGCCGATTCCGGCTATGTGCGTGACCGTTCGGTTTTTTCTGATGATGTGGCCATTGAGGATGTTATGGGGGTTTTGGTGCGCTATAAAAAAGGTGCTATTTTAAGCTATTCACTTAATACCTATTTGCCTTGGGAGGGCTTTAATGTAGTGTTTAACGGCACAGCGGGCCGTATAGAACTTAAAGTGGTGGAGCGCAGTTATGTCAGCGGCAAAGATTCCATTGTACATCAAGGTGCTACTGACAAAGAAAATCTGATGGTCTTTCCCATCTTTGCAGAGCCGTATAAAGTGGATATCGAAAAGAAAGCAGGCGGCCACGGCGGCGGAGACCCGGTGCTGTTAAATGATATATTCGGCGTGCCGGAGCATGATAAGTTTAATAGAGCGGCAAGCCATGTGGATGGTGCAATGTCTATTCTTACAGGTATTGCCGCAAATAAATCTATTGCCGGCGGAATGGCGGTTGATATTGATAGTTTATTGAAATTTTAGCAGACATACAACATCGTAGGGGCGGCCTGTGGCCGCCCCTACGATGTTGTGTTATTGTTTATATTGCTTGTTTTACTTATTAATCTGAGCGAAACCTCAACCGAGGGGGTGTTCTGCTATATATCCACACCTATTTCTTTCAGAAGTTCTTCTTGTTCTTTGTCAAGCTTAACTCCTTTTAATATGGCACCTTCAAACCTGACCTCTAGCGGAACATCTCTTTCATTGGCTTTAGTATCATAGATAAGTTTTGCACCTCTAAGGTCAGCACATGACAAGTTTGCAAACCTAAGACAAGAACCTCCAAGCCTTGCACCCCTTAAAACAGCAAAACGTAAATCGGTCTTTTCTAAAATGGCACCATGAAGATTAGCCCCTTCTAAACAAGTATTATACAGGCATGCATGGCGTAAATTAGCATAAAATAAATTGCAATCTTTTAAATTTGAACGGCTTAGGTCAGCTGCATAGAAATTTATGACTCTAAACAGATTTCCGGAGAAATCGAGGTGATGCAACCTGTCACGCAAAAAAATATTAAGATTAATATCATTTATGAAAAGCCTTAAAAACCATTGGCCTGCAGAAGTTTCATCCGGCCATTTTATTTTTGAAATATTATCTGTATAGCAAGAGCAAGCACTTAAAGCCACCAAAAGTGATACTTCAGAATTTCTGGACCGTTTCATCATATTAATAAAACTAAGACCCGTTTTCTCAAAAGGCATGCCATTTTTAAGCATAAATGAAATTAGTTCGCAAAGCATTTCCTGCCATCCGCTTACTTCGGCAATATTATGTCTTGTAACTTCATCTTTTAGGAATTTAAAGATATATTCATCAATAGGCGTGATGCTGCATAGATTCATCCATTCAGTTAAAGCCGCTTCATAAGTCCAGCCCGTTTGGTCTTCTTTATATCTTTCCATTGCAATTTTTGTCTTTTTAAGATGACTAATGATTTTTCTTGCGGCCAAATATTCTCCAAAGCTCTTGTGGGTAAATTCAAAAGACCTGTCTGACCCCGGTATGCTGGCATCACGAAAGTAAAAGGCAGTCAATAAATTGGTAACACCTTCTTTGGCCTTATTTTGAAATTCATTAAGAATATGCTCCAAATTACTTTTTCTGCATCTTTCCTCAATATCTTTTAACGATGCAGTACGCCCGGCACCCTGCCACGCCGAAGCAGCAATTTCTTCCAAAATTCTTTGAAAATCTCTTCTATCCAAACTTTCCACTGTTCTGTGGCGGGATTGATATTCACGCTCATAAACTTTGTTTACCAAATCTTCATAAATTTCATTAAGATTTGTTTTTTCGGAAAATTCAATCTCTTTGCGGTCATAGCTAAGTGCCAGCAAATAATTTAAAAGGGGCTGGGATGTTATCTCATCCAGCGATTTGTATTTTAAGTCCTTTGGAAGACCATTATAATCCTTGCCAATTAATTCTCCATATCTTTTCCACCAAATATCACGCTTGTCATCTCCTATCAAATATTTTGGGTCACAATAAACGCCGGCTTTAGGATTATATCCCCTAATAAAATAAGGCAGTATATGAAGTATTTGTCCGTCTTTCCTAAAATTCTTTTCAACTTCCTGTACAGGCAGTTCTCTTCCCGTAATAATTACACGTATTTGCAAGTGAGTGTTATTGTGATTATTAAGTAATTTCTGCACTTGGTCAATAAAATTATTAGCCGCTTCAAGACTTGCCCTGCCTTGCAGCATAATTTCATCAAGTCCGTCAAAAATAATCAAGAGCCGCTCTCTGATACCGATAGGATTTTTGCCAAAAAATTTATTGGAAACCAAAAACTCGCCTACGGCCTCTTTTACGTCCCTGCCCAAATCAAGTTTATAAAGCGGTAAAAGTAAAACATCATGTGTGGATGAAGCTTTGTGAGCAAATATCTTTGCAAAAGAAGATTTGCCGGAGCCCGGTCCGCCGCTTATTATGCGTATTGCATCCTCTTTGTCCTTTGCATCAATCCATTGCCCGATATTTGCATTTAATTCTACCACATTTTTTTCTGTTTCTCTCCTTCTGACATTCGTTAAGGCACCGTGCCCAATTTGTTCATAAGAATTTACCCTGCTTCTTATCGTCTCATAATAAGCACAAAGCGGCACAAATATATCCGACAGGCCAAACGCTTCACCAAATACACATTCCTGCGTCTGCTTTTCCAGATAGGCTTTATATCTGTCCCAGTCGTTTTCTTCAGCCACTTGCGCTTCAAATGGAGTTTTTTTAAGCAAAATACTATATTTTAGATGATTTTCTCTCCATTCTTCATGCAGTGCATAAAGGAAGTATGTAGGAAATCTGTTTACTATGGTCTTTGTCTGATTGCAGTTAACCCCGGCCAAAGTAAGCCAGTCAGTTAAGGCTTCCTGAATGCTGTTTGAAAAACTGCATCTTTTTGGGTTTTTAAAAAAGTCTTCGTCCAGGACAATCTCTTTGCCATACTTAAATCTTTCAATTTTCTTAATAAAAGACTCTGCATCTTCCCAAGGTATGCTGTTTCGGCTATCCATAACCAAATCAAATATAGACATTACGGCTGCATTATCAATTAACTGCCATACCAAACCGCTTTCACTGTCCTCTATGCTAAAAGAAGCACCGGCATCGGCCAGACTTAATGCCGCTTTATCATGCTGTTCGCCTAATCCATAAACCACTGCTTTCCCTAAGGAAATAAAAAGTTTCAAAAAATCCTTGTCTTTTAATACTATCTTTTTTGACAATAATCGGTCTTTGAAGTTTCGCTTCATGCTATTCTTCCTTTCTTTGCCATGTATTATTAGTATAGCACAAAAAAAGACATGCCGCAATACTATTAAAGACATTCCTCAGCTTTTCTATTCTAAATCCCATCTCGTCCTCATAAAATCCTAACAAGCTGTATATACCGAGGTGTCCTATGTCATTATCAAAAAAAACATTAATAACAGGTGCATTAATCCTTACTTTAGCCAATGTTATAACACGCCTGATAGGCTTTGCATACCGCATCTTCATGGCCGGTGCCATTGGTGCCGAAGGCATGGGGCTTTATCAGCTTATAATGCCGATATATTCTCTGGCCTGGGCCATTTCATGCTCCGGCATTACCACAACCCTGTCCCGCCTTGTGGCGGCGGAAAGCGCAAAAGGCGAAAGCGGCAATATGCGCAGGCTTTTTTTGTTGTCACTTGCGATAACTACAGGTATTTCTGCTTTGTTAACGATTATTTTATTCTTCTCGGCAGGATTTATCGGAATAGAAATACTTAATGATGAACGTACTGTTTTATCTCTTCAAATACTGTCAGGCGCATTAATATTCATGGCTGTCGGCTCTTGTATAAGAGGTTACTTTTTGGGCCTGCAAAAAACCGTCATACCTGCCGCCAGTCAGGTTATAGAACAGCTTGCAAGAATGGCGGTTATTATTATGCTGGCCGGCACATTTATACCAAGAGGTCTGGAATATGCATCAGCGGCGGCATTTATAGGCATTGTTGCCGGTGAGGCACTGTCTTTTGCATATGTATATTTGTCTTATTTGCGGCATAAAAAAAAGGGCGCAGATGTTGCGCAAAAACTTCCCTCTATGGGGCAAAATCAGGCATTGATGGCGATAATCGCCATGTCCCTGCCTCTTACATTAAACCGCATTTCTTCGTCTTTTCTGTCCACAGTCGAAAATGTGCTTATTCCGGGAAGATTGCAAGTTTTTGGACATACGGCAGAAGAGGCAATGGCCATTTTCGGTAAAATAACCGGCATGGCAATGCCTCTCATCTTCTTTCCTTCTGCGGTTCTGGTTGCATTGTCCGTCTCGCTTGTACCTTCCATATCAGAAGCCATAGCTGTAGGCAAAACATCACGCCTAAACTCTATAATCTCCAAATCTATTGTCATAACCAGCATAATAGCCTTTGGAGCGGGCGTTATCTTCGTGGTGTTTCCTGCAGAAATCGGCAACATAGTCTATAATCAGGACCTTGGTGCATATCTTCTGATTTTGGGGCTTATGTGCCCGTTTTGGTATCTTAACATCACATTTTCCGGTGTGCTTAACGGCCTTGGCGAACAAATATTCATCTTCCGCAACAGCTTGCTGGCGTCGTTAATCAATATAGCTTTTACATATTTCTTGGTTCCCATTTATGGAGTATGGGCCTTTTTAGCCGGATGGTTTGTGGGACTTATCATTATTACATTTTTTGACATAAGACGTATAAAGCGGGCAACTTCTGTAACACCGCAAATACTTCGCTGGTTTGCCAAGCCCGCGTTAAGTGCAGCAGCTTCGGGCCTTGTTGTAAATTATCTGCATAATAATTTCTTTGCTTCTTTTGGAGAAATTACAGGCGTTATATTTTCGCTGACCCTACTTTTGATGATGTATGCCGGATTTATTGTTCTTTTGGGAACTATTTCTGTTAAAGATATCAAGCAGATGCTGCAATTTTGGAAGTAGCAGCTAAATCTGTATCATGTGCAGGTTACATACGTTATATTTAAAATAACTCCTTGTTAACCTCATATAATTTTTTAAATTTGATAAATGTTTCAGAGTAAGCCGCATGATTTGCAGGTTCGATAGTTCTTTCTGACTTTAAAAACACAGCTTTGGCGGCATCGAAGCTATCAAATATCTTGGCACCAACACCGGCAATCAACGCAGCTCCAAAGGCAGGCCCTTCTTCTATATTAAGTACATTAATTTTGCGTCCCAAAATATCAGCGATAATTTGCCCCCAGATGTGGCTTTTTGCCCCGCCGCCTGTTATATAAATATCCGTTGGCTCTGTAAATTCGCTTACAATATCGAACATTGCCTTAATATTATAAGCAACGCCTTCCATGACGGCGCGCACCATGTCGGCTTTATTAGTGGTGTTAGAAAGCCCAAAAAACATGCCCTTTGCATCAGGATTTGGATATGGACATCGTTCGCCGAAAAGATACGGCAAAAAGACCACGCCATTTGCGCCGGGTGCAGATTCGGCGGACAATTGATTAAACTTGTCAAAATCATCTTCATTTACAATATTGCGCAGCCAGTTAAGGCTCTCACCGGCGCATAGCATGCATCCCATTGCATAATATTTTCCGGGATATGAATAGTTAAATAAATGTACATCGCCGGTTATATTGTTTGGCACATTGTCAAGCATTGTTACTACAGTGCCGCTGGTACCTATGCTTATAATGGTCTGCCCGCTTTTGACAACCCCATTGCCGATGGCAGCACAGCTATTGTCCGCTCCTCCGGCAATTACCAGCGTATCTTTTGACAAGCCCAACTCGCTTGCCGAAGCTTCGTTTACATTGCCTACAATATCCACGCTTTCCAGAACTTCAGGCAATATATCAGAAGAAAGTCCAACTTTTTCAATAAGCTCTTCACTCCACTGCTTTTTTGAAACATTAAGGAGTATCGTCCCCGCTGCATCGGAAGCGTCAGTGGTTATGCGTCCTGTCAGTTTATAATTGATATAGTCTTTAGGCATTATAACTTTGTGCAGTTTAGCAAAATTCTGCGGCTCGTTTTCTTTAAGCCAAAGAATTTTGGGCAGGGTGAAGCCCTCTAAAGAGCGGTTGTGTACCATGCCAAGCAGCGCAGTTTCGCCGCCGGCAAGCTCTGTAATTGCCTTTGCCTGCTTTGTTGTGCGTGTATCATTCCACAACAGTGCATTGCGCACCACTTTTCCATTTTCATCCAAAAAAACAGAGGAATGCATTTGTCCGGAAGCGGAAATAGCCGCCACTTCGCCCAGGTTGGCTGATGTAATCTCTTTTATGGCCTGTTTTGTTGCTTCCCACCATACTTTTGGGTCTTGCTCCACAAAGCCGTCACCAAGATAGTCCGGGTTATAGCCCACGCTTTTTTGGTCTAAAATCTTGCCGTCAGCAATTATCATGGCTTTCACGCTGTTTGTTCCTATGTCAAGTCCTATTATTTGCTTCATTTTTCATTCCTCCTTCATTCAAAACAGGGCAGCAATCCCAATATACAGAACTGCCGCCCATAGCTTTAATTATAACTTTATCCAATGATAATCTGATTAAGCACAGATTCCAAATACTCCTGCTTTCCGGATTTATTAGTAGTAATCTCACCCAAATCCAAAGCATATTTTTCAAGTTCTGCAAGCCCAGCTTTTCCGGCAACAATGTCTGCCCCAATTCCTGTTTTATAGCTTGCATAGCGGTCTTCAACAAACTTATCTATGCGGCCGTCCTGCATAATTTTGTCAGCAATTTTAAGACCCAGTGCATAAGCATCCATGCCTGAGATATAGCTAAGGAAAATATCTTCATGGTCAAAGGAACCTCTTCTGGCTTTAGAATCGAAATTTAAGCCGCCGTTGCCCAAGCCGCCGTTTTTAAGCACTTCCAGCATACAAAACGCCGCTTCATATATAGATGTCGGAAATTGGTCAGTATCCCAGCCCAAAAGCAAATCGCCTGTGTTTGCATCTATAGAACCAAGCATATTGTTTTCACGTGCATACATCAGTTCATGCTGGAAGGTGTGGCCCGCAAGCGTGGCGTGGTTCGCTTCTATATTAAGTTTAAAATCTTTAACCAGGTCATATTTCATCAAAAACGCATGGGCAGTAGCCGCATCAAAATCATATTGATGCTTCATCGGCTCTTTAGGCTTAGGCTCTATAAAGAAGTCACCTTTAAAACCGTTTTTCCGGCCATAATCAACCGCCATATGCATAAGGCGGGCCATATTATCAAGCTCGAAGCCCATTCTTGTATTAAGCAGAGTTTCATAACCTTCACGGCCGCCCCAGAAAGTGTATCCGGTTCCGCCAAGACGAATGGTAATTTCCAGCGCCTTTTTAATTTGCGCAGCGGCATATGCAAAAACATCGGCGTTGGGCGACGTTCCTGCGCCATGCACAAAGCGTTTGTTGGTAAAAAGGTTGGCTGTGCCCCAAAGAAGCTTTTTGCCGCTTTGTTTCATTGCACCTTCTATTTCATCTGTAATTTCGTCCAAAATCTTGTTGGACTCGGCTAAAGTAGCCCCTTCCGGCGCAATGTCTCTATCATGAAAACAGAAATAATCAATGTCCAATTTATCCAGCAGCTCAAAACAGGCATGAACTTTATGCTTGGCATGGTCCATGGGGTCTGTTGCTCCAAAGGACTTGTCCGCCGTGCCGGAACCAAATATATCAGTGCCTTCGGCACAAAGCGTATGCCAATAACTTAAAGCAAATTTAAAATGGTCCTTCATGGTCTTTCCCGCTACAACTTCGCTTGGATTATAATATTTAAAAGACAGCGGATTGTCAGACTTAGAACCTTCATAGCCTATTTTGCCGGTTTTAAAATACTCTCCCATATGCATCACTCCATCTCCAATTCTTTAATCTCTAAAACGCAATCCCAATAAATGCCGCATTTCTTCTCATTCTATCCAATTGGCTGTTGAATGTGAAATTTTGGTATTGCTGCAGTACCCTTGCCTGCTCCAGCCTCGATGCTTCACGGGCCATATCAGCATCAGCAATGCGGCTGCGGGCAGCTTCAAGGTTAATAGCGTTATTCTGGTTGTTTTGTACAGTAAATTCTATACGGTTTTGAACAGCGCCTATATTGCCTCTGGCGGCATTAACCGCATTTAAGGCACTGTCAATAGCCGTCAAGTCTATATTGCCGCTTGTTACATCAAAGCCCGCTATACCAAGACTTTCAAGGGTGGTATTAGCAATACTTATAGTCATACCGCTGCCATCCGGATTTGAGGCCATATTCATATCAGCAAAAGAGCCGTCCAACAGCCGCATGGTATTAAACTGCGTATCCCTTGCGGAATTTTGAATTTGGCCCAGATGTTCATTAATTTCTGTTTGAATACTCTGTCTGTCTGCATCCGTCAAAATCCCGTTTGAAGCCCGCAAAGCCAATTCCCTTATGCGTATTAAACCTTCCAACATGCCGGAAAGGCCGCCCTCAGCCGTTCTTAGTGCAGAATCCATATCAAGCGCATTTCTTGTGCCTTGATTAAGGCTGCGAATCTGCGCCTCAAGCCCCCGGGAAATAGCAAGACCCGCAGCGTCATCAGCGGCGGAATTAATACGCAAACCGCTTGATAATCTTTGGCTGGACTGCCCGATAGTGTTTTGCACGTTGGTTCTGAAACTGCCTAAAATGCTGCTGTTTGATGAATTAATTTGCATAATATCCCTCCTATCCTTAAAAATATAAGTTGATGGTCATTTTTCAAATATACAGTTGTAAACATTATATCACATTGGCATTAGATTGTAAAAGGTTTTTAATGAAATTTTTTTCATTTTTATTCTAAGCTAATTACAGTTTGGCTTTTGTCTGCCTGTATGATATAATATCATCATAGAAAACTTGCAAAAATCGTATTGATGCGTAAGTTTTTCATATATGGCGTAATAAGCAATAAAAAAAGACAGCCCGAGAGGAAGGTATTATGAATAAACAACTGCAAGACAAATTAACGCTGTTTGCCGGAAATGCAGGGGCTATTAAAGATGATTTTATTATGCGTGAGCCTGCAGCAAAGCGTCTTGCCGCCCTTATTTACTCTTTGGAAGGAAAAGAGGTTGACACTGCCGCCATAAGGGATGCTTACAAGATGATTAAAGATGAAGTAGGATTTTTTTCCCAATTTAGAGGCAATCTGGCCATATATTTGGCGGCAGCACTGTCACTTTCTGAGCAGCCAAAGCAGATGCTTGAGGATACTTTACTTGTATATGACCAATTAAAAAGTAAAGGCTTTTGGGCCAGCGATTTTCTTACGGCATCGGCTTATGAAATTGCCTTAAACACCAAAAAAGAAGACCATTCCCGCATGGTTAGCCGCACAAGAGAATTTTATGACGAAATGAAGGCTAATCACCGTTTTCTTATTGGTTCAGACGATTATATTTTTGCCGCCATGCTTGCTCTGTCCGGCATGGACCCGCATCAGGGCGCAAATAAGCTAAAGCAGTTATATCAGCGTGCCAAAGCTGAATTTTCGTTTTTTATAAGCAACAGCAGCCTTATGGCTCTTTCTCAGATGCTTGTTCTGGGCGGAAGTACAGAAGAATGTGTGCTTAATTTACTGCGTCTTAACAGAACCTTGCGCAATTATAAACTGAGGTTGGACAGGGGATTTACCTTGCCTTCTTTGGCTGTGCTGGGTATGCTTGGCGCAGACCACAGCGTTTTGGCGGAAGATATCGTGAATTCCAGAGATTTTCTACGTTCTAAAAAGGGCTTGGGACATTTTTCTGTTACTACACAGGAATTACTTCTGTATGTTGTTTCTTTAATCACTTACACTTATGCAGATGATATTAAAAATGACATAATGAAAGCCAATATAACCACCAGTGTCACAAACCTTATTATTGCACAACAGGCAGCGATGATAGCGGCTATTTCGGCTTCTTCCGCAGCGGCGGCTGCGTCATCTTAGGAAATCAATGCTAAGCTAAATATCCCTTTTTCACAAAAACAACAGAGGCTATAACACCTAAAATTCCAATGCCGCCAGTGAGTACAAAGGCAGATGCAAGGCCAAAACTATGGCTTACCCAGCCCATTATAAAAGGCCCTAAAAACATACCTAAGCCATATACTGCTTGAAAAAACCCCATAGCGGCAGCCCGCCGCTCCGGAAGTATATTTTGTATGCAAAGACCCATTAGAATAGTGAATGCGGCAGTCATGCCTATATTATTAAGTATTTGCAGAGCAAACAACTGCCAGACAGCTTGGCAAACCGGCATGGCAAGGCAGGCAATAACCATTAAAGTAAAGCTTATTGTTAAAGAAAGTTGAATACCAAGCTTTTTTACCAACTTACCTGCAAATGGCGATATTATAAGGCCCGGAAGGGTTGCAATTACGCCCAGCATGCCAAGCTGAAAATTGGTTGCATTAAGCTCTGTTGCCACAAGCGGCACAAAGCCGAAAGTGGTGGCAAAGCTGATATATTGCACAAGCACGGCCAAAATAGATGCGCATAGCAATTGTGAATTTTTAGCTACTTCAAGAAGGGCCGCCAATGTAGGCGGTTCTTTTGTTTCCGGCTTTTTTTCTACTATGCCCATGCTTATAATAAGTCCGGCAAATCCCGCAATGGCACTAAGCAAAAAGGCGTGGGAAAACCCCATTCGCTCGGCTATAATGCCGCCAAGAAGCAAAGCTATCATTCTTCCGAAAGAATTGCAGGCATTCAGCAAACCGATTGTTTTCACGGTGTCATTAGGGCCATTATAAGCAGCTCCCAAAATAGTAAAAATAACCCAGGAAGAAGCGGCGACACCCGCAAGGCTTCTGGCTGCCAAAAGCGCAATGGGGCTGGGAAATACAAACACCACAGCCCCGCTTACGGCGGCAAAAAACAGCCCGGCCATAATAAAAACCTTGCGCTTGCGCAACCTGTCTGAAAAAATGCCCAGCGGAAAGCGTATAATCATCTGAGTAAAGCCGTATGACCCTGCAATTAAGCCGATAAGGCGCATGTCTGCCTGCATTTCCTCTGCATATGGGGCTACATAAGGCATATAGGCGTATAGGGCAAACCAAAATAGGGATGTAGCCGTGAAAAACAGCGGAAGTCTGTTGGTTTTTAGCATGAAGCCTCCCAATTTGTATAGTATATGTTAGGGATAATTCCATTAATTTTTATAGACATAATATTTCTTAAACCATTGCTTTTTTTAATACCTTTTGATATGATGCAATTATAGCATAAGGGGGGACTAAAATGATATACAAAAAATTTAAAGACAAAGAACTTTCTTGGCTGGGAATGGGCGTTATGCGTATGCCTACCACAGAACCCGGCGGCCCCATTGACGAGGAAAAGGCAGTCAAGCTGATAGACCATGCCTATAATAATGGAGTAAATTATTTTGACACCAGCTATTTTTACCACGGCGGCGATTCAGAGCGTTTTATAGGGAAAGCTTTAAGCCGTTATCCCAGAGACAGCTGGTACTTAGCCGATAAGATGCCGGGAAATATGATGACTTATGCAGACGGCAAATTGTCACTAAACGGCTTTGGTATGGATTCTTGGGAAATTTCCGGTGCTGCCGATGTTTTTGACTATCAATTAAACAAATGCGGTGTTGATTATTTTGATTTTTATTTGCTGCATAATGTTTCAGAAACTACATACGGCATTTATACAAACGAAGAATTGGCTATAGTTGATTATTTGATAGACCAAAAAAGAGCCGGCCGCATAAAACATTTGGGCTTTTCTGCCCATGGGCGTGCCGAAACTATAGAAAGCTTCCTAAAATACTTGGAATCCAAGGGTTTTCTTGATTATGTAGAGTTTTTCATGATACAATTAAATTACTTGGATTGGACCTTGCAGGGAGCAGACAGGAAATATGAGCTGCTTACAAAATATAATATGCCTGTTTTTGTTATGGAACCCACAAGGGGCGGCAAGCTTTGCAATCTAAAGGATGCTGCCGACAATTTGTTAAAAAGCAGCCGGCCAAGTGATTCTCAGGCCTCTTGGGCATTTAGATATTTGCAATCTCTGGATAATGTAGCTCTTGTACTTAGCGGCATGACTACAATGGAACAGTTAGAAGAAAATATAGAAATATTTGATACCAAAAACCCTATAACATCCGAAGAAAAAACCCTGCTGGATAAAGTCGTAGAAACTATCGCAGAGTTAGCCCCTTGCACCGCTTGCCGCTATTGCGTGGATATCTGTCCCAAAGGCTTGGATATACCGCTTTTACTGTCCATGTATAATGAAGCTGCCTATGAGGTTTCCTGGACAATAAGGTCTGCTATTAATGCACTGGATGCAAATAAAACACCCGCAGACTGCATAACATGCGGACTATGCAATCCCCTTTGTCCGCAGGAAATTAATATACCGTCTGCACTTAAAAAGTTTGATAAATTATTAGCGGTATGATTGATTGGAGTTTCATCAAGGGGTTTGAAAAGATAAGATTCTATTGTCATTATGCCATGCTATAATACGAATAACGGCAAGTATTCAGACGAACATAATTTATATTAAGCGAGGTAAATTATAATGGCTTACATTTTAGTTCACGGTTCCGGACATAAAGTAACAAGCTGGAATGAAACAATATCTTATATGAAAAGCGATGAAGATATACGGTGCCCGAATTTAGCTTCAATCCTGGATGGAAAAGAAGCGACCTATGCCAACCTATACACCTCGTTTGCAGAATATTGCAATTCGACCAATGAACAAATCAACTTATGCGGTCTTTCACTGGGAGGCATTTTAGCATTAAACTACGCTTTAGATTTTCCGGAAAAGGTAAAAATATTGATTTTAATTGGTACGCCGCACAAAATACCAAAAATAATGTTTTTCATTCAAAATATGATTTTTCGATTTCTTCCAAAATCAGTTTTTGAGAATACCGCATTTAATAAAAGGGATATGTTCATTTTCGGAAAATCAATAATAAACTTAGATTTAAGTGATAGGGTGCAAAATGTTAAATGTCCAACCCTAATAATTTGCGGAAGAAAAGATAGGGCAAACATAAAATCAGCATATTATTTTGCTGAGAATATTAAAAATGCAAAATTAGTGATTATAGAAAACGCAGGACATGTTGTAAATGAAGAAAACCCCAAGTCATTGGCAAAAGAATTAAATGAATTTTATCAATTATCCAAGATTACAGAATAAGCATTTTTCAGTTTAAAAGGGTGACAGGCACGGAAGCTTCCGTCAGATGCGCACTGCATCAGCTCTGATGATGCAGTGCGCATCCTAAGAGTCTGTTCAAAATCTATCTTCACACGATTTTTCACGCCCTTTGGATTGTGCAAAGAACGCACAATCGTCGGATTACACTTAACGCTCTCGCTGTTTTTCTTAAAAACCTCTGAAAAGCAGCTGCCGCTACAACCCGGGGACGCTTAAAAATTGGTTCAGATTAGATTTTGAACAGGCTCTAGGCAAAAACGGTGTGCTGATGTTCTATTGTTTTCGTGAAAAAGATACTTTAATAGGTTTATTTTCAAGCACAGCACTGATTAAACTATATAATTTCTAAGGAGGATTGCTATGATTTACGAGTACAGATGCTGTACTGTAACGCCGGGCAAAATGAATGTTTTGCTTAATCGTTTCAGGGACCACACATTAGCTTTTTTTGAAAAGTACGATATCAAGCCTGTGGCCTTTTTTACGCCGTTAATTTCAGATGCCAATAATCAATTAATTTTCATTCTGGAATTTAGGGATTTGGCGCATAGGGAATCTTCTTGGACAGCATTTATGGCTGATGAGGATTGGCAGAAAGTGTTATCAGAAAGCAGCAAAGATGGCCAAGTAGTTGTTAACATAGAAAACAAAATACTTGCGCCTACTGATTTTTCGCCGCTAAATTAACTTGCACTCTTGGCAAAGCAAATGAAAAAGTACTGCCTTCCCCTAAAAGACTGGTCAAACCAATTTTCTCACCATGCATAGCCACAAATTCTCTCACTATAGAAAGACCCAATCCACTGCCGGCACTCTCTCCCCTAGATGTGTCGGCTTTATAAAATCTATCAAAAATCTGCCGCATTTGCTCTTCATTCATGCCTATACCGCTATCCGATATATTTATAAGAATTTTACCCTCCTGCTTCACTGTATTTATACCGATATTGCCGCCATTATCGGTAAACTTCACGCTATTATCCAGCAGATTATGAATAACCCTGCTTATTTTTTCTTTATCGGCCCGCACAACAGAGCTTTCCTCTTCAAAATCAATACTAACCGATAAGTTTTTATCAGTTATACGTGTTTCAAACATAACAATTATGCAGCGCAGCAGCTCATTTACATCAAATTCTTCAATCTGCAAACCTCCGTCTTGCAAATGAATTTTATCAAGCTCTAAAATAGCTCCTACCATATCAGACAGTCTTTCTGTTTCCGTAAGTACGATTTTAAGGTATTTGTCACGGTTAGTTCCACTTATGGTGCCGTCGGACATAGCTTTTAAAAATCCTTGCATAGAAGTAAGCGGAGAACGCAAATCGTGGGATATATTAGCAATGAACTGCCGCCTGATGCGTTCTGTATTGTCAAGACTTTGCGCCATGTGGTTAAAACTCTCAGCCAATTGCCCAATTTCGTCCTTTGTGCCTACTTCCAATCTCTTGCCGAATCCACCCCCCGCAATCTCTTTGGCGGCTGCGCCTATATTATTCAGAGATTTTGATACTTTCCGTGACATCATAAAAAGCAGAATAAAGTAAATGGCAGTGGACAGCATCAGTGCAAGCAAAATCAGCCTAATAGCTTCTGCGGCAGTTGTGCCCACTTCTTCCATTGCCGTTGACATAAAAACAGCCCCGATAAGCTGATTGTCCGCCACTATGGGATAACCTACAGTCAGCATATCAACATCAAATAAGTCTCCGGCAGGAACTTGATGCACCACAATTTCAGAAGTAAATACCCTTGCCATTTCTTCGTCTAAGATAACCTGCCCAACATCAGGCGTGGCCATAGTTATTTCAATAGACCCGAATTGATTAAAGCCAATAAAAAAAGCACTGACACCTAATGTATACATTGTCCGCATATCATTTTCCAACTGCTGCATAGCTTGATTGCGCTGCATCATCATACCCATCCCCTGCCCTCTGTGCATGCCGCCCTGCAAGCCGTCAAGACGGGCATATGATGCTGCAATTTGACTTCCTTGACGCAGGAGGGTTTCAGTGGTTTGGCTGATGAAGAAGTTTTGGAAGGTGTATGTCAGGCCGAATGCCAATGCAATAAAGGTTATTGTTGCGGACACTAAATATACAGCTAACTGCTTGTAGAAAATAGTTTTAAACATTTCGTTTTATTTCCTCCTCCCAAATCTTAATAGCAAGTTTATGACGCTTGTTAAAGTGCTTTATCTCTTTACGGGAAAGCCGGACCATCAGTTCATCATAATTTTTGCATGCCGAAGTTACGCGCAAAACCTTCTTTCTTCCGGCATAAATATTTGCAATGGACCAAAAAGCACTTCCTTCAACAATATGTGTAATGTCATTTATATTTATAATTTTGTTTGGCAAAAAAATCCTGCGTTCGATGATTTCTCCACCATCTAAAGTTAGCCGCCATAAAATAGTATAAATCAGATTAAGACCTTCTGCAACAATCAGTGCCACAATCATCCAGCCCAAAAATATTGCGCCCGGGCCCATTTCAACAAAGCCAAGATTAACCCAGTGCATTCGATTATTGTACTCTACCCACCGAATTAGTATAACTATACAAAGCAAAACCGCTTGGTATATCATAAAACCGTTAGAAAACCGCATAGTAATTTTTTTGTTCATAGCATCACCTAATTATTATCAAACTTATAGCCAACGCCCCAAATTGTCTTAATCTGCCAACTATCCTCTTTATCCATTTTTTCCCTAATTCGCTTGATATGCACATCCACGGTGCGGCTGTCGCCAAAAAAGTCATATCCCCAGATTTTATCAAGCAATTGGTTCCGGGTAAAGACCCGGCCGGAATTGGACATAAGAAAATACAGCAATTCAAATTCTTTCGGCGGTAAATTAAGCTCTTCGCCGTGGTATGTAACGGTATATTTATCCGGATTTATGGATAAATTAGATACTTCTTTTATGCTTGCAGAATCCTCCGTATTTCCGTAACGCCGCAAAACAGCCTTTACGCGGGCCACAAGCTCTTTTCCGTCAAAAGGCTTTACAATATAATCATCAGCACCTATTGTAAGCCCTTCCACCTTATCAATAACTTCGCCCTTAGCCGTAAGCATAACTATAGGAACTTGGCTGGTTTTGCGGATTTGTCTGCATATCTCATAACCATCCATCTCCGGCAGCATAATGTCCAAAAGCACAAGATGCGGTGCAAATTCGGCAAATTCAGATATTGCAGCAAGGCCTCTATGAGCCTGTTTAACCACAAAACCCTCTTTTTCAAGATACAATGCAATAAGTTCTGCAATATTTTTATCGTCGTCTACAACCAGAATTTTTGTATCACTCATAACATCCCTCCAAACTTATTTTATCATATATCTTAGGTGCATATATGAATTTTTTGTAAATATAATTTACTTAATATCAGAAAAACTCATAATTTTCTTATTGCAAATCATTTTCAATTAGGCTATAATATCAATAAATAAATAATTCCCGAGAGGAGAACACAAATGAAATTACATCAGTTTTTAAATGAAAGAATTGCAGACCTTGGGGTTTTGTATTTCAAATTGCATCGCTTCCATTGGTTTGTAGAAGGGCCTGCTTTTTATCCGATGCATGCCAAATATGAAGAGCTTTATGATGAAGTTACCGCATTGTTTGACGAATATGCCGAAAGACTTTTGTCTATTGGCGGCAAGCCCCTTGCCACTATGAAAGAATATCTTTCTGTATCCAAAATTTCTGAAGAAGGCAGCGAAGTTACGCCGGAAGCTATTTTTGTTACATTGATTAAAGACTATTCTTATTTCGTCCAAAACCTTAAAGAAGGCGTTAAGCTTGCTGAAGGCGAAGGAGATATGACTACAGCCGATATGTTTATTGAATCTATCGGCAGTTTTGAAAAGCATCTGTGGATGTTTAAACAATCGAATATATAGGGATTGTAAATTGGTAAAAGCAGGCGGACATAATATATATTTGTCCGTTTGTTTCTACAGCCGTTCCGATTTAAAATCAGCCGAAGCAAGCTTTTATTTCGCAACGCTTCAATGAGGAATAAAAGCGCAGTCTGAGGCTGACTTTTAAACGGAACGGCTATACCAAAAAATTTTACATAGAAAATTTATTTTTCCTATTGACATACTAGGAATTATATAATATAATAATATTTAGCACAAATTGAAATTCAGTTTCAATAAGGAAGGCTGCTATGACTAATAAAAGGAACACCATTCAACGTAAAGTAGTGCATGAAACCTTGATGCGTCAAAAAAACCACCCAACAGTTGAGGAACTTCATGCCGAAATCCAAAAGGATTATCCCGCAATCAGCAAGACCACCGTATACCGTAACTTGCGTATTTTAGCGCAGGACGGCATGGTGCGTCAGGTGATGCTGCTTGACGGCCTGGAAAGATATGAAGGCCAATTGGCACCGCATTATCACTTTAAATGCAGAGTTTGCGGTGAGATTTTGGATGTCGAAATCCCCAGTCTTGCCTATATGGAAATTTTTATAAAGGATAGGTACGGCTTTTTGGTAGAAAGTCATGACATAGTCTTTCATGGCATTTGTGCTGATTGCAAATTAAAATTAGAAGGAGAAGAATGTAATGAATGATGTAATAAACACAATAAACGAACGCTATTCATGCCGTGTTTATAACAACTTGCCAATCGAAAAAGAGAAGATTGAAGCAATTGCAAAAGCTGCTTTAACTGCTCCGTCTGCAAGAAATAAACAGCCCTGGCATATTATTGCTATTACCAATCAAGAGCTTATGGTAGATTTTAACAGATATAAATCGCCTTGCTTGTTCTTGATGTTAAAGCAAATTGACGGAATAGCTGCAGATTTTTCCTTGGGCGCTGCGTCACAAAACATGTGCTTGGCCGCTGCTTCTTTAGGACTTAACAGTGTAATAGTAGATTTGCCGAAAGCTTCTTTTGAAGGCGAAAATGCAGATTTGTTAAAAACAAAACTCGGCTGGCCCGAAGGTTATGAATTGGGATTTGGCGTTGTTGTGGGCCACGGAAATGCAGCTGCAAAAAACCGTGAATTAAACATGGATAAGCTGGTTTTTGTTGAGTAAATTAATAAACGGAATTATCCCCTAATATAGTTTAATTATGGGCCATGTACTGTTGTAAGGCTAAAATTGTAATTAAAAGCACATTAGGGGAATTACGTTAATAAATACATAAAAGGAGAGTAAAAAATGAGCGACAAAAAGAGATTGACTTTTAAATCAGGCGCACCTGTAGCGGACCATCAAAATGTCGTCACTGCCGGACCAAGAGGGCCTTTGGTAATGCAAGACCTTTGGTTCTTGGAAAAGATGGCCCATTTTGACAGGGAAGTTATACCTGAAAGAAGGATGCACGCAAAAGGCAGCGGCGCTTTTGGCAAATTTACAGTAACAAATGACATTACAAAATATACCAGAGCCAGCATTTTTAATAAAGTCGGCAAAGAAACCGAGCTTTTTATGAGATTTTCCACCGTTGCCGGTGAGAGAGGTGCTGCAGATGCCGAACGTGACATCCGCGGTTTTGCCGTTAAATTCTATACCGACGAAGGCAACTGGGACTTGGTGGGCAACAACACACCTGTATTTTTTGTCCGTGACCCAATGCACTTCCCGGACCTTAACCATGCCGTAAAGCGTGACCCCAAAACAAATATGCGTTCACCTCAAAACAACTGGGATTTCTGGACAATGCTGCCTGAAGCATTACATCAAGTAACCATTGTTATGAGTGACAGAGGCATACCCGACGGATATCGCCATATGCACGGCTTTGGCTCTCACACATTCTCAATGTGGAATAAAGATATGGAACGTGTATGGGTTAAATTCCACTTTAAAACCATGCAAGGCATTAAAAATTTTACCAACAAAGAAGCGGCAGAAATTGTCGCAAGAGACAGAGAATCTGCACAGCGTGACCTTTTTGATGCTATAGAGCAAGGTGACTTCCCCAAATGGAAATTGCATATCCAGGTTATGACTACAGAACAGGCTAAAAAACACAGAGACAATCCTTTTGACATCACAAAAGTATGGAGCCAAAAGGAATTCCCTCTTATTGAAGTTGGTATTTTGGAGCTTAACCGCAATCCCGAAAACTACTTTGCCGATGTAGAGCAATCTGCCTTTAACCCCGGCAGTCTTGTGCCCGGCATAGGTGTTTCCCCGGACAAATTGCTGCAAGGCCGCCTGTTTTCATATGGTGATGCACATAGATACCGTTTGGGTGTAAACCACCATCAAATCCCTGTCAATCAGTCAAGAGTGCCTGTTCATGGCTATCATCGCGATGGTGCAATGCGCGTTGACGGCAACTATGGTTCCACAAAAGGCTATTTCCCCAATTCTTATGACGAATGGGAAGACCAGCCGGAATTTGCAGAACCTCCTTTTGATATGGAAGGAGATATAGACCGCCATGACCGTTATCACGAAGGTGACGATGTATTCTATCAACCGGGTGACCTTTGGAGACTTTTAAAAGAAGATAAAAAGCGTCTGCTTATAGAAAATACCGTGGCAGAAATTGCTCCTGTTACCGAAAATATTAAGTACCGCCATGCTTCACACTGCTATATGGCCGATTCCGACTATGGACAGCGTTTGTCTGATGCTCTTGGGCTTGATATTGACATAGTGAAAGAGCTTGCGGCAATAACAGACCATACGAAAAGATTACGCAAAACTCATTCTAAAGTATGGGGTAAATAAGGCGGGGTGGTGTTGCAAGTAAATGAGTAAACTTCGCAGACTTTTATTTATTCTTGCCGGTCTGCTGTTTGTTGGTATAGCTTTTATAGGCATCTTTGTGCCGGGCATACCACGTACAGGCCCAGCCATTGTCGCTTCGATGTGTTTTGCAAAGACAAGTCCAAAATTACACAAATGGCTTTTAAACAGCAAATTTATAGGCCCATACTTAGATAATTATTATAACAAAAGCGGCATTTGTGCCGCATACAAAGTACGCATGGTTACATTTATGTGGGCTGCTATGATATTTACAATGGTAATAACAGGCATACTGTGGCTGCAAATCTTTCTTACTGTAAAAGGCTTTATTATAAGTTTTCATATTTTTAAAATAAAAACAAAAGTTCCGGAAACTGGTCATTTTGGTTTTATGTATAATATGATTACCATATTGCTTACTTGGATATGGTTTGCTGCGGCATTGATTTTTGGAGCAGAAGTTATGTGGGAATATATGGTTCTAACATCTATAGGGTCAGCGTTCACCATATCAATATTCACTTTTGCATTAAAAGCCAATTTTGCATTAAAGACTAAAGAAAAAACAGTCGTCCAATAAGGGCGGCTGTTTTTTAGTGCTGTTTACATTGCAAATTGGTATAAGCAAGCATCAATTGCGTTATAAATTTTGCCCGGCAATTATTGATTGCTTGATTTTAAATGCAGATAAATATATAATACCTGTAAGCTAATACAAATCTAACTTTTGGAAATGGAGCGATTGTGACATGAATTTAAGTGAAAAAATCAGTGCATTGCGCAAACAATCGGGCATGAGTCAAGAGCAGCTGGCAGAAAAGATTGGTATTTCACGCCAAGCTGTATCAGGATGGGAAAATGGCGATTCCACTCCCGAGATTGACAATATTTTGCGGCTTGGTGAGATATTTGGCGTAACAATGGACTATCTGCTAAAAGATGAGTTTGAAGATGCATATAAAGAAAATGAGCATGTCCGTGAAGATGAAGAAAATAATAAATGGTCATGGAACTTTGATGAAAAAGACAGAACATACAGTGTTCATAAAAGTAGAAAAAACAGGAATATCTTTGTTTCCAATGCCTATAACATAGCCGCCGTGGCATATCTTATAATGGGTTTTGTATGGGGCCTTTGGCATCCCGGCTGGATTGTGTTTTTGGTCGCTTCTGCCGTGCAAAGTTTTAGTATCTATACTATTGCCACCATTATCTTCTTAGTATTAGGTTTTATGTTTGATATGTGGAGTTTTGCCTGGATAGCATTTCCCGCAGCTTGGCTTCTACGTACCTTGATTAAAGATTTTAGGCGCAATAGGCGGGAATATTAAAAACAAAGGGCGTATAAGCCCTTTGTTTAGTTTTACTACATAATCCTATACCCTTTATAAAATCCTTCATTGGCAAACCCGACAGATAAAGCCGCTTTGTGAACAATTGTGTTTTCATCTGCCATACAAAGAACACTTGTTTTTCCGTTGTCAAACGCATACTTAGCGGCACTTGTAATCAGCGCCTTGTATTTAATGTTATCGGATGCTTCTACGCAAAAAATCTCTGCTTCCTTCGGGTCTCTCACGGCAATTATTATGTAGTCTGTTATCTTATCACTCGACAACATGACAAAAACGCCCCAGCGAGAAAAATTTTGTTTTATCCGTTCGCTTTTGGCACCGCATTCGGGGTTACATTTATCGTGATAGTCGGCAAACTCTTCAAATTTTTCCTCTGTAATTCGCACAACTTCAGAAATGTCAGAATATATAAAATTTTCGGCAGTAAGGCGCGTTTCTATGCAGTCATCTTCAAGAACTGCATGTATATCCTCTAATAATGCAAACGGAATTTCGTCATAGTTATGATAACAAATCCATTTTTCATAAGAAGTATAATCAGACTTGATTCGACCCCATATCTTAGCCAAGTCTGAACCGCTAATATCATTTATTTGCAAATATTGGTTAACATCGCTAACAATGACTTCAATTCCATCTATAAGTATATTGCCCATATAATCCTCAACCTTTCATGCAGACATATTATCATTATGCGTCAAGAAAAATTGTTCTGGTGCCGGACTGCCATCTTATTTCATAACCCAATATTTCTGCAATTACACGCAAGGGAATAAAGTTTTGGTCACCAATTGTCATGGACGATGGTGCTCCGAAATGTATCCTCTCGCCGTCTGCTTCAAGAAATGAATTGCCGATTTGGTGGCTGATTATAACAGATTCCCCTTCAATTACAGTTATGCCGCTTTCCTTATCATAGCTTATAGTTAAATCAAAAATATCAGCAATTTCTTGAAGCGAAAGCATTGTCCTGCTTTGCAGCATTATAGGCGGAACAGAAAGGTCTTGCAGCTCTCCATTCATATTTATATTAATTCTTCTATCATTTGTATGATATTCCAATAAAGTCATCAAAGGGTCATAACCCTCCATTCTTCCGTTGAAAAAATCGTCCAGCCATATTGCTCTGGATTCCAGCCAATTTATTAAAAATTCCACTTGACCTTCATGTGTCATTATTTCCAGTATGTCTTGCGGCGCAGGCACGTGGGCTATGCCCATGATTTGATGACGCTCAAAATTACGTTCAAAATCAGCTCTGTAGCGGATAGAAATATCCCTTATATGTTCTATGGTTTGCGGAATTTCCTCATGAAAAATCTCATTCCATCTATGTTTCACAGCCTCAAAAAACTCAGGAACATTCATCAGATTCCTATACCAATAGTTAAATACTGCAACATAAAGATTTTCCGGGCCGCTTCCAAGGGGCTGCCCTCTGAAATTACCCGCGGCCATATCAAAATCCCAAATAGGTCCCATAAAAAGCCTGCGGTTGTCACCTTCCCCGTTTATATGCATAAAGACACTAAGCGAGTGTACATCTGCGTTTTTAAACAATTCCTGCACTAAATAGAAATCTATAAATGAATTCAAATCAATAAGTTTCAGTATTTCTTCAAAATTCCTGCCGCGTACAGCAAGACTAACAGCTTCTAAATATTCCCGCACATATGCAACATGTTCCGGAGTACGCCCGGAAGAACCGGGATAGCGAATATCATAAAGCAGACCGTTTACATTTACGAAAGTTTCGTTTTCCACCCCTCCGTCTTGATAAGCCCTTGCATCCAGTTCCAAAAAGAATCCGCTGACAGTAGGATTGGGGTTCCATGTTAAATCCATTCGTCCGGGGTTAACATCTCTTTCATCTGTAAGCAGATATATCCCCATATACTCTTCATTAACATACAAATGCACACTGTTAACAGAAGGTACAAAATCCATTCCGGACAGCAAGCCGCCCAAATAAAGTGCGCTGTAGTTTCGCAGCAAAGACCTGTCAAAATTATCGGCAAGAAGTATCCAGTCACGGGCTTCATAATCAGAGCCCAGTAAAGACCTGGCTTCGTCTAATCTAAAACGCAGCGGCCTTTTGTTTTCTCCGTTCCACCATGTAGAATTGCCCCGCCCGCGAATTCCGGTGCCAACTGCCTCAAAAGCAAATTCTTCCGATGTGTTTTCTATGGAAATGGTGCCGCTCTGCCAGAATGTGCGCTCTTGAACAAATGGATTTTCGGGCGTAGTTATGCGCATAATGGGAAAACCCCGGTTTCCGTCAAAAGGCAAGTCGTATTGTTCATTTGCGATTAACTGTGAAGCTCCCAAAAATATAGCAAAAGACAATATAGCAATGATGATTTTACTGATTTTTTTCATTATTGAACCTCCGTCGTAATTTACTATTCTATATTAAATACACTTGTGATATTTCTGTTTAGTTTTTTAGAACGAATGGTAATAACCAACTCTTCAAGAGCAGATATACTTGCTGCGGCAAATATAATTAAAAATGCTGCGGTTATCCCTAAAAATCCTAAAAAGATTGGGAAGCAGGCCAATATAAGTCCCGCAGCCTTATTTGAATATGTATGTAATAAAGACAGGGTGCGGTATTTTGAAAAGCCTATTGCCAGTGCCGTAAGGCGAATTACAATAACTACCGCTATCAAATATAGAATCCAAAGTTCAAGAGCAAGCAAAGGTATGAATATAATTAAAACTACAGCGATGAAAATTAAATCTGCTGCACTATCAAGAAACGCACCGAAATTGCTTGTCGTTTTTGTTTTTCTGGCTATAAAACCATCCGCTATATCAGTAATGATGCATGTTGTGTAAACTATATAAAATAAAGCTGTTAATGGTGTTATAAACAATAGTAAAAATGCTCCGAAAATTCTGCTTATCGTGATTAGATTAACCACTTTCTTAATTTTCATCACCTTATTTCTTAATATTAATTTAATAATTCAGCCAGTCACAAACAAACACGACACTTCCACTTTTGATGTCATCGGAAACATATCAACAGGTTGTATAATTTCAAGTTTATACCCTCCTTCGATAAGTCTTTTTGCATCTCTGGCTAAAGTGGCAGGGTCACAGGAAATATAGACAATTTTTTCTATTCGCGAAGTTATGAGAGCATCCAGCAAGGCATTGTCGCAGCCTCTTCTGGGCGGGTCAAGAAAGACAGCTTGAGGTTTTTCTCCTGCGGCCAGCAAATCGGGTATAACCGCCTCTGCACTGCCGCATATAAAGCGTGCGTTTTCAATATTATTCAAAGCTGCATTTTTTTGCGCATCACTGATGGCAGAAGGCACAATATCCACACCGATTACATGTTTTGCATGTTTTGCGGCATATAGCGCTACGGTTCCCACACCGCAATGTGCATCTATTACCGGCTGGGTTCCGTCAAGGCCGGCTTGGTTCAGTGCGGTGTCGTACAATATCTTTGTCTGAATAGGGTTTACTTGGAAAAACGAAGGGGCCGACAGTTGATACCAGATATCACCTATGCATTCTTTAATATATCCCGGCCCACAAATTGTGCGGAAATCGGCTTCATTAACATTAACTCTTTCGCTTCGTGATATATGCCTGTTAATTATGACAGTGGTTGCTCCGGCAGAAGCCAAATTTGCCGCCAAATCAAGTTCACCGGGCAATGAATCGCCATTAACGGCTATTACCGCCATGACTTCTTTAGTAGAGAAACTAACACGCACCATAATGCTGCGGATAAGGCCGCTGTGACTTATTTCATTATATGCCGACACATTATGACGGCGCATATATTCTCTTAATGTTTTAATTAACTTTATATGGGCGGGATGTTGTATAATACATTCTTCAAATTCCACAATACGGTGGCTTCGGGCCTGATACATGCCTATAGCAAAGCCGTCCGGACCATCAGAAGGAACAACAGGGAATAAACCTTTATTGCGGTATGACCAAGGGGTTTCCATGCCTATGACTTCCATAACAGGAGGATTTTCTATGCCGCCGATTCTGTTAAAGGCGTTTGTCACAATCCTCCTTTTAAAATCTAACTGGGCGCTGTAATCACAATGCTGCCATTGACAGCCGCCGCATAGATTTGATATGGGGCATCGGCTTTGAATTCTATGGAGAGAGGGCTTTAATACATTTACGATTTTGCCATATCCATAATGTTTCTTTGCCTTTACAACCTTAATCGCAAGTCTGTCATCAGGAAGGCCTTCATTTACCAGCATCACAAAGTCATTAATGCGTCCAACGCCAAAACCTTTGGCATTTATATCGGTTATATCCATTTCAACTTCAGTATTTTTCATAATTTTAGCTCTCCGTATTACAATAACGCTATATTTCAAATGATAAAAAATTTGGGCAAACCGATTGCTCGGAAAGCCCATTAAGCTATCGTCTGGGTGACAGGATTTGAACCTGCGACCTCCAGACCCCCAGTCTGGCGCGCTACCAAGCTACGCTACACCCAGAAAACACCTTGTTTTTAACAACAAAGTTGATTTTATCATATTTTATATCCTATGTCAAGAACTATTTATAAAAGGATATGGCAAAAGCATGAAGCGTTTGCAATTAGGAATGAGGAATGAGGAATTTTGGTTGATTTGCCCGGGGCAAATCTTTAAAACAATTTGCCGCAGGCAAATTTTCCTTAATTCCTCATTCCTCATTCTTCATTGGGCAAACGTTTCATGCGTCTGCCGTGATAAAAGGAGTTCCCGAATAAAAGCCGGAGAATTAATTCCCCGGCTTTTGTGCTGCGTCTTGAACCATATTTATTCTGGACCTGATAATCTGCGCAAAACCATCCATTTCATCCTCAGCCGCCTCTGCAGCAGATACGATAAGAGATTCCGTGCTTTGCCTGTCTTGAATTGTTTCCAGCATTTTTATAAAACGGGCAAGCTTTTCTTCAAATGCCGCCAGTTGTTCCGGAGTGCCGTTTTCCGGATAAAATTTGGCTTTAAATTCCGCAATTTTCTCCGCAATATCTTCATCGGTCAAGGCGTTAAGGCCCCTTGTAATTTTTTCTATATGCTCTTCTACGGCTTCTGCAAGCCGCTGTGCAAGGCTTGCCTCTTTATCCTCATATGCTTCTTCCGCTTCTGCGGCAAAACCTAATGAATTGGCCATTTTTGTCAAGTTGCCTGATGGCATCCCGGTATGGGCCTGATTTGTCTTTATGCTTCCCAGCATGGACATCTCTCCTTTTAAGAAATTTGGGAGCTGCATCCATGCTTTCCCTATATTTGTATCGTCAGATTACTGCACTTACTTTAGCTTTTTTTAGTAATCATAGCCAGCACCGGTTCAAAGGCCTTGATGATAACAAAGCCTCCCACAGACACTAAAGCAAATTTAAGTAAATTAAAGGGGGCTATTGAGAATAAGACCAATGTAACAAGGCTGTCTATATTGCTGTTTATAGCTGTGCCCATACCTATAATTGTCTCTATAGGAATGCCCATTACATAAGCAAATGCAGGTATCATAACTGTTACATTCATTAAAGATGCTATGGCCGCAGCAAATACTACACCGACAGCAGCACCAACAGAAAAGCCTTTTAGACCGCCGCCCATGCGATTATATACATAAACAGTGGGCAGTATGTATGCCGAGCCCACCACAAAATTGGCAAAGGGACCAATACCCATAGACGTTGTGCCGGTAATAACTACATTTAGTATATTGCCTAAGCCCACAATCCACACACCGGCAACAGGGCCAAGGGTTATTGCCCCAATTAAAGCAGGTATGTCAGAAACATCCAAAGCCAAAAAGGCAGGGAAAATAGGCAGGCGCCAGCGGAAAATTCCTTCCAAGCCCAGTATAAAGGCAACAGCCGACAGTACTGCAATCTTGGTCATGTTGGCCGGGCTTAACAACTTCTTTGCTTTTGTTTCCATTTAAAACACTCCTTTAAAATTTAAGCCGCGGGCAAAAAAGAAATGCCCAAAACACAAAGGTTTTGGGCAGAGGAAAATATCATATGAAAAGTTGACAATGGCCAAACCAAACATAAAATATATAAACCAAAAGAATCCGCTTCTTCCATCCAGACTTCCCAAATAAATTGAGTTACTGTCGGTTTTGGAATTTCACCAAATCATGCATTGAAACGCTTTAAAAACGCCGTATGCTCGCGGACTATACCGCCGGTCGGGATTTTAACCCTGCCCTGAAGCTTATTATATTATTGATGATAATTATATCACCGCTTGATTATGTTGTCAATAGTTTTTTTAGAATAAAGAAAATTTCTATTTACCATATAGCGGCCCATAATTATCACAGGCCCTATAATCCTGCCCTTCTTTGTCCATACCGAAAAGATTCCATGCAGCGGGTCTAAAGATATCTTTTTCGTCCACATTATGCATAGATACAGGTATGCGCAGCATGGCGCACAGAGTAATGATATCTGCACCGATATGTCCATAAGATATACTGCCGTGATTTGCACCCCAGTTATTCATCACATCATAAGCAGATTTAAAAGGCCCTGCGCCCGTAAGTTTAGGCGCAAACCATGTGCAAGGCCATGTGTAGTCGGTGCGTTTCCACAAAATTTCTGAAACCTCATGCGGCAAGTTAATGGTATATCCTTCCACAAGCTGCAATACAGGCCCCAGGCCTTTAACCAAATTAAGCCGCATCATTGTTACCGGCATTTCCGAAGCTGTAAGGAATTTTGAAGAATAACCGCCGCCTCGGAAATAGCCAAAATCAGCGGGGCAGAAAGTGGTTGCATCAAGCATATGCTTCATTTCACTTTCATCTACTTCATACCAAGGCTTGACCGTTCCGAGAGAGCCCGCAAAATCAAGGCATGATGCACCGGAGTTTATAAGATGCAAAAACCCGCCGGCCTTTGCAGCGTGGCCTTCCACCTCATAATTTGCCGCCTTTTTAACGGCATCGGGACTCCAATATGTACGAACATCACTGAATAGCTGGGCAGTGCCTGTAAGATTTTTGCCGAAAAGCATAGTAACCGCATTAAGTACATCATTTTCGGTCGAAAGTATATATGGCTCCCTTGCGCCGTCCCAATCAAAAGAACTGTTTAATACAGCTTCTGCAAAGTCGCCGTTTGGATAAAAGTCTGTCCATTGACGCTGGCCTTGAAAACCGGCAGCAATGGCGTTGTGGCCCAACCTCTCTTCTTCACAGCCTTCAGGCAGATTTGGATTGCCGCTCATCAAATCTTTTACAATAAGCGCCATTTTGACAACAAATTCCCAGTCGGCATCTTTTTGTTCCCTGTTTTTTTGAGCATGCGCCGGATTTTTGTCCAGCCCTTCTTTACAGTTTGCTTTCGTCCAGCTTAATGCTTTTTCATATGCAGCTTTGTCGTAAATACCTTCTGTAATCCGGCGTATAATTTCTACCATATCTACAGTTTCCACACGCATACCCAAATAATCTTCCATAAAATTACTGTCTATTATAGAGCCGCCAATGCCCATAGATATAGAGCCAATTTGCAGATATCCCTTATTGCGGAGAGAGGCCGCCGATATAGCCGAACGGGCAAAGCGCAGAATTTTTTCTTTTACATCACAGGGAATTTCAGTTGCATCTGAATTTTGAACATCCCTACCATATATGCCGAAAGCCGGAAGGCCCTTTTGGGCATGAGTAGCCAAAACACTGGCTAAATATACAGCACCGGGGCGTTCGGTTCCGTTAAATCCCCATACGGCTTTAATTGTATGAGGGTCCATGTCCATTGTTTCTGCGCCGTAACACCAGCAAGGGGTCACTGTAAGCGTCACAGCAACACCTTCTTTGCGGAATTTTTCAGCACAGGCGGCAGTTTCGGGTGCTCTGCCGATAGTTGTGTCTGCTATAACTACCCTAACCGGCTGCCCATCAGGGTATTTGATATTGTCAGAAAGCAGTTTGGCGGCAGATTTCGCCATGTCCATTACTTGATTTTCCAAAGACCCTCGCACATCCAGCATACCTTTGCGTGCGTCAATAGTTGGGCGTATGCCGATTGCGGGATATTGTCCGATTGTTCTGGGACTGTTCATTAAAATTTCCCCCTATGCTTTTGATTTAAAAGACTGTCTTGCTATCTTAAATTATAGATATAATTTATAAGCTTGTCAATAAAAGTTTCTTCTCAAAAATTGTATGTCAAATACCCACTGCAGTATATTCATTTTATCTACCGCTCGCCGCATCAATACTGGCTTTAACACATAATCTCCCATAACCCCAAATCTCATTGGGATAATCCCTTCCCGCCGTCCTGGACGCCCCCAGCCGAAGATAAGCTTTAAGCCTTTGCCCATACATACCGGGGTCATTACCCTTAATAATCCCCCATTCCATCATCAGCACAGCGGCCCCGGTAACAAAAGGCGCAGCTATACTTGTGCCGCTGAACGCATCATATCCGCCCCCTGCCGCCGCCGACAGTACATTTACTCCGGGCGCTACTATATCCGGTTTTATGCGGCCCTGTCCGCCGCTGTATTCGGGTATAAATCCGTGCCCGCTAAACTCTGCAATTGCATCTCTTGCCGCATCATAAGCTCCCACCGAAATTACATCTTGCGCCGTGGCCGGCATTGTTATTGTTGCATCGGTGGTGGGTCTTGCAAAGGCTGTCCCGCGTCCCACTTCTTCCAGCGTTGGCAGCCAAATATGAAAATCTCCTACAACAGAGCTTATCGAAACAATATTAAGCCGCCAATTGCCCTCCATTACACCCATCATCTGAATAAAAATCTCTTGGTCTACATTATAATGCGTTGGCTGACCCATATTTATATATACCTTTGTGCCGCTCATATTAATCATTTTTTCTTTGTCAGCGCTGCGCACAATACCGCTTGTGCTTCCTGTAGGAGATATAAGTTCTAATGTAAAATCATCCACAAAATCCTTCCACATAACTATATACATTGCAGATATGCCGCCGCTTACAGCAAATTCTACTGACCGGGCAAAGCCTGTGGGCAAATTTGCGGAGAAATGATGCCCCGAAGAACCCTCATTCCCTGCTGCCACAACAATTGAAATCCCTGTCTTTCCGGCAATCTCATCCACATATTGTTCAAACAGCGAAGACCCGTCATGCGCCCCTTCATTTGTGCCAAAACTGATATTGACTGCGCAAGGTAAATGCATCTCGTAAGCCGTATCCGAAATAAATTTCAGGGCGCGCATAAGTTCTATGGTTCTGGCACTGTTGACATTGCCCCCCCTTGATAACTTAACAGCAACTATATCCGCCTCATAAGCCGCCCCCTTCTCCGCACTTGCAGACCGGCCATTTCCCGCCGCAACCGCCGCAACCGCCGTTCCATGCCCAATGGTGTCAATTTGCGGGATGACACTAAGAGGGTTTGCAGAATTTAAGGCCTTATTAAGCTCGTCTGAGCTGTATAAATGCCCGGACTTAAAGCCCGAAGGCGGCGCACCGGAGGCTCCCATATCCCAAAGTCTAACAATTCTTGTGCTTCCATCGGTATTGATAAAATCAGGATGGGTATAATCTATACCAGAATCTATGAATGCCGCAATCACGCCTTTGCCCGTCAGCCCATAAGCCGCCTGCGCCTGCGGGATGCAGGCATGATAAGATGATTCCGCAATATTAAGCGATATGCCCTTGGGCCATTCTATATATTCAATTTCCTTATATTCGTTTAAATGCGGAAGCATCTGTTCATCCACTGTCAATATGGCAAAATTCTCGCTTAAAATTTCTGCAATAGCCTGCAATCTCTCTGCTGCGGCCAAAATGTCACCGGAATATTTAATTATAAGTTCAACAGCCATTGTATATCCCCCTTTCATTTAGCTTATGCCGTATACAGCTTCTTCAAGTTGCATCATGCAAATTAAAACATTTTGTTTACAGTTTGGCCTCTTTATGCTATCATGTTATAAAAGAAGGTGGGCAAAATATGGAATACTGTTTATGTATAAAACTTAAAGACCAAAATCTGCTCCAAATAGTGCCCAAAGACCATATTAAAAAAGCTGCATATAAAGACTATAAAATACTGCGTTACGCAGAAGATGAACCGCTGGCTTATGAAGCGGCGGCAGATATACTGCGGGATTTTTACAGGCATAACAGCGAAATTGAACCATCAATGTTTAGAGAGCGTTTTGTTACATGGATTTTGGGAGAACATCAATGAGAATCTTTTTGATTATAAGCAGTATTATCTTTGCCATCAGCCTTATCGGCCTGCTTTTGTATGCAGCGGTTGCAATTCCGTCTTTCGGCATGTGGTTTTACTATTGGCAGTATGACGTAAACGGCACCTATGCCCGCGTTAGCATGGAACCTGAACATCTTCACGAAGTCACACGGCACATGATACGATATATGCAGGGGTTTGGAGACAGAGAAACAGGTTTGCAGATTATGACAATAGTAGGCGGACAGCCCAGATATTTTTTCAGCGATATTGAAATACGCCATATGGTGGATGTGTATGACCTTTTTGCAATAGGCTTTATTGTGCGCAATATCTTCATTGTTTGCATAGCAGCCGCATCTGCCGCCTTTGCCTTATGGGGGCGGGAACACTTGCGTATTTTGGCAAGAGCGGCTCAAATTGCTTCAGTTTCGTTGTTTGCTGTTTTGGCACTGCTTGTAATTGTTACTGCAATAAACTGGCACCACGCTTTTGTGGTTTTTCATGAAATTTTCTTTAATAATGACTATTGGATACTTAATCCGGCTGTAGACCTGCTTATAAATATTGTGCCTTACGAGTTTTTTATAACGCTTTCAATTGTCCTCGGAAGCATTTTTGCAGCAGGGCTTGTCATAATTTTTGCAGCAGCAACTATACTACTAAGGAGGGGTAAGCCATTTTTGCGGTCACTTCCATAGCAGTCTTAGGAATATTAGGCAGCATATTAGGGGTAGTTACAACAATTTTGTTGATAATCCTCTACATACTCGCAGCCATTGTTGGTGTAATTCTTTTAGCGGTTATCTTTGTGCTTTTTTGCAAAATAAGCTATAGCATATACGCCGCAAAGGCAGGGCTTAACGAGCCTTTTGAGTATGAAATGAATATTTCAATACTGTCCGGTATAATTAAACAAAAATTCGGCAGTAATAGCGAAGATACCGCCAAAGTCCCTAAACTCTCAGGAAAAAAACTCTCTAAAAAGAAACCTTTAAAAAAGATTAAGAATGCTGACGCATTGCCCGCGGAAGATGAAGTATACCCGGCTGCCGAAACAAAAGAGAAAGATAATAAAGACGCCAAAAGCAAAATAAGCAGTTTTCAAAACATCAGAAAGAATTTGAAAGATGGCGAGATTGGTAAGATTGTTAAGCACAGTTTGACATATATAAAAAAAGTGTTTAAAGTTGTAATGCCGAAAAAATTTATCGCAAGAGGCCGCTATGGTGCAGAAGAACCTGACCGGACAGGACTTGTTCTGGCGGCGTTGTGGTCTGTTGCAGGCGGATTGGGCATGGATATAGATATTGAGGGAGATTTTGAAAACGAAGCGCTTGAATTTGAAATTACTGCGGCAGGGCATTTGCGCCTATGGTTCATAGCTTTGCCTACATTAAAATATATAACAAAACGGGAAATCCGCCGTATTTTATTTGCAAAGCGAATAAAGAAAAGAGCGGACAAAAAGAAAAAGAAGGCCAAAATGAAGGCAAGAAAGGATGTATTAAATGGGCACAGAATTTAACAGCAATATCACACACATGTTTGACCAATTAGAGGGTTTTGTATCTACAAAGACCGTAGTAGGGGAACCCATTGTTGCAGGCAGTGTTACGCTTATACCTCTTGTTGATGTATACTTTGGAATGGGAGGCGGCTCTGCCGGCACAGATGAAACTACCGAAAAGAACAAAAACGGGCTTAAATCCGGCGGCGGATTGGGGGCAAAAATTAAGCCTTCCGCCATTTTGGTTGTCACGGGCAACGATGTACAGCTTGTTAACATTAAACATCAAGACAGCGTTAATAAGCTTATTGATATGATACCTTCCATCACTTCAAAATTGGATTTCGGCAACCTTTTCGGCAAAAAGAAGAAAGGTGAAGAAAGCAGTGAGGGTGAGGACTTTGTTTCTGTCCCGGAAGATAAACAAGGGGAATAGGGCCTAGCGCAATTAAATGAAGGAGGTTTATTATGAGCAAAGCTTACGAAATTGTAACAGATTCATCATGCAATCTTACGGAAGAAACCATTGACCAATTGGGGCTGCATATATTATCACTGTCCTATATCGTTAATGATGTGGAAAAGTTCAGCTATATAAAGGGACAGGTATTTAACCACAAAGAATTTTATGAGCAGCTTCGCAGCAAAGCCAGCGCAAAAACCAGCCAAGTAACACCGGAGCAAGCCAGAGAAGTATGCACGCCACTGCTTAAAGAAGGCAAAGACCTTTTATATATCGGCTTTTCTTCGGGACTTTCAGGCACATTTAATGCGGTGCGTGTGGCCTTGGAAGAGCTTAAAGAGGAATTTCCCGACAGAAAAATACTGTTTGAAGACACCCTTTCCGCTTCGGCAGGTCAGGCTCATTTAGTATATATCGCCTGTAAAATGCGTGAAGAAGGCAAATCCATTGAAGAAACCCATGCTTGGATAGCCGAAAATAAGCTTAAAATATGCCACTTTTTCACAGTGGATGACCTTTGGCATCTACAGCGCGGCGGGCGTCTGTCTTTGGGTAAAGCTGCAATAGGCACCCTTCTTTCCGTTAAGCCTATTCTTATAGTCAACAATGAAGGCCGCCTTGTCCCAATAGGAAAAGCCAAGGGCCGCAAAAAATCTTTGGACCATCTTTTAGAAAAAATGGCAGAAAAAATTGACCCGGTTGCAAGCAATAAGGTCTATATAATACATTCCGTTGCAGAATCTGATGCAGGATATTTAGAGGAGCAAGTGAAAGCAAAACACAAAGGGCTTGAGACGGAAATTTTCCACCTGGAGCCTGTTATAGGAACACATACCGGCCCCGGTATTTGCGCTTTGATATTTACAGGCAAAGAAAGAGAGTAATTTAAAATAAATATTATACGCTTAATTGGCTCCGCGGAAAACCCGGGGTCAATTATTATGCTTATCTCAAATCATTACCGAAAAACCAAATTATAATTAAGCAAGGGGACTTTAATATGAAGAGAAGTGATGAATTAAAAGAATTTACGGAAAAAATAGTAAATGACAATGAAAAACAGCATGGCGAAGAAATAAGGATGAAATACGGAAATGAGATTGTGGATAGTTCTAATGCGAAAATAAAGGCTATGTCAAAAGAGCAGTATGCACAGGTTGAAAGGTTGTCCGAAGAACTTAATAACGCATTAAAAGCTGCGTTTGAAGAAGGCAATCCCAAGGGAGAGCTTGCGCAAAAGGCTTGCGAACTGCATAAAGAATGGTTATGCTGTTTTTGGGACAATTATAGCAAAGAAGCACATATGGGAGTTGCTCAAATATATGTGAATGACCCTCGCTTTACAGAATATTATGACAAAATTGCGCCCGGCTGCGCTGCATTTCTTAGGGATGCTTTAACAGTGTATACTTCGTAAATTATGGAGGAATCATGAAAAAAATCTTACTATTAGTTGTTATTGTTGCAATATTGTCAGCATTTATATCCGCATGCAGTCCTATTGAAACGTCCTCGCTTACCTCTGCGCCGCAATCCGATTCAACTCCCACTCCTTTACCGGCAGAGCCGGCAGAGTTTAGCATGCAGATTTTAGAGGACTTTTTATATAGTATGGAGAGCATCTTTGTGATAGGAAGCAATAACAGACACGGCCGAATTATCCGTGCCGAAACCATTTGGGACGGTGAAAAATCATATTCCACCGGTCGTTTTTTGCTGGGTTGGGATTCCGAAACACAAGAAGCAATTACAACAGATGTTGTGCCGGAAATTTTCTATGCACCCCTTGAAGATGACTTTACCGGATGGGGAGAATGGGGATTTTTTAACCGTGACGGCAGGATTTATGATGCCCCTTGGCTGAATATAAATGAATGGGAAGATATGTATGGACAGATACGCAGGCAATACCACTATGCAAACTACTTTTGGCTGTTTGATTTTGACGGAAGCGGTATTCCTGTAGTTTTTGTGCATATGAACCAAGATTTTGACGGAGGCTACGCAGGATTTTATCGGGTTTATAAGTTTGCAGACGGCGAATACAGGCAGCTTGAAATGAGGCTTTTTATTGACGGCGAGCAGTGGCAAAGAGAATGGGCAGAAGAAAGGCAACCATGGATACCAGGCCCTTGGATTGGGTGGCTTGGCAGCAGTCAGCATCTGTTTATGGATGAATTAGGAAGGATTATTGCTTTCACCAATGATGCTCACTATCGCGGAATAGCCAGATATTTGCATATGACCTTTTCTGACGAGTATTTAGACTTTCACTTGATTGCGCAAATGGGAGAAGGAGAATATGATGCTTGGATGGAGCATCATTGGTCAGTTTGGGACCAATATGGCCGGGGCGAATTGGATGGATGGCTGAACCACAGCCCCACCATTTTTGGTACAGATATTTCCATAACGCTCATAGAGTCACTTGTTGACTTAGAGGAAGAGATGATGGAATTAATTTTAAATAGGTTTATTGTCAATTAGGTTTTGCTTGCATGGTATTGTTATGCCATGCTTGAAGCATCACTGTGTTACTTACTATACTATCACTATAAATCCTGCATATAGCCAACTTCACAAATGCAGGATTTATTTTTTTGAAAAAATATCAAAAAAGAGGTTGACGAATATTGTAAGTTAATATATAATAAATGGTATATTGAGGGATTGTGTTAAGACTAATCCCAATATAATGAAGAAGGGCAATAATAAATGTGCTTGTCCGGGGTTTTCTTTCCAGGGACAACTACCGGACAAGCACCCCAGGGCCCTTCTAAGACCTGAGAACAGTATACACTCTCTTAGGTCTTTTTGTCAAGCCGAAGTTCAGTTTTATGAAACTGTGGGTTCTTGACAAGAAAAAATAAAAGGCTGAAAGGGTGTTATTTTTATGGTACGCTACGGCTCTATGACAATTAACGAATACTATAGACTGCCTTTGCATAGAGAGCTAAGAGAAAAGCTTGGATTAAAAGAAAAGTCAGAGGTTTCTCTGCAGCCTATAGGCAATATTGTTATATTGCAAAAATCTAATACTGAAATCTTCACAAAACAGTATTTTTTCGGTTCAGTTGATGAAATTGGCAAAATAGAGCTGCCTTATGAATTGATGAGGACAGTTGGCTGGAGAAAAAAGGATAGTATCAGTGTTTATAGCGTAGATGATTATATGCTTATTCTAAAGTTAAATATGGATGATTGATTTAAGTAATTTTAGATACCAAAACAGAGGCTTGTGTCCTCTCTGCAAAACAATGTCATTATAACAAACGGCATTGAGAAACGCAAGTTGTCAAGTGCGGCCCAAAAACAGTTGGGATAGGTGTTTTGGGCAAAACCGAAGGTTTTAGCACGCAGACGGCTTGCGATTTCAAAAGTCGTTTGCTATAGCATAAGCTGAAATCTAAAAACAAGCGGCATATTGCCGCTTGTTTTATTAAATTATACATTTACTGGCGCAAAGGACTGATAAAAATCTGGTCCAGTGTAAATCCTGTTTTACGTCTGATAACATCCTCAATCTGCGCAATTTCAGCATCCGTAAGCGAAGGAGTATCAACCACCACATCCACCGTATTGTCGCCTATGCGAACATACACTTCAGTAAAACCTTTGGCTTCAACAAGCGCTTCCGCCGCCGTTTCTCTCTCTATGCGGGACTGTATATCCAAAAGCTGCTCCGCCGTCAAGGCTCTTTGGTCCTGCGCAATATTTTGGTTGTTAATCATTTCTGTCAAAGATGCCATCTGGCTGGAACGGGCTTGTTCCCTGTTAAGCTTGGCTTGTATAAAAAACGAAGAGTCGTTTGCCGAATTTACAAACACTGCCGTACCCGGTTCTGTCTGCTGCCCTTCCCCCGCTGTTGTTGCAATAGATATATTATGAGTAGTGCTTAAATTACCCGCATCATCCAGCGTTGTGTTTACAACAGCCACTTCATGCCCCGTCGTATCGTCCAAAATAAGCGCCATTATTTCTTGCGTACTGGTAAGCGCCCAGCCGTTTTCACTTCCGGCTCTTGTGTCTCTGAAATTAAGATAGCCCGCAACGGCTATCATTACCACCAGAGCCGAAATAATTACATGGTTTCTTTTCACCGCAAATCTCATTCCTCTATTCATTTTCTCTCCTCCTGATTATATTGCTCCCCCAACTAAAACTTGCGCAATGTTTAATCGGTGGAGCAATAAACTTTAAATTAAAATTTTAACGCATCTCAAAAACCTGCACCCTATGGGCAGCCACCCCCAAAACCGCTTGCGCCGCCCTTGTAAGAGCTAAAACCACATGCGGGTCGCCGCCGCCTTCCGCCACAATAATAATGCCTTCTATGGCGGGCCTTATCTCTTGCAGCATCAAGGGTACTTCACTGCCGTCGTTTTGACGTACCATTACATATGTAACGGAAGCGTTTACACTTTCTACATTACGTGTACCGCCTTCGCCGTCTTCTTCTATTGTGGCGGACACATTCTGCTGGGTGTTATGGGCAAAGATGCTTTCTGCATTGCCTAATGTAAGCATCACACGCACCTGCCCCGCACCTGCCACAAGGCTTAATATTTCTTCAAGCTCCTCGGTTAAGCTTTGGGCTCCCGAAATATATGCGCCTTGGTCATATGTGTAATTGTTGTTCACCTCCTGTGGCATATCTTCCGAAGATGCAAACAAGCCGTCACCGCCCGCCGTATTTGCAAAATAGGCGCTTGCCGCCAGCAATGCTACACCTATAAGCAGCATTAATATCAAGTTTTGCACGCCTTTTTTGCCCTTGTTATCAAAAAATTTCTTTAGGATTTCCGGCATAATGTCACCTCTAACTTTTGTTTGACTTGCTTGGGCGTATTCTGACTAACGAAAACGCTCTAGTTTCTTGTCTCTATAACTATATTTTGCATATCCAAGTTATAGAAGTCCGATATAAGATTTTTAAGGGACATAATCTGCCAAGGTTCTGCATCCCCGTCCTCTTGCGGCTGTCCTCTCGTGTTAACGCCAAAATCTATGCGCACACGGTCTATACTGATAAAAGGCATACTGCCGCCTATTTTATCCACTATCATATGCAGGGACTTAATATCTCCAAAATTCTCTTCCCGGTCTATTTCAAACAGGCTCTCCACCAATACAAATTCCCCATGCCCATCAACAATATGTCTAAGCCGTGCCGCAAGTCCCTCTCTGTAAGCATCCAAAATCATCTCCTGACCCGCAGCATCAGAATCCTCTATCTGCCTTACAAGCGCCGCCCTGTCCTGCTGCACAGATAAATCCGGGAGGGTTCCTCCGCCGCTTATCCAGCCGATAATACTGAAAATCGGCGTTGCTATCATAAAGATAAGGATAATGCCTAAGATAAGATTGATATATTTATCATATTTTCCTCCGGGAGAGATGATTTTTATAAAGCTTGTGAAAATCAAAAACACCGCTATATTTCTTATATAGTTGCTAAGTTCTATCATAGGCACCTCCTACAAACTTAATGTGGCCAGCACTATAAAAATAAACAAAAATGCTGCCATAACACAAACACCAAGAGTAAGAGCCGCATAATTGCCTGTGGCATCTATCGCTTTAACTATGCGTTCATCACATATAGGTGCTATAAGCGCCGCCGTCAGTTTATACACCACCACAAAAGCCAGCACTTGTATAATGGGCACTATGGTCATAAGGGCGGCGGCAAGCAAAAGTGCTGCAGAAACCGCCCCGCGAAGAGCCGCCGAATAGTATAAAACCGTATCAATGGCTGAAGAAAGTGTTTGTCCAACAACAGGCACCGCCGATATTGCCGTTCTTGTGCCTCTAATGGCGATATTATTCATAATGGGTGTAGATATACGGGCAAAACCCAGCACTGTAGCAAAAACCAAGCTCACGGCCTTTAAGCCAAAACTTATGCCCTTTTGCAGAAATTCCGAAAACTTGTCCAGCCTGTCTTCTTCCGACAGATACGTTATTAAAGATATTGAAGCACAGGATATTAGCAAAGGTACCAGAAGCCTATCCATGAACACTGTTAAAAATGACGAAGCAAACAGCAGTATAGGCGCAAATGCCGAAGCCGATGCAACATATCCGCCGGATGCCAAAAGACCGATTATAATTGGTGTGCTGCCCATTAATAACTGTGTGATGCTGCCAATCATTTGCGACATTATGCCAAGGGCAAGCACAAAGCTGCGGAAAAGCATGGTTATTATCATTACATAACATATGTAGAACCCCAGTTTGCTGATGCCCGTGTTTTTAAAAGATGATGTCATTGCTTTAAAAAAAGCTGATAGTATAGCAATTATAAGCATATACCTGAGCAAATAGAATAATGCACCCATCTCGGCAAAAAGACCAGAAGCTATATAATTAAATATAGAACCTATGGACAGGTCTATTTCACCCCGCAAAGCCGCCAAAGCAAGCTCCGAAAGATTTGCAGCGTCGCCCGGCAGGCTGTGGTCAATAACCAGATTAATATCATCCAAGCCTAAATCGTCCAGTTGTTCTTCTACAATATTCGGTGTAAAAATAAATCCGTTCATATTTCACCATCCATCTTATGTATAAATAATTCATCATGGTATTATTGATACAACTTGTTCCACCAATGAAATTACCACCGGCGCAGACACTCCCATAATCAGCACTTTACCCGCCAACTCTATCTTTGAAGCTATAGCCCCTTCTCCGGCATCATTGCATATTTGTGCACCAAATTCTGCAACATAGGCTATACCGATAATTTGAACCACAAGCAATATGTATTCTCTTCCGTCGGTTAAATAGCCGGTGATATTTCCTATAAGTCCTATAACCCCGGCCAATTGCGGAACAGCTATCATAAATATTAAAACAGCTACAGCAAGACTTATTAATATGGCAAACATAGGGCTTTCTTTTTTCAATGTCACCGCAAGTACCATGCCCACAATGCCAATGGCCGCAATTTGAAAGATGTCCATAAGGCTTATTCTCCTTTGTAAATTTATATGCTTTATAATTGATTAACTGTATGCCCTATAACTGAAACAAACTCTGCACAGCCCCAAAAAAATCGCTTATATAGCTGATTATCCAAAACAACACCACAATCAGCCCCGCAAGTGTGGTTATAGTGGCTTGGTCATCCCTGCCCGCACCTTTAAGCACTTGATTAAGCACCGCAACCAAAATACCTACCGCTGCAATTTGAAATACTACTGTGATGTCCATGTTTATCCTCCTTTGTTAATACCACTTGTTAATATCATTTTTTACAAGAGCACAATTGTTATCAATAACCCTGAAACAATCCCAATACTCTTATACATGCGTCCATTTTTTGCATTTTCTTCATTAAGCATATTTATAGCATCATCAATGGCTGTAATAGTCATATCTATAGACGCAAGCTGAACAGATGCATCAATGCTCCCTAAGGCTCGTCCCACAACGGCTATTGTATCTATATCTTCTTTGGCTAGACTGCTTGTACTTAAAACTTCCATGCCTTCAGTCCATATACCGCCTAAGTCTTTATCCCTGGCAAGCAGTTTTTCAGACATTTGCTTGTAAAAATCGCTGATTGGCCGGCCTGTCCTATTGGAAATATTTATGAATGCTTTATGTAAAGGATATATGGCATATTCCATTTCAGATTTCAGCATAAGCAAAGAGCGTTTAAACTCTGCAAGCGCCGTATGCCGCCTTGTTCCCCTGCCGCCTACGTATATACCAAGAAGCGTGCAGGACAGGCAAACCAATGCTCCGCCCAGTATTCTAAACAGCACATTATCACCCTCTATAATCGATTTAAGTTTTCATCATAAACAGCCTCAACACTTCCCGGTTTTGGCATATCTTCAAGAAAAATATATCTGTCAATAAGCTTATTGTTAATAAGCGGCTCAAGAGTTGTTCTGTGCAAGTCCGCAGCGCTTCTTGCATGTAAAGAACACAGCACCGCAACGCCGGATGCCGCCATAGATGCAATTGCCGCAATGTCGTCCGTGCCGCCAATTTCATCCACCGCAATTACATCAGGACTTAAAGAACGCAGAGCCATCATCATTCCCGCCGCTTTCGGCACGGCATCCAGCACATCCGTTCTCGGCCCCAAATCATTTTGAGCTATGCCCATGTAACTGCCCGCAATCTCGCTGCGCTCATCCACAACAGCCACATTAAAACCGGCAAGAGATAACCGCCTCACTGCATCTCTAAGCATGGTTGTCTTTCCGCAGCCCGGCGGGGATGCAAAAATTACATTATGAGGTCTTTCTTTCAAAATCAGCGGAAAAATTGCATCAGCGGCCCCCATAATCTGCTTGGCTATCCGAATTGTGAGACCGCTTACGTGCTTAACAGTCTTAACTTGTCCGTTTTCCATAGTTGCCCTGCCGCAAATCCCTACCCTATGCCCTCCCGCTATGGTTATATATCCATTTCTAATCTCTGCATCATATGCATACAACGAATGCCCGCAAAGCCTCTCAAGCAAGCCATTCACATGCATTTCTCCCGGAATAAAGGCGTCACTTGGCTTGTCCACCGCTTCTCCGTGGGCGCCAATAAAATATTCGCTGTGCCCTGCCCTAATAACCAGCGGCAGACCCAGACGAATACGAATTTCTCTGGCTTCATTAATAAGCTCTTTCGGACATCTTACAAAAACTTCCTTTAAGCTTCCTGCTGCACTTTCTGCCAAAATAGCTTGTACATCCATTCAATATTCCTCCTTCGTATCTTCTCTTAAAACTATGCAATGCCCGTCCGATTTAGACCAGTTTTCACCAACCTTACAATTTTATTGCAGCCTTGTTTTTTGGGAAATAATCTGGTATAATAGCATGATTGATACTGCATAAGGAGCTGTAATTTAATGAAAAAAAAATTATATACAGTAGCATTTAGCGCAGTTATAGCAGGCATGGGCCTGTTTGCCGCAAATAACATAGCCTCGGCATCTCCCGGCGGCCCGGAAGACCCATTAGTATCCAGGTCCTATGTAGATATGCGCTTTAATGAGCTTCATGCACTAATTAACGCAATGGGCGCAGGACAGCCCGCCGTTAACACCGAAGCCATTGTCAATCAAATACTGGCGGATGTTTCCACATTCTTTTCAAATGACCTCGGAACTTTTTCTCCCGTTTTTGTTGAAGAAGGAAGAGTTGTATTGGCCGACGAAGGTACAGAAATTATACTGCGCAGCGGCTATGCCACGGCACATGTTCCGGGGCCTGACGGCATTGTTAATGCCACCACCGGCGCAGATATTTTTCATGGTGCAAATATCCCGTCAAATAATCTGCTTATCGTCCCCAGGGAAGACGGTAGAGGTATAAGGGCCACCACCGAAGCATGGTTTATTATAAGAGGCGGGTTTAGCATTCAATAGACATGTCCGCTAACCTGTTTCGCACAATCACTACGCGGCCCTGCCGCTTTGCGCGCTCGGCAAAATTGGTTCAACATGGGTTATCGGACAAGTCTAATAACAACAAATCTGAAGGGATTGATAATATGAAAAAAAGATTTTTAAGGGGTGCTTTGGTGCTGGGTTTAACCGCCGCCTTCGCAATATCCCCTCTACATATAAAAGAAATACAAGCAGCACCCGCAATTCATTACGAAGTTACAGAAACCACACAGCTTACCCGCAATACATATCTGCATAGAAATTTGCGCATCACAAGCGCGGGACTTGTTGATATTTCCGTGTTAGAAATACCGCTTAATGACCCATATCTTGCCGTGTCTGCTTTTAACTCCAACACAGAAATAGGTCTAAAACAAAGCACCACCAGAATTCTAACTGATAATAACGCAATGGCAGGCGTCAATGGAGATTTTTTTGGGCTTGCAGGTACTCATTCCGTTCCTTTGGGTTTTGAATTAATAAACGGCCATATGTCCATACAAAATGGTGTAAATCGTTACGCAAATAATTCTGCCAGTTTTCTTGTCGGAGAAGACGGCGCTTTTATAGATTATATACGTCCTGAAGTAAGCCTACTTTTAAACGGCGAAAGAACTTTTTATGTGCCAACTGTCAATATGGTGACAGACCTTAACTGGCCGTCCTTCCTAACCTTCGGCTACACAAGGTCTACAGCCAGCATAGATGCCCGTTTGGGCCGCAGCTACAAACTTGTGGTTTGGGCCGATACCATTACAGCCATTACCCACTACTCCGTAGATGTGCCTTTTAACGGGTTTGTGGTTATAATGAGTCCTGAAGATTTCTATGAAAACGAACATCTTTTTTACATAGGACAAACAGCGGAAATGAATGTATCTGCCAATGTTGACCTTGAAGCGGTTAATGTGGCCATTTCCGGCACAAACCGCATTCTTCACAACGGTCAAGTTGCCGCCGCCGCAAACCGCGGACAATCAAGAGAGCCGCGCACTCTTTTGGGACTGGATGTCACCGGTACTCGTTTGATATTAATGACAATAGACGGCAGAGGTCATTCCATAGGCGCAAGCTTGCCCGAAGCGGCACAGTATATGCGTGATTTTGGGGCGCATAATGCAATAAATCTGGATGGCGGCGGCTCTACCACAATGGCCGCAAGACTTCCGGGCAATTCTGCATTATCTGTAGTAAATACCCCTTCCGGAGGGTCACAGCGCAGTGTAATTAACACCATTGGTTTTGTCAATAACTCTACAATGGGTCCGGTAACTACAATGACTATCAATTCCGCACAAAGAAACATACCCGTAGGCATGATAACGCCTTTACAGATTTTTGGTTATGACGAATATCTTAACAGAATTTCCCTGCCTCTAGGTTCACTTGATGCAGGTGTAATGGGCGCAGAAATGACCGAAGGCGGCATTGTTCCGGCTAATCCCGGCCCTGTCGTTATTCAAGCCACAAGCGGCGAAAGCTTTGCATGGGCAGGCTTTAATGCTATAGAAGTTGTGGAATTACGTCCCTCTGTACAAAATATCACCGGCGATACTGCAATTTCTTTTACAGGCATAGACAATTTGGGCCATTCCACAAGTATAGATGCCGCCCAATTGTCCTATGAAGTCTTCCCCAATACCCTTGGCCGCATAGAAAACGGACGCTTTATAGCCGAGGATGTCGGCATCGGCTGGGTAAGGGCCTTCACAGACAGTTCATCCGTTTACATAGCTGTCGATATTTACAGAGAAAGCCGCCAAATAGACTCTTTGGACGGTATGCGCCGTGCAGAATTTTCTTCAACTCCCGAATCTGTTACAGGAAGAGTGCATTTCTCTGCAGACCGCAGTTCATACGGCCACTCTTCACTGCGTCTTGACTATAACTTTACCGCAGGAGACCGCACCCAAGCCGCATATGTTGACTTTTTAGACCCTATACCGGTTAATGCATTGGCCTATCGTTTGGCAGTTTACGGCAATGAATCCGGCCATTGGTTAAGGGGTAATATTTTAGATGCGGAAGGTTATACTTTTGTTATAGACTTTGCCCGCCACATAGATTTTTACGGCTGGCGGGATTTAACGGCGCAGGTGCCTGCAGAAGCCGTGCATCCTGTTCGCTTGGAAAGAGTATATGCAGTTTCTCTTTTTGAGGATGAAGACATATCTTATTCGCTGTTTTTTGATAATCTAAGAGTTTACGAACGCCTTGAAGGCGAGCCCGCCGCTCTGCCCCAAGGCACCATAGCCAGAGACCCCATGCGTGCGCAGTTTCTTGGTGATGCCGGCCCGGGCGCATATGATATGACATTTATGGGTCCCATGACATTTTCAGGCGCTTATGCTCCTGATGATTTGGATTTCTTCCGCTCGCTTGCCCAGTCTTTGTTAACAAGAGATTCAGCGGCAGCATTTTACGGCGGAAGTTTCAGCATGCATGATACTGAAATACCTGCGGTATCCCTTGACAATTCAGGCGTGCTGGCTATTAATGACCTGCATGTTATACAGCTAAACGGCGCAAATGGAGGTTTTGCGGCCACCAATCCGGCTCAATGGGGGAGGTTGCGCAACTATTTGGCCATAGCTGCTGTGGATAATATTGTAATACATACCAACCTATCTCCTCTTAATTGGAGAAACGACCAGGAGTTTAGGCTCTTCCACCAAATTATGACAGAACAGCTTGATTTAGGGCGCAATGTGTTTGTAATCTCAAACGGCGGACGTACAACCGATATAGAACTGCGTGACGGCATACGCTATATTAATCTCCCCACTCTGTTTGACGGCGCAGAACTTAATACCGAGTTTTCTATACTAAGAATGCGTTTTGAGCAAGGGGATGTAAGATACTCGCTTGAAAGAATATCTTCCTAAAATTTAGAATGAGGTACTCTATTGAACACAGATTACCGTACTATAAAAAAAAGCATAAGCACCATTTCTGTTGTAATGATACTTATGCTTACAGCCAAAATCAGCGGCTTCATAAGAGATATATTAATATTGCGGTATATGGGCACAACCCCGGCATCACAAGCTTTTACTTTTGCCTCACAAATACCCAGAGATTTCTTGGATGCAGCTTTTGCGGCGGCCATTTCCGCAAGCTTCATCCCTGTTTTTAACAGCCATTTGGAGAAGAAGTCAAAAGAAGAAGCATTTGGCCTGGCCTGTAATTTTATTACGCTTGTGATAATTTTGGCGGCATTTTTTACTATTGTTGGCTTTTTAGCCGCAGGCCCGCTTGCTTCTTTCTATCTGGCAAGCGAAGGCGGCCCGGAAACCGCCGCTTTGGGCGGCAGACTGCTTCGTATACTTATTTTTACTATATTCACAACCGCCACCGCTTTTGCGCTTACAGGTGTACTGCAATCACTTGGAGAATTTAATATTCCGGCTGTAATGAGCCTTGTGCCAAATGTTCTTATACTTGCCTTTTTGTTGCTGTTTTTTGATGACATGGGTGTATACGGTTTGGCATCTGCTTTTCTTATAGGCGCAATGCTTCAAATTTTAATTTTTATCCCGCCTTTGCGCAAACGGGGATTTAAATTCAGATTTCGTCTAAATCTGAGGGATAAAGCAATGGTGAGCATATTGCGGCTTTCCCCGCCGGTTTTGGTAAGCGCATGGCTTTTTCCTATTAACAATTTGGTCAACAGTTGGGTAGTATCTAATTTCAGCAGTGCAGAAGCACTTGTGGAGCTGCGGGCGGCAAATACGATATATCTGGTTATAACCGGCTTTTTTGTGCTGTCCGTTACAAATGTACTTTTTCCTAAGCTGTCAAGGGAAGCAGCAAAAGAGTCAAGCGAAGGTAAATCTCAATTTGCACCTATATTGCAGGCATCTCTCTCGGGAGTTACATTTTTACTAATACCTATGGCTGTTGGCCTTTGGATACTTAGGGAGCCAATTGTACGCCTTCCCCTCCAAGGAGGAGAATTTACGGCAGAATCGGCCGGAAACACCGCCTATGCTCTGGGCCTTTCAACAATTGGCATGCTGGGCTTTGGCTTAACCACCATTTTAAGCCGCGCCTTTTTCTCTGTAATGAACGGCAAAATCCCTATGATAGCAAGTTTAACAGCAATAGTTGTAAATTTTGCTGTTGCATTGGCACTTGTGGGGCACTTCGGCATTGGTGCTGCAGCATTATCCGGCGCATTATCCATCACATTTGCTGGCGCAGTTATGCTGTTTGTTATGTCCCGCAAATTTACGATATTTTCCGGGGAATTCCTAATAAATGTACTAAAAATGGCTGTCTCCGCAGTTGTTATGGGTGCAGCCCTTATGTTTTTAAAAAGCCAAATAAGCAATTTGCACGATATATTAATAATTGGTATAATAAGCCTTTCAGGCATTGTTATATACGGTATATCAAATTTGATGTTTAATACAAAGGAAGCAGAAATTGCCAAAACTTTGGTTTTGGCACGTTTTAGAAAGGACAATAGGCAATGAATTCTTACGAAGGAACAAAGGTGCTTATGGCCCTTATGGGCATGGAAATAGGCGGTGCCGAAACCCATGTACTGGAACTGTGTAAAGCTTTAAAACACCGGGGGTTGGATGTTTATGTCGTTTCAAACGGCGGTGTCTATGAAGCCGAACTTGTGCGGCACGGCATAAAACATTTTAAGCTGCCGCTTCATAACAAAAAAATCAGCAATCTATTGTCGTCCTATTTTTCTTTAAAAAAAATAATACAAGAAAATGAAATAAATTTGGTGCATGCCCATGCCCGCATACCTGCTTTTCTATGCGGTTTACTTCAAAAGAAGCTTGGCTTTGCCTTTGTCACTACTGCTCATGCCCATTTTAGAAATGCCTTTGCTTATAGGGTTTTGACCAATTTTGGCGCAGCCTCTTTAGCTGTTGCCAGAGATATTAAAGAAAATCTCTTAAAAAATTACCGCATGCATGAAGGCAATGTATTTTTAACAATAAATGGCATCGACACTGACACATTCTCCGGAGGTATAGATTTTTCCGATATTTACAAAGAGTTTTCATTGTCTGATGATTGTATAAATATAGTAAATATAAGCAGAATGGATAAGGATATGACGCATGCCACCCATAAGCTGCTGGAAATTGCGCCGCTTATCCACGCACAAAAACCAAATTCCCAAATTATCATTGTCGGCGGCGGAAATGACCTTGATGCAATATCAGAAAAGGCAGATATTCTAAATAAAAGTTTGGGTAAACAATATGCTATCGTAACCAATACCCGCACAGATATTCCTAAATTTTTAGCCATGTCCCATATTTTTGTGGGTGTCAGCCGTTCTGCGCTGGAAGCTATGGCCTGCGCCAAGCCTGTTATTTTGGCGGGCGGCCAGGGATATTTGGGTATATTTGATGAAAACACTTTAAATTCTGCTGTAGATACCAACTTCACATGCAGAGGCCATGAAGAAGTTGGTACGGAAAATCTTAAACGGGATATTTTCACACTTTTAGATGCCAGCCCTGCAAAACTTACAGAGCTTGGTGACTTTTCCCGGAAAATAATACATGAAAATTATTCACTGGATAAAATGGCAGATGACGCCTTAATGTTATATACTTCTGTGCGCAAGCCTAAAAAATCCATACACGCCCTGCTGTCAGGCTATTACGGTTCCAACAACCACGGTGATGATGTAATTCTAAAATCCATTACCGATGACTTGCGCAGAATTGACCCGAATATACAAATTTCTGTAATATCCAAAAAACCAAAAGAGACAAAAAATCTTTATAATGTCAATTCTTACCAACGTTTTAACTTTCCGGCTATCATGCGTGCACTTAAAAACACAAATTTACTTATAATGGGCGGCGGCAGCCTTATTCAAGATTTAACATCCACCAAAAGTTTGATTTATTATGTATTCATAATTAATATGGCAGCAAGGGCAAAAGCCAAGGTTATGCTTTATGCCAACGGTATTGGCCCATTGAAAATGGATAAAAATAAGCGCAGAGCGGTAAATGCTCTTGAGAAAGTTGAGAAAATTACCCTGCGTGACAGACAATCCAGTGCAGTGCTTAAAGAACTTGAATTGCAAAATTCTAATATATTAGTAACGGCAGATGCCGCTTTCGGTTTCAGAAATATACGCCAAGATGAAGCCTCTGCTATTCTGGATAAAATTAACTTATCAGGCAAAAAATATTTTTGTATTTCAATAAGGGGCTGGAAAAATCTTAAAGAGGACTTCGTCACAGAAATGGCGGTTTTTTGTGACTATATGAGCGAAAAACATGGCCTTTCTGCGTTGTTCATCCCCATGCAGCCCTCCAACGACGCTGAAATTTCTACACAAGTAATGGAAACGGCTAAAAAGCAAAGCTATTATTTGCAAGAAAACTTTTCCATAGAAGAGATACTATCGGTTGTTTCCGGCGCCGAGTTTTTGGTAGGTATGCGCCTTCATTCCATAATATATGGCGCAAATGCCGCAACCCCTGTAATTGGTCTGGTTTATGACCCTAAAGTAGAATCTATGCTTGTTGAATTACAGCAAAAATACTATCTGGATTTAGACCATATTTCTTCCGGCAGATTAATTGATTTTGCCGAAGAAATTCTTGGCCGACGTGCCGAAATCGCAGAAGATCTTAGGCAAATAACAATGCCTTTTGCCGAAAGCGCAAGGCACAATGCCGAAATTGCCTATGATATTATAAATAGAGATTTATTTTGAGGATAAACTATGAAAACAAACATACTATCTGTTAATTTTGACAATATATCTCATAGCCAGGCCCTTGATAAACTGCTTGCTTTTTTAGATTCTGACAGGGCAAATATTATCTTTACTCCAAATCCGGAAATGGTAATGCTGGCTCAAAAAAATAAAAAGTTCAACTCCATTCTAAACTCCGCAGACTTGCTCCTGCCGGACGGCGTAGGCATTGTTTATGCCTCCCGCTTAACAAAAAGTAAAATCCCTCGGCGTGTAACAGGCATAGACTTGCTTACATCACTCTTTCCACACATAACAAATTCCGGCCATTCACTATATTTTCTCGGTGCCGCACCGGGGGTTGCCGAAACTGCCGCCGCAAGAATAAAAGAGCAGTTTAAAGGGCTGTCTATAGCCGGTGTTCACCACGGTTACTTCAAAGATGAAGATGATGACCGCATAATTGCCGATATAAACGCATCAGATGCCGATATTGTGCTTGTCGGAATGAACTTCCCCCGCCAGGAAGAATGGATTTTCCGCCATAAGGACAAGATAAACGCAAAAATACTGATGGTTGTGGGCGGCAGTTTTGATGTGTTCAGCGGAAAAATTCCAAGGGCACCGAAGTTATTTCAAAAGCTCGGGCTTGAATGGCTATTTAGACTTTTACGCCAGCCGTCCCGCATTTGGCGGCAAAGAGTATTAGTTAAATTTGCATTTAAGATTATATATAAAAAACTACGAGGTGAATTATGAGCAATAGCAACAACTTTAAAAAAATACTCATGGAATATCTGCAAGTAGCGGTGGGCACAGCCATTTTAGGTATAGGTATTTTCGTTTTCTTTATGCCGCACAATCTCGTTGTGGGCGGCGTTTCCGGTCTGGGTATTATCATATTGCATTATTCTGAAAGCTACTGGCCGTTTACAATACCCGTATGGTTTACAAATTTGGCCGTCAATATACCTCTCTTGCTGATATCCCTAAAAGTCATAGGTTTTAAATTCATCACAAAAACCATTTTCGCCGCATTTTTTCTTACCCTTGTGATGTTTTTGCTGGAGGAATATGTTCCCGTTGCGGTGGAAACCGACCTTTTTCTGGCTTCAATCATAGGCGGTGTTGTAGTTGGCGCAGGCGTTGGCATTGTTTACAGGCAATTGGCAACCACCGGCGGCTCTGTTCTGGTCGCAACCCTTTTGCATCGGCTCTTCAAACACTTGCCCATGCCCCGCATTTTGATGTTTGTGGACTGGAGCATAATTCTTCTGGGCTTCTTTATTTTCGGCCCGGAACTCACCATGTATGCCTTGATTGCAATTTTTGTATCCACAAAATCTATGGAATATGTACTTGAGGGTCTGAATTTTGCAAAGGCCGCCTTTATCATTTCAGAAGATTCTCTTGCAATCGCCAGAGCCTTGACGGAAAAAATGGATAGAGGCGTAACAAGCTTGGATGGAAGAGGCGCATTTACAGGCCATGAAAAAAATGTGCTGCTTTGTGTTGTGTCTAAAAGAGAGATTGTTCGTTTGAAAGAAATTGTTTCGGATATTGATGAAAAAGCTTTCGTAATTGTTGCAGATGTGCGCGAAGTTTTGGGAGAAGGCTTTAAGCAATTTGACAATCAGTTATAGTTTTATTAAAGGGGAGTGAAATTATGAAATTTGTTACATTAAACACAGGCCAAAAAATGCCTATGCTGGGCCTTGGGATTTTTCAAATAGAAAATGACCAAAGCGGTGTGGATGTGATTCTTAGTGCTATAGAAGCAGGATACCGCAGTATGGACACCGCTGAAGCTTATAAAAATGAAGCCATTGTAGGCAAAGCAATTGCGCAAAGCGGCATAAGCAGAGGGGATTTTTTTGTTACAACTAAAGTAAGCAATACTACCCAGCGTGAAGGAGGTATTGCCGCTTCTTTTGAGCACGGCTTGGAAATTATGAACTTGGAATATGTGGACCTTTATCTTATTCATTGGCCTGTTAAAGAGACTTTTATAAAAACTTGGCAAGAAATGGAGAAAATATATGAAAGCGGCAGAGCCAAGACCATTGGGGTTTGCAATTTCCTTGTGCATCACTTGGATGCACTTAAACAATGCAGAATAACACCCGCTGTTAATCAATATGAACATCATCCATATCTTACTCAAAAGCCGCTTATGGATTATTGTAAATCGCATGGTATTCAAGTAGAGGCCTACAGCCCCTTGGGAAGCAGTAAAAATAACCTGCTTTCAAATCCGGTTGTGGAAGATATTGCCGCCAAATATGGAAAAACAGCGGCCCAAATACTGCTGCGTTGGAATATAGAACTTGGTGTAGTATCTATACCTAAATCCTCCAAAACTCACCGCATTAAAGAAAACATAAATATTTTTGATTTTGAACTTGACACCGCAGACATAGCCACCCTTGATGCCCTGAATCAAAATGCCCGAATAATGCCCGACCCTGATAATTTTGATTTTTAATATAGGATTTATAAATTGGACAGCAAAGAAAATTTTGTCAGTCTTTTGGGAATAGCTGCCATTACTGCTTTATATTATTACTTGAAAACCAAATAACCTGCCGGCTCTAAGCAGAATCCGGCAGGTTCAAATTAAAACAAGCACCATATAGGTTAAACTTATTTTCTGTTTATTCCATTATTCCACATTGAATTACAAGTGTGCTTGTATGATACAATCACACTGTTTTTGAAAACATAATCACAAATAGCTCTGCGTTACTTTACAAAGATTGGACTATCATTTTCAGAACAGATTTCGCCAGAATCTCTATAACCCATTTTTGCCCAAAATCCCATGGCTTCATCTTCACTGGTCAAATACAAGCCATTGATATTTTTTAAGTTTAATCGGCTTTCAGCATAAGACGCTAATGCTCTGCCATACCCTGCATATCGCAAATCTGCTGATATGTAAAGCTCACGGATAGTTCCATATCCCTCTTTAACACACCAATCGCTCTCCGGCGAATCTACCTGATATAAAATGAAGCCTTTAGCGGCATCATCTATAATCAAAATATCTAAGAAAACAATCTTGTCGGCAGCTCGCCGTATTAGTGCATTTTGCCATCTATCCAGCTGCTCTTCGGTAAGCTGTTCATTATAATCTTGGTGAAAACAAGTCGTTAGCATTTCTTTGAATTCAGCATAATCTGAATCTACATAACTGCGAATTTTTACTTCCATATTTCCTCCTAGTATTTCGGAGGGTTTATGAGGATAATACCCTCCATAGGTTTTTTGTTTTGGATAATTTCATTGTTTTTTGCCTCCTTTCAATAAATTTACCATTCCGACAAAGCAGAGTAGGCATTGGATGGCATAAAGCAAAGTCCATCATTACACTTCTCCGCCGCAATTAAGTCTATCATATTAAAGCTGATTAGTCAATGAAAATCGAAGATGCTTCGCCCACGATTAACGAATGTGATTAAAAAAGTCCTTGACAAAATGCTACAGGCAGGATTGCAAGACATGTCTTAATTAAAGGCATTTTTAACTATTATATATTTCTAATGCCGCAAACCCTTCCTCTCCAACTTCCCCTGTATCCGGATTTTGAGGTGCATTTGCTAAATATAAATAGCCGTTTTTTCCATATCTTCCGATTTTGTTTTGGTCATAATAATCCGAATCCATACACATATGGACTGCTTTAACCGCTATTACCGCCATAGAAGGATTCCCGGGTGATAACTCATGCTCCCACAAGAACTCGCATTCTATGTTGAGGAAGCATTCTGCTATTCGTGGAGCATTTACCTTTACTGCTTCTTCTGCCGTCAAACCGGATGCCGTTATTTCATCTGTTTCAAAGCCGTTATTCTCAATCGTATTGTAGCATTTGTCATAAAAATCTTTCGTTGGGAAATTTAGTACACAACATCCTGTTTCCTTCAACGATTGATACATATGCCCGTCTTTTTTTACCCAACCGAGTATACATATAAATTCGCCCCCGCTTCCGACGAAAGTTGAACCGCTTTGCAAGCAAGCGTTTTCTTTTCCGTTTGATTTCCAACCCGTTACCACAAATACAGGTTGAGGCATTTGTGTAATAACTTCATGCCACGAACCAATTTGAGTAAACTGTCCCGGCCACTGCTCAACAAGTTTTTCAGGTTTTACTGCAAATTCTTTTTTCATCAATAAGACCTCCTGGCACAATGCCTCTAGCGCGTTCCTGCAAAATTTTGGTTAGACTAATTGGTGTGCAATTAATTCTGTATGTTTGTTTTTAAGCTTTATGTAATCACAAACCAAAATGACCCTCCAGCATCCGCAAAGTATTTTCAACAGTACTTTCATCAGTACGCACAATGCTAAAAAGATTATATTTGTCCACTTCTTCCGACATCTTTTCAATGCCTATTCTAAATAATTCATTCTGCACCGCCATTTTCTTCTCCGGTTCTTTAAGCGATAAAATACAGTCCAAAAATTCCCTATGGTCTTCTCTGGCCCCATAACTTCTGCAATTAACCATCTCGGGCCTAGCCAACATACATGCAATTCTGTTGTAATCGGAAATTTCTGCAATAAGTTTAACAGGAATACAAACATCAGCCACAACTTGATGACTTTGCGAAAGCTTGATAAGCTCTATTATCATAAACTCCACATATTCATCATATTCGCCGTAGCTGTTATTATCAGCCAGAAATTCCTCAATTGTTCTGCCAAAATACGCTTCCCAGTCGGTCGTTTCCTTTTTTCTTGTTGAAAATGGCTGATGCTTCTCATTGCAGATGGACCGATAGATTTTAAAGCGTTCTTCATGCCAATTATCATTAAAATGAATGAAGCCGTATTTCTTTGACAGCTCCTTTGACATTGTAGTTTTGCCCGCCATTGCTGTACCTGTCAAAAAATATACATTTTGCAGACTATGCTTTAAAATATTCTCTGCTATATTCATATTATTTTTTCACCTACATTTTTACCGGCTCTGCATATTCCTCACCATAAGTATCTATGGTTACGGTCTTTATTTTCTGCTCTTCTACAGGTTTATTGCCCGCACCTGTTTCACAAACAGCAATGGCATCCACCACATCCTGTCCTCTTACAACTGCGCCAAATGCGGCATAACTGCCATCCAAATGCGGAGCATTTTCATGCATGATAAAGAATTGACTTCCGGCAGAATTAGGGTCACTGCTTCTTGCCATAGAAATAACACCTTTTGTATGCTTCAAGCTGTTATCAAAACCATTAGAGCTAAATTCTCCGGCAATTGAATATCCGGGGTCGCCCATTCCGGAACCGTCCGGGCAGCCTCCTTGTATCATAAAGCCCTCAATGACCCTATGAAATATAAGTCCGTCATAATACCCAAATTTTGCTAAATTAATAAAATTGTTAACCGTATTTGGTGCAATGTCGGGGTAAAGTTCAATTTCTACCATACCACCGTTTTCCAATTCAATTGTTACTAAAGGGTTTTGCTTCATAATATCCTCCTAATATATAATTATAGTTTGCAATAATAGTGGGCATAGGTGAAAAGCCCAGATATATGCGGCCTATTATGGTTTCTGCCGCAACAGGCCCCCACTCTCTTGAATCCCTGGAATAATTCCGGTTGTCTCCCATAACAAAGAATGCTTCATTTGGGACGATGATAGGCTCAAAATCCCTTCTCATTTCTTCTTCAACATAAGTTTCCGCAAGCGGCACGCCGTCGATATGCACTACGCCGCCTAAAATAGCTATTTCCTCCCCCGGCAAGCCTATGATACGTTTAATGAAAGGCTCTTCAAACTCATTCGGCAAAGGTGATTCAAAAACAATTATGTCCCCCCTTCGAGGTTCGCCGAAAATATAACTTGTGCGAAGACCAAATACTCTGTCATGGGTCAGAATGGTGCCTTCCATAGAACCTGTCAACACTTGTGCATTTACCAGAACAAAGCTGTTTATCAGTGCCGCCAAAACAAAGCCTATAACTATCCAAACTCCCCAAATAATCAGCTCTTTGGTGATTTTTTTAAACATAATTACCTCCATAATATCTAATTATGGATATTATCACCATATAAAGCATTTTTATCCAATTATTGTTCTTTGGCGCAAAACCTCATAAGCTAAAATTCCGCAAGCAACAGAAGCATTGAGAGATTCTGAATATACAGGTATTTTCACATGCTCGTCTGCCGCCGCCAAAGCATCGGCACTAATACCCCTGGCTTCATTGCCGATAAGAAAAGCCAACGGCCCGGTAAAGTCGGCATTGTAAAGGGCTTTATCTGCCTTGGCCGTAGAAGCAAAAACTCTTATTCCTTTAGCTGTCAGACTGTTTTTTATTTGCTTAAATGACGCCTTAGCAAAGGGAATATGAAATATAGACCCGGCAGAACTGCGTATCACCTTCGGGCTATAAACATCGGCACAATTACCCAAAAGTACAATGCCGCTGCATCCCAGCCCATGAGCAATGCGCAGCATAGAGCCCAAGTTGCCCGGGTCGTTTATTTCCTCAAGCAAAAGCACAAGGGGATTTGCGCCCGTAACCACTTCTTCTAAACCAAACGTCCTCTGCCGCACCACCGCCAAGATGCCTTGAGCATGCACAGCATCGGACAAAGAATTAAAAATATGGTCTGCGGCAATATGGCAGACATATCCACCGGACGGGCCGTTGATATCGGCATAACTTTTGGAAGTCAGCACAAATTCAATCTCCCAGGGATGTCTTATTTCCCCGACAAATTTCTCGCCTTCGACCACAAATGCCGCATGAGCTTCCCTGCCCTTCTTCCCTGCTACGCTTAGGCTGCGTACATATTTCACTATTTTGTTGGAACCGGATGCTATAATGTCCATTGGGATATTGTAGCATATATTTTAAAAAGTTGCTATATTGGATTTTATTTTTATTATTTTATAGAGTTATACCTTGATGTATTATAACTATAATTTTAGCTTACCACCGCAGTTTTAAGCAGAGTGTAATGCAACAAAGCGCATAGAAACAGACACATCTACCCACATATCCCACGTAGATAGAATGCTTGCCAAGATAAAGCAAAAATTTTGACTTTAGAAATTTGTTAGAAATAAGGGTACGGATGATATGATAAATCAGATTAAAAATACAGGCTTTCAGATTAACCTGAAAGCCTGTATTTTTAATCCTGCCCGAGAAGGGACTTGAACCCCCACATCCAAAGGATATCAGATTTTGAGTCTGACGCGTCTGCCGATTCCGCCACTCGGGCTCATTAAGAGCAAATAATAGTGAATAGTTAAAAACTCTTTTATGATTCTAGCATAGATATCTTAAGTTGTCAACTATTTTTTTAAGTATACCCTATGCTAACTAGAAACTATTGTATTAGCCATTGGCTGTACATCCTATACAATACCGTTTGCACTTTCCGGTTAACTTTCCGAAACCAATTAAAGGAATCATTGCCACACCCAGCGGCACAAGTATTAAAAGGCGCTGGGCAGCGCAATAAGTACCGCAAGCATAACTTCACTGCCTATCAAGCCCAAAACATATAAAGAGAGGGCAGAACACAAAATCGAAAGGCCAAAAACAGAGATAATTTGTGCTATTACCACTATCTGAAATCTTTTGAAGATTATTTAATATTCATAACAAATCAAACGCCTTAATCATTTACCGACTAATCATAGTCATTGAAATGCAAAAAATAAATATACTTGCGGGACGGCATCATAGTTTTTAAGCAAATACACCACCTCGGAGGCAAATTATCCACTTTGTTACCTGCATGATATTGTATAATAAGGATTATTGCCAAAGTGGCAGATTTCACTTAGCGTCTCCGGGCATTTTGCCAAATCCTCTGCCGTGTTCTATTTTTTAAACGGTAAATGACGAAACCAAAGGAATATCAAGATGTCCTAAAAATGACTATTGTATTCACAAGATTTTCATTTTCTATCTTGCTTCCTCCTGCACAAATAGCGGCAGCAACACCCTTAGTATCCTTTAATAATAGTTTTCTTTCCGAGTTGGTATCACAGTACATCGTACATCTATCAATGAAAGTTTTAGCCGCACAGTTACATCACCCCAATAAGACGGAGATTCATCAATGACGAGTTGCGCGCCGAAAATTTCTCACTATAAAGACAATATCATCATCATCATGTATGCAAGTCCCCTTTTTGTAACAATACTTGCAGACCACACTTAATCTCACCTGTTATCTTTGGGTTGCTTGCGTTTTTTCGTGGACCCCCCCAATATAACTACCGCCTTAATGCAGGGCCTCCATTATATAAATTTTGCTTATCTACTTTTGATGACTCAAATTGTGTCTAACCAATTTGCATCAACTTATGCCAAACGGCCGCTTACTATCCCGTATAATTTGACGTGCCCGGTTTTTGTACTTGTTGACGATAGCATCAATGACATCATGGTACTGCTTGTCACATGAAAAGTCTGCTCTCCATGAAACTAATGACGATTCTACCCTAGCATCAGCATATCACAGTCCGTCCAGCAGCCATTTCCGGTATGGATTTGCTATTCCGGCCAATCGGGGGCGTGGCGACTATTAAATCTCGTCATACGCCCCGCCTTTATCATCTGTTAATCCTATTTTACAGGTTAAGATTCGTCATCCTTTCCATCGCAAGAAGCACATTTTCCCTGCTGTTAAATGCTGATAAACGGAAAAACCCTTCACCCTTTTTACCAAAACCTGCACCCGGCGTGCCTACTACATTAGCATTTTCCAAGAGATAGTCAAAAAACTGCCATGATGTGGTATTTTCCGGGCATTTAAGCCATATATAAGGCGAATTTTTGCCGCCCGTATACCAAATACCCAGTTTTGAGAGGGTTTTCCCAATTTCCTTTGCATTTTCCATATAATATGCAGAATCGGCATCGGTTTGTTTGCGCCCTTCTGAGGAAAACACGGCTTCCGCCCCGCGCTGTACAATATATGCAACGCCGTTGTATTTTGTTGTTTGGCGTCTAAGCCACAGTTTGCCAAGAGATATTCCGTCAAATTCAAGGTCCCTCGGAACTATAGTATAACCGCATCTTGTTCCTGTAAAGCCTGCCTTTTTGGACAGTGAGCAAAACTCTATTGCACATTTTCTGGCATCAGGTATTTGGAATATACTGGAATATAGGTTTTTATCTTGAATAAAAGTCTCATAAGCAGCATCAAAAAGAATTACCGCTTTTTGGTCTATGGCGTATTCTACCCATTTTTCAAGCTGTTCCGGCGTATAAACCGCACCCGAAGGATTATTGGGAGAACACATATAAATAATATCAGCCTTCATACCGGCCTTGGGCATTGGTAAAAAGTTGTTTTCTTCGCTGCCTTCTACATATACAATTTTTCGTCCGGCCATGACATTGGCATCCAAATAGGCAGGATAAACAGGGTCGGGAATTATTACAGTATTGTCCACATCAAAAAGGTCAAGGATATTGCCCACATCACTTTTGGCGCCGTCACCTATGTATATTTCGTTTATTTCAATATTCACGCCTTTTTCTGCGTAATATCCGGCAATTGCCTGGCGCAAAAAGGGATAGCCCTGTTCTGCACCATAACCCCGGAAAGTTGCCGCTTCGGACATTTCTGCCGTGGCTGTATTAAGCGCAGATATTACGGCAGGTACCAAAGGCCTTGTAACATCACCGATGCCCATACGAATTATGTGTGCATCCGGGTTTTGTTCTGCAAAAGCCGCTACTTTCCTTCCTATGGTGTTAAAAAAGAAGCTATCTTCTAAATTTAAAAAGTTCTTGTTTATTTTCAATGTGATTCCTCCTTAATATTGTTGTTATAACAGCTTTGGTTCAAAATTGGCCTTGGGCCGCAAACTTCTATAGTCAATAATTATATGCGTAAGCAGTCTTTCCTAAGAACCTGTCTAAAATCTAATCTAAGCCGAAGAATCCCGCCGCCGTCTGTCATTGCGTTTATCTTGATACATTCTTTTGTCCGCTTCGTCAATGATGTTTGATAATTCCTGGCTCTCTTCGGTTCTTATTGCATAACCCAAAGCAATGCCTGCACCGTGCATTTCATCGCTTCTGGAAACAAAGGCTTTCTTTATATTGCATATCAACTCTTCTGCGGCAGGTTCATCTAAAGAGGGCACAACTACGACAAATTCATCTCCCCCGATTCTTGCTACAACTCCTTGTTCTCCGGCACATTCAACCAAAATCTGCGCCGCACATCTCAGAACATAATCCCCCAAACTATGACCCAATGTGTCATTAACCTGTTTAAGACCATTTACATCGCCCATTATAATACACAGCGGCAAAAGACCGGCTTTTTTATAGTCAGCAAGCATTTTTGCATAACCTCTTCTGTTGTAAGTACCTGTTAATTCATCTATGGTAGATATGGCTTGAAGGCTTCTGAAAGTTTCTCTAATTGCCGTCATATCTGAAAAAGTCACTATATTGCCCACGACAGCTTGCTTTTTATCGTAAAAAGGATTGTTTTTTATTGCATATGAAGAAAACAGCGAATTTTCTTCATCCAGAAAGAATAACTCCCCGCTTCCTGCGACTTCATCATTTTCAATTGTTGCGCCTTTTTCTTGAAGCAATTCCAAAAGCATATCAAGCGTAGAAGGGTCCGAATTAATCCCAAGCTTTGAAAGCCAATTTCTGGCCGGGCGGTTTATATCTGTTATTGCATTTTTTGTATTTAAAACAAATATATATTCGCCTATGGCATCAAATACTTGATTGCGGGCCAGTATATAGTTGGATGTCGGGCTGGTATCCATAGCAAAATACAGGAAAAACAGACCGAAAGTTGCTCCCCAAAGTGTAGAATCAATTGGACTATTTGGTGCAACAAACACAACAAATAAATTAGAAAAAACACTAAGTGAGCTTCCTAATAAAATCATATAATATCTAAATCTGGATGCTCTTGCAATACTTACCATCTTGTAAATCACTACCAAAATTACCGCTGCTATGGCAATATAACTATACGCTGTATGAACCCAAAACCAAGGACCGCGTTCATTTATAAATATGCGTACAGGTGCAGTTTCCAAAACAGCGAAGTTAATACGGAAGAGATGATGAAAATCATTAGTAAAATTCATTATCACAGTGATTGTTGGCAAGATACACATAAAAATCACATTTTTAGAAGAAACGGCTTTGTCGTAACCTGAAAATTTAAGAACATACATCAAAAGAGCGACAGGCATATAGGGTATAGCCAACATTTGTATTATAAAAAAGAATTCTACAATATGAGCTTGCAGGGATGCCGAAAATACGGCGTGAAAAACATTCCATGTAAAGATTGTAATACAAAGGAAATTGAAATATTTATGTGCCGGGTCTTCTTTTTTTGTAAGATAAGTTAAAATCAAAATAATCGAGGATATAAAAACCAATGGCAAAGATACAAATAAAGTGTAAGATCCAATCAAGTTACTATCACCTTCTTATTTATTATGGTATTTTTTAATACAAATATTTCAAAGAAAAAGCACTTAGCCAAATTAAGCCGGGTGCATTCAATTTTCTAATACGTAGCCTAAACAACTTTGCTTAGACGGTTATTTTATGACATTTTAATTATTTTAGTTATCCGCACTCTTTTTTAATATCCGGTTTTTGCCGCCAAAATGTTGCCGCGAGTATTTATGATGAATTGTATGGAAATTTTTAGAATATTTACCAAGCGTATCTTGATAATATTCTTTAACTATACGGGCAGGCAAATGCATAGTTTTACTTATTTCAAAAAATGTTTGTCCGTATTTTCAAATATATGTGCTTCAAGTGGCTGTAACTTTTCAAAAGCACCCCACAAAGATTTATGTAATTCTAATTCCAAAATAATTTCGCAGGGGTCACGTGAATAAAATGTTAATTGTAAAAATATATATTTCTGATAAATTTGTTTTCTGCGGTCATGCCCAAGCAGAGAAACGGCTGTGTCATTTAAATGCGTTAAGCTTCTTATAAGCACGAAAATATACTTCAGAAACGATATCTTCATCAGATATAAATTCCAAACAAAATAACCATAAGTATTTTTTAGTATATCCAGCTACAATTTTATTAGACTTATCATAAAGCTTATTCCAGGCCCGCATATCTCCGGCAAGGGAAAGTGCGGCCAGATTGTGGTCTATCTCTGCTTCCTTCATTTCTATTACTCCATTTAATATTTACAGTTAACCGCCAATAAATAACGAATACAGTTCTTCTGGTAATATTTTAACAGATACAATGCTGTCCTCCGGCTTTTTTATCAAATTCTCTAATTCAGCATAAAGATTAATATGCTTCGCTTTACCTGTATTTTTGCTCTCGGTCTTAATATATAGAATATCTTTATATATTTGCATAAACAAATTAAGATTAACTTGCAAATGTTTAACTCCTGCGGTACGAAATTTAGCATATACAGCATGAGAATAACTTGGCATTTTGTTCTTATAATGCTCGTTATATTCAGGTTTGAAATAATTAATCAGCATAGCTTCTGAAATTGCTAAAAGATGCTCGTCATCTACGTCAATACCAATCATATCGTCTTTAAGTCTTTCGGAGCCGGAAAGCGTTAAAGTAACAAGTTCGCCTAAACTTTGTCTATAAAGATGTGACTTTGGCTTAAGAATCCAAACAAAGATTTCTTTATTTGTGCGGGTAGATGTCATATCACGGTATATTTTTAATATTGTTTCATGACCTTTTGTTAATCTATTATAGACATTCTTTGATGAACCTATATACAGTAAGTCATATTCATATATAGTTTCATCTTCTCTTTGACTTTGGGTAACTAAATCATAAATATTCATTTCAACGGGCTCGAACTCTTGCCATTGCGGCTTTAATGCGCGCCATGTTTCCTTTATACCTATTTCAATAAGTGTACTAGAAATAATCTCCATATGCAAAGCATTTTGGGGAATTGGAAACGAAAAAACCATAAGTTATTAATTTGATATATTTGATTTGTTGTACAATTGCGGTATTCAATTATAGGAGGATTATTGTTAAAATTAATAACTGTTTTTCAAAAGCTATTCCAAAACTGTTATCAAGAGAAGGCTGCTTTATAAAGATTAATTCTTCAAGCAATTTTCCTTTTGCAATCTCATCCATTTTCAGATATCCTTTAATGTTATCAACAATAAAAACTCGCTATCGACTTATTATTTAATCTCTATTCCCACTCCAGCGTCGATGGCGGCTTTGATGTTATATCATAAACAACCCTGCTCACACCATGCACTTCCCCCGTTATCCTTTCGGACATGCGCCTAAGAACATTATGGGGAATTTCGGTATATTCACAGGTCATAAAGTCATCGGTGTTTACGGCTCTAATAGCCACAACATAGTCATATGTCCTGTCATCACCTTTTACACCAACGGATTTAGTGTCTGTCATTACGGCAAAATACTGGCTCGGCACAGGATTAAGCTTGCCCAATTCTTCACGAACAACGGCGTCCGCTTGGCGCAATGTGTTTAGTTTTTCCTCGGTAATCTCTCCAACAATGCGTATTGCAAGGCCCGGGCCCGGGAAGGGCTGGCGGTCTACAAAAGAGGGTGCAAGCCCAAGTTTTGTTCCCAATATACGTACTTCATCCTTAAAAAGCCCGGCCAAGGGTTCGATAATCTTATCAAAACCCAGTTTTTCAGGTAAGCCGCCCACATTATGATGACTTTTGATAACTGCACCAAATTCCCCGCCGCTTTCTACTATATCGGGATAGATGGTGCCTTGGGCAAAGAACGGAATATGGCCCAGTTTGCGGGCTTCGTCCTCAAAAACAGCTATAAATTCTTCGCCTATTATCTTGCGCTTTCTTTCAGGGTCAGAGATACCTGCAACCTTGCTTAAGAAGCGGTCGGCAGCGTTTACTCTAATAAAATTAAGGTCTTGAGATGAAAATGCCTTTTGTATTTCATCGCCTTCATCCAGGCGCATAAAACCATGGTCTACAAATATACAAACAAGCTGTCCGGGAATTGCACGGGATAATAAAGCGGCACATACAGAAGAATCCACACCGCCTGACAAAGCAAGCAGAACTTTTTGTTCTTTAACTGTTTCTTTGATTTGTCTAATTTGCGTATCTATATAATCGTCCAGCTTATAGTCCCCTTTGGCCTTACATATATCATACAAAAAACGCCTCATAATTTCTTTGCCGCCGTCTGTATGTGAGGTTTCGGGGTGGAATTGCAGTCCATACAGATTTTTATCGGGATACTCGCAGGCCGCTATGCAGTTTGGAGTAGACGCAATTTCCGTAAAGCCTTCAGGCAGGACAGTTACAGAGTCTCTGTGGCTCATCAATGTAGCAAAAGGAGAGCTATTTTCAAACAAAGAGCTATGGCCGCCGGGCGTGACAACAACACGCCCATATTCCCCTGTATCACTTGCACTTACCCGGCCGCCCAGCATATGCACCATCATTTGCATGCCGTAGCATATTCCCAATATTGGTATACCAAGATTAAACAACTTCGGGTCGCATTTAGGGGAATTTTCTAAAAATACAGAGTTGGGGCCTCCTGTAAGTATTATACCTATAGGGTTTATTTTGAGAATATCTTCAGAGCTAATACTACCCGGACGCATTTCCGAATAAACTCCCAAACCGCGAACGGCTCTGGCAATAAGCTCTTTATACTGGCCGCCAAAATCCAGTACCAGTACGGTTTCTTTAGTTACATCACTCATACTTCCGCCACCCCTTCAAAAACTTTTATGCAATCACCTGTCATGTAAACAGCATCATTACTGCAATTAATAACCAAATCCCCGCCTTTAAGGCATACTGTTATATCTTCCCCCGCATCACAATAACCATTTAAAACAGCAGCTACGGCGGCGGCGCATGCGCCCGTGCCGCAAGCCATTGTTTCGCCGCTGCCCCTTTCCCATACGCGCATTTTCAAATGATTTTTTCCCAATAATTGGATAAATTCTGTATTGGTTCTTTGGGGAAAGATAGGATTGTTTTCAAATGCGGGGCCAATGGAATGTAAATCTAAAGAATCTATATCATCACAAAATATGATGCAATGAGGATTACCCATAGATACGCAGGTTATGCTGTATTCTTTGCCGTCAATTGATACAGCATGCGACACAATCTTGTCCCCCGGCAAGTTTACCGGGATATCTTTAGGTGTCAAACAAGCCGCACCCATATTTACCGTAATAGAATAAACGATACCATTTTTTACATGTACATTAAGCAGCTTAATACCGCTTAATGTCTCAATCTTCATATTATTTGCAGGTGCGGCACCCTTTTCAAATAGATATTTTGCCACACAACGTATGGCATTGCCACACATTTCCGCCTCGCTGCCATCCGCATTATACATGCGCATTCTGCAGTGCGAAGAAGCGGATGGCAAAATAAACACAATGCCATCGCTGCCTATACCTTTGTGTCTGTCGCATAAATGCAAAAGCTGTGACACATCAAATGCAGGTGCAGGATTTTCCAAACAGTCAAAATATATATAATCATTGCCGCATCCATGCATCTTTATAAAATCAAGCTTCAAAGCATCCACCTTCAATATTAAACATCTTATTTATTTGTACCACAGAGTATAAGTGATGTCAATGCTTTTTAACTTATAGCCGTTCCGTTTAATACTTTCATAGAATGTGCATAAAAATTCTTTCCTTGTCAAATAATAGGTTTGAAAGTTTTACTGGGTATAAAATGATTTCTAAAGAAGCGTGGATGGAAAGCTTCAAATACAAGGAGGAGTTAATTTGAAAGCAACAGGAATAGTAAGGAGAATTGACGATTTGGGGCGGGTTGTTATTCCAAAAGAAATACGGCGTACTCTGCGTATAAGAGAAGGCGATCCTCTGGAAATCTTTACTGATAGAGAAGGGGAAATAATACTTAAAAAATACTCTCCTATTGGGGAGTTGGGTTCTTTTGCCAAGGAATATACGGAAAGTTTAGCGCAAAGTTCCGGGCACATCACTTGCATTGTGGATAAAGACCAAATTATTGCGGTGTCCGGCGGAGCCAAGAAAGAGCTTTTGGAAAAGCATATTTCTGCAGAGTTGGAAAAAACTATTAATAATAGAAATCTGCATACTGCAAGTCGAAGCGAACCGGGTTTTGTTCCTATTTTAGAGGACGAGCCGACTGACATGTACAACACTCAAATGATTACACCCATTTTAGCCGAAGGTGATGTGCTTGGTGCTATAATTTTCTTGTCAACCGACAAAAAAATGGGGGAATTGGAAACCAAGCTGGCCCAGACGGCGGCTGGGTTTATCGGCAAGCAAATGGAGCAGTAAAATATGGATATGCGTAGGGGCGGCCTGTGGCCGCCCGCTTTTTATTTGCAGAAACTATGGATAACAGTTCACATAAATGCTATAATGACATGGGGTGATATTATGAGAATAACAACAATTCGTCATGGGCGTACATATTGGAACAGCTTGGGGCGCATACAGGGTCATGCCGATATAGAACTGGATGAAGCAGGACTTTATCAAGCAGAAAAGGTTGCGGCAAAACTGGCAGACAATCCCGTGGATATAATTTATACAAGCGATTTAAAGCGCGCTAAAAAAACCGCAGAAATTATAGCGGCATATCATAATGTGCCGCTTGAGATATCAAAAGTCCTTAGGGAAATAAGCTTTGGCATATTTGAGGGAAGGCTTCACAGCGAGTCACATGCAGAAATGGACATTTTCCGAAAGCAGGGGCAGCCTTTCCCGGGCAGCGAGGATGTTGCGGAATATTTCGCAAGAGTGCATGCATTTTTGGATGAAATATTAGAGAGAAATCACAAAAATATCTTTATTGTGGGACATTACGGCACTGTAAGGGCTGCAATCTGCTATTTTCTTGAATCTGCGCCTGAATGGAAATCCAATCTATCAATAGGCAACACTGCTGTACATATTTTTGAAAAAGATGCAAGCGGCAGCTTTAAAATGATTGTCGAAAATGACATGTCTCATATTGAAAATGGCATGTTTCATTTGGATTAAAACTTTTCAACTCACAAAAATTTCTTGAAAGGTGTTATGCCGGAAATTCTAAGAAAAAGTCTTGGCTTAGAGCCACATACAGAAGTTAATCTGTATGTGGCGGGAGATGCGGCTATCTTGCAAAAATAGGAAACAGCAAAGCTTATAATAAAAATGATTATATGTTTATTCCGTAGTTTATACCCCGGCTGCTACGGCAGCCGGGGTAATTATATTTCGGAATTACTCCCCTTTTTTTATGTACTATAAGCGAGAAATTAAATAAATATTAAACTTTGGCAATACTGTGGCTTTCGTCCATTTTATTCATTCGGGAAGAGCTGTAAAAAAATTTTAAAAAAAATTTAATTTAGGGGTTGACAAGGGCAAAAAAAAGAGTATAATAAGTAATATAGCAAACAGAAAACTTGCACGAATGGCTCAGTGGTAGAGCATCGCCTTGCCAAGGCGAGGGTCGCGAGTTCGAATCTCGTTTCGTGCTTAGATAACCTGTCCGATAGGATGGGTTATTTTATTTTTACTAGATATCCTTCAACCCCCGTGATAATGGCTTTTACAGCTATTCTCAAGAGGGGTTTTCTTTTGATTTGAAGATTAAATTCAACAAGAAAATTCCTTCTATTCATTTCCATTAATTTAATTCGTGGCTGATAAAACCTATTGGATTTAGTTCGAATTAACTCTATTGTAATCAAAACTGTAATCAATAAAAATTTAACAATCTTTTTTAGTTGTTAAAAGAGCGAAAAAAGTCGTTTTATTGACAAAATCAGGAATAATTCAATGACATTTTTGTGACATTTATATTACAATTTTGTTACAGATTGTCTTTGGGTTATTGGAAAGTGATGGGTGTGAAATATGAGGAATTCAAATGGTGAAGGCTATATTGGGAAAACAAGCGATGGAAGATGGACTGCGAGAATCCAACAAGGTCTTAGAGTGGATGGGAAGCCTAAGATAAAAGCCTTTTATGGGAAAACACAGAAAGAAGTACGGAAAAAACTAAAAGACTTTATGCTATTAGGAGAGGAAGATTTAATAGAGGTCGAAGCTTTTGGAGAGTATCTGCTTAATTGGTTCAGTTTATATAAAAAGAATGATTTAAGGGCAGCGACTTACGACAAGTACGAAGACTTAATAAATAAACATATTATCCCCCAGATGGGCCATATCCATATTTCTGTTCTAAATGTGGATCATCTCCAAAAATTCTTCAACTACATGGTAGAAAATCAGTATTCGGAGGATTATACGAAGAAAGCTAAATATCTTTTGGAAGGATGTTTGAACCTTGCTGAGTTTAAAGGAGTAGTTACAAAAAACCCAATAAAAGGAGTTAAATTTCCAAGGAAGTCAGCATTTCCTGCAAAGAAGGATATAAAATTTCTCAATGAAGCAGATATACTGAAGTTTAAAATTGAAGCTAGCTCAATGTCAATTAATAACAATCCAGTATATCGGTATGGACAAGGGATACTATTTATTTTATTTACAGGTTTGAGGTGTGGAGAGGCCTTGAATCTGAGGTGGAAAGACATTGACTTGGATAAAAAAGTGGTAAGAGTTGAGAATAGCGTAGCGGTAATAAGGAATAGAAATAAAACATCTGAAAACAGTCAAGCTTTCATAACGATTCTGGACTCAAATACCAAAACCAAAGGAAGTATAGGAGAAGTTAATCTTAGCAAGAGTGCTATTGAAGCTATTAAGGCTCATAAGATAATTGTAGGCCCAACAAATGATGAAGAGAGAATTTTTTCAACAAGAGCCGGAAGTGTTTTAAGCAAGAGGAACTTGTATAGATCTGTTGTTTCAATATCTTCAAAAGCAAATCTTAGTATTTCTAATTGTAGTGTGCATGAGTTGAGGCATACTTTTGCGAGTATGGCCTTTCGGAAAGATAGAGACTGTAGGATTTCATCTTCTACTTAAAGTCCGATTATTTTCGGACTTTATTTTTTCGTTTACTTCTCAAATTATTTATCAGAATACCCTTACCCAATAAAAGGGCAGAGGAGATTGAGAAATTATGCATAATGACATATTAAACGGAAATAGAACGGAAGATGAATTATTATATATTGAAGCTTCTCGCGCTTATAATGAGGGCGAAGATATTATGACAGACCACGAGTTTAACGAACTCGAAGAAAGGCTTCGCGAAGCAGGAAGTGACATCGTTCATTACACGCATGACCAGTTGGCGGAAGGCGATTTAGACGAAGAGACTTTCTCTATCTTGCCTGTGTATAGTTGGGAAGAAGTCTATGCATGGTTCCAGGATACTGGTGAGGAAACTTGTATCCTAAGCCAGAAAGTTGATGGAGTCAACGCCAAGGTCGCATATTCAACAAACACCCAAAGATGGGTAGCTCAATCACGAGCAAGAGATGGAAGAAGTGCATTCGATTATTCGGAAGCATTGAACCATATTCTTCCCCCGCAGAATGACAACCTAGGTGCTGTTGGAGAAGTATATCTTCCCGAAGAGTACCTTTCTTATTTTAGAGAGAAATACAACCGACCTGATAAGTTCAAGCTTCCGAGGTCAGGGGCAATTATGCTTCTGAGGAGACCACAAGATTATGACATTGATGATTTGAAGCTTTTACAGTTCCGCGCTTTCTCTCTTACAATTCCTTGTGCAACGAAGGAACAGGAATTTGAAGAATTACGAACCAGAGGTTTTCAGACACCTTTTAAAAAGAAAAGGTGTTGGTAAAGTAAGGTTTTCTGACACTATGGAATTTGTAACGACAGAAAAAACAGGTAACTTAGAAAAGGAAAAAACACATCTTCTCGAGTTGTTGGAAGGCCTTGGCTACAAAACCACAACCAGCGACAAGGGGAACATCATTACTATGAGGGAGGGGGATAAGGAAGACTCCCTTAGTGGGCCTGCAACAAGACTCACTTTGGGGCATCTTCTACATGCTATAGAGACAAATTATACTTTTGCGGCAGGCGTCGTGCCAGGTCGAATGATTAGGTCAGGAGATACATGGGAGTATTTTAATGCAACCATTAATGTGAACGATGGAGGGGGCTTTTTTGTCACCGTGGTTACCGAAGAAGGAGCTGCAGATATAACATTAACATCTCAGATACGCGTTGTTTTGGAAATGGACGGGAATATGCAAAATATCGTCCGAAATAGACAGTGGTGGGATGTAGCAAACGATGGGATAGGTATGGTAAATTACTATATTCTTAAAGACACTTCTTTACCTCAGGAAGTAAAAATTGCAGCTTTGATGCATCATGAAAAGTTCGATGGCAAGGGCTACCCTCTTGGAAAAGGGGCCGACCATATAGACGAGGTTACGGCTATTGTGAGTATTTGCGATATTTATGAAGCAATGACCGCGGACCGGGTGTATCGTGCAAGAGAATCTCCTTTCTCAATATTGGCTGAGTTACAGCAAGGAAGATTTGGTTCTTTGCATGCCGGCTATACTGCAATTTTTATGGAGAAAATGGCAGATAGCTTTTTAGGTAACACCGTTGTTTTATCTAATGGGGAGCAAGGGCGCGTAGTCCATTTGAATCGTCAGAACTTATCAAGACCGCTTATACAGTGCGGAGACAAATTCATCGATTTATCTACAGAGGAAAACATCAACATCTCTGCGGTGTTGTAAATAACATATGACTTAATGATAGATTAAGTCCATCTCCTCAACGAGGTGGGCCTGCTTGTATTATTAAGCAAGAGAAGGTTTGTGATGTTATATTTAGATAAGAACACAAAAACAATTTATACGTCGGGAGATGGTATCTCTATCGAGGGTTGCGATCCAATTTCTGTGTATGACGCTATTGAGTTGGTGGAGTACTATGAACACAAGAGAGGTTGGTTTACTCACTTTACCCTACGATGATATATTACGTCAACATAGACCGCGTGATATTGAGTTGTATGGTTTGTGTGTTGTTATTGAAGACAACTCAGACGTTCATAAAGATTTTCTCACAGGCAAGGAGTAACATACATGAATTAGTACGAGATTATAAAAAGGATTATGTTTTGTTAGGCAAGACTTATGATAATCTGTTGCAACACCCCGTCTTATTTGGTATAATATAATTATGATGGGCTATTTGTGTGAAGGTGCAGAAGCGTTTCGGAAAAGATGAAACCTTTCCCTCAAAAAGAAAAATGATGAGGGGTGACATATTATGAAGACATTTAAGGAATTATTGGATAGATTTCCTTGGGCTGTAGGTCGAGGGCAAGAGTATGGTGAAGGTTGGTTAGGTCTTGTGTTCAGCTTTTGTGAAGAAGTGGAAGAGAGATACCGAGCCGCTAACAAAGAACTGGATTTTGAAATTTTCGCTATCAAGGAAAAATATGCAGAATTGTGCTTCCAATACGACAAGGTAGGTTCGATTGACTTGGGTAATCTCGAGAGAAAGTGCGAGAAACTCTCGGCGGAGACTTGTGAGACTTGTGGAGAAAAAGGAACATTCAGAGACGACAGAGGTTGGTTTAGTGTCGCTTGCGATTCCTGTTATAAACCTTCGTAATTGCAAGTTAATCAAGCCTGTTTTGTGCTTTAACCCTAGACCGGGAAAAACAGAAAAATATAAGGAATACTGGAATAGACTCTAACACGAAGACAAAAAACAGTATTGCAAAAGGAGGTCGTTGTCTTATGAATAGCAAAACATTAGAATCACCTCATATTTTAGACGAGGTACACAATCTTGATTATCCTGAGTTGACACTTGATATAATAAAGGAAATAGTTGACGATGGGGTCAAAAAATGCCCTGCCATCAAAAAGGTCGGTCTAGTAGGTAGTTTTTCTCGCGGAGAGCAAAGAAAAACTTCTGATGTGGATCTGTTAGTAGACATAGAAGACTCCTTGTTTTCAGAAATGCTTGGAACTTTTGGCGCCTTTGTTTCCGGCGTATTAGACTATCAATTTAATAAAAGACTTGAAATAGTACGTTATAGCCTGGCCGCTGAACGAGCTGTAACAAAACCCGAATCATTAGAATTTTGGTATTACAAAGAAGGGTATGAGCAGATGTTAAAGGAGGCAAAGTGGCTATATGAAAGATAGAATTATACTTACAAAAATTAAATCTTATCTTATGAAGGTGGAGAGATTTTTTGAAGTAATCAAGAATTTAAACGAAAAACAAATTATAGAGACTGATGAGTCTTTGGCACTTACTCAATGCCTTATAAACATACATGGGCTTTCTCGTCAATTTTCCAGTGACGAAATAGCAGAGAGAATGTTCCAAGTGATGGGCAGAGGTTTGGATACTTGTCGCAATATATCTGCACATGATTACGATTCTTTGGATTGGGATAGAGTGAAGGCATTGTGCAAGAGATTACTCAGTGAAAAATCTATGCGTATTTTAGAGGATTGCTTTAAGCTCGTTGAAAAGGATGAACTAATCCAAAAAGATTATTCTAAGAGTATGGTTTTCAACAAGCCAAAATAGCATATCTCGTGGTATTAATGAAGGGTGGTGTGAAAAATGACAGGGGATTTGATTAATGACTATAGGAATCTGTCTCGTCTCTTGGCGGGTGTCATCGGTTTGGAGAGTGCAACATATTATCACAATCTCTCTTCTTTCAATTCATCCCTTTACATCAGACTTGTTGACAGAAAAATAACCGGCTCAGCATTGTATCCTTTTGTTTATCTTCCACAGTCTTGCCCTTTAACAGAAGACATCGAACACATTGCAAATAAACCTTTGGGTCACTAATAAGGAGAGGGCTGCATGCGACCTTTTGATTTATGACCCAAACAGTGAGTTTCTTCTGTAAAGCCCCGAAGATTATCTATCTTATCACGGAACGATTGACACTCTTCGGGGTTATACCGAGAAGTATGCTTGCAGAGAGCAGTTGAAACAAGCCGTGGAACACCTTGCTTTGGAGACTTATGGGTAGGAGGTATCAAAAATGCAAAAAATTACAGAAAAAGATATCCAAGAATATAAGCAGGCGTTTAATAATGACGCGTATGCAACAAAATATCTACTAGGTGTGTTTACGCCCAACACTGTTCAAATGGTGAAAATATTGAGGTTAAGAGACGAACCCCCTTTGAGTAAGAATGAGGTTGCTGTAGGGGGGCGGAGAGTGGTTTTTAATGAAGTTGAAGAGGTGTTTTGATGACTAGATTTGAATTGTTCCGAGAAGAGGTTTTGCGTTCAATGCAAAACCATAGCGTTCAATACAAACTGTTTGGCGGCGGCGCAGTAACTCTAATGCTAAACCATCGCGAGACCACTGATTTAGACATGGCTTTAAAGAACGACAGAGAAAACAAAGAGCGTTTTATTGATGCTTTAGTTGCTTGCGGTTTTGGCGACAAGGAGTATATAGATGCCCACATGAGGCTGTTGGAAGAAGAGGAGTCTCTAGAGAATCGGGTTGTTCAAGTAAAGCCCCTTAAATCGGAGTGGGCTAACTATCACATAGACTTGGCAATTCAAATGGGTAAATATACGTATGAAACCCTTGGAGATGCTGCAACTGTGGAGAAAAATGGCATCATCTTCAACTTGGTTCCTTTAAGAAAGATAGGTAAGATGAAAGCCGAGATTCATGATCCGGATACACACGCCTACACCGTCACCGGAAGAGAACAAGACTTTAAAGACATGGATGCAATAATGAAATATCTAGAAAGCAATCCTGATATTGATGGGGATATTTCACTCAAGAAAGAGGTCTTCACAAAGTCTAGTGTGTTCTCCAAGAAAAACTAAGGAGGGGGCTTCAACGTGATTGACTGGACTAATCCTTTAACTATTCTTGCCTCTATTAGAGATAACATAGGTGTCGATTATCGCATCACCGGCTTGGCAGCGACAAATCTCTACGGCTACGGCTTATCAACAAATGTTATTGAAGTGGCTCTGCAAACCAGAGCAGACCTCGATAGCGCAACCCGGAACCTAGGGTTAGGTGAGCCAACTTTAAGTGGAGAGAATCAGTTTGCGTGGTTACATGAGTATGAAGAAAGAAATACGACTTTTTATATAAAACTCAGGGTTGAAGAGTTAGGGGAGCCCTTTTTGCACCCTCTTGGAGTCAATCTTCATGAGAAAAAACTTGTAATGGAAATTTTGGAGCCGTATGTAGAGATGGATGCTAGGGTAAGAAAAGCCATCGCTTTTTGTGCCTTGACTCTTGACCCGGAAAAAACAGAAAAATATAAGGAATACTGGAATAGACTTTAACACAGAGCAAAGATAAATAATCTAGCAAGGTGGTGTTAATGATGAGGTCAATCTTTTCAGAGCGAGGTTTATTTTATCTTGTGCCAAAAGCCGCAAATCCTATTATTTGCTTGGGGACGGCTGCACGATTAAGGGGTTGGACATCTGTTTGGGCAGGCGATATTAAGGTATTTGTTACAAAGGATATTTTAGCTACAACAGGAATAGTTCCGTATGTTATGACCACAGGAATAGATTTTGAAATGTATAAGGGTTTACCTACGACGACGGAATTTCAAACAATTGCTGATTTGTTAGTTTGGAGAGATTTGATTAAGATAGATAGTCAGATACCTGTGGAGACTTTTGCCGTGCTGTTTGAGAGTGATGACCCTTACCCACTAGAAAATGAGCTGGAAGTGTACTTGGAAGTACGAGGGTTAATCCCTCAGTACAAAGAACTAAGAGAGGAGTGTAAATCCTTCTATGACTTTTGATAGACAGAGTGAACCTCGCATCGATGCAATAACGCAAAGAGTTGTCCACGCGGCTAAAGAAGTTTTAGGCGAAAGGTTAGATAAGGTAATCTTGTTTGGTTCTTATGCTCGTGGTGATTTTGATAATGAATCTGATGTTGACCTTATGATTTTGGCACACATGTGCCAAAAAGAGGTAAGCGGTAGTCAAAGGGATATCCGCAAAAAACTCCCCGGAATAGACCTTGCATACGACATTGCTGTATGCATACACGTTACAGGAACAGAAACGTTTAGCCTCTACCAAGATGTGCTACCTTTCTATAAAAATATTGTAAATGAGGGGGTATTGCTATATGGTTGATTATGAAGCCTTAGAGTTATCAAGATACCGATTAAGCCAGGCTAAAGATTGCTTGAGGGCAGCCGAAAATAACTTGGCATCAGAACTTTACAAAGATTCACTAAATCGTTCATATTATTGTATCTTCCATAGTATGCGCGCAGTGCTCGCCTTGGATATGTTTGATTCAAAAAAACACTCTGGTATTATAGCTAACTTTCGGCAGAAGTATATAAAGACCGGAGTTTTTAACCCTACATTATCCGATATTATAGGTTCTGCCTTTGAAGTAAGAAATAATAGTGACTATGAGGATTTTTACGTTGTGGCAAAAGAGGATGTTGATCAGCAAATAAATAATGCAAAAGAATTTATGTCGGAAGTTGTGGTGTATATTGATTCAGTAGCTGCCACTAACTCTGTTTCTATAGTTATAGATAAGCTTGATGCCATTTCCAAGGCCAAGGTTGTTGGCCGACCAAAAGACCTCTATGATTTGTACGTGGTGAGTTTACTATATGAGTTTGAGTTTATAGAAATCCACAATCACCCTGATTTTAAAATATCTGGGGACTTTGAGAATTTCATTGAAGATTGGGAAAAAATAGCTGAAGCCTACAAAGTATCCGACATCATAGCAAAAGGTATCCGACCTGATTTCGATGATTTGTATATTAGGGTGAAAGAATTCGCAAGCCCTTTCATTGTTAGCGAAGAGCTTTTAACCCAGAATTTGAAGTGGAATATCGAAAAAGGTGCATGGGTAAGTAACGAAAAATCGTCGGGTCTGATTCCGTCCAATGTGTTTGCTGATAAACGTAAAGTTAAGGAATGATTTGTGATGTGTGTCATAAAAGCAATTTTGAGATTGGTCTCTGAAAATGAAATGATGGAGTTCATTGCTGATGATTTCCAGTTGCGTTTCAAAGTATCTAGATTTTTGAAGAAAATAGAAAAGGTTGTAGCTTGATTATTATGTCAATGATATAATCGCTACAATGGTAAACCATCAAATGAATTTTACGAAGGATGAGAGGAATGAGTGGCTTTACGGGGAATGTGTTGATGTATGAAGAATTATCCTTGAACGAACATCCCGCTTTGCAAACACAATTTTATGATGGTTGGGTGCTACGTTTTGCAAACGGATACACAAAACGAGCAAATTCAATTAACCCGCTTTATCCGTCTGCTATTGACCTACAAACAAAAATAGCGGAATGTGAAAAGCGTTATTCTACGTATAATTTGCCTACTATTTATAAGCTGACTGATGTAACAGACCCTAATCTTGATAGATTGCTTGCCGAACAGGGTTATGCTGTTACTGATGACTCCTCGTACGTTATGGGAATGGATTTGCAAAACAAAGATTTTACTATGGGGGATTGCGAATTGACATACTGCATCGATGACACTTGGCTAGATTTGTATTTTTCTCTTAGTGAATATACCGATAAAGTTAAAATGATTACAGCTCGACAAATCCTAGAAAATACGAAGAATACCATTATATTTGGGCGTATGATAAAATTTGGCGTATCTGTTGCCTTTGGTGTGGCGGTTATTGAGTGTGGCTTTACGGGTTTGGTAAATATTGTTGTTGACAAAGCGAACCGAGGCAAGGGCTACGGTCTGGAATTATGCGAGTCGCTTTTGTCAGCCGCAAAAAAATTCGATTCTCACACGGCTTACTTGCAGGTGGTGCAAAATAATAATGCAGCTGTAAATTTGTACAAAAAAATTGGCTACAAAATTTTGTATCCTTATTGGTATCGTGTGAAAAATGTTTTTACTTAAAAATATATCTTCTATCGTCGGGGGGATAATTTCATCTTTATTTCCGTGCCAATAGGCAAGAGGAGGTCCTCGGCAGAGCGCACCATACCATCCAAGGGGCGGTCTATAAATGCGCATCTCATGCAAAAAGGTTCATCAAGCTTACATTGATATAGGTGCAATAAGAGAGGAAAGAATGGCAAGGAGAGGACTACTGTAATGAAAATCCTCATAGATACAGATGTTATTCTTGACAGTATTGCGCCAAGAAGGCCGTATAATAAAAGTGCAGATGATATCTTTGACTTGATATCTAAAAATCATGTGGAGGGTTATCTAAACACCAGTAGCATAACCGATATTTATTATATCCTGCGAAAAACGCTAAGAGATACAGCTAGTAGGAATGAAATCAGAAAAATTTTGTATATTCTACAAGCGATAGAAATTACGAAATCTGATTGCCAAACCGCTCTTGATTCACCAATATCAGACTTTGAGGATGCATTGCAGTGGTTTGTGCCGATAAGGTGAATCTAGATTATGTAGAGCAACTGGCTAAAGTAAAGGATTGGTTCTTTACTCGAATGACACAAGAAAAGAAAGTTGCTTACGGAAAGCCATCAAGAAAAGAGATTGATAGAGATGCTCTATGGGAAACCATCAAGAAAACTATGGGGAACTTTAATGACTGGTGGATGGTGGTTAAAAGTTCACCCTACTGACACATACGAGGAACAAAGCCTTCGCGGCTTGGCCGGTATCCCGGCTATTGAACATTTCACTTTGGAAACCCTTGGATAAGCTTGAAGAAAAGATATGGGGCGATATAGTTATTAAAGGAGCCTTTTCTCTTCTCTAAATATTTCGGGAGAGTATCCGGGTATAGATAAAAGGCTTACAATGATATTGATTTTTATTTACGGCAGAGATTTAGCAGTTTTCTTGAGTATCTGATGGTTTCTGCTTTCTTTGGAGGTGAGACTGCATGGAAAAGGTATCTGTGTTTACTGAACCCATTACTAACGAGCTATGGAGAAAAGACAAGTTAGTGGCAATCATACAAGATAATCAGGTAATAGATTTTTCGGAAGATGCTCCTATATTAATAAAAAAGGGCAAGGTTAGTGATTGGAAGGCAATTAGAACTCAAGACTTAAACCGCCCTAACAGCAGAGCCTTAAGGCGTTTATTAGGGCTATCCACATCAAATGCCCAAGATGTGTCACCTTTAATATATTATCAGTCACTCTCTGATTCGTTTTGGCTGAAAGAAAAAGGTGATTCAGCGCAATGGACAGATATACAATTTACAGATGACAGATTCTTTACTATTACATTGACAGGCAAAGGCCATATGTCCAATCCGGAAATTTTCAAGAGAAAACAAAGTCCTGAGCACAGCAATACGGGTAGTTTTGAAAAGGGCTGGAAATTAAAAGATGGTAAATGGCAGCTGTGGAAAGCAGGAGCTGCAGAGGCCGTTTGGTCCGAAGTGTTTTACAGCAATTTGGCTAACATTATTTTTCCGGGTTCCGCAGTGGAATATTGGGAAGACTCTACTTTTTCTGTTTGCGACAACTTCATTGACAGAGATGATGGCGAATCATTAGAACCGTATTTCAGCTACTGTGATGATCACAGTGACTCAAAGTTAGCGTTAACCGTTTTACCCCGGAGCGCGCATAAAGACTACAGGAATATGCTATTCCTTGATGCTCTGATGTATAACTGGGACAGGCACGAATTTAATTTCGGGGTTGTAACAAAAACCGGCACAACAGAAGTAAGATTGCAGCCCTATTTTGATTTCAATCTATCCTTGTTCAACGGGGCAGAACCTGGGAGCGTTAGGTTTGAAGACTCCACCATAAAAATGTTCAAACAAGTCAGAACCGAAGTACCGCAATTGACAGAGGGCATGGTAAGGCTTGCGTATCAAAAAACATCAACTTCTTTTCCTCCGGTAGCCAGCTTGCAAGAGACTATTGATTTTATTATGCAGTCTTATACTATCATATCATCATAAGTTGTGTTTGAGAGTAGATTATGGGATGGCAACCATCGTATATATGCCTATGATGAAAAGAACAAATGATGCAAACTTAATACAAATGCCGCATTGGGATATTGTCCAATGCGGCATTTGTATTTTCATGACCCGAAACTGGAACGAGCATGGACAAACGAACAAAGTCTTAGTATAATGAAGAGGAATAGATTGATTTTTATCCTTTAATATTTTCATTTTGACTTAACAGCCCCTCTTGCATCTTAAGAAAAATGATATACAAACTTCAGGAAACAAAGAGAAAAAGCTTTGAAAGTTTAGGAAAGAAAATGCTTAGCTTTTTGCTACAAAGAAGGAGCGATTATGTGAAGAAAAATCAACAGAGGGGGATATGTTATGATTTACATCCATTATGGAGCTTCTAAGTATGACCCCAACAAATTCAATCCGATAAGAAGCAATCCCGTTTTGTTAAAACCGGATGGCGGATTATGGGCTTCTCCTATAGGTGCCAAACTTGGTTGGAAGGATTGGTATGAAGGTAACGATTTTCGAGTGGAACGTTTAGAGGATAGCTTTCAATTTACCTTGTCCTCAAACGCTAATATTATTAATCTTTACTCGGCAGACCAGCTACATAACTTACCCAAAGCTAAACAAGAATTTATGCCCATATTAAATTCTTGGGTATATCTGGATTTTGAAAAGTTGAAAGATGATGGTGTTGATGCGGTTCAAGTAAATATAAGCGATGATATAACTGAAGAGCGGAAAGAAGGCTTATACTGGAAGCTATATGGATGGGACTGTGATTCAATCCTTGTATTAAATAAAGAAGTAATAATACCGTAAATGTGAGCTTCAGTTATATTTGCCGCATTTTAAATTTGGGGCATAGACTGCTGAATAGACGTAATATAGCAGCGAAGGGCAAAGTCTTTATTCGCAGAGATATTTTTCTGTACGGAATATTTAACTATCTAGACATTAATTGTGAGGTGAGCAGATGACTTACTGTGTATCTGGTATTCACGGTTGCTACCAAGAATTCGCACAATTGCTCAAAGAAATTAATTTCAGCGAAGATGATATTCTCTATGTTCTGGGTGACTTTATCGACCGAGGGCATGAAAGCTTAGAGTGCATTGAGTTTATTAGGCGAACGCCCAATATAATTGCCTTAATGGGTAATCATGAGGTATTAATGCTAGACTTCTTCTTGAATCCCGGAGACAGCACTTTTCAAAACTGGATGTCAAATGGTGGACACATTTTAATGAGTCAGATAGAGGATATAAGCAGAGAAGATGAATCACACGCCGACAAGATAATTAATTGGATGAGAGCTCTTCCCTTGTATCTTGAGGTCCATGTAAACGGAACAGACTTTTTCTTATCGCACGCCGGCATTGATATGACGGAGTCGCCAGAGAATAGAGACTATTCTTACGTCTGGTCCCGAGAAGAATTTTTCACAAATCCGGGAATAGAAGGGAAATTCCATATTTTCGGTCATACTCCAACTCCCTCTATACGGAAAACAAATGATTGCAGCATTTGGTATGATGATACACACAGGGATAAGATATGTATTGATTGTGGTTGTGTTTTTGGCGGTAGGCTTGCAGCGTTAAGGTTAGATGATATGAAGGTATTCTATGTGAAACCTAAAAGAGCTTTAAATCAGTTTAAGTAATAGAACGAATGTATTTGAATTTTGAGTCAGTAGGCATGAGAGAAGATGACGGTAAAATAGTACAATCGTATGCAATGAGAGAATTACTGATGTGCTATATCATCTAAGGGATTTCTATTCCCTTCATGACATGACGGACATTGGTCTATTAAGACAGTAAAGAGAAAAATCCAGACAAAACATCATATTAAAATGGATGACAAAGAACTAAGATGATTAGGAAACAAGGCAAAATACGGATTTCCACTTGCTTTCCATTTTATTTCGTGATAGTATATTATTTAGAGTTTAGTAGCCTGAGCATGAGTACAAAAGAATGGTTTTAGGTGATACCTTATGCGCTCTTCGCCTCATATTCGGAGTTGTCAAGACTATTTTTGTGAGAGTAAAATATTCTTACTTCTCTTGGCTAAATGCGCTTTTAAATTTAACAATTTAAAGAAATTATTTTAGACCAAAGGGGTGAAGGCAGTGAAGTTTAAATATATGCACAAGGATAAATGTATGTCTGATGTCGAAGTTGACATGAGAAATCGTAAGGTAACGGTTATTAATTACACAGATAATCTCATTAACCGTCCCTTTGGAAGCATTGAAAGCCCAACGATGGCCGATTTAGAGAACTTCCTAGAAGGTCGCTGTTTCCCCAAAGCAAGGGCGAACTGTCAGCAATTATTGCTAGAAATGGGCCTTGAGCATTATGATCCGTTAGCCATAATAATGAAAACACACGGCAGACAATGGGATGATTATAACTGGATATTGTTTGATGGAGAGGTGTTTGATTATGAGAAAGATATTAAACTTAGAGAATAAACACATGATTTTCGGAGCATATATTCAAAGTAGTTTAGAAACAGAAACATCTAGTAAAGGCAATCAGGTTAAATGGAGTAAAGATGGCCTTTGGGTTAAGGCTGACTTTCTTGGATATGAAGGTTTGTCCGAATGTTTAGCATCTTGGGTAGCAGCTAATACAAATATAGGAAATTTCGCTCCCATTACTAAGTATCATACCTGCAATCTTTTGATGGTTGAATCCAAAAGTCCACATAATGGATGTTATAGTATAAACTTTCTCGGCAAGGATGAATCGTGCATTACGCTTGGAAGGCTTCTGGAAACAGAAGTGCAAGGTGACTGTAAAAAGCGATTTGATAAACTATCGACCAAAGATAAGATTTCGACAATCGTGGATATAGTTAGTGATATTACAAACATACCAAATTTCGGTGAGTGGCTTACATGTCTTCTGGAATTTGACAGCTTAATTCTTAATGAAGATCGTCATTTTTTTAATATAGCAGTAATTGCAACGAATAGCGGCTATCGCATAATGAATCTTTTTGATAGCGGTGCTGCTTTTTGTTCGGATACACAGAAGGATTATCCGTTGACTATACCAACACATATATGTATCCGGAATGTAAAATCTAAGCCGTTTAGTACTGACTTTAAAAAACAAGTTAATGCCTGCAGGGAGCTATACGGCACTCAACTACGTGTGAATTTAGATTCAGCAGATATACACGATGATTTATTAAGTAATTTCGGAATTTATTCCGCAGAAGTTCAAGGTAGAGCTTTATCTATTTTGAGACATCAATTGGACGTCTGGAAGAAACATAGTAATGAAAGTACGGCTTTGAGTAAGTCAAATATTTTTACATGAACTATTATAGCCCTCAAGGAAACTTAAGATGAAGGTGACTAGCATGATAACTGTAGCAACGTTAGAAGAAATAAAACAATTATTAGGAGGCAACTATGAATATCATTAGGAGTAAAGTTGTGGAACTTAATACTATACCCGCGATTGCCTATAAGATTAGGCTGAAAGATGGTGGCAGTGGAATTAAAATTCACCGTACTGACTGCGATAAAACTGCATTTTCGGAGTTGGACAAGCGCACCGGCGGAGTAGTCTCAAGCAGTCTAAATAACACTGAGTTTTTCCCTGAAGAAGCATTTGAAGAGGCTGTTGAAGAGTTGGTTGGATTAGCCTATTCTGCCAGAGGCAAAGTAAAAATTGTAATTTCTGAATCGGTTGAAGATGGCGAAATTGAAGTGCCTGAAGATGAAGCACAAGGTACTCACAAAGATACTACTGCAAATGCGGTGGATAGCGAGGAATTTACTGCAATAATTGACATGTATAGCGATGAATGGGGCAAATTAAACTTTCAATTGATGAATAAGCAGTTCATTCAGTTTGCAACCAGGAATAAAACTGTGGCCGAAATGGTTGCCGCAAGAGCAGGTGAAAATGATATTCTTATTAGAATTGTTCAGAATCGCGCTGCTTTTCTTGCCGGAAAGAAAGATTTCATATCTGATGCCGAGGCCGCTGCGTTAGTAGATGTTCTTGATGATATGTGTCGTCGCAGCGCTTTTAAGGAGCTAAAATTGCACCTTAGAAAAATGTTGGGAAGTAGATAGTTTTTGTGGATATTAAGCTAATGAGTCTTTTTATTTACAAGGCAATTTTTCCAATGACAAGACATTTGAGCAGTAGCTTGGGAAAGGTGGGATTTATATGTTAGAGTTAGAACCTAGTACTGTATTCAAAAAGCAACATCATGCCGGCATTTTTGAAACCATTGATCAGCTGAAAGAAGAAATAAAGACTTATCCTACATTGCCCGATATTGCTGTTGAGAAGAACTTATTGGCTTTTATCACCCAATACACATATAACTCCAATGCGATTGAGGGTAGCACTTTAACGTTGTCCGACACTCATATAGTTATAGTTGAAGGTTTGACAATTGACCAAAAGCCCATGTCGGATCATCTTGATGCCATAAATCATAAAGAGGCAATATATTATATCCTAGAGCTTTCTAAGGAAGATAGGAAACTTTCGGAAACGGATATTAAGAATATCCATTCATTAGTGATGGCTAATAACCCTAAAATTAAAGGCATATACCGAAATCACGATGTTCTTATCTCCGGAACGGAGTATATGCCTCCTTCTTTTATACATCTCACTGACGAAATGGATAAATTGATAGAAAATTATTTATCCGACAAAAAGCATCCCATAGAGAAGATAGCAGAGCTGCATGTCTTGTTTGAGAGAGTGCATCCTTTTAGTGACGGAAATGGCAGGACTGGCAGATTGCTTATGAATCTTGAGTTAATCAAAGTGGGTTATCAACCCGTGGACATCAAATTTAAGGATAGAGCCAATTATATACAAGCGCTCCAGGATTATGACAATACTCAAAAAGCAACCAAGTTTATAGATATGGTCGCCAGATATCAGTTAGAGGAGCTTACCAATATTAGAAATATGCTAAAGACAAGAGCGAAACACATAGGTGGGTACAGTGGTTAATGCAGCTGTTTTTGAATGAGAAAGGTTGTTGAAGCATACTAGTTCCAGAAGCAATAAAATGGAATTACTGGAAGTCATGGCAAATGTCAATAGCTTTTTAAAAAACCAATCTCTACTAAGAAAATTTTCTTAGTAGAGATTGGTTTTCATTTTCAGTAAGTGGAAGGCGAATATTTTTCTTCACAGTCCTTAAGTCTGTTATGTCTAGCAAGTCTTTCAATGGTAGCATTATCTATTTAATCGACACACCAAAAGACATATAGCGCATTGTTACGCAAGGCTATTTTAAAGCTTCTTTAAGTGTTGCGCCAGCCTTAAAGCGTGGAAATTTTGATGCAGGGAAAGACATAGGCTCGCCAGTCTTAGGGTTTCTGCCCTCATGAGCTACCCTATCTACAACATCAAAAGAACCAAAGCCTGTGAGCTGAATTTTACCACCACTACTTAACTGCTCTGTGATGACATCTATCATGGTTTGTAAGATTTTCTCGGAATTCTTTTTTGACATTAAAGTTTTTCTGGCAATAGCAGATACTAATTCTGATTTGTTCATTTTTGATTGCCTCCTCTTAACTGATGTATAAGTTTGGAATTATCTTACGTCAAGGATTAAGCGGTTATCTATCAAATTTCACTTAATCCTTACAGCAACTTTATTACTTATACAACATCTGTTTATACTTGTCAAGTGAAATCGTAAATTTACATAGATGCCGTGCTTGCTCTTATAAAATCTGCAACAATTCTGATGATATGGAGTAAGCGCAACACATAGCACTTAGGTCTAAAAACTCCGTTTCCAAGATTATAGCATTGTCAATTTTTCTGTGTAAGGCTGAGGTTAATAATTGTTGCACTACAGAATTGCCGGCTGATATTTTTATGCAAACTTCTGCGTTTTTGCGGGCACCGAAGGTTCTTTTGAGAGATCTGAAAAAGTATATCTGGCGCACATCGCTTTTATATTGCGTACTCAGTGCCATCATTAGTCTTGCAATAGAGGAAGGTTGCCTCCCCTTCAGAATACCGCTTTTCTTTATCTCTTCAAGATTATCTCTTGAAGTCAAGTGATACAAGTATTTTGTTTTAATTATACTTCTTTTTGTTATCGGCTTATATCTAAACATAGTTTGCACCTCACTAAAAATATACCTTGTTGAAAGGAGAAAATCAATATGTTTAGTAACGTAGAAATAGTTCGCGCAGACATAACAACCTTAGAAGTGGATGCGGTTGTGAATGCCTCAAATGTGTTGTTACGAAAAGGGAGCGGTGTATCTAAAGCAATTTTCAAGAAGGCCGGGTGGCGTTTAATACGCGCTTGCAACAAAATAGGTTTCATACGTCCAGGAGAAGCAGTCATTACTCCTGGTTTCAAACTGTCCTCTAACTATGTAATACACACCATGGGACCACTTTACGGACGAGGTATTGAAGATAACGATATCACCTTAGCCAACTGTTATAAGAACTCTTTAGCAATTGCCCGAGCAAACAATGTGAGAACCATTGCATTCCCTTGTATAGCAACAGGTGCTTATGGCTTTCCTTTTGGAGAAGCTGCCGAAATTGCTCTAAACACCCTAGCCAAAGAAGATCTAAACACCTTCGAAAAAATATACTTAGTGTGCTATACAGAGTCGGATTACCGACGATACAAGGCAATAGCCCGCCAATAATAACCAGCCCCATTCAACAACCGAACAAAGTTGTTTTCTCTTTGGTTGTGTAAAAAGAGAAGAACCCAGCGTCCATTGGATTCTTTCTGATTAGAATAGTGAAGGAAATGGTATCAGGTATATCGTTAGAGCCATCAATACCGCTACTATCACTACTCCAACCAGCGCACGCAAACCTTTCATATCGGACCTCCTCATCATGTATTGATGAGTTTACAGCAAGGACAATCCGAGAAAAGAAGACACGCAAGTTTATTATACTACACAGTCAAAGAGAAAGCAACCTACAACCAAGTCCTACCCCGACCCAAATGGAGGGGCTTGCTTTTTCTAAGGGTATGTGAAAAGAAAACCACCACCAAGTTGAGTTGGTGGTGGTGAAGTAACGTGTTTAGATTGTTCTGAGACCGAACAATAGCGAAATAGTTATTATCGTGAGTGATGTCACGATGCAAACCGTTACCTTTATCTTCTCTCGAAATGATAGCAATGTGTTTTTTCTTGATACGCTTGTGCGTTGTATCAACTCCCTTCATATGAAAGGAAAAGGAGACTACACAAGATAATTCTATCACATGCCTTTAGAAAAGTCAAGCCACGTTCCAATATCAAAAAGAACAAGGCTTTTTTCTTGAAAGTACCACGCTTGCTGTGGTATAATAAAATTGGATTAAATGTAACTTGAAGAGGAGGGATGCCTTGTGGTTTCAGATTCGTTTGGGCCTGTTGATGTTAGCAATTGGGAATTAAGTAAACGCCCTATCACGGGAAGGTATCCAAAGCGTGATTTAAAAAGCGATGGAAAATCTTATATCATTAAGTTTGCCGAGTATAGGCAAAGTAAAAAGGAAGTCCCTTATCATGTATCAGAGTATATTTCTTGCAGTCTCATTAAATCCCTTGGGTATGAGGTACAAGAAGTTGCTATGGCTACGTATCAGGGCAATATCGGCTGTTTAATCGAAACATATAGCGAGCCGCTTATTACATTTGAAGGGCTTGGTATTTCGACTCTGTCTGGGAAAAACTTACTATATGATTTAGACTTGCTGAACTCGTTATTTAACGAAGGAAAATACGCTGAGGATTTCGAGGCATATTTATGGGATACGTTCTGCGTAGATGCCTTTATCACAAATCTCGACAGATATCCTAATAATTGGGGATTTTTCAAACGAGAAAATCTTTACTACAATGCACCACTGTTTGATAATGCCAGTTCTTTATACTCGTTAAACGCCTTCTCACTTGGAAAGCCATCTAGTTTTCTTCTGTTTCATTCATTGCCATTGATTCCACACAATGTTTAACCTTTGCACATTCTCTGCCATTTCTTTCTCATTGATTCCATTGCTTGATTTTGGCTTCGGGGTAACAGTCGGGGTATGGGTCGGGGTAACAACCACATGCAGTAAGCCCAACCCCGCTGAAATCCTAGCGTCTGAGCAATTTCTGAAAACCAAACTCATAAGATAGATGGAATGATGTATCTGCGACTGAATTTTGCCCCAATCCAAAGGGTGTTTTTTGTGTGTCACAAAACATGAAAAAGGGGAGATTACAATTCATATGGATTCGATTCTTGAGAAAATCTACAACGACAAAACCTTGCTTCCAGCGGGAAGCCCTGAGAGTGAAGAATACAAGCTGGCACTTTCGGCGTACTTGAAGCAAGTTGAGGACTTCAAGGCTGGCTTAGACGCTGGACTGCATGAGTGCCTAGAAAATTTGATGGATTGCCGTGGTACGCTTGAAAACGTGAAAGAAAATCATTGCTTCATGCAAGCTGTCAAACTAGGTGCAAAACTGGCGGTTGAGTTGTTGAAGTAAAAAGTAATAGTAAATTTACCCTGCATTTTTTGAAGCGCAAGCGTAGGGGAAATGCGGCTGTAAAAAGCGTGGCAGTCCACAACTTGGCTCTATCGTGTTGACAGTAAAAATCGTAAAAAGTGGGTTTTGAACAGAATCATGAAAGCCCTGCAAGCCTTATGTAAGCAAGAAAAAAGCCCACAAATTTTACGCCTGTGGGCAATGTAAAGACATGTGTATTAGTCAAGCCCTGTAACAATGGCTTTGACGACATTTATAATCATGTCCAACTCTTTTTCTGTGCGGTCTTTGACAAGCCTTGTCCAAAGCCCACGGTAATACTCGTCCTCGTTGCTGATGTAATCTGAGAGCAAGAAATCAACTGTTACACCTAGGCAATTGCTGACATTGATTAACGTTTCGAGTGAAATGCCACGCTCCCCACGCTCTACCTGACCGATGTACGAGTATGTAACGCTGACTTTGTCTGCTAACTGTTCCTGTGTCAAATTCTGTTTACGTCGTTCTTCTCTGATTCTTTTGCCCAATGTTTCAAACTCCATGTGAATCACCTCTGTAAAAATGGTACGTGATTCACAAGTTGCAATGTAGACTGAGTTTGCGTCAATATAATAACTGGTGCTGACATTTTTGTAGTGAAAGCTGTATTTTTGTTGCTATAGCCGTCCTTTTATGTTAAAATGTTAGGAAGAACATTTTAAGGATGGCGGACGCAATGAAAGTGATTTTGAGTAGAAAAGGCTTTGACAGCAAGAATGGCGGCAGACCCAGCCCAATACTTCCAGACGGCACTCTGCTGTCGTTGCCGATACCGTCTGCTGATGGCAGAATGTACAGCGAATTGAGTTATGGGGCTGAAACATACAAAGACATAATAGAGCAGTTGGGCGGCAAATGTGGGAATGGGGCATGTCACCTTGACCCTGATATTTGGCAGGGAGTTTTTGAAGCACCTGACGAGTGGAAGCCAGCATTCGGACAATGGGGAACACCGCAAAAGGTGCTTGAAAACCAAGGCGTAGGTGTTGGGGATTTGTTTCTGTTTTTTGGTAGGTTTAGGCAAACTGAGCGTGACAGCAACGGCAAGTTGAAGTACACGCCCAAGACTCCAGACCTACATATAATCTATGGTTATCTGCAAGTTGGGGCTGTGGTGATGGACAAGGCAGAAATCCAACAATACGACTGGCATCCTCACGCTGGCTTGGACGGCGACAACAACACGCTTTACATCCCACGAAAAAAGCTGTCTTGGAACGAAAACATACAAGGCTGTGGGGTGTTCTCATTTGACAAACGATTGGTATTGACAACTGAGGGCATGACCAGCAGTTGTTGGCAATTACCCAAATTACCAGCTTTTAGCGGTGAGGACAAACCCAAAATTTCGGGGTCGCACAAAGAGCCTTGGCGCATTGACCCAGCGCATGGGGAGTATTACCGTGCAATGGACATTGGACAAGAATTTGTAATTGAAGAACGCCCAGCCGTGGAAGAATGGGCAAAGTCATTGATAAACGCTTGACGACAAGAATTGGAGGGTTTGCATGGCAAATCTTGTAGCGGAAAAGATAAACCACTTGAACTATCCCGACAACCAAAATCGGGTTTATTGTCGTGCTGTCAATGAAATTCTTAGCCTTGCGGAAACAAAATGCTGTGGTTGTCCGCTTTGGTATGGAACAATCCAAGGCATGGGAACAGAGTGCTTTTATGTAAATTTGGTGAGTGCAAACAATGACGCTTTGGCGTTTCCTGTGGCTGACCCCAAAAAGCAGTATGCCTTGATTAACAAATTGATAGCCAGCGGGTTGATTCCAGCAAGCCCATTTTGTGAAACTGGAACAGTAGACCCATTGATTGAGCAGTACGCCAACACAGACGATGACAGCGAAAGCCCATTAGGTGCAGCTATTTTTGCCAGCCAGTTTGGAATGTCTGTTGAGGAAATGCTGGACGAGTCGGACGACAACGACAACTAATAAAAATTGACGAACATTTGTACGAGGTGATGAAAGCGTGAGAAAACTATATGTGTTACTTGGTTTGCTGTTTGTAAGCCTTTTCCTAGTGTCTTGCACCAATCAAGCTGTAGAAACATTGACACTTGATGAAGTGCGTACCACCATCCAAGAACCCGCAACAACTGACCCAGCACCACCAACCCAAGAACCAGCCGAACAAGAGCAACCCGAACAGGAAGTTGCGGAAATGTCTGAACCACCCTTTAGCCCAACGGACAGGCTGAACCCTTTCGCAACACCTGAGCCAACACCGCAACCATCCTTTGAAGATGGCTTCGTACCCTTTGACCAAATGTATTATGAAAATTGGGAGGGCAATTTGAGGCACATAACAGAAAGTGGTTTTGAATTGCTGTACGGCTTAGAACTCTCTTTGAGAAGCAATGATGAAATGTCCAGCAACGGCATTTTTCATTTGCGTATTGGCGCTGGTTTTCGGCAACATGGCAACTGGCAGGGCATACGCTTCCCAATGTCACCTAACCAAGTTTTGGTTGATGCCGCCTACGAACACGGCTGGGATGTTATCGCAATCGGTGGAACATGGGAGAGGGCATGGCGTAACGGTGTGGAAGCATTGCGCCTTAACGCTGAAACCCCGCTGATGTTTGACCGTGGAGAACCTAGACAGCTTTGGGGAGAGGGCGAACTCTACAGCATTAACCAAACTGGCGTGGGTTTTTACTTCTTCTTCCCCAATCATGGTATGTTGAGAGGTGTAAACGCCATAATACCAGCCCATGATGGATTTTGGGGCGGTCTTGGATTAACTGCGCTCCATGATGATGGTATGGTTATCTTGTTTTCTGGAGAGAACACAAGTTTAACAAGATTTTTTCATGGCAACGCAGAAGCACCGTTAATAACAGACATTGACCAGCTAACGCCAGAAATGATTGAAGCAATGAGCGACAACAAAGGCGAAGACGAGTAGCCAAACACAAGCACACTAACCAGCAAACACCAGCGGAAACAACAATCTGCTTGTGTTTGCTTTTTTGATGCCTAAAAAGCAACGTAGCGCAATTTTAGGGTCGTAAGGTAGTTTCGTTCAGCACAACCCTCTTTCGGCAAAATTTGCGTGGAAATTCGTTGGCTAAATTCTATCCTAGCGGGTAGGCAAGTCGCAAGCTAGCGTTAGTCGGCTTTTCCGTCCGTATCCCGCCAAAACTGTTCTTCCATTGCCCGTGTGATAAAGGCGTTTAGTGTTTCGTCCCGCTCTTTTGCGTGTTCGGTGTATGTTTCTTTGAGTCCTTTTTTCAATGTTAAATTCACCCTGTCATAGTTTTCGGCTATGTACTTGTTTGTTGCGTCCTGTTGCTCTTTGCTTGTTGACATGGCAAAACCTCCCTTTCTGACAGTATAGCACAAAAATCATTTTGCGTAAATACGTGTGCGAACATTGTTCCCCCTGTGACTTTATTATAACGTCGGCTAATTTTTGACTCGTGCAAAAACAGTTGGGATGGTTTGCCATACTCCTATTTACGCAAAAAACTGTGGGGTTATTGGTGTGCAAACAGATTCCTTGGCTTTATTAGTACGACATCTATTATTTTGGCAACCGCCAACAAAAACCAAGGAGGAGTTACACATGTTATTAAACACAATGCAAGCAACATTGGCAAGACGTCCGATTATTGAGGACACAGGCGTAAGGCGTGAATATGTCCGCTCAGTTATCCGTGAGGACATGGCTGTAATGAATGAAGTGGGAAAAGTGGTTGAAGTACGCATACTGCACACCAAGCAGGGCGTGATTAGCGGTTACTTTGACGACATTGAGCTGCTCTGTGATGAAGTCATGGGCTACAATGGCAAGCACAACATTTTCTTTATGCTGAACCCATGCCCAGCAAGCCCAGCCGTGGAGATGAACAAACTGCATCCATTTTCAAAAAATCTTGTAGGCAACAAAGACATCTTGAAAAGGGAATGGCTGTTTATCGACATTGACCCGCAAAGACCAACGGACACTTCATCTACAGACGAAGAACAGGCGTATGCGCTGGCTCGGGCTGTAGAACTGGCGGAATTTCTAACAGCTAACGGCTACCCAGCTCCTGTGGTTGCCAACAGCGGAAACGGTATTCATCTGCTTTACAAAATTGATATGCCTAACGACAACGAAGCCACAGCAGTTATTAAAGTATTCTTGGGTGCATTAAGCACCAAATTTTCTGATGAACGGCTTGAAATCGACACCAGCGTAAGCAATGCTGGCAGACTGTGTAAGCTGTACGGCACAAAGAGCATGAAAGGCGAACACACAGCCGAAAGACCGCACAGGCTGTCGAAAATCCTATACGTGCCTGAACTGCTGGAAGTTGTAACCGCTGAACAGCTACAAGGCGTTACCGCTACGATTGCCCCAGCACCCGAACCAACGCCAAGCCAAACACAACAACACAGCCCGAACCCTGCCCCAACAGGCAGAACGCTTGATGTTGACGGCTTCCTAGCCAAACACAACCTTGATGTTGTGGCTGTGAACAAAGAAGCAGACAGGACAGTATGGCGTATCGCTTGCCCTTTCAAAGAACACGAGGACAAAGCGGCATTTGTCCAGCAATTTAACAACGGTGCATTAAGCGCAGGTTGCCATCACGACAAATGCACTTGGAACTGGAAAGATTTGCGGGCAAAATTTGAACCAGCCTACGCCCAAGCCCAAGCGGTACGCCGTGAGGGTGCAGAAGTCCAACTGCCCGAACACCTTGCTCCTTACAATGAACTGCTGACGGCTTGCAAACCCCACATGCACATTAGCAAAAATGGGAATTTGATGATTTTGCAAGGCAAAGAGGGCAACAAGTATTGGGCACAACTTGCGAACTTTGTACCCATTCCGCTGGAAGTGGTTCATGAGATTGACGGCACGGAGGACGACATCAAGCGTACCAGCGTTACAGTTGGCGGTTGCCTTAGTAGCGGGGAGGAATTGAAGCCCACCTCGATTGAAGCTGAAAGGTTGATTAGGGGCAGATGGCACTTGGGCATTAGAGCCATCATCAATTCTGAGGTGCAGGGTGGCATTAACAAGGTTAGTGAGATTGTGCAGTTGTTCTCACAGAAAGCCCCAGAACGGAAGATTTACGAACATCTAGGCTTTAGAGTGATTGACGGCAAGCCGTGTTATCTGCACAGCAAAGGCGCAATAGGGGCAACAAATGTATCTGTGAATTTGACACAGAACAATTTGGCTAACTATGAATTTGAAGAAATTGGCAACTTTACCCACAGCGACAGGCTGGCGCATGTAGAAAACGCCTTGCGGGTGCTGGACGTTCACAAACACGGAAACGTGCTACTTGCGTACACATTCCTTGCCCCGCTGTGCGACATGTTTAAGCAACACAGCATTATACCGTCGTTCTCCCTGTGGCTGTATGGCGAACCCGACAGCAGAAAATCAACAGTAGCGTCGTTGTTGCTGAATTTCTTTGGCAAGGGCTTTGCAAGGGGCAATCTGCCTATGTCCTTTAACGACACAGAAAACAGCATGACAAAGAAGCTGGCACTTTGCAAGGATTCGCTGGCGGTGATTGATGATGTGATACACCCAGCAGCCACAACCAGTCAGAAGAACAAACAAAAAGCCTTGGCACAGGACATTGTGTTTAACATTGCCAACCGTACAGGCAGGGGGAGAATGAAAGCTGACGAGAGTTTGCGGAAAACTTTCAAGCCCCAAGGCATGGTTATTATTACATCTGAATTGCCTTTTGACAACATAAGCAAAAGCACAACAATACGGCTTCTGTCTTTGGAATTTGAAAAAGACAGCGTAAACCTTGATGTACTGACCCAATGCCAGCACAACGAAACCAGCTTGAATGTGACATTGGCTTGCTACATTGAATGGTTGATTGCCAACAACGACAGGCTCACAGCGGATTTGCACCGAAAATTTGAAAATTTGCGTTCCGAGTTGTCGGCTGAACTAGGTTCAGGCACGAGTATGAAAATGGTCGAGATTTGCGCTTATATGCAAATTTCGCTGGAATACGTCCTGCGGTACTTCCTAGAACTGGGAGCAATCGACAACTACACGGAAGACCTAGCCATTACCCAGCTGAAAGCTGACTTGCAAAGGCTGATTGCTAAACAGTTGTCGGCAATAACAACCGCTTCACCAACCCAGCGTTTTATTGACGTTGTGGGGAATTTGTTCGCTGACGGCACGGTGTACACAAATGGGCTGGTTGACCCTGATGGGAACAAAAACGGCAGAACTAAGGTAGGCTGGCACGACAACCACAACTACTACTTTAGGATTGGTGACGAAACAGGGAACATCTTCCTTGCCACCAAGCAGTATTTAAGCCAGCACGGCATTGATTTTGACATCCAAGCAAAAGACCTGTTTAAACGGCTGGTTGATGAGGGCATTGTCACCAACACCGACAAGGGCAGGTACAGCATGGCAAAGACCATTAAGGGCAAAACCCATAGAGTGCTGACGATTCCGCAGAGGGTTTTCCACTCCGACACGGTGGACGAATACAACGAAGCCCAAGACGACGAGTTGTACCCCTTAGACTAGGCTTGACAACGGCACACAACCCGCTGACTTTCTAAGGTGCAGGGCAAGAAAAGCCAAGAAACAACAAGTAAAATTTTGTCAAAAAAGGACTTTTATTTTCGCAAAAAGTAAGGTTTAATTACTCTAGCGGGGAAAACTCCCAATGATTAACCCAAATAAGGAGATGATTTTGTGAACATTAACCAAAATTTTGACAATTACCCGCCTGTGCTACAAGCAAAGCACGTTAAGGAACTTTTGGGAATTTCCACAGGCAAGACATACGAACTGTTCCGCTCAGACGAGTTTCCAACATTCTTTGTCACGCCGACACGCATGGTTGTTGTTAAGGATGATTTCATTGCGTGGCTGTACGAACCACGGCGCAGGATTAAGCGCATTCCCATCATAACGTATTGATTACCCAAATTACCAAAATCCACAAGGAGGAAAACCAACATGGCTAAGAAAAGAGGCAACGGAGAGGGCAACATTCGCCAGCGCAAAGACGGCGCATGGGAAGCAAGGGCAACCGTCCGCAGACAATTGAACGGCACGCCTGAACGTGTGTCGCTGTACGGCAAGACACGAAAAGAGGTTGCAACAAAATTGACAAACTTCTTGAACGATTACGAGAACGGCACTCTACCAAACCCAAGGGCATTGACCCTTGGGCAATGGCTTGATGAATGGATGGCACAGTACAAGAAAAACCAGCTAAAGCCAACAACCTATGTTAGCTACAGTAACCACATTAACAACCACATCAAGCCGTTCTTTGGAACGTGCCAACTGGCTGACCTACACAGCTTGCATATGCAGAAGTTTGTTAATGAGTTGTCGAGCAAAGGACTGTCCCCAGCGTCCGTCTATAGTGTCATTAAAGTGCTGAAATGCGCCATCAAAAAGGCGTATCGCACTGACCTAATCCAAAAAGAAGTAACACAGGGGCTTGATTTGCCAAAAGGTGAGAAAGCACCCCGAAAACCCTTTACCGTGGAGCAACAGGAAGCCTTTATCGAAATTGCCAAAACAACCCAACACGGCAATGTGTTCATCTTTGGCTTGTTTACAGGCATGAGAATAGGCGAACTGCTGGGCTTGCGCTGGCAAGACATTAACATTGAGGAAAAGTACCTGCGTGTCAACATGGCACTAAACTACGTCAAGGACGTTGATGACCCAAACAGCAGATGGCGCAGGGAGTTAGACAAACCCAAGACACAATCAAGCAGACGTGACATTCCATTGAAACCAGCGGCAATTAAACTGCTACGGGCTATCAAGCTGGAACAAACAGAATTACGCTTGAAGCTTGGCACAGGGTACGAGGACAGCAATGCCGTGTTTGCAACAAAGTTTGGCAAGACACTTGACCGCAACAACATGCAACGCATTTTTAAGAGGATTTGCGCCCAAGCGGACATGGAGGGCTTTAGCATCCACAATTTAAGACATACGTTTGCCTCTCTAAGCCACGCTCAAGGCATGGACATCAAAATCCTGCAAGAGATTTTAGGACACGCCAGCATTACAGAAACGGCGGACACCTACACCCACCTAACGATTGACACCAAACGGCAAGCAATGGAAAAGTTGATTATGCCTGCAATCTGACACCCAAGCCTTGGGGCAGAATTTTTCGGTCGGGGTATGGTCGGGGTAAAGGTTAAAAATAGGGGTTGTAGCCAAACGGCTATAACCCTTGTCATTACAGGAAAAAACGGCATGTGTAAGGGTTTGAAACTTCCTCCCAACTTGGAAAGATGTCCGATTTGGAAAATCATATTAAGAAATTCAGCAACTCTACGATTGCTTATAACGGTGAGCGTCACTCTTTCGAAAGCATTATGCTCTCCAGACCTTCACCAGTTTTTGAAGCAAGATTGGAGATTTTTCGGGAGCGGTTAAAGGGATTAGAGTTAACCGGCCTCCACAAGATAAGTAAATACTGGCCTCAGTATAACGACTATATTGATTTCGTTAAGACATTCCTCGAAAGGCAGGTGAATTGGTTTGGAAAAATATAAGGTAGTTCATTCAGATACATTGAACTAGCTGTCGAGCTTGAAGGCGATAATTACTTCTTATTCGGGACATTAACATTAACACTTCAGTCTGATGGACGAGATGTGTATATATTTGATATTGACCCAGACAAGTTCGCTGAAGCCTTGAAATTGTCTAATCAAGAGATGCTACCCGGGTTTGACCCTGAGAACGGATGGTATCAACGGCATGACAAGGAAATCTCGTTTATTTACGAGAGAACATTCCATCCCAAACGTTCTGATTTAGCAGAGGTATTAGAGCCCTGGGGGATAACAACTGAAGACTATTCCAGATGGGATTTGTTAAAGGTAACAAAGGGAGTTCATCTGGATAAATGGAGGGTACTTCCACAAACCTAAAATACTGACAGTCCCAACCCCGTTCCGTAACCGACGAACGGGCTTATTTTTGTATTGAAAAGAAGTCGTCATTATGGATTTAGATGAGATGCTTGATTTGTATTTAAATTTGTTAAGTTTCTGAGTAGTCAGAAGAAAGGGGGGTCAACTTGCAAGAAGAGTATATTTCTTTATATCGGATGATCTTTATAATGTTAATAGCAGTGGCACTAACATTTGTTAGTTTCAGCGTCGTACTGCCTTCGTTGCAAACCATAATTGCAGAGCCTGAAGCCTCAAAAGAGAAACTTGTAGCTGAGGATATTAGTGTTGACATAGAGCACGACTATACTACAAATGACTCGTTTTTCTGGGTCTTCCTCTCTATCTTCGCAGGTGGTTTGATAGTCTGCGTAACAACATACGGAGCTTTTAGGTGGCACAACTATCGTAAAGAGCGTAAATTTCAAGCCCGGAGAGAAGAACATCATGAAAAGAATGTGGAGAAAGATAAAGTGCATTCCATGATAGAGGAGTTCTGCACATATGTGCCGAAGGACAGATCATTAGCTCAAGTCCACCGTTGGGTTTGTAACACACTGAAAGATTTGGAAAAGTTATTGAAGGCACGCCCATCTTTTAAGCTCCATACTCTGCATAACTATGTGCCTCCAACAATGTTGAAGTGGTTAGCTCAACTCAAAACGCATGAGAGTTTAGTAGCCCAAGATGAAGAGTTATTAAAAATGATTGCTGAAAATCTTAACAAAGCACATCGAATGCTAAGAGATGAAATCGAAAAATTATACGTGATATTAAGATCGACGTAAAGACTGATGGAGCTGTTATGTCATCGCAAATAACCCGCTGGTAGAATTAAAGATTGTATCTTTGTTAGGTTTGTGGCAAAAACAAAACCCTCTGTGGGAAGAGGGTTGAGTTCATTTTAGATTGCTCCAAGTCCGATAAAAATCGAAACAATCAATATTGCGAATGCAGATATCAAGATGAAAGTCGCTTTTATCTTCTCTCGAAGAGTCAGCAATTCACACTTTTTATTGCGTCTTCGCATAAAGCATCACTCCTTCCTAGTGGGAATCACCGGAAGAAGGAGACCAACATATGAACATTTCAAGTATGCCACAAATCTAACAAAGATACAACCTTGGATTTTAGAAATCAATCCTTGACGAGAAACCATCTCAGCAAGGATTTTTCCTTCATATTATCATTGATAATTCAGAACACCTGTGCTTGTAGCGATTAGGAGTAATTGTGTCAAAACTAAGGGGTGGTTCGAACGACAACAAAAGAATACAACAAAGGATTTGGCATTACACTTGCGAAATTTATGGGTCAGATTGGTGTTGCCCTTGTTCTTATGTTAATGGTTTCCGTTATCGGGGTAGACGAATATGCTTTATATCAACAGGGGAATAAAGAAAACCATGCTGTTCAGCAAGGGGCTTCAAATTATGAAATTTTTCCGTCAATATTGTGTGCCGTATATCCGACAGATATTTCCAAAAAGAAAACGGTCTGCTGATGTTGAGGTTAGCAGACCGTTTGAATATTTAACCAAGCATTAGTGAAAATAATGCAAAGGTTAGAATTGTCATTATCACAGCAAAAGCAATTGTGGATAAGATTACACGGATTAGTCTCTTCATCGGCTAGCCTATTGAAAGTTATTGAGGTAACAAACATAGTTATCCGAACAAGACCTTCTCAACAATTATAGTACATAATTCTGAGAAGGTCAAGCTCAAAATTTGAGACCACCCTAGCTGTGAATAATACAGTTGGGGTGTTTTCCTTTTCCTTAAATTTTTGGGAGCTATCCCTTGCCAAGAAACTATTCCAGCAAGTGATAGTTATTTCCTGTAAATATTGACAAACAAAAAGAGAAGCGAAAACATCCCTTGAATAAAGTAGATGAATGAGAATTGCGGTCTGAGGGCGGAGAAAGTACCTCTAGTACAGAACCCCTAAAAGCCAATCAAGCCAAGTTAAGCTCTTTCTGAACTTCTTGTCAACGAGGACTTGATGCTTTGAACGGAAATTTTCAGAAAAATTCGTTTTGATAATTTGCCAAATGGTTGGCTCAGGCACACTGTTGCGTCTCATAAATAATCATTATTTATTTTGAGGTCTTGTGCGCTTATTCGTATCTCTTGCGGTTTATTATGTCAAGTATTATAGCAGAGATTTAATTGTTTGTCAAACCGGCCCTTACCAATAAGATATTTTGGTAAGGGCTTTCTTTTTAACATTGATGATTCAGAACTTTATGTTTGCGTTATATTCTAAGATAGTTGAGGCTCTGGGCGGTAACTCAGTAAGAGGTGATGCAATGAATAAAGAGCAGCTTATGGAAATACTTCCGTTTTCGGATTTCGGAAGACCTCGCCTTGGGCAAGTGACATTTTACGAACGAGGATTTGAAGACTTTCCTTTATATGAGATATTACTAAAAAATGCTACAAAGAAATTTTGGGTTTTCGGCAGAAAAAACCGAAAGGTGTTTGATATCCGAAATGATGAGTTAATTAAAGCTATGGCATCAAAACAAGGCTTTGATTTCAAGTGCCTATTTCTCAACCCCGAATCTCCAGACGAGTTGTTATTATCTGCACAAGATACATTGGGATTTTCCGACAAGTTAAAACTTTGTATTAGGGATGCATACTTCAGGCTAAAAATTTCAGGGATAGACCCGCATCAGTCAATACGCTTGTATTCCATTCCTAGAGAATATGCTGTTGTCATAGTTGATGATGTAGTTTTATTTTCCCCCATTCATTATAAAAAGACTTCTGAAACCGATGAGCATATGAACGGCTCTCCTAAAAAGCCGAAGCATTTGACTAAATCGGCTTTTAACTTAGCTTCTATCGACGATGATATAGCAAAGTTTCATCTGGACAAATTTATGGAAGTTTGGAATAGTTCTGAACAAATAAAAACCCAGCCACAATTCTGATGTGGCTGGGTTTTTATTTGTTCATTAGTCAGAATCTATTCTGCAATGATTTGTCAAGGGGTGAAGTCGCTCGCAAAAATCGCCTCACTGACTTGCAAAACCCTTCGAATAATATGTTGAGTAAGCAGTGTATTTATGTTATAATGATAGAATTGTTTGAGTTTTGTCAAATATGAAATATGAAGCCCCGCTATCAAAATGGGAGGGATAATATGCTACCTATTGCCTTTGGTGCCATCAATAACGAAAATGACAAATCAAAAATAGAACAAATTTGGCATGAATATGAAAATATCATGTTCCGTGTCGCTTACAAAATTCTTAATAATCAACATTCAGCTGAAGATGCAGTGTCTGAGGCGTGCATAAAAATTATTCGCAACCTTCAAAAAATACAAAATATTTCCAGTAACGAAACTAAGGCTTTAATCGTTATTATAGTACGTAGTGTTTCTATAGACATTATAAGAAAGTCCAACAGCAGGCTTGAAGACTACAAAGAAGTTTCGGAAATTATCCCCGACAAGAGTTTAGATATACAAGAAAATATTATCGCCAAAGAGAGCTATGAAACTATCATGAAAACAATCAAGGCACTTCCGGAGCACCAGAAAGATGTGGTCTATCTGTCTTTCATTTATGAATATAGTCACAAGGAAATATCCGAGATTTTAGGGATAAGTGAAAATGCTTCAAGAAAGAGGCTTTATGACGCTAAAAAAGAAATTATTAAGCGATTGGGCGGTGAAGATTATGGGAAATAACAAAGCCATTAGTATAAATAGAAATGAAGAATTATTTGAGGCTGTTATGAAAATTGCTGCAAAAGAGGCTCTGATGGATGAAGTTGATGAGTTATTAAGCTTTGACCCTGAACAACATAGTCAAGTCCCTGACCCAAGTGAAAACATGGATGCAAGAGTGCGTTCAATTATTCGTAACGAGTCTAGAAAATATAACAGAAAGAAATACATTAGTGTTTTTGGTAAAGTTGCTGCCGTTTTCGGGATATTTATTACGGCTAGCACTGTTCTGCTGATGAGCGTTGAGGCATCACGCAACTTCATAATTAATACTATTATAGGTATTCGCAGTGACCATATTGCCATTGAGTTTGGTCAAAACGGCACACCACAAGAAAATGAACAGGCACCCGAAATTGAACTTAATAGCATCACTGCTGGCGGTGTGGTTTTTGGATATGTACCCCATGGATTTAATCTTGTGAGCGAACAAGACCTCGGTACTCTGCGGATTTTTATGTTTGCTGACGAGCATGGCGGCCAAATTGTTGTTCAGCATGTACAATCAGAGTTGTTATCCGCTTTTATTGATAACGAGGAAAGATCCTTTGCTGTTATAGTCATCGGAGAGTTTGAGGCTTATCTTTTTGAATCATTCGAGGAAAACGAGCTTAGTGTTCTTATGTGGCAATACGAAGTAGATGTTATTCATGTGGTGGCAAGCATAAGCATTGACGAATTGTTGTTATTTGCGGAAAGTGTATATTTACAATGACATCACTCTGTTTGAAAGAGCTTTATATTGGCACGAAAATAATATAAATCCAGTAATAAACGCATATTTAAGCATTAAGTAAAAAATATTTTCAAAATCCGGTAACATTCGCCCCCTCTCATTCGTTTTATAGGTGTAAGTAAATTTTATACCAACACAAACGAAAGAGAGGATGATTTTTTTGAAACGAAAAAGAGTTATGCTAACCCTGTGTATGATGTTGTTGCTATCTGCAATTATGCCTATGAATGTCTATGCTGAATCGAAACTATCACTTGAAAATGATTTAGTAACTCCATTTTGGCAAAACATCGCCGCTATTAATATTGTATTTGGCATTACCGACGGCAGAGCCGAGTTAACAGGTACTGTAGTAGCAAACACAGGCACAGAGAGAATTTCAGTAAATGCCATTTTAGACAGAGTAAACACAAATGGCACAACCACACGAATTGCATCGTGGAATAATCTTACCACAAACGGCAACACCTGGGCATGGACAAGAACGCATATGGTGGCCAGAGGGCATGATTATCGGTTGACTTTAGAGGTTACTGCCGTTAGAAACGGAATTTGGGAGACTGTTTCGGTCAGTAGGACGGTTAGGGCGAACTAATTTAGAAGTTAGAGCAGTTGAAAATCTATTTTTAAATTCTATCAAAATCTTACAATGGAGGAGCGATATTATGAATTTGAAGAGAATATTTATGAAAACTATTGCGTTTATGCTTATACTGACAATGGTTTGCTCAGGAGTGCTTGGGGGCAGATTTGTCGTGTATGCTGAGGTTTTGGAAATAAGCGAAATAGCAAGCGACTCGCATTCACCAGAAGCGTTTGCAAGCATCATTACCATGTTATCATATGAAGGAGAGCGTAGAATAGTAAATAATCTAATCTATGAGTATACAGATGGTATGTTAGCGAGCATAACAGACGCTAGAGGAAACACGGTATTGTTTGTATATAATGAAATCGGTGAATTAGCTGAAATTCATACCGATAGATATATAATGCAAGTCGGGGTTAATGAATTTGGTTATCTTACCCATTATCATATTGTAGGAACAGCAATCGGTGCATCTTACTACTATGATGAAAATGGGGTTCTTGTCGGCATAACACGCAATGACACTACAATGAGAATTTCTTATGATGAACATTTTGACTCGCAACTTGTCTCACTTAATGGTGATTTGATTATTGATAATAGCCTTAGTTCTGAGGTTTCGTTCACCTCATTTGCCAACCAGAGCAGAGCGAATACACTTTTTACTGACTTAATACTTTTTGCTGAGTACAGTTTAGATGAGTACTATAGGGTTACTCATATAAACTATTCAAACGACGTAACGGTGTCAGCTGAATATGGTCTATTTGGCCTCTCAAATACCACAGTAAATTTTCGCAACAGCAGAGGTCAAAGCCACACTCTTTCGACATCAATTACTCCCGAGGTAGTTCCAGTTGGTGAATTATTGCGTATGGATGAAGTGATTTTCTCTCAACACAATAACGATTTCAGATATGTCGCAAATGATATGGGACTCATAGAAAGTGTTTTTCGTAATGATATTCTAGTGCAAGAGTTTCTCTATGATGATATAACGGGTCAATTGATAAAAGAAATAGACCATACGCTCGGAAGTATACGTACATTTGCATTTGATAGTTTTGGTAATATGTTGTATAGCACCCTTACAGAATATGACGGAACAATACAAACCCACACCTTTGAGTATAACAATCCTATGTGGAGGGACCAACTCACAGGATTTAATGGTTCACAGATCCTCTATGATGCTTCGGGCAATATGATATATGGGCTAGGCATGGATTTAGAGTGGTCTGACAATAATGTGGTGCGATTACAAAAAGATGGCAACATAATAACTTTTACCTATGATTCTTTTGGCTTTATGGAGTCTAAAACTACAAATGGAGTTACTACATATTTCCTGATGGATGGCGGAAGAGTTATTGCAGAACGTTCGACGAGTGGACAAACTATCGTGTATATGTTCGACCATCAATATAATTTGATTGGGTTTGAACTGAATGGTGTTCCGTTTTTTTATATGTCCAATTTGCAAGGTGATGTTGTAGGTATATTAAATGAAAACATGGAGGTAATAGTTGAGTACCGCTATGATGCTTGGGGGAATATTCTTGAGATTATAGGTCCTGAAGCTGACACGATTGGTAGAATTAACCCTATAAGATATAGAGGTTATCGTTTCGATGAAATATCTGGTCTATATATCATAGGGTCACGCCTTTACAGCCCTGTTCTTATGAGAATGATTAATCCCGATAATAATTTAGGAATCATCGGGAATAGCATTTCGCATAATCTATATGCCTATGCTCTTAATAATCCGGTCTCTGTCTCAATTGATCCGTTTAGCTTTACCTTAACAAAAACTTTTATTTTTGGAATCGTTGCAATTGTACTTATATGGTTCTTGTTAGCCTCGTGGTATACAATGCCGATGATGACTTCGTTTCATAGTTCATTTATGGCCGCAATAAACAACTTAGCCAGAACAATCAATGATAACATTTTCGCTGCACGGTCTTGGGGAGAGCAGCTAATGGCACAGGTTAGGACCGCGAATGAGGTATACCGCAATGCAAGGACTCCGCTTCAACAACATCACATTGTGGCACAAACTGCTCAAGCAGCTGCAATGAGCAGACATATTTTTCTGCCTCACTACAATAACAATATACACCACTGGATAAATATGATTCCGGTAAGAAACAGTCTCCACCGAAGAATGCATACTGATCTATACCATACTACAGTTGGTAATATTTTAGCCCTTGCAAATGGTGGAAGTGCTCAATTTAATCAAAATAGATTCGGGACAATAAATTCCGCTATGAATTTGTTGAGACAAACAATACAGATTGCAAGCGATATGTCTCCTTAATTAATTAAGTTACTAAGTGTTTTTAGCTTGAGCCTTTGGGCGGTGTCGGTTAATTCACACCGCCCATTTTAAGCCTACCCTTACAAGGAGGTAAAAAATGAATACACCGACATACCCTCCATTTAATTTATCTTTTGGAAATCTCCTATATTTTTTTAATGAAATTGGTGTACATATTTGCGTAAAAAGTGGTTTTTTTGATATACTTACAATATCTACAAGCAAAGTGGTAAGATTTAAAATTAAGTACACCAAAGAGTTTGTATGTAGTGCAAAAAATAAAACATTATTTTTTCTATCACCTGATCTGGGCAAAACCCCTGCATCGCAATATAGATGCTATGTATATGCCTTAGATATAAAAAATCTGACATATTCTAAAGCAGTGCTTCCAATAAAATGGGAGTTTAACTCTATATTTCTTTGCAAAGAAGAAAAACATCTTTTGTTATTCCATAATAACGGACAAATATTTCGCATAGATGCGCAAAGCTTACAGTATAAAGAAATTATGAATCTTGATGATTTTGAGCTAGACCTGAAGCCCAACTATACCCTAGATGGGAAATTATGGCTATCCTACCCTTGGGTAAAAACAACATGCAATTCTTTTGTAAACTTAGCTCGTTTTACGGAAGAGGATTATGTTAAAATATGTGTTGACGTCGATAAGTGCGTTGCCGAAAGGATTCCGCTTCGCATTTCTAGCGACTTTGCACGCTTTAACGGAATCGATGCTTACTGCTACAGTAAAAATCACGATATATGGGCATACTGTGCCAATAATTTTAACCAAATAAGTGATGTGCAGAATAACAAGATTCGATATGAATTTACTAGATATGATAATTTGTTATTCCATATAGAAATTAAATGCAAGAAATTTGGCATGGGTAGATTAACTCTTCTGGGTGACGACCACATAATTATTTATTGTCTTTCAGACAGCTCTTTGTACTTAGTCAACTTGAAAACTTGGGAAACTAAACATATAGAAATAAAAGGTAAAGAAATTATGGATGTGTTTGTTAATCAATCGGAAGGATATATTATTCCAATATGTAAACAAAAAATACCAAAGGTATTATTACGAATTGATGATTTTACGCCTATTTAGATAATATTTTAAAGCAATACTGGACAGCTATAGATAGATGTCGAATGCGGGATTATTTAGCCTATCTTGTTTATAAGACCCAAAACCATGTCTACCATCTACCCCACACACCCCTATCCTCTGAAAACAAAGGCCTTCAGAGCGGTATAGACTGGTGGACATGGTATACAAAGCAAGGCATGAAACGTGCCGTAACTGTTCGGCGGTATACTTGTTAGGCACGAAAAAACCACCCATACCCCACACAAAGCCTTGCGCCCTGTGAGTTTGGTATAGGTGGCGTACATGGTATTCCTAAAGTTTTGTACTATCTTCTTTTGTTGGTATCTTGCTCAATTCCAATGTGTTTATTTCCATATTGTTTGTAAAATACAATCCGTCTTCATTGCGGAAAGTGTTTCAGTTGTGGTATTTGTCGTTTTTGGGTATCATCATAAAGTCATTAATGATTATGCTGATAGCCCTTTGAATTTTAGAATATTCCTTACCTTTGCACAGCTTAGAGATTCAACTCCTACTGAATATTATTCAACTCCCATATAACCATGACATGAGCTGCCAACGATAACTGTTTGCATCAAGCCATGTGTCGGTGTCGAAATTGTCTGCATCAACAACGAAATATCCCAAGTCCGTCCTGCTACCATGGGGAAGGTCTTGTCCTATCTCATAAAGGAGAGACCATTTAATACGAACTGATTTTGCGTATTTGTAGTTATAGTAAAAGTTCGCATTTCCCTGTGGACTCCCGGCATTTCTATCCAAATATTGGCCCTAATTGTTACAGTGCCATTTCCTGTGATAGAAGCATAATTCCCAGAACCGCTGATATATGAAACCACCTTTGGTTTGAGTTGACCGCTGCTCCATTCTTGTACGGTCGTGATCATAGGAACTCTGTAGAATGTTATGGTTTCGGCATTTGCCGTAATAGTTCCTGTTCCAAGTACGCTTCGATGAGTATATGTACCGCGATATTGCAAGGAAAGTACAGGCCTTGCTCCGTTTCCTTGGTTTGCTGGCGCACACGATGTAAGGGCGACCAGGACGGCACATAGCAGCACAATCGTAGAGATGAAAACTCTGTAGGCTTTCTTCATAATAACTTCCTCCTTAGGATTTAGTAAAATTATTTTATCTTGCATGTTTTTATCAAGCCATTTCTTTGGCATACTCTCTGAGGGATGTATGCTTTGGCTTTAAACTGTCATGACTGGTACGGCTACAACACTATCAAGCTCTGCTGATGAGAAAACTGTTTTGCATTTCTTCGATAGCAATTGGTTAAATATCACATCGAAAGATTCAGCAATATCATTTCCACTTTGGTTGTCAGAGGATTCTATGCGGAATCCGGCTTGAAAATCATTGCCACCCGCAAGTAAATGCCACGTATGAACGGCGTATCTTGAGCCTTTGTTCTTGATAACAGCAAACTCATTTATTTCAGAGGGACTTTTCAGTATTGTAAGTTTGCTTATATTTGTCAAGGATTTATGCCAACCTTCACTGGCACGATCGTCGAAAGGCAGGGTGCTTGAAATATCTCTAGGGGTTATGATTTTTAAGCTCCCAACCCTATCAGTATGTGAGCCTATAATATTTATCAGCACCCGTGCGTTTGATACAAATGCAATAATTTCTCCGATGTATCCATCTTCGCTTGCTTTTGAAATAGCATACATCAATCCTTTGGCAAGGCTTTCTTTTTCAACGTTCATTAGTCTGAAATTCTTCATAAGGCACCTCCGAATTTTCTTCTTGGCAGTTCGCTACGGTTGATAAAATGTCATATTTGGCAAAGTTTACATTGCTTTTGCTATCATCTAAGTTGAGTTTAACTTTTTCACTAAGCCATGTTAGTGGGGTTGATAGGAGAATACACACAATAAGCAAAGCAACTCTTACAAGTACATCTTCTGAGGAAACCAAAAATACTATGAAGTATCCAACTATAAATAAGGCTACACTTAGTACCATTTGTACAGTATCAGTTCTGTTAAATTTACCCATAATTTACCTCCACTTAAGATTTTTAGTTCTCTACAATGCCACAGATGAGACATATGGCATTGTAGAGTTTTTAATAAACTTAGCTCCTGGAGTCTTTACAGAAAAATGACAAATACTAAGTTCTTAACGCTAATTAAAATATTACTAATTTTGATAACTTTGCTTTTCGTTGACGCACGCAGTCTTTTGGCTATATCTCTTGTTCTTTTTACAATAGACGGAAAAGCTTCCAAAGCTCTTATAATAGCTGCAACTGGTTTGTTCAATACCTTGGTGAGCCAGGAAAGAATTCTCTCAAAAGGGGCACCAAAATTTCTTTCAAGCGTGACGCCTAATCTATCTTTATGTTGGGTAAGCCCGGCAGTGAAGCGGTACATTTTGTTAAAGTACATGTCTATATCCGATGCATTTTCATTGATAATCCTTATCATTTCAGCCGCTGCCATTGGTTTTGTAGAGAGCTTTGACGCAAACTTATTTTCGTTAACCTCCACTCCTCTAGCTAACATAAATAATATATCGTGCGCTGATAAGCTGTACCTAAGCGTTTGGTGAGTTTGGATGTCTAAGCCACCATCGCGCAGAGTAGCAATCAAGCACTCTGCTACTTGTTTCCAATTTTTACCATCTTTGCGAATTATAAGATATTTAATAATCCTTTCTGTGAAAATGTACAACTCGTTAAAATCCTTAAAAAGCTCTGAGGATGTGAGTTGAATAATAACACTGGCCGTTTCGCCATACCCTACATAACACCTTCTTGCAATATCAAGAATCATGTTTTGTGCACCAATCTCTTCGGCTTCAGAAAAATTGAAACCTTTTTCATCCGCAAAAGATTTCTGAGATTTGTAAATCCCATCAGCCACAGTGCTGTAATAGTTTAAAAAAGAGAATATAAGTATGAAAATGATAATACAGATAGATGTGACAGTTACAGCAACAAGGCCAAATACAGCAAGCCATGTTGGTACAGCCACGACTCCAATTATGACATAATTCATTTGGCGCATCATTTGCAAAGCTTTGGCTACCTGTACGGATTCGCTATGGCTATAGGCGTTTCCACTAGGGGTTGCTGTTCCCGGAACATTTGCCTTCAGTTGCTCTTGGTTGGCGGATCTCTCTTTTCCTGTGTTTGACATAGGCTACCTCCCTGGCGATATTCGCCATGCTTGCCCTGTAGGGCGCTTTGAGGGTTGCTACATATGCAAGAGTGTAGTATAATGATAGTGTAATTGAAATAGTACACGCTTGCATATGTTGTTTTGCGTGCGCCCTACGAACTTTGTCTGACCACAAGGTTCATAGGGCAATTTCTCTGGAAGTATTTTCTATTTTATTTTCTCCTTTCTATATTTTTAGGTAGACTTAGAATAACATAAATATATTAACATGTAAAGAGCAAATGTGCCTACAAACACTGCAAAATCAAGGTTTATATAAAGTTTTTGTTTTAATAATTTTATCAAAAATCATTAAATTCTTGACCATATTTAAAGCTAAAAGTTCCCAAATACTATAACAAAAAAAAATAAAAAAATAAAAAAAAATAAAAATTAATTTTTAATTTAAATTTCCATAGTCCATCTTATATATTGAAGTTTTATATGATTTGTGGTATAATACATACAGTAATTTTTGTAGTGAACAACTTAAATTTAATAGAGGGCGAGGAAATTTTATGAGTTTAAATAGGGCTCGGTATAACATATCGCAAATTGTTAATAAACACATTGAAAAGCACATGGAGAAGCAAGAGGGACCAAAACCAGAAATTGACGATATTCGTGAAGATATTATGGACCAGCTAAACAAAATCATAAACAGTTTTCCTCTTGACTCTCAAAGAATCTATGCACCAGAGGCGCTCACTAAGACAAAGTTCAAGAATTCCCTTGAGAATGGAACTGTATCAATAGAGCTGATATATTCTTCTTCAAAATACTATGGAGTTGATGTTGAAGAATTATTCTTGAGACGATTCGAAGACGCAAAAATATTTGAAATTGTGAACGGAAGACTGGTACAAGGCTTGGAATATAGTACGATAGATGACGAAAAACTCAAAATAGGCTCATTTATTAAAAATGCGCTTCGTTTCGCTTTTGGCAATGATTCCAACCGTTATGCAATTAACGAAAAGGATATGGGGTTGCTTTTCCCTGACAGTGAGATGAGTTTTACTTTGAGCTGCATGCACCTTCCTTTGAAGAGTGAAGTATGCGGAAGTAGGCACGCAACCAAAGCTGTAGAAAAGCTGAACCTAATGTTATCAAAAGAGTCAAACGGAGTATGTCGTGTACAGGGAGCAACCGAAGATACAAATGGAAGAAAGGGTGTGCTAGAGGGGTTTGCAGTTGTATTATCCCCAAATACTAAACATCCAAGTTGTTGGATTATGCTACGCCGAGTTGACGATGGATTTACATCTCTGTTAATTCTATGTTTTAACTTAAATCATCATTTCAAACAAAATGAATTTGGTGTACAAATAGACCATGACAGTCATGATGGTTTTATGACGGGCGATACTAGAGTTGCAGAAGTCATTGACCTGAGAGCCGTAGACTCGATGCCATTTCAATATAAGGCCATTGTTTGTAAAAATGATGATGGGTTTGATGAGCGCCACTTTAGCAGCCTGGCTGGCTATTTACGCTTAAATACAGAACAAGTGTACATAACTTGCGAAGCCCTTAAAATAACTGAATCTTTCTTGAGCAAAATGGCTGAACTGGATGTTGCTGAAGAGGACATGGTTGATATCTGTAAAGTTGATGAAAGTATCAGAAACAGTGTATACTTTGACGGCCTTAAATCCTGCTTTGATGGACTTCTTAAAAGAGAGTTTAGGCAAGCGTATGATGATTTTCAGAAGATACAAAAGCCTCTGATAGGTTCTGATAAAAATCATGACTGCGAATCAAGCTCGGGTTCTGTGCATGTTATAGATTACAACATGCAGGGTTTAGGAACTGCGGCGACAGTTAGGGATTTATTTAAGCAAAATCGCTCTCTTTCTGCATGGTTGAGCAAGAACGATTTGCATCCTGCGAATAGCAGATTAACACCTCACCACGACATCGAGGTGGAGCGTATGTACTTATGGGTAAAAGAACTTGAGGAAAGAAAGCAAAAGTCGCAATGATTATGTATTTTTTGCCTTGATTGGGCAAAATGAAGTTAGAAAGACCAGAGTATCCAAACACATTACTTCGCACACTCTGGCTAAGTTCATGTCATGGACAAGGAGAATAAAATTGATTGATTTAAGTATAAATGGGGAAAACCTAAAGCAAAATGTGCAACTGGCCAAAGCTAATGGTGTAATACTACCAACCTTTAAGCAGATGAAAAGCCCTGATGCTAATGCGCCTAAAAAAATTAAAGACGGTCTTATAGGTTTAAATAAACACGACACAAGCCCTTATAATCTTTTTAGGGTAACATGGAAGAATGCACCTCCCGACTCTGGAATTCCTTACGGCAAGCCCAATTATATAGAGCTCCCCAAAAAGCTAACAGGAGTAGATGCCAGAATTATCTGTATGGTCGGAAAATTTTTTCCTACAGGTTCTCATAAGGTTGGTGCTACTTTTGGTTGCCTCGTTCCTCGTTTAGTTACAGGTCAATTTAATATCCGTAAACACAAAGCTGTCTGGCCGTCCACCGGAAACTACTGTAGAGGTGGCGCATTTAACTCAAAATTGCTTGGATGTGACTCTATTGCCATTCTTCCGGAAGGTATGAGTAGAGAGCGTTTTGATTGGCTAGACAAAATCGCAGGTGAGATCATAAAGACTCCCGGCAGCGAAAGCAATGTAAAAGAAATATATGATGAAACAAATCGAATAGCCGCCAATCGAACAGACTGCATGATCTTTAATCAATTTGAGGACTATGGAAACTATCTATGGCATTACAGCGTAACCGGTAATGCTGTATCAGAGGTTTTTGAGAATATTAAAGGAAATGACGGTCGTTTTGCCGGGATTTGTCTTTCGGTTGGCTCCAGTGGAACGATGGCCTGCGGTGATTATTTAAAACAAAGGTATCCACACAGCAAAATAGCTGTCGGAGAAGCACTGCAATGCCCTACAATTCTCAATAATGGATATGGCGAACATAGAATAGAGGGTATCGGGGATAGGCATATTCCGTGGATATTAAATGTGCGCAATATTGATATAGCTATGGGCATTGATGATAGTGACCCAATGTCTCTCTTACGTTTATTTAATGAACCCGCAGGAAAAGCTTATTTGGCTAATGAAATAGGTCTCAGCGAAGATGAGGTTGCATCTTTAGCATTTATGGGTATATCAGGTATTTCAAATATACTTTGTGCGATAAAATTTGCGAAGTATTATGAGCTTACATCAAAAGATGTAGTAGCAACTATATTAACGGACTCTGTCGAGATGTACAATTCTCGCTTGGATGAAATGAGAGATGAGCAAGGCGAGTATGATTCTGTGAAAGCGGCAGTAGATTATGCTGTCAGCTTACTAAAAATACGTACTGACAACCTTATTGAGCTTACTTATACAGAGAGAAAGAGGATACACAACTTGAAATATTTTACTTGGATAGAGCAACAAGGCAAGGAAGAAACAGAACTGCACAACCAATGGTATCGACAAGACAAGACCTTCGAGGCTGTTCAAAGACAAGTTGATGAGATTGACAGCCTTATAACCGCTTTTAACGAAGAGACAGGGCTATTGAAAGATATGCGTTGAGATTGGAGCGAATATGAAAAATGTTGGGACCAAAACTATCGAAACTGATAGGCTAATTTTGCGACAATTTAAATCAGACGATATACCCTGCATGTTTAAAAACTGGGTAAATGATGCTGAGGTACCCAAATTCCTTTCTTGGGAGCCTCACGGCAATATCAAAGTTACCTGTAGCATTGTTACCGAATGGATTATTGAATACGAAAATAACGAAACGTACAACTGGGCTATCGTTAATAAAGAAAACGATGAAGCAATTGGCTCAATAACTGTAATTTCTATGTCGCAGAAACATAAAAGTTGTGAATTGGGATATTGCTTAAGTCGGAATTTTTGGAGCAAAGGGATAATGACGGAGGCAACCAGAGCCATTATTTCATTTCTATTTGAAGAAGTTGGGTTACGCAGAATACAAGCACAACACGATGTTATGAATTTAGCGTCAGAAAAAGTTTTGCTCAAATCCGGGATGATGTTGGAGGGAGTGCTTCGTCAAAGAAGGGTTCGCAAAGATGGGTCTATCGCTGATGGTAAAATTTGGTCAATATTGCACGATGACTGGTCAAGACATAAATTGTGACTATAGTTCAGTTTCTGTAAACGGTTTCTTTACTATGATAAAAACTTCCTAGCCCCAATATCCATGCCTGCAATATACCCCACATGCTTCAGGATATGAAAACACAGTCCTTCAGGGAGGTATATGAATTTTTTACACCGGGAGAGATTCTATCGATATGATAAGCTTCACTTTCTTTTAAGTGATACTAAAGAAGATAAACACATTTACCTACCAAACCCTTACTAAAATAATTTCTTAGTAAGGGTTTTTACTTCCTTTAAACAATTGACATGAATAAATGTCATACTAAAAACAAAAAGCAAAAACTAGGAGGTATAAAAATGTACAAAATAAAATTAAAGAGAGCGTTAACATGTGCCGTAGCCTTGGCAATCACCGTTCCCACTTTAATCGGTTTTTCTTTCGCAGCACCCGGTCAAGAGTGCGAAACCTGCGGAGTGGCCCAGTATGGAAACAGTGGCATAGAGACTATGCCACTGGGTTTAGAAAGTCTGGTAGACTTTGACCCCAACCGCCCCTGGACACAAGATGAGGATGGCACTATCTGGCAAGATGGTATTCCGTTTGCTAACATGGATGACGTATTTGTCTTTGATAGCATAGAGCCGCTGCAACGATCGATGCCGGACTGGCAGGATAGACGGATTACATCCTCTGACCCGGGCCTAATCAACATGGCAGACCATCTCATTCTTGCTTATTTACGTAATAACAGCATGACATTGGAAGAAGCATTGGCGATTTCTCATGCTGAACTTCCTTTCATCATCTTGAATGGGGAAGCTATCAGGACAGATGCTCGTGGAGTAGCTTACACAGAGATTTCAGAAGAGAGTATGGTCTTACAGTCGGGTTGATTTATTTTCAGACCGTTGGCCACCTCATGAAAGCAATGTGTTTGGCAGACTTTTAGATAGAGCTAAATTATGCCTAAAGTTTTTATTAATGTGACGAAAACCCTTGAATATCTTACATCAATTACAACATCCCAATTGCCAATTTACCGGAGAAACATTTAAGTCAACACGATGTGTTACTGGAAAATTAATTTCCATAATTTATCACAACCATTCTTTAAAATTATGAGGAGGAACAAAAATGTACGAACAAGAGCGCGGTCCCGGTATTGAGTACACAGATATCCACGGCAACGAATCAATCTTCAGAGTCAATTCTCCTGAGATTAGGCCAACAGTTGTCAATTACATTAACAATCATAAGGTAGGTTTTTATTTAAACCTGCCCGGCATGGACACAGAGTTTCCAATGCAAGTGGAGTTTGAATTTAAGGACAAGGATTCCTACCCAGAGCTAGAGAATATGTATAATTTCTTTGCAAAGCTCAATGAAACGATTGACGAGTTTACTTGGGTAAGACTACTAATCACCGTGACCGAAGAAGAAGCCTGGTCTTATTTTCCAGATGGTAGTGGAGACTCACATCCTAGGCAAAAAATTTCGATCAACACACAAGAAGCACCAGCCATGACACCAAGTTCCGTGTTTGGTAGTAAGTAAAAAAATATTGACTAAATTATACCGCAGTCAAGTTGGTGTTGCAATCTAGAATTTATACCCTCTCTATATCCCATGACAAGCCCAGAGAGCGAGTGTCAAGCTGCCTCAAATATATCGGTTTGTCGTGTCAAGCCCCTTGTTGGAAAATAGTCCAACAAGGGGCTATTTTTCCTGTACTTATACAGAGAGTCAAAATAAACAAGGAGGTTCTAAAAATGTTTAGAAAGATAATAGTCATAATGTTGGCAACGATTATGATGACATCATCACTTGCACCAACAGCAGCTCATGGCAATCAGATTTCGCCGGCAATTACTGAAATATCAACTGAAATTACAGATAACAATCCATTTGTAGTGGGCGGGAGAGTCAGAAGCACGGAAGTGGTCCCGCTTATTTGGGTTTTGGATGAAGACTCGCTTGCGTATAGCCCACCTTCACAAACTCTCGCGGCAACTGACGCAGTCAATATCATCCTGATGCCAAAAACAGTAGGAACACACAACAACACAATCATTTCTCCGGTGGGGACAATGCACTCTGACTGGGGGCGCGGGTGGCAGTGGTCTGATATTTCGGCAGTGGACAGCGCGCCAGGCAATCCTCAAAACGAAACAATCGATTTAGATGGCCCTGGGTCATTTAGAGTAAACGAGGACTATGCTCAAGCTGATTTCCGATTCTTAGAAATAAGGTGGGGTCAGGCACGACGAGCGACATCGACGGCAGTTCATAATGCACATCTTTATCAACCTGCTAACGTTCCTATCACTCAGACACAGGTGGATTTACTACTGGTCAGATATTGAAAATTATAAGCAATATAGAGGTGGTGGTTCATTGCCTCGCATCTTGGTTGTGATTGATGACCTGATTAGTTTGTATTTTGACGGTTGTCCTAGTGCGGTAAAACTCGCAGTTCAAAGATTGATGTGTAGAACAAAAAATAAAGGCATACATCTTCTTATCGCCAGCCAAGTGCACTTTGTTCCAGATGATTTCCTATACTATTGCAAAGTAAGAGCAACCCATTTTTGTAACCCTGCAGTTGCGACTGAATTCTATGGGAATAAAAGACAGACAAGGGCTTGGACAGTACTTTAGAGGAATTACAGAACATTGTTTATTTGGTGTTAGTGGAAAGCTGCCCTTCAAAACCATTAACGGTAAACGTATGCAAGGCACAACGTTTATACATGCAGAGCGCAGAGAACACAGCAGAAAGCCGGAAGAAATGCGTAGTATGATTGAAAAAGTTTCATATGACCCCAGAATCGAACTATTCGCCAGAGAACAATCCCCTGGTTGGGATGTATGGGGCAACGACACTCAGAAATTCAGTAATTTGCAACCCGGCATTACTTAAGACCTTGTTTGGCGACACCAACAAATCGCCAGCGAGCTGTCCTATTTTGTGAACCCTCGATCGCGAATGAATTTACAGAAATACATTGCCTGCACAATTAAGAAAACCGGTTTGGTATTAACACACAGCGACATTGAATGGCGAGTCCCTTTCCGTATTGAGGAGGCACTTATACCTTCCACTGGGCACTGTCTGTTGCTCAAGGTTCTTTATAAACAAACTATCTTATAGCCAAACTATCCTTCTTTTAGCACTTAAAGTAATATCGCAATTTAAGGTAGATATGAGGATAATGGCTATATTTTTCAGGCATTTTAGAGTTCCCGGGCCAAAAGCTTGGCTAAGCAGAAGGCAGCATCAATCTGCGAATAGGCATCCCGTATAACCAAAGGCACCCATGTATATTAACTATACATGGGTGCCTGATTTCTTCCTTTAGAGCCTATGCCATTCCTACCAGATTATATCGCTAGAAATCCTCTGTTTTCAAGGATTGTTAATAAAGTATAGATGATAGATGTGACTTTGTATTGGGGTATATCAGTTTTAATTGTAATTCTTAGCAATTAGAATTAATTCTTTACTTCTGGAACCCCGACTATTTTTCTCCATTCGGTGTGGTCATGGCCAGCTTCCATATGCCGCATCATTTCCACAATACTCTTGGCCGGCTCAAAGCCTTGCTCCAGAGCGGTACATGCCCAAGTATAGGCATATCTCAAAGATCCCATGCCCATATTAAGGCGATTCTCAGTCTTGATTATCAAAATCGCTAAATTAAGTTGTGCTTGAGGCACACCCTGCTTTGCTGCTGCCTCAAGCCATTTGTGAGCCTTCTTAATATCCTTTTCGACTCCTAATCCATTCAAGTACATAAGAGAAAGATTAAATTGAGCAGCACTATTACCGCCTTCTGCCGATTTAAGATAATATTTTTCGGCCATTAAATAATCTACATCCACACCCTTGCCTTCTTCATACATAAACGCTAAATGATTTTGTGCTTCAACATGACCAGAATTAGCAAGGTTGCTAAAAATCTCAAGGGCTTTAGAATTTTTTCCTTCGTTAAAATACTCCATGCCTTGATTGAACAGATTTTCATTGTTCATCAGTCCGTTTCCTTTCTACTTTTTGGAATTTTTCTCTTGTTATTTAGGAAGTTGTATATCGCTGCGGAGGCTATCCATCATAACAGTAATCATTAGATGTGCTATTATCTTTCATCTAAGAATCAATCATTTGTCATGTCTTCTTTTGCATCTGCCATAAAAACAACTCCTGATTTCTAAATCCTGCAAATATATCGCCAATGCTTTAAAAAGATATTAAAGTCCAGCTTACTACCAATCCACAACTAATACATACCTAATACACCACAATACCCGGAGGCACTTGAAACTTGATTTACATTGAAGTTGGATTCTGTATGATAATATTATTTGATAACGTCTGATATATGTGTATTGAAAAATAAGCCGCCCAGGCAAGGAATGGCTTATTTTTCAATGCTTGACATGTTTTAATTATGCGTAAACACCCCTCTAATCCTAACATTATTTATTAACTGAAACTTATCCAGCAGTTAAATATCTTGCATTTATACTTGAGGAAAAATTTAGTTTTCTACAAATACAGCACTTACAATAACATTAGCAGCAGGCATCTGGAACTGCGTATTTGGCGAAGTTGGGTTTTGTACATTAACCGCATTTCCAATATGATTTCCAAATCCCCACCAATTTTCCTCCACTTCCCAATGGCTAAATCTAAAACCATCTCTTGGTTGCGCATTTAAGGTAACCCAATCGCCAAAAGACAAGCCTGAGGTTCGAGAAACAGTAGCCGTACCACCAGCTTGGGACCCCGTTACGGTAACATTTAATGCACCTGGTCTAGGAATAAAAACGGCTCTAAGAGACACATTGTTTGATGGCATCATGAAATATGTCAAGAAGTTGCTTGCATTAGCTATTGACACATTGCCATAAACAACTTCCCAATGACTAAATACAAAAGAATGATAGTCTACAGATGATGCTTGCAATGATACTTGAACCCCTCCAGGTATCCTTGAAATATTATCAAACCATCCCGAAGCCGCAGCAGAGCCCCTATTTGAGTCATTAACACTTATTGATAACGAAAATGTTTGCGTTTCTCTAAATATTGCTCTTAAAGACACATCTTCTCTTGGCATAGGAAATCTTTGCAAGACAGAACTTGAATCTTGTAACACAATTCCGCCAGAAATAACCTCCCAATGGCTAAACTCAAAACCTTGATTTGCTTGGGCTCTTACTTGTATATCTTGGCTAGCTGGTACATTTGTAGTATGATTTGTACTTACTGTACCCCATTGAGAATTATTAGCGCTAACATTTACAGAAAATGCCTGTATATCTCTAAAAATCGCACGCAAATGAACTTCGCCTTCCGGCATTACAAAAGTGCCTACTGCAAATATATTAGAACCTGTTGAGTTTATATTTACAGAACCTCTAACAACTTCCCAATGGCTAAATTCAAAGCCGGCATTTGGCTGTACAAATAGCTCTACATGTCTACCGGGGAACAGATTAGCTTCAAAGTTTGCTTGAGCTGTGCCCCACCCCGCATTGTTTGAAGTAACTTCCAGTCTTGAAAATTCTTCAAAAATACCTCTTATATGCACATCTCCTGACGGCATAATAAAGTCCAGACGAGCAGAGCTTGGGTTAGCCAGAGTCAGATTTCCGGAAACAACTTCCCAACGTACAAATCTGAGAGAAGCGTGAGAATCCAGTGCTGATAGATGCACCGATTCTCCGACAGATGCACTGCTTCGGCTCGCTGATGCCATAACCAGTCCCGCGCTGCTATGACTTGATGATACAGTTATATTACCTCCGCCTTGTGTAAATACCGCTCTAACAGAAACATTGCCGTTAGGCATGGTAAAGCTTGTAGATTGAGAACTTAAATTTTGGAATTGCGCATTTCCTGACACAACCTCCCAATGACTAAAGTTAAAGCCTGGATTTGGCCGAGCTTCCAACGCCACCTGCTGCCCTACGGTAACATTTGTATTTGGATTGGCTGTTGCTGTTCCCCATTGTGTATTATTTACGCCTACGGTAACACTTTGTTGCCCTATCTGTCTGAACACTGCTCTGACTGAAACATCACCCTGCGGCATAATGAAATTAGTCCATTGATTATTTGCATTCTGTAAATTTACACTACCCGAAACAACTTCCCAATGACTAAATTCAAAACCTTGATTTTGAATGGCATTGAGCGTAACCCATTGACCCGAACTTATATTCGAAGCGGGATTGGCCGTTGCCGTTCCCCATTGCTGGTTGTTTACCGAAACAGTTACGTTGTTTATTTGCGCTTGCCTAAATACAGCTCTAAGAGATACATCACTTGAAGGCATCATGAAAACAGCCCAAGACCCTACTTGATTTTGGAAAGTAATATTGCCGGAAACAACTTCCCATCTTTCAAATTCAAAACCTTGGTTTGGGTGAACTTGAATAGTTACCCACTGACCGGAGCGCGCAGCGTTGGGGGTGATTGTTATATTTCCGGCCTGTTCGTGACTTAGCGTTGCTGTTATGTTGAATGTTCTGTCGTCGTCTGCCGTTCTGTGGCGCCAGCGGTTTAGGGTGACATCCCATATGAGTTCGGGTCTGTCAAAAGCGAAGGTACGAGGTGCAGTGGGTCGTGAAGAAGCGTTCCATGTAACACTGTTATTCCATTCTCTTGAAGAGTTTCTCCCGAAACGCATGTCGGCATCAGATAGCAGAAAATAATCATATCCTACTAAATAATAGCCACCAAAGTATTGTCTAGCCCATGTAGTATCAAGATGATACCATGAGCCATCTATACGTACAAAATTCCATGCATGATATTCATTTTGCCAGGTTCTTGTGGAAGCATATCCGGATATGTAATAATTCGCAATTCCTAGCGGTTCAAGCATAAAGCTAAAGGCATCCGCATACCCTCCGCAGACAACAGTTCTGAGAATCAATGCGCTCCAAGCTGTCTGATGTTCAAATTGATATCGCACAGGTCTAAAATTTGGGTTACGTCCATCTCCGCCAAATCTGCTTGGATCAAAATAATCCCTGTTATAAGTCACATTTTCCACTATCCAATTATGAACTGTCCTTACCATTTCAAACTCACTCATACCAGGCCGAATTATTTGGGAAAGAATCCTATCTCTTTCAGCGACTGCTTCTCTATAGCTTGATTCAGATATCCTAAATCCATAAAAATTAAAATAATACCCCCCAACCACGCTATTCCAAACCGAAGGGTCATCGCGAACCCATTCTCCTAAATGTATAAATTCTTGAAAATTATCGGGATTCGGTAGACCAAACCCGCCAAAAAATTGCTCTTGTCCAATTGTGTTTTCGATGGTATCATCAGTTTCGATAGTAACTACCCTTGCAGCACCATCCCAATCCACATCCGCCCCTAAAGACTCCGAGATAAACCTAAGCGGAACAAGTGTTCTGCCTGAAGCTATAAACGGAACAGAATCCAGCAAATTGGGTACGCCGTTAATATGAGCGACATCTTCATTTATCGTTAAAGCTATATGAGTGATATCATCACCTTGATAAATCGCTGACACTTGACGAGTTTCCGGTTCCCAGGAAACATCTGCGCCAAACGCTTCAAAAATTGCTCTGAACGGCACCATTGTTCTTCCGCTGACAATTACGGGTGGAACGTCAAATTCTAACGGCTGACCATTTAGCAGAACTTGTATGTCCGACGGGGTATTTTCATTTGCTTGCACAACTATAGGTGCAGTGACGAGAGGGGAAATAAAAGCAAACGCCAGAGCTGAAGCAATAACTCGGAATATCTTTGATTTTTTCATTGTTGTCACATTCCTTTCTTCAAGATAAGCTTCTAAACTATAAATCTATTTAAAATATTTCTATTGAGCAAAACCGGAAAGCGCGCATGTTACAGTATGACCGAAACTTATTGAATAGGAAGTCTCGACACTAATCAAACATAATATTTAACAGAAGACCGGACGGAAGCGCATTTAGAACAATTCAGATATAACTTTTCCGCTGCGTCGAGATTATATTATATAGATTTTGAAGTTCGGCGGATAGATCGATATGTTCTTTATTTAAAACAGTTAGTCAAAGCGATTGCGCCCTCTTTGCAGAAAATTATCGGAACTTTGCCCAAAACCTTTAAAATGGTAAGTACAAACATCTCTAACAAAATGCTTGGGGTGCTGCTTCGCAAAAAATCATTAAATTAGTTTACTCTTTGTATACTTGGCAACATAATGTTATCAAAAATTACACCAAATCGTGGGCTAGTAGGACCGAATAATCCAAAAGTACTGGTGTATAACAACTGTCCGTCAGGAGAATACCAAGTACCCATATTAGTGGTGATGTTAGATATACTCATCATATAGCTAACATTTTGAAACCATCTGACAGGAATATACCCTCCGCCGGAGTATGAATACCAATTATTATCATATGTTATAAAATAATTTTCGGTTATCCGTCTTACGTTTTCAGCAATCTGTACAGGCATGCTACGAGTCGCTCTTGTCCCATCACCCAACCTTCCGTTATTGTCACCCCATCCCCACAATGCACCGTCTTGCGTAAGAGCATACCATCTTTGACCTGTTCTTGTACCCCAAATATCTCGTTCTATTTGAGTTAAGGAAGACACAATATTGTTTGTGCCTCCGAGGGCTTGAAGAACTTCTTGAGATAAATCATCAAGCAATGGATGTACTTCTTGATTACCAAGTTGCATGGTAATGTGATTTTCATGCAATATTTGGTTTGCGTTATAAAAAGTATCTATCTGGACAGGGGCAAATATACCACCTCCCCATGTCCATCTGCTTCCATCCATTCTAAGAGCATATACAGTCGGTCCTTCAGAAGCAATGTTAGTGAAATAAATATTTGCCACATCGTGAAGTATATGTACCGGCTCTGACCTACGTAACCCCGTATCATCACCAACAAGACCTCTATCATTTTGTCCCCATGCATACAAATCGTTTGAAGTTGTCAAAATGAAATAGGTAGTGCGTTCTGGAGAAAATCCTCCAAATCCAGCAGCATGAACAGAGCGAGCATCACCTAACATTCTTGTTAATCCGCCATTACCTCCATGCCTTAAATAGGCTACTCCCTCCCTGGTTATAAAAATGTCATAGCCCGTTGCGGCACTCCCTCTGCGTGAATCAAATGTAGTATTAAAAAGATAAATCTCATTTGATATGTTTAAAACAGGTTCTTCTGTAGGAGTTGGCAATGGCGTTAAGGTGGGCGTAGGAACAGGAATTGGGGTTGTAGGTAAAGGTGTTGAAATTGGATTAGGTGATGGGGTTATAACAGATGAAGGAGATGCCACTGGTGATGGAGTTGCGGTTATTTCATCCAAAGAACTAATAGGCACGCTATCTATAACTTCCGGCGTATCTGTCAACGCATTTAGGGATTGATTTGCACAAGAAACCAAAACTATAAGTATTGTTATTAAAAGTATTGAAAATTTAACTTTCCCAAGTGTGCTATTAATCATAAACTTAGCCTCCATTGTTTTTACTCGGCAAAACCGGAAAGTGCATATGTCATTGTTTGTCTAGTGTTGACAACTGTAATGACCTCAACTCTAATACTCCTAGCTCCCTCTACAAATAAGCGAAAATCTCTTGGCAACGATTGTGCGCTTTGTTCAAAGGACTCAACAAGCCTTTCATCAACAAAAATGTTTATAGTTGCATCTATAGCAGCTGTGCCGTCAACTCTCCCGAAGTTTCCATCGAACCAGTTATATCTTCCGTTCAAATTAAGCATAGCGGACTGAGTAATTAAGCTATTTGCAGAACCAAGCTGAGAGTTGTCTTGAGAATTAAAAGTAATAACATCAACGAAGCTGCTTCCGCCCATAGTTATTTCATTATTAATCTCTACACGGTGGCTTGGGCTTGGCCCAAATGACCCTGCAACATTTACAGAATCTGATGTTCCATCAAAAAACAATTCACTAACAGGCGTGCCTGCCCTTGCTGTTGCTCTGCCCAAAATAGCGGTATTTGTGGTTGGGTCAAAATCCACAGGTAAATCCAACAATTCTGCCAAAGCCCTTATTGGCAAGAAGGTCCTTCCTCCCATCACAAACGGTCTATCGTCATAATTGAATTGCACAGTCTCACCATGAAGCATTACACCAACGCCGAAGGTGATATTACGCGTTTCTGTTTGATTAGCAAACAACGCTAAAGTTCCGCCAAAAATCAAAAAGCATGTTATAAAGCCAGCTAAATATCCCTTTAGTGTCTTTTTCATTTAATTCCCTCCATTGGTCTTATTTGGATAAAAAATACTGGATACTTAGTTAAAGTTATAGCTTATTTCTCTCGCATACACTCATATTTTTGTTTTGCATATCAATATACGGTGTGGATTCCACTCCTGAATATTGAAGTTTATTAACAAGCTTGTTTATAAAATATTTTGTAATAGATTTAAACCATCTTGTTTTTCCAAACAAAGAGACAAATGTTGGACTTAACATGTAATATACTTTGACAAAGTATATGCCAATCCGTGATTGAAGCAAAGTGTCGTCTCGAAATCGGCGTAACGTCCAGACCTCTGGGCAGTCATAAGAACCATAAACACAAGTAGCAATATAACATCCGGAACTCCCGGAGCTTTTGGAGCCGCTATATTTTTCTATATTCATTTGTACATTAGATACATAGCTTCTAATGCTGTCCGCAGATTCACCTCGGTTTTCCAGTTCCTCTGCACTCCACTCCAGCATTTTCAAGATTCCATTTATGCCATTCTTGTTTGTCCTTTGGCTTTCTGGCAGTGTCAACTGACTATCTATCTGGTCTCTCTTTATCCTTTCTACAGAATCCCAAATCTCTATTTCACTATAAGAAGCCATCATACTTCTCCACTCGCGTTCTGTAGAACTCATAAAATCATTCTCCTTCTAAAATAATATATTTTGTTTACTTAACCAAATACAAACCTTGAAAATCGCTCACAATTAATTAAATAAACCCATATCAACCCCCAAAGATTTTAATTCCGAATTGATTCGCATAGCTTCTTGAAGTGCAACACTAGCGTCTTTTCGAGCTTCTATAGCATAGCGGTCTCTAGAGTCTAGCGAACTTGCGAAATTTTGCATCCTTTGGGCTTTGTCAACAGCTTCATATAAATCTTTTTTCAGTTTTTCTATGCGCTGTGAGTCCCGTTTAATTTTCTCAGCTTCTTAGTCGTCATCATAATCATCATCGTAATATTCGTCATCATAATAATCGGCCTTTCTTAAATTTTTATTCAAAAGTTCAATCATTTCCTCAGCATTTTTATCACCTTGTCTTGCTGCTTTATCAAACCACTCTAATGCCTTTTTATCATTCTGCTCAACTCCTTCGCCTTTAAGGTAAAGCAATCCTAATCTGGACTGCGCTTCCGGAAGGCCCATTTCTCCATCTGATGCCTTAGTAAACCATTTTGCCGCTTCGGAGTAATTTTGTGTAAGTCCTCGTCCTGAAAAATAAAGTGACCCCAAATTAAATTGAGCTTCTTTTACACCCTGTTCCGATGCCTTCATCAACCATTTTGCTGCTTCTTCATAATTTTCGGAATCTACATACATCATAGCTAGATTAGTTTGTGCTTCAGCATGTCCCTGTTCTGCTGCTTTAGTATACCATTTTGCCGATTCGGAGTAATCTTGTGGCACTACGCCTTGGCCCAAACTGTACATATAACCCAAATAATTTTGCGAATCAGAGTGACCTTGTTCTGCTGCTTTGGTAAACCATTTTACGGCTTCCGAATAGTTTTCACTGTCAAAATGAAAGTAACCTAACTCAAATTGAGATTCCGAATGACCTTGTTCTGCCGCCTTGGCGTACCATTCCTTAGCTTTTATGTAATCTTTGGTAACACCATCACCTTTGCGATATTTTGTACCCAAATTGTATTGTGCATTTATATCGCCGCTTTCGGCCTTACCAATCATTTCTTGATATGCCATTTTTGTCTCCTTTTCTTTTCTCTCTTTTTCTCCTATACGTTTCCTTCTATCTTCTTCTCGTAACTGTTCCCTTTCTTTTCGCTTTGTCTCTATGATATTAGCCTCTTTTTGTTTTTGCAGTTCCATTACTTTATCCTCTGCTTTCATATAAATAGATTTAACTTTTTCTGATATCAGGGATGAAGTTTCTGCATGGTGCTTAACTCTGTCAATAATATCTTTTATTTCGCTAATGCTAAATTTCTGCGTATTAATTCTACAGATAAACTTTTCGATTTCAACTATAGAAAGTGAGATTTTTGCAATTTCATCGTCTACACTTCTGCTGTAAAATTCTCTTTCTTTCTTTGCCTCTTCAATAGCGATAAATAACCCGACTATTTTTTCCTTAAAGCTACTTGCTGATTCTAAGTGTAATCTTGCATCTTCTAAACAAGAAAGTAGAGCCTCCAACTCAGTTTCTAGCATTTTTATTTCACGTCTGCTTCTGGATATCCGGCTAAATAGTAAAACAAGCAAGTAGAGAAAAGTGATTGATATAAAATAACAAACAGTAATTATAGTGGTATTATCCATAAATGTTTGAGCAAAATAAGTTCCGAATGTTTCAGACAATAGATTATAAGCCGTTTGCCTATTTTCTTCAGTCTCCAATATCACAACATGAAGCAAGGAACTGGATGCAATTCCAATCAATGCTAAATATACCAATATTACTTTTAGCCCTCTCACAAATCTTTTTTTGAACAACATAATAATGCCATAAATAATAGGTGCACCAATAATTGAAGCAAGAATTACGATTTCAATCAAATTACCAAATAGTCTAAAAGCCATTTTCTCCTCCTAAGCCATAGTCAACAACCATTTCCCCGAAGTATCAAAAATCCTATTGCTGCGAATCTCATACAGCCACTTTCCGCCGGTATCAAAAATACGATTGCCCATTCTTATCTCATACAGCCAACTGCCGGAAGAGCTAAAAATTCTATCACCACGGATTTCATATACCCATTGTCCGTTAGCATCTAATATTTTATTGTTTATTTTACGGAAAACTACTTTTCCGTAGGTGTCTCTTATGTCCACTGACATCCCCTCCTTGTGGCACTTTCGTTAATTTCTGCTATATCCCATGCGACAACTGAAAAAATAATACTACTTAACCAAAATAGTGAAGTTTAAATTATTATTATTGAGAAGATAGCTTATAACCCAACACAATCACCATCCCTCAAATACACCCTCCTCACCCAATAATTATACTTCAATATCGCCACACGGATAAATAGACCATTTTTGCAACTTTTCAGAAATATCTAGATTTTTCTGTATTATTATTGTATAATACAGAAATAAGCAAAAATGACAGGATGAACAGAATACACGAAAGGGTGAGTGTATGCCACATTTTCAAGCGGGTGTTTTAATCAAACAATTGCGGATAAATAAGGGGTTGACGCAAAGTCAACTTTGTGAGGGTATTTGCACGAAAGATGTCCTTTCGCGCATTGAGAGAGGGCTTCGTCGTCCAATTTGGCATTCTTTTGAACGTATTATGCAAAGACTTGGGGAGAGTCCGGATAAGTACTATGATGGCATTGCAACAACGAAAGATAGGCGTATAGTAGAAATTAAAGATAAATTAAAGCAATTATTGCGTGAAAAAAGTTCTGAAAGTAGAAGTGAATCGGAAAAATTAATTAACAAGCTTGAAGAATCCAAGGATTTTAAAAGTGGAATAAATCTGCAGTTTCTTCTTAGATCAAAAGCAACGCTTGCTTTTCAACGAAAGGACTATGTTAGCGCATATAACTTTGCCACCGAAGCCGTAAAGATATCAAAAGAGCAATTTAATGAAGAAAACATTGATACATATATACTGTCTTTTGATGAAATATGGGCCATTAACCAAATTGCATCTGCTGCTTCTTTCACTGTTTCGATTGAAAAGTCTACGGAAATACTGCTAAAATTAAAAACTTCCATTGATAAAGGTTATATTGATGGAGATGAAAAAGCGAAAACCTACCTTAGTCTTTTATATAACATATCAAAGAATCATGGATTATTAAAAAGAAATGCAGATTGTGTAGAGATTTGTGATGAAGGAATAAAGCTATGTCGTATTCACCAAGATGCTTTCCATTATCCACTCTTTTTATTCAATAAAGCTGTTAGTTTACTTTATTTGAACCAAGAGAAACAGGGCATCCAATTGTTGAAACAAACGGTTGCCCTGTTAGAGGGTTATGAGCGTTATTCGGAACTTGAAAAAGTTATTGAATTTGTAGAAGAAGAGTTTGATTTAAAAATTCAAATCCAAAATAGCATAACCCGAAATTGCTAGACCCGTTCTTCCACAACATAGTCAAGAATGTGACGAAATCTGAAAAGTAAGATTTTAAGACATATCTTAATCATAGCTGAACCTCCCTTCTTTAGCCTTTTAATGGTCTTGCATAACCTAATTTTAGTGGCTTAAGAAGGTGATTTCAAAACTCTGGGTGTAATTGGGAATCATGAAATGCTGATTTTATCAGTAATTTTAAGGTCAACTACTTTAAAACTAGAGACTAAAAGCACTTGATATATGCTGTCTATCTAGCGCACACGCTGTGTCAAAAATTTTTAATTTAAGCGATATTTAGGAGGAAGATATGAGAATTAGAATTAAATCCATAAATGAGAATGATTATGGTCATAATTTTGAAGTGCATTTTTTAGATGAAGGTGAGTCTAGCTACGTTGTATCACTTGTATCTCCCGACAAATTCCTTATAGAATCAAATAAATTATCATTAACAAAAAGTTTAAGGTGGTATCTTGAAGAATATTTGTACAATCCGGCTCCCCTGCACGGTGAAGATGCCGTAAATATAGTATCATCTTTAAAAACCTGGGGACAGAGTTGCTTTGCTGAAATTTTTAAGTCTAAAGTTAGCGTGAACAAATCACTAAAAGATTTAGCCTTGAATTTGAAAAATCCGTCAATCGAAGTTATTAGTAACGATCCTTTTATCTTGTTTTGGCCTTGGGAGGCGATTTATAGTGATGAGTACGGTTATGTTGCAAAATGGGCCAAAATACAACGTCAGCTCGATATGAGTACAGAAACACATATCATTAAGAATCATAATTATAGTACAGACATAAAGACAATAAATATTTTGTATATTATCTCTCGTACAGAAAGAGACAATATTGACTTTCTAGCCCTGGCTCGCCCATTGGTGGATTTTGTTACTGGGGGCGAACGTTCTGTAAAGATAAAGATGCTGCGCCCCGCTACAATCGAAAGCTTAATTGAAGAATTAGATAGTAAGCCTTTAGGATTTTATCATATTGTTCATTTTGATGGACACGGCAAACATAATGAAAAAGGAAGCTTTCTTAGCTTTGAGAATGAACATGACCCTTACAGAAGTAACGATGTTTCTTCGCATGATTTTGCCAACATAATTCAAAATTATAACATTCCATACATTGTACTTAACGCTTGCCGTTCAGCAATAGCAGTTGGAGATGAGAGCTCCTCTTCCTCCGTAGCAGTCAACTTGATAAAAGCAGGGATTTCTGGCGTTGTAGCTATGGGATATAATTTCTATCTAACTAGTGCAGAAACATTTGTACTAGCTTTTTATAAACGCCTATTCGAAAGCGGCGATATAAGTGACGCCCTTTTGTCGGCACGCCAAGAGATGATAAGTAAAAATAAGCGCAGAAGTATATATGGTGAGATTGAATTTCACGATTGGATGGTTCCTGTTTTATATAGTTCCTCAAGTGAGGTTCAAATATTGCCTAAAATATCTTCTTTGAAAGAAATGCGGGAGATTCCTGACTCTGGTGTGCTGACTGAAAATTGTTTTATTGGAAGAAGTAGAGAGATTTATAAATTGGAAAAGGCAATCAGAGGAAGGCAATCAGGGATTTTGATATATGGGATGGCAGGCGAAGGAAAAACTTCGCTGATTAATGGTTTTTTACAATGGCTTGATAACACAGGTGGTCATTTTAATAAATATATATGGGCAGACTTCAAAACGGCTAATAGCGCAGAAGAAATTTTGAATTTGATATTGATTGAGTTAAACATGTCGGATGTTGTTCTAGAAACATTGGATTCTAAACTCGATATTCTTAAAAATGTTTTGAGAGAGAACTGCATACTTATCATTTGGGATAATTTTGAAACTAGTTATGATTTCAAAGATAGGGGTATTTTATATAGATTTCTTTCCGGATTAGGAGAGAGCCAGTCTAAAATACTTATTGCAAGTAGAACATTTGAAACTCGCTTAGAAACTAGCTGGTCTGTTCATTTGTCCGGGTTTCAAGGCGAAGAACTTCTGATGTATTTGGATAAAGTTGCAGACGAAATTGGTGTTGAAGTTGACATGGATAACCCTGATACTAAGGTTTTGATTGATAAATTGCGTGGTAATCCTTTAATGATAAGAATGATTCTATCACTTCTAAAAACAAAAATAACTACTCAATTATTAAGTAATTTTAACAACAATCTTGATTTGGCTGACAAAAAGAACGATAAAGATTTACAGCTTCTTAACAATGCACTTGCCGTATTTGAAATAGAATTGAGCTATCATTTTGAACCTATCTTAAAGCTAATTGGATTGAGTGAAAATTGTGTAAGCTCAGTTCATATAAAAAATATGCTTGCAAAGAGTGGCCTTCCTGTTTGCTATGTAGATAGTTGTTTTAAAGAGTTGGCACAGGCAGGTCTATGCCATCAAAAAATAGTTGCACGCGAAAAAGTTTATATTATTCACCCCTATTTAAGTCTATGGCTGAAAAAGCGATATCCTGCAGGAGAAGTGGAATCAAAAATATTCATTGAAGTGATCGCTCATTTTGCAGAGGGATTATCGCAGGACGAAATGGACAAGCATAGCACAGAATTCGCTATATTTAAAACAAATATACAAAATGCGCTTACAATGGCACGGAAAATGAAAATGAAACCATGTATAGCAGCATTGCTGAATGCCCTTTCCTGCTATGAATTTACTTGGAAAAATTTTGAAAAATCTGAAGAACTTTTAATAGAACTTTTAAATATGCTGTATGTCGATAACTTGACTAATTGCTCTGCAGCTGCCCATCACATGCTTGGGGTTTGCGAAGATGAACAAGGTCGGTTTAATGAGGCATTAAAAAATTATGATAAGTCAATCAGTATTTCCTTGAAAGTTAATGATAAAGAAGCTCTATCAAGGACTTACTTTCAAAAGGCTAATCTTCAAGTGAAATTGAAGAAGTTCGAGGAAGCTTATTTACTTTACAAACAACTTTTTAATTTAGAGAGAGAGCTTGAGAATGACTTTCATAAGGCAATGATTTTTCATCATATGGGCATGGTTAAGTCTAAGCAAATGGATTACGCAAAGGCCTTGGAACACTTTGAAGATTCAAGAGATATCTATGAAAAATGCGGAAATCAGTACCAATATAGACTAGCTTACACCTTTTCGGAAATAGGTCATATAAAGTTCGTTCATATGGATTACGAGCCAGCTAAAAAAGATTTTGAAAAGGCTCTCCAAATATTTAAAGATTTTGATGACATAGTAGGTATTGCAGATATTTATTTTAGGAAGATACTTATCTGTTCAGCAATAAAAGACTTCGAGAATATGGAAAAATACTTGAATGTAATTCTTAAATTAAATTTAGGAAGAGAGAAAAAACTGTACCTCTTTTTAGCATATGTGTATATGTCAATGGCTAAGTTTATTGAAGGTAACATTGTTTCGGCCCAAAAATGGGGGTCGAAGGCTAAGGAAATATTTTGTGACTTTAGTGAGTACGATCTGAATAAGCTTCCTGTCAATCCAAAAGAAACTCTTGAAGTTTTTCAAGAAATGTTTAAGATGTTTGAAGAAGCTTCAATGGAAGAGGATATGAGTTTTGAAGATAGATTTACTTATTGCTTAGATATTCTTAAAGGGTGTAACGAAAAATACGGGCATGAACTGCAAGATGACCTTGATGAAGTCTTATATTGGTTATCTAAATTAGCTAACCAGGAACATGCTCCTTCTCAGTATATGTTTGGCTACCTTAGTTATGAAGGAATAGGTACTGAAAAAAATCTTGCAAAGGCTAGGTTTTGGCTTGATAAGGCTTCCAAGCAAGGTCACAAAGAAGCAACCCTGCTTCTGTATAAAATTCTACACGACCACTAAGGATAGTGAAAGCATAAAGATTCAAATCATTTTTGGCAGAATTATATTTACATTAACATAAAGGAGAAAAATTTTATGGCTAGAGATTCCGAATACACTAAAATCATTTCTCTTGAAGAAGCATACCAAGAGTATTGCCGTAATGAAGAAATGTATCGAATACTGGAAAATAGGTGTTATGTATACGCAGAGGAGAGATTTGTACTCAATGACCCCAAATTTGTCCAGATGGTAGATGGTCAATTGGTTCTTACTGATTATGCGTGGGATAATCTTTCAGATTGTTCTCTATCTTTTGAAGTAGTCAGACAAAGCAATGATACCCATACTGAAAAAGAAGACTTTGCGCCCCCAAAAATAAACAATAGTAAATACCTTGCTGCAGTAGAAAGTGAAAATCACGGAGAATGGATTCAGCATGTCCTCGAAGTCCAACAAGAGATTGTCAACCAATATTATTCAACTATGACTTGGAAAGACAGAGAGATGGACTGTTGGGATATGTTGGAACGTTTTATTGAAGTATTTAATATTCGCATTTACGAATTTGAAAAAGACACTGGACTTCATACAAACTATTTTCGCAGGGCAATTAAAAAAATGAAAAGACCTGAACGTCCTCAGAAATCTGCTATAATTGTCTTTGCTATTGCGTATAATTTGCCCATATCAATGGCAGAGAAGTTTTTAGAAGCAGCAGGATACGTATTGTCAGACTCCAACGATAATGATAGGCGCTATCGCCTTGCATTAAACCTAACGGGTACACCAATGAAATATAAAGCTAAATGGCTGGCAGATAATGGAGTTCCTTTTCTTTCGGAAGAATCTTTGTCCGAAATGTTCGAAGAATGATACAAAATTATGAGAATGAATTTATATTAAATACAAAATTTTGAAGCATTTTCATTTCTCAAATTTAGCGATATATCTAACATGGGCCGGGGTCGAAACCTTGTTGGGCAAAACTTTAGAGAAGTTCGTGGCGAGTAGGATTAACGTAGTTAGCAAGATGCATGTGACTTATTCAAAAGAAGTCCCTTAGGAGTGCGAGAGGTGCAACTTCCGTGATATGCCTGACACTCGTTTTAAAGGCGAGAAATATCGTTTATCGTTCCTGAAAAGGTTACTGTCACAGTAACAGAAATAATAACTTGCTTGAGTGATTGCCATAAATCATTGAGGCTTCAAAGGGATACGGTTCCGATTTTGGGGAGTGGTGGATAGACGCCCAAGGAAAGTATATGTTCGTGAAGATAAGGAGGAGATAAATGAAGAAAATCCATAGATTTAGCTCGGGATTTATAATCCCTTTAGTAATTTCTATAAAGCAGGTTGCGATTATGAAGGATTTAAGTTCAGACCCTCTGAAGCGGTTTTTCCAGCAGTAAATGTCTTAGATGCAGAAAGAGAGAAAGAAGTTTCAACATCTTAATCCGTTAGAGGCCGAGAAATCAGGGAGAAAGATTAAACACAGACCCGATTGGGAATGTGTGAAATACCAAATTATTTTAGATGTTCTTCCTTCAAAGCTCCAGGACCCTGCGTTGCGCAACCTTCTTTAAGGGACTGGTAACAATGCCTTGATTGAAGACACTGCTACCTAGCACGAATGTCTACTAATCTAGAGGAGCGTATGTTTTGTTCTTTATTCTCAAAGCCATTTGACACTTGAATAATTACAGATGGATTCCTCTTACGTAGCATTTGTCAAAAAGTATAGAGGGCTTCGCTTGCTTTCTGTTGGGAGTACTTAGTGGGTGAAATTTTATCTCTTATAAAGGGCCGTTCTGAAAAAAGCATTTGTTTCTTGATTTAATGAAATATTCATTCATCTACTACCCCTAAAATAAGGGTTTTGATTGCCCTCTACATAGTTCAAATTTGGGACGACTTTGCACTTGTGGTTTTGGCTGTCGGTAAAAGAATTTAACCTTCATCGTTATTCTGAATTAAAAGGGTGTTGTATGCTTACATAGACACAACACCCTTGTATTTCCAAAACATCTCGCTAACACCCCATTGCTAAATAAGATATTCTTTTTTCCGAAGAAAGCGAGGTGTGAACATGAAAGTCATTACTAAACATGCAGATAAGAGGATGCGTGAAAGAATAGGCATACCTAGAAAAGCTTTAAAGAAGAAGGCAGAAATAGCGTTAGAAAGAGGTGTCGCGCACAAGGAGTGTACTGGGCGATTGAAAAAATATGTGGACTGGGTATTTTTATCACACGTCAAAGGCTCTGATATTCGATTATTTGGAGAACATGTATACATATTTACTAACAGTCGTTTAGTGACAGTATTACCGCTTCCTAATATTTATAAAGATGCTGTACGTAAACTCATAAAGAGGAAGGAGGAGAAAACACTGCCAATATTACCGAAAGATTAGAGTACCTATTTTAAAAAAATTACACGATACTTATACTTACTAAGTATCGTGTAATTTTTATTGTTGCAAATCCTGAATTGCCTTAATCTCTTTATCGTCCAGAATCCCGCTCATTGCCTTAAGTCTTGCGTATACGTCAGGTTTCTTAGAGCGGCCCCCCCTGACAAGCAATTGAGTATGTATGCTCCGGTGTAAGACCCGCAAAGAAGTCGGAAATTCTAGAGCTAAACTCCTCTGGACCCATTTTATCAATTCGCGCAATATCAGCTAACTACATAACTGAAGAAAGGTGAATCTTTTTAAGAAGCGCACTCTTTACCTCAAAAGCCATATTTAAATAATCCAGCATTGCAGTAACTTCTTTTTCTGAAATCTTCAATTCTTTTCCTTCCTTTAATTCACTACAAAAGTCCATAATCTCATTTGCGCTGAACCCGGTGTTTGGCTTTGCCTTTAGAATTAGATATTGAAGTATCACTTTAAGGTCGTCCCTATTTCTACGGGCTTTTACCGACATTGTGATTTTTTCTTGCATAAATGGATGTCCGCAGAGTGCAGTCAGGATGTCCCTAGATTTTTTGTCTAAAATTGCGCGTGATAAATCCATTTTTGACAGATGTACTGATTGGTTTCGCATATAGAAAACACGAGCCCTTTGTTCTTCGGTGAGAGGGTCCATGATAGCAAATGATAATTGATAGTTGAGTATTTTGTTCCTTAGTTTGCTGGGCAAGTCAAGAAAACTTTGTGATGCAAGAGGAAACCCTCCTATCTCCGCGACCTCAATTTTAGGCGAAAGAGTAAATTCATCATTGACAAATGAGCAGAGTGTTAAAGTCCTTTGCTTTCCGTCCAAGACATTGTACTCATCATCCCCGCTTTCTCCAAGAGAAGACTTTCTATCGGAATGTCCAGAAGAATGGCTGCAATGAAGTTGCTCTTCATTATAGGATTCCATACTTCGTTTCTTTGGATAGAGATATCTTTATGTAGCTTACCTTCGATATCTTGTTCCTTTAACCAACTTACCGGAAATGTTTTTAAATTAGTTGTCATCATTTTAATCACTCCACCTCTTTTGAATCATCATATACCATAGTTGGGAGAAAATCAAGCCTTTTCTGCACAAGGCATTAAATCTTATAGGAAAAGAAGAATAGGTTGCTTTTCTTTTCGATATATACCCAAACTTCTACGTACTGAACAAATATATGATTTGTTGTCATTGAATCGCTATGGAAGTCATGCTGTAGATATGTTATAATATAATATAATAAAGGTACACTCTGTAGAAGTAAGCTTAAAATAAGAAAATAAGGATGATATATAATGATGGCAAAATAGGTAAAATGTTTTGACAAAGTGGGATGCAATTAAAAATATTCTAATAAATATTTTCATATGGTCATTACAGAAAAAGTAGACGATATCGGTCAAAACGACTTATGTTATTTATGCCTATGATGAGCCCGGAGAAAACCCAAAAATCCCCAAAGAAGAACTAAAATGTTTAGTTATCAAAGATGTTATCAAGTATTTTGTCCCAAAAGATTTAAGCTAATAATATAAGATAATTTTAAGAAATATCTGCAATCTATCAACCAAATACCGTTGTCGGCGACTAGTTCTGATAGCAGTACTAGGTTTAGGTTGAATTGCATTAGTCAAAAGAGATAATAGAGAAAATCACAAAAATTAACAAAAGTATAAAAACAGGATGCTTATGCAAGCATCCTGCAAATCGAAGCTATTATATTATTGCTACCAAACTATATTTTTCGATCGCATATAGTGTACAACGCCTTACGACTCATTCACAAACTCTTTCCTATAGCCTATTATATCATTACGAAGAATGTCGAATATGGCTCCCGCTAAAAACAACTTAATATCTTCCCGAATTTGCGACTCACTCATGTCGCTTAAGCACTCAGCATTTACATCATAGTATATATGAAAAAGCGGTGTTAATAGTACCTCAGTTTCCAAGCGTGTTTTGATGAAAGATTCGACATTGAAAGGCTTTGGGGTTTCGTCATCGTCATGAACAACAAATAAATCATTATCTTTAATGCCGTGGTCTCCTGCGACATTCGCTAGTAAAACAACATATAAATTAGTACTTTCAGATTTAGGATATTTCAATTTTATGCGCTCTTCTAATTGCTCAAAAAATAATTTTGTATACTGTGTTTCTTTTCCTTTTCCTGAAAAATCAAAATTTTTAAGAAAAAGGTAATTGTTCAAATGGCTTATAGTGCTGTTTAAGAAAAACCTATGACCTCCTTTATAGTATGTGTCGTAATCTCTATGTTTAATTTTTCTTAATCGGTCAATTATATTATACATTGCTTGACCTTTAGTGTTTTCTTTGTCTTGCGTTTCTATATCTTCGAATATGTCGCTATAAACACTCCTATCGGATGCAGTTTCATCCACTTCCTTAAATTGAGCCTCAAACTCCTCATAAACAAGCATATCTATTAATTTGAAATCATAAAACCCCTTAAAAATTGTCTTATAAGCCTTTGATAGAGAAACCAAACTATTTGCAACCCCACTATGCCTACCGTTATCAGCCTTAGCTATAAGTCTATCTAACCACGAGTCATCTAATTGCAAAAACATGTCAGAAACACTATCCGAGTTAGCCTTTGTCAGAAAATCGCTTAAAACTTGAGTTATACCTTCTAAGAAATCGTCCGATAAAGTGCTGGGTGCAGAAGTACTTCCGTTTGCATTTACCAAAGAAGCGTTGGCTAATAATTTCAATTTAGCTGAGAACAGCAGTGCATTTTTACTTACAGCGTGATGATAAACAATATCACTATAAACCCTCCATCTTTTCCATAAAAAATCTTCAACATTCCTTATCGCTTTAGTAGGCATGGCTACTCGATACCCGTCATTGTGACTCACAAAAGACATGAATAAAAATATGCGTTCAAAATTCGTAATATTATCATTTAGACCAGAATTATATAAATCCCTAGCGCTGTAATCAAGCCTGTCAGCATCCATAGTTCCTGATATTATGGGCTTCAATGTTGTATAGATTGTCGAATCTTTGTATTTTCCTAACAACATTTTTGCAACCATAAATGAAAGCGTACAGAATGAGAGGTATTCATTTTTGACAAGTTTGCAGTACTGATTTTTCACATCTAAAACTTCTTCAACGACCTTACGTTGTACAAGGGATAAAAAATTCAAACCGATTTCTTCATGAAGAGCCAAATCTTTAGTTGTGTATTTATTCACAGTATCTAAAAATTTTTGCTCCTGAGGTGTTAAAGAAGCTGTATTTTCTTGTTTTTTATAGTCGAAATCGTTTTTCAAATCCTTGATTACTTCTTCAATGGCATGAGAATACGGAAGATGCCCAACGTCATGCAAAAGACCTGCAAGGCGAACGCCTTGGAATAAAATCGCATATAGAAACCTTTGGCAGTCTTTGATATTGCCCGGGGTATATACGTTGTAGAAAGTTGCGTTGTTGTTAATAAATGTATTTTCGTTAAAATAGTCAAGATTGTCTATTTGGTCAAGGCAGGTAGTAGCACTTTGATAATGTTTTTCAATATCGGGCTTTTCCAATATGTAAGTTTTCTTTAAATCTTCTACAAAATCTCTCAACATACTCTCCATGACTTTTATATCAGTATTAGAAGTGAGATATAAGAAAAACTCGCCAGCTAACTTCATAGTACCTAAACTATGCTCAAATCTTTTTGTTTTATTTGATGGGTACGTTTGAAACGCAAGAGAGTTTTGGGATATTCGATGAAGTCTTAAAAAAGAGCCAAAATTTGTAATGAGACTCTCAATAGCTGTGTGGGGAATTGCTTTATGGATATTATCCCCATAAAAATGCGTTTCATTAAAAAGCTTTTTCATTAAAATCCACATTCCTTTCTCCGAAAGGCACAAAACGGCATGAAACCGTTGTCCTTTCTCTCTAAATTTGTTAAACTTTGTCTATGACAGGGTACACTACACAGCACGTGGAGGTGAGTGGAAACGGGTTAAGCCGACCGCATTAAAATATGTGCAGACTGCTCTTTCAAACACAAATAAGTGTCGCTATAGAGCACGTAAACTAAAATTTGTTAAACAACTTCTCGTTTATGCTTGGGTGGTCAGTCAATGCCTTGTCTTTCAAAATATTGAAAGGAGGTGAAACTGTGCTTAAAATTGTATACCCTATATGTTGTGGAATTGATGTCCACAAAACTTTTGTTGTTGCTTGCATTACTTAAACTAATGATAAGAACATTACATCTTATCAAACCAAGAGGTTTTCTGCTTATACCAAGAGCTTGCGTGAACTTGCCAGGTGGCTTGAAGAAAACAATTGTGAAGATGTTTGTATGGAATCTACAGGCAAGTATTGGCACCCTGTTTATAACATTCTGGAGCTAACCTGCAATGTTGTTTTAGCCCATCCAAAATATCTCAAAGCCATTCAAAAGACGATTTGATTACTTAGGGGGTATCCACTCTGTCGCAGACTGCCCTGGGTAGCTTTTTGCTGTATGGATTTTCTTGGTGATTTGTTTTAAACTATTCCCTCCATATAAGTCAAAACACTAATCAATTATACTACTAGTATAACTAAACTGATTGATTCTTCTAGTTTTTCGACACAAAACTGAAGCATAAAAGTTTATGTGCTGAGTACACAAATATTTTTTTCAAATTATATTGACCTGAAGAAGCCTTCCGCTTTGATTGTAGTAAGCGAAAATCTGACCCAGTGAAAGACGATTTATCTACTCAGGCTTAATCTTTTGCTCTCTTTTCATTGCCTCAGTTTGCGATTGAATTGATACATAACCCCTCCTACCCCGGAACCAACCGCCGCCAGAATTTTGAGATGTATAAACCTTGTCATTTTCTCCGATATACTTAGACCACATCTCACAGCTAATGCGAAAGCCTTGAGATATTGGTATTATGCCAACTACTACACTTGCAAAAGAGGTTGTTCCAGGACAAGGCGGCTTGAGTTCTTCCTCTGTATCGCTATCGGATTGTGGCAGTTAAGAAATAATTTCCATTGGAGAATTGTGCTCAACTACCCCAAAACCATTGTGGAAAATCTCATAACGCAAAAGTAAAACATCCCCTGCGTTAACATTGATATATAAATAAATCAACAACACTCAATCTTCTACCAATCCGAGCATCTAGTATTCTTGGGTTCATACTCTCAACAGAAACATACTCGTTGACTGATTGATCTGGAATAAAAGATGCTTAGCTAGGGTTTGTAGCTGCTACGTTGACAAATACGGCGGGGGTATTTAAGCCGTATCTTAGACTATCTTCTGCTAGTCTTTTTCCGAATCGGTGTAGAATAAAAGCCCCGAACTAAACTTGACAACATATTTAGTGGCATAAACACTGAGCAATCGGCATTTCCCATGTTTTCTGAAACTCTTTTCTGTATTCGTTAAGAAACTCAAGAGTTTCCATATCACAAACCTTAAAGGGTGTTATGGATGCCCTTTTTCTAGATTCTCTTTTTACAAGGATTGTCTATATTCTGTTTCGTTCATGCTCCAACACCCCCGCTAAATTGCCAATATAGAACACAATTCTAATTATAATTAGTTTGCCTGAAAATTACTATAGCCGTTTTGGGCAACCTTTTAAAAATGATATGGACTTTTTTGCAGAAACTTGTATAATTGAGTATAGAGACTATTATAGATGGTAATTCTTGTTGACGGAGTGTGATGAGTTATGTCTAATGTTCGGGGCGATATTTTAATCAAGAAATTGCGGCAAGATAAAGGCTTAACGCAAGCGCAGTTAAGTGAGGGAATCTGCTCTAAAGGCACGCTTTCTCGCATTGAGAGAGGAGAACGTGTGCCGAGCCGATGGGTGTTTGTAAGACTTATGCAACGATTAGAGGAGGACCCTGAGAAATACTTCACGGATGTTGTGACAACTGAGGATAAAAGGGTTGCGGATTTGAAAGATGAGCTGAAAAAGCTTTTGCGCGATAAGAGCGGTCAGAGTATGCGAGTATCAGAGAAGTTGATAGAAATACTTGAACAAGATAAAGCCTTCAATACAAAAGAAGGTCAACAGTTTCTCTTTAGGTCGAAAGCCGATCTTGCTCTTAACCAAAATAACTATGAAGAACTGCACAGCAATGCATTAAAAGCTTTGATAATAACTAAACCAAAATTTGATTATAAATGTATTGATGAATACGCTCTTACATTTGACGAAATTTATTCAATAAACCAGATAGCAGTTGCACACGCCTCACTGGTATCAATTGAAGAATCTGTAAGAATATTATTCGACTTAAAAGAAGCAGTCAACGAACGTCATATTAGCGAAGGAAGCGAAATGGCCAACCTATATGCGAGAATCTTATACAATCTGACAAAGAGCCTTGGTTCACTTGAAAGATGGGAAAAATGCCTCCCAATATGTGATATTGGTGTGAAGTGGTGTCATCAAAACAGAAATTCATTTCACTTCCCACTATTTCTGTATAATAAGGCACACTGTCATTTTGGTTTAGGAGATAGAGAAGAAGGCATTAACATTTTGAAAAGGGTCTTTGCCATATTTATGGGGTTTGAACGCTTCGAGGAGTTGGCTTTTATCAAAAGCTCGGTTAAAGAAAAGTTTGGAGTTGAGATTAATCAAATTGAAATATAGGCACTAATTAAAAACGAAAAAAGAGAAAGTACAAGTTTGAATAAATCAAACTTGTACTTTGAATTTTTATCCTGTTGTGTCATAGGGGAGGTCAACCCTCGGTGCAACCTCTTGATCTCCGGCATAGCATGTTTGGTGATGCATGTCATCTGCACTATTTATGCCATCATAGGCTAATGTTGCCTTGGAGCCCGCAACGGAAAGCGCAAATGATAAAATCATAACTAAAACCCTATTTTTCATAAGTACCTCCTTTCTGTCAGCAGTTCTGTTTGATCGCAATGCGAACTGTGACTATTTTTGATGGTGTATCGTTGAAGGAAATCCTCCCTTACTGTGTAGGCACTGAAAACCACCTTTTGGCAACCTTGATTTCAAAAAAGTTTTAATAAGCTCTTGACTCGACTGATTCTTTTGGAGATTGCCTGCCTTGTGCAGCCATGTCTAGCTGAAATTTCAGAATGAGTTAGATTGTCAATAACTATTAAAGTCAACAGCTCTTTGTCATCATCTGTCAAAGTAACAAGCTTCCTTGCTAAAATAGGGTTTTCTATCGTCTGTATCCAATCAAACCTATCTTCGAAATCAGTCTCATCAAATTGATAGCTTAAAGAAGAAAATTTTTTAATTAACGAGCTTGTCCTGCCATCATCTTCATCACCAATCCCCTCTCCGGGCAATTGCTGCTCGCGGGTTTGGTATCTCCGACGCTCCTTGAACCTCTCCCAATCGTATTCTCGCATTTCTGCTATTCCTTCGGGACTAAATTTTGCCTCGGCATATATAATTTCTAATTTTTGCCACATAGCTTCAAATTTCTTTTTCTCCAGTCCGTAATTGAAGCCCATCGCTCCGCATTCTCCTTTCATGACCGAGAAGCGGAAAGGTTTTGGGCATAAAAGAAGCCGCAGTAAAGCGTTGTGCGCATTGATGGTTTACAATGCTCACATTTCCGCTTCACTCGGCCTTATGACGTTTCAACCCCATAACTAGCGCGCGCTTTGTTACAGATTGAAGACTACATTTAACAGAATGAACTGGCACTCCGCAGATTAAGCGGAGTGCCGATATTTAATTGAAATCTACCCTCCCTTACAACAGAAATTCACTTGCCTTGTGTTGAATTATTTGGTAAAATGCTATATATCTCTATTATGAAGCTTGGTAAACAAGATTTCAAAGCACGCCGTGAAAGTGCCAACTGAATAGAATCTACTGGACTTTGAGCGTTTACCGATGGTCTATATAGGCTTGAAAACGCTCAAATAGGTTAACATTTTTACACATCGTGTAAGTCACAAAAAACTATTTGAGGGGTAGACGTATGGAATTGACAATAACGCACATCAGTAACAAAATTGAAAAAGCAATTTTTTCTATCGCTATTGACGCAAAAAAAGTTAAAGAGATATCTCTAACTTCACCGAAACACTATTTAATAGACCAGCACAACATAAATCTACAAGATGGTCTGCGTTGGCTCATGGAAGAATATAAACTGATGCCTATTGACCCAAATAAAATTAAAGCCAAGAATATAGAAGATGCGTTGATAAAATGGGGTAAGGAAATCTATCAAGAAATATTTAAGGAAAATCAATCAAAGGATTTGACGGAAGCCGTTAGGCATTATCCGAAAATGAAAATTGTTAGCAAAGATCCTGAGGTATTGATGTGGCCTTGGGAAGCTATGGTCGATACTGATGATAAAGCTGCTATGGGTTTAGAGCATCATTTTATAAGGCAATTGAGCAAAAGTGAATGCAACCAACCAAAAAGCTTGAAGCCAGATTTGCTTCCAAATGACAGCCTTAATGTGCTGTATATCATTTCGCGCCCAGACGACGACAGAGATGTGGACTTCAGTCCTCTTGTTCAGCCTCTTATTGATTTCGCCTATAATGAAAATGAAATTTGGCCAGTACATATTAAGTTACTTAGACCACCAACATTAGACCAATTGATAAGAACCCTTGAAGATAAGCCAAATTTTTATCATATTGTACATTTTGATGGGCATGGAACCTACAGGCATAATAGGGAACTCGCCAGTTCGGGAGGATTTTTAAAGTTTGAGAAGCATGATGAAGCTGGAATTAAGCCCGACTTTATTTCGGCAGGTTCTTTCGCAAAGTTATTGAATTCGCATAATATCCCATTAGTAATATTGAATGCTTGCCAATCTGCAATGACTGATTATCGCACTACAAACATCCATGCATCAGTCGCAACCAGCTTATTATCAGGGGGGATGCATGGTGTAATAGCAATGGGCTATAACCTCAGCGTCTGTGGCGCAAAGGAGTTTGTGCCAGAATTTTATAAGCATTTGCTAAGGAGCGGAAATATAGCAGAGGCACTAAAATCTGGTCGAAATAAGATGTATCATAATAGGCTACGTGACAGTGTTGTGGGTCAGATTGAGTTCAGTGATTGGCTAGTACCCGTTTTATATCAGCAAGATTGTCCGGAAGTTGACAATGTATTGCCAAAGTTATTACCAAACAAAGAAAGAGAAGTAAATTTACCTAGAGAGGAGCTTGCCTTTAGCAGCAATTTCGATGACAGAGATTCTGATATTTTGCAATTGGAGCGAGCTATAGCTCAAGAAGAGCAAGTATGTATTTTAGTCCATGGCTTGATGGGAATAGGGAAAACATCTTTGATAAAATCTTTTTTAAGATGGCTTCATTTCACAAATGGCCTGGGAGAAGGCGGATTTTACTTTGACTTTTCAGATACAGGTGATATGAATCACATTATAACTTCTATCGGTAGCGAGTTATTTGGCACAAATATTTCGGAGCTATCCGAGCAAGAAATGTTTACGTCTGTTTGTGAAAAATTAAAAAATAACCGCTACATTATGATATGGGACAGTCTTGATGCGGTTACAGATATACGTGAAATTGGGGTGCTGGCACAAAAGCCCGAAGGTGACAAACAAATATTAAAGCGAATTCTTGATGAACTGCATGGTGGCAAAACGAAAATCTTAATCACAAGCAGATCAAGCGAAAGATGGCTTTCAGATCGCCAATGCTTTCGATTGCCCTTGACAAGCTTGCCCAACGACATGACTTGGCAGTCAAATGATGAACGTATACTTGAAGTTCTTAAGAGTATTACGGACGATACGCTTGTGCCGGTGCTTAGGTTATTGGGATTGCATAAGCAATTTGCCTTTGTAGGCTTTATCATGGACATGTTAAGCCAAATTGGCCAAAACGTACCAAGGCACGTTATAGAGCTTTGTTTCTCAACCTTGGAACAGGCCGGCCTTAGCCACCCAGAAACAGAAGATTTAAGCTTGCTTCATCCTAGCCTTAGCAGTTGGCTAAATCGCTTATACCCACCAATTGAAGCTGATGAACGAGCTTTTGCGGAAATTATGGCAAGCATAGCCGATGGCATTACTGAGTTTAAATCGCAAACGCAGCTATACATCCTTTCACTCTTTCTTGAAAATATGCATCAAGCCTTAAATGTAGCAGAGAAACTTAATCTAGAACAACTGTCTATTGTCATCATTCTTCGCATTGCCGCGTATAGCATCAGTACTCGAAATTTCGATATAGCCGAGACTTTTCTTGTGCTGTTGGCCGAAACAACCAAGAAATCTGATAAGTATTTTGAGTTGGAATATAATGCATATTTGGAACTCGGAAAGATTTTTGAATCAAAAAATAAGCCCGATGTTGCCGAAACTTGGTATATGAAGGTGTCAGAGGTATGTCTATACCGAAATGATGAGCTTGGATTAGCCGACGCCTACCATCAGCTAGGAAATCTGTCATATAAGAAAGGGGATGATGAAAGAGCTTCTAACTGGTATCATGAATCCCTGAAAATCAGAAAAAACCATCCAAGGCATGCAGAGTTGGGCGGCATCCATCACGCTATAGGAAATATACTTCTTAGAAGGAGAGATTTTCAAGGAGCCAAAGAGCAATATTTGGCAGCCGAAAAAATAGCTAGGGAGGTTGAAAATGATTATGGATTAGCGCTTGCATATTACCAGCTAGGACTAACGGCTTTGGAGGAATGGAATCTATCAGCGGCAGAGAGATATTTCGGTAAATCTATTGAAATTGAAAAGGAACGCGGAAATGAAATTGGCATCGCTAACAATTATGATAAATTGGGTGTTCTTTATGCGAGAAGGGATGACCGTTTTGTAGCACAAGACTGGTTTAGGCGATCCCTTGATATTTGGATAAAGTATGATATTAAGCAGAGAATAGGGGATCTATGTCATCAGCTAGGTGTCATTACATTTGAGTCCAAAGACTATCAAACATCATACATGTGGTATCAAGAAGCTTTAGAGGCTCAATCTATTGTTGGTGACAGAAAAGACATGGCTGCCACTTACTATCAGCTTGGGAAAATAGCGGAGGTAACAGAGGTGTTTTCTGAAGCAGAGAAGTGGTATTCAGATGCCATGGGTATTTTCCGGGAGCTTGATAACAAGCATGATTTGGCCGCTGTATATATTGATATAGGAAAACTAATGGAAGTCCAAGAAGATTTATCTTCTGCTGACAAATGGTATGAAATGGCTTTAGAAATGTGCATAGAAAACAAGTTCGTGCACCTTATTACCCATATCTATAGTCATAAGGGAGATTTAGCATCAAGAAGAAGTGATTGGACTTCTGCTGAGGGCTTATTTAAAAAGGCGTTGTTAGAATTTGAAGATGCGGGAGATTTACAAAATGCAAAAATTGTAAAGATAAAACTTGATAACGTACGTAATAAAATAATTTACGGAGGTAAATCATGAATCGAATTACGGAAAGCACATATATTTTAACAGCAGATGAAATTGTTGCGGAGTATCAGCAAAATAAAGAGTTACGAAGGCGGCTAGAGTCGGGAAGCTTCATTTATGTAGAAGAAATGCTGATATTGAATGATATGAAATTTATTGATTATGCAAACAAGTACCCTCTTATAACTGAAGATACTCATGCAAACCTGTCTCGCTACGCCATATCTTTCGACATAGTATTCTTGCCTCTTTTGACAGGCAAGCTAACTGGTTTTGACGATTCTGAAAAAAATCGCAAAATTAAAAATTTTGATCCCGATCGAAATTCACTGCTTCCTGACAACTTAGGGGATGTTGTAACTCGACAGCAGGAGTTATATGATTTTTTTGCATCACTGCCAAGAGGTATGGGTAGTTGGGAGATGATGGGCAAATTGATAGAAAGGGAAGGTTGTGATTTAGGAGATTTTGAATATAAGACGTGTTTAAATGAAAGGCAATATTTTGACGCCAAGCGTAGTCTCAAAGATCCTTCAAAAGTGAAGAATATACCCTCCAAGCCTACGATTACTGCTTTTGCCGCAGGATTCGGATTGACCAGGAAGATTACGGACATCCTTTTGGAGGCCGCAGGAAAATCTTTTTCCTTAGCTTCTAGAGAGGATGTTTGCTATTCAATTGTCTTAGACACTATGATAACAGTACCTATAGATATCAAAAATGAGTGGCTAGTTCAAAATGGTGTTCCTCCCTTGGGTGCAAGAACCGATTAGTAAAATGCTGGCTCTTTGTCATCCTAATTGAGCGTTGTCGTTTTGCTGCAGTGCATAGCCCATGTAATCCTCGTCGGGGGTGCAAGGACTGTTGCATTGAATTTAAGCATTGCTCATACCTTCTCCCTTCACGTTGTCCGAACTTTGTTTTGCAGCCTTGGTTCTGCCGTCAATAGGTTTTGCTGTATCCTTAGGCATTACCCATACTCTACCTTGCTTAAAAGCAGTAGAGATTTTTCCGTTATCGCACAACACTTGAATGCGACGAATGGAGATTCCCCATTTTATAGAAGCATCCTTTGTTGTCATTAAATCCATATTATTTCCCTCGCAATTCAATAACACTGTATGGTAATTATCATACAGTGTTATTGCGAATAATGCAAGAAGTAATTTCGAAAGTGAGCCTAGTGACTTTTGATTTTATGGCCTTGTAATGATGATTTCCTTCAGAAGCACCTTGGTTTGCATTTTCAAAATAATCCATTCTAAGCCCTTTTATATTTGGATTAGAATAGGATAGTCGTGCTTCACACTATGAAGCACGACTATCCTATATATGTAATGATTTTCACAATATTGTATAACGGAGGGCTGTTAGAAGGGATGACCAGACAAAGTTAAGTTACTGGTTTCCTAATATTGAGAAAAGCATAGTTTCTTGTGCCAAAAACAGAAATTATCCTCGCTACTGATGACGAGTTAAGAGTTATGTATGATATGATTGAGCGACAGAGCCTTAACAAGCAAGATGCTGAAGCTGTTCTTCACGAAATGAAAACGAAATGACCTCTAACTAAAATCGGAATTAGTTGGAGGTCAGAATTCCTAATCGAATAATAAATTAATAAAGAATACGATTAGGATAGTTGTTATAGCGATATAATTTGGTCGCTATAATGGAATGAAATATCTTTTTACATTTGCCCTCCTGTAGGCACGAAGGCTTGGAACAAGATTTTCAGTAATCCATCTTAATTATATACTATAATAATCCATTAGTCAATATGTACTTTATCGACTTACCTCAATCCAGCTGAGCGGATACTTTTTCTTTATTAAAATGTCACTTAAACACACCGAATATATTTAAGGAAAAGAGAACTAAAAATATCTGAAATATTTTTCTTTTTATGGTATAATTTATACGAAGCAAATTAAGCTTTTGGTTTTGTCAATTAATCACATCGAGGATTTACTTGGAAAGTAAAGAATAGGCAATTAAACATAATACGGAGGTCGTTACTATGTACCCGGATTTGCAGCCAAGCAGTGTTTTTAATGATAAGGATAAGACAAACAAAAATATTGATACATGGGATATCCTAGTTGACGTAGCCAGAACTTTAACTACAAGTAAGTATAAAGACGATTTCAGGATGCGTGGTATGTTTGTATTGCGTTCTTTTCTTCGAGACAAAATAGACCCTAGCTTGTTGAGAGGTACTACGGATATAGATTCAGATTTTAGAGATAGGCAAAAATGGGAATCTTTAGTATCAGAATTAGAAAGCTTGCTAAATAACAATACCCAAATATCTGCAATCTACAGTATAGTCAAACGAAGAGGGTTCGACAAAAATCCGAATAGTGATTCTATCGCAATAAGGGTGATTGTAGAGGATATCATCAATGAAAGAATTAAGTTAGACATAAATATCAGGTCTTGGAAAGAAGATCAAGAGTATATCATTCCGGAGATAACCTTTGAAGCAAACACCTTTTATGCAATGCTATGTGATAAAATAAGTGTTTTAACCCAACCAAGATTACAGAGGCGCATAAAAGATCTTTATGATGTATACCTTATACAAAAATCAGTTGACGTTGATATGAGTACGCTAGTAAAGACTTGGAACCAAGAAGAGAGGATACTGGGTAAACCAATAGCGCTTATAGATGTAAATATACTTCATAATTTAAAACACGCTTATAATGTTTACGATGGCTTTAATCCCAGTTTAGATTTTGACGAAGTTTATGTTAGGGTTATTGATTTTACAACGCAACTATTTCAGATACTTTACGGCTATGATACCAATTCAGAAGCAAAATGGGATTCCAAGAAGGGAGTTTGGATAAATGGTTTGGCTTAAAAATCGCTTTATCAAAGACGGAGCTGTTTTAACCGGCGTAATTGCCACTGTTAGCGCGACATATATACACAAACTTTCCAACTTTCCGCCCTCCCCTTTAATAAGATTCTCCGACGTATCTCTAACTAAATCACCTCATTACCTTAGGTTTCTTGTTCCTGATAAAACCCTTCCCTTGACAGAAGATATAGAGCATGTTGCAGGGAATCTCTATGTAACGAATAAAGAAAGAACTATCTGTGATATGATTCTTTATGAGAGCGCTGATGAGTTTATTTACGAAAGTTTAGAAACTTATCTTGACTTATACGGGACAATAGAAACTTTGAAAGATTACTCTAAGAAGTATAACTGTGAGGAAAAAATGTTTTACTACATCGACAGTTTGGATGAATATCTGGCTGACAGTTATTAATAACATCTTCGCATTATTTCCAGAAAACGTTCAGACAATCAGCAATACCTGTGTTGTATAGGCAAGAGTCTGTAAACAAGGAGGAGAAATGAAATATATAGTTTTCGATTTAGAAGCTACCTGCGAAAAAGATAACAGAGATTTCGTTAATGAGATAATTGAAATAGGGGCTGTAAAAATTAATGAAGACCTTGAAATTGTTTGTGAGTTTTCTTCATTCGTGAAACCTGTGCTTAACCCCATTCTGACAGATTTCTGCAAGAAGCTAACAACAATATCTCAAAAGGATGTAGACGATTCTGCTATTCTTAAAGAAGTTTTAGATAAATTCATAGATTGGATTGGCGAAGAAGATTACATGCTTTGCTCTTGGGGGTTTTACGATAAATCGCAATTTATGAAAGATTGTGAGTTGCATAAGGTTCAAACATCTTGGCTAAAAAATCATATTAGCTTGAAGCACCAACACGGAAAGAAAATAATGGGCGCTCAAAAAGGTGTCGGGATGGGTAAAGCCTTAAGTGCAGCTGGTTTAAATCTAAGAGGGACACATCATCGAGGCATAGATGATGCAAGGAATATCGCACAAATATTCATTAAATATTTTGATATATGGGATTTCTAACTCAAATAAAAGAATAATTCAATGTTGACCCAAGGCTATTTGTCTCACCCAGCCACTTGAAATAATTATTTCAAGTGGCTGTTTTATTGCTCAAAATTTTCATCCATAATCCCTTCTCATTAAAAATAACAGACGACGGTCTATAAACAAGGAGGGGCAGTATGTTGTCAGCTAAAACACGAGTAGAAGGACTAACTTCACGTCTCAATATGTTGCATGTTGGTACACAAGAACACTATTTCTTCAAGCGGAGGTGCTTTACACGGATAAGCAAATGACGGTAATGTATTTGCTCTGTCAAGGCAAAAGCTATAAAGAAATGGCTGAAAACTTGGGTATAAAGCCAACAGCTCTTCGCTCTCATCTCAAACTTATCTATGATAAACTTCAAGTTGCAAATGGGATTGACGCTGTGGCTAAGATAGAATCTTTAAGATTGTTGCAATAGTTATGATTGTAAGAAAACATATTAAAAGCGTTTGGCACTTATAAGTCAGTCGCTTTTAATATGCAAAATATGGGGTTTATGAAGATTATTTTAAAAAATAAAATACTTTGAACGTAAATATACCCTCCTGATGTACTTAAAATAAACTTTTGGAAAATGTTAAAATAGTAATATGTTCTGTAAGATGAAAACAAAGCACTTACATGAAGTATTCTTAATCTCGTTGGAGCAGTAAAAGTATGTCATAAGATTTAGTTCACAAAAATTGATAACATAGTCTAAAATAAGGGGAGATTTTCCAATCTAAAAAAATTCGTAAAGGTGTTGACAAACGTGTTAAGTTGCGAGATGCTTTTTAGCAAGCAAAGTTAAATTTTGACTTTTTATTACGGATAAAATAGATATTATTTAAATCATACAGACAATTGCTGTTTGCATTTCCTAGCACAATAAATTATGAGCTGCAAATAAATTCTCACTTCATCTTTTGCTATGTAAATGTACAAAAAATAGGAGGTAATTTTGCATGAAATTAAGACACAAAATAACAGGTGGACTACTATGTGTTTTTCTGTTGTCGGTATTTATGGGTGCATATAGTTTGTTTGCTGTTTTACGCATAAATAATATGAAATCAGAATTAAATCTTATCACAGAATTAAATGACCAAGTTAAAGGACATGTTATTGCACACCACAACTGGCGATACAATATCTTTTTTGCATTTACCTATGGTGAAGAGTTTGCAGGCGGCTTAGACCCTGATACTTGCGGTTATGGCCTATGGTATCACGGTAGCTATGCACGCCAATTTGAAGATGTGCGAGTGTCAGAACTTTTGAGGGCTATTGACCAACCACATAGAGATATGCATGTACAAGGTGCTGCTGCGCTTCAACTAAGAGCAGAGGGGCGTATAGAGGAGGCACAGCAACTTTTACAAGATGTGGTTTTGCCGGCAGGCGCTGATGCTATCGTTTACCTTACTGCTTTGAGTTACCGCTTTGATGAACTTAGGATGGTGCAGTCTGATGCCATAGATGTTGTTGTACAAAGAACAATAATATTTAATATTATTATCAGTGCTGCCAGCTTACTTGTTTTTGTAGTGATTTACTGCTCAGTAACTTTCAAGAGATTGTAGATGTATTTTTAGCAAATGACTTACAAGTTAAGGAAGAAAATAGACAACGCTAAATTATTGATATAGCAGCTTTAACACCAAAGCCTGCAATATCACATCAAAGTAGAAATATTGCCAAAATTTGCCATACATTTTTCATTAAAAGACGAATATAGGAGTGTTCTTTATGAATTAGCGCGGTCAAGCTAAATGAAGTTATGCCAAGCAATATAAACGTAACTTCTGACAGTATACTCCTCATAAAAAATTACAGTTCTATTTAAATGATACCCAAAGCAAGATAAAGCAATTAAGCTATAAATCTGTGCGTAGATATCATGCAGTATGGAGAAAATTGAAACACGGAGGTGATTTTGATGAGGCTATAATTTCAGCAAATAAGATAATCGAAACCACAGTATTAAGAAATCATTTGAAATGATTTATGTCGGATGTAAGCAGTACTGTCACTCAGAACGCATTGGCATATGGAAGCCTTGCCGACTTAGCGATATAGCTATGGAAGAATATCATAATTTATGGCTGGCTAAGGGGCTAAATTAATGCCTTGCTCAAAAGCATATGAAAGGGGTGGATACAAGCGAGAATTGAACATTCTTAGAGAAATGCGAATCAACAAAGTTTAGTTATAATCCCGAAAGGAAAGTGATTTTATGAAAAAAACCAAAAGTACAGCAATATTTTTGTCAATTGTATTGATGATGTCGATTTTCACTGTTTTCGCTATGCCGGCTTTAGGTTATGATTTTGATGAACATGCCACGATTAGCGCGTTAAGCGAACTTAACAAATCAGGCGAGTACAGCGAACATAGCTTACTTAACCTAACACGCACGGTATATGTTCTGGCAGACAACGATTCGTTTTTGGTTAAATATGTAATTGTACATACCTGGGACGTAGGCTACGAATTTGAGTGGATAACCACAAACCGTACTAATCAACCGATACGCAACTGGGTTTGGGAATTTGACTTTACGCAAGACATTGAACTGGTTTGGAACGCTGTACGTGAACCGGGAGATGTCCGCCGCATAGGCAATAAACCCATAATGGTGCTAATACCCACCACCAAGACCATTCAATAACACCAACCGGTTTTAAAACTATAAAAACAATGGTTAAAAGCCCTATAAATCCAATGCCTCCGCTGCTCACTGCCTTGTTTTCATTCATGTCTATTCCTCCTTCGTCTTAAAGGTAATGATTTTATAATGATTACTAAAATCAATGTAAAGACTGCTGTAACTATCCAATTCGTTGTAGCAGCAGACATTTCCAAAGCAATATCGCTATTCATATCGATATCTCGCTTTCCACCAAACCTAATATCTGATTAATAGTCTCTCTATACTTCAAAAGCGGACGTGTGCCACGGATAATGTCGCTCATACGCTTTGGGTCAATGCCTAATCGCTCTGCCAACTCTTTTTGGTTCATATCAATTTCTACCAATTTAATTTTCACCATCTTGCCATATGCCCGGTTTCTTGCTTTTGTTTCATCCATCAGCATCCCTCCGATTTTCAAATTTGCAAATTTAGTATTTGCATTTACGGTTTTATTTGGTATAATGGGGGTAGTCCTACATAGTAGGACAAGACCACAAGTTAATTATAATCGGTAAATATCGTATTGTCAATAGTAAAATCGGTAAATTTCAAATTTATTTTTCAGGGTGATTTTGTGGATGCTATAATTGAAAGAATATCAAAGTTAATAAAAGAACGCAAAATGACCGCAAATAGCTTGTGTGCTGAATTGGGTATATATAAAGGTGCTGTGACTGAATGGAAAAACGGAAAAGTAAAGCCTTCCGCAGAAATTTTAATCGGTATATCTCGGATTTTTAATATTTCTTTGGACTGGCTTATGCTTGGTGAGGATAAAGTTATAAATCTAAATGACCTTGCCCAATATGAACTGCAGTTATTGAAATATTTTCGGCAACTCCCAGAAAATGAAAAATACAGAACTCTAGGCAATATAGAGGCCAAGGTAGAAATATACCAAGAATCCAAAAAAGAAATGCCAATACTAAGAAAAATGTTTTTTGAAGAAAAAAAAGAGCCTTTTCTTGTAGAAACAGAAACCCAATATAAAGAAATGAACATAGCGCAAGGAAACTTCTTAGCTGCCGGAGCAGGAGAAATACTCCAAGAAGAAAACTTTGATAAGATAACCTTCCCAGAAATAGAAGTGCCTGAAAATGCAGACTTCGGAGTGTACGTTTCGGGAGATAGCATGGAACCGGAATACTTTCATGGAGAGATAGCTTGGGTTAAATCCACTATCTTTATTAACTATGGAGAAGTAATAGCCCTTGCCGTCAATAACAATTCATACATAAAACAATACAGGGATAGCGGATTAATTTCATTTAATCCTAAATATCCACCTATAGTCATAAATGAAAATGATTATACACATCTTTTCGGGAAAGTAGTTGGAAAGACTTCCCATCACATTAAATAGGGAGATTTTATATAGTACTGTATTCTTAAAGCTTGAAAGGTTTTTTTAATGAAGAAAAAATCGCTAACTGATAATATTGCATTTGAAGATAAATGCCTTATGTTTATTGCTTTTGGGAATATCAAAGAAGCATACAGATTGGTTTGTGTCTATGAATCCGAAAAGGAGTTTAGCAGGGGCCTTGGTATTGATTGGGAAAAGCAAGCGAAAATTGGTCTTGAGAATACAGAGGCCGAAGCAATCAAAACCTTCCTTGAAAGCAGTAGAAATAAGTATGGCGAAAATAATGATGCAATTATGTCAGCACTTGTATTTATGTACTTTATGGGAACAGGTTCGTTTAACGCAGGTACAGTAAGGCTACTTTCACGCTTAATTCCTAACCTCGAAGTAGAAAAAATACAAAGGATTAACGAGATTATTCAAAACGATTATTTTGAATTAACTGACTTTATACGGATAAAAAAATTTAAAGCATTCGGGTACTCTGAAAAACAAATTAAGGAAATAATGGATAGTTATAAAGCATAACCAATTTGTTAAAATTGCACAAAGCACTTTGCGCACTTTGAAGAGTTAAAAATGCACTTTGCGCACTTTGGAATATTACAAGAAAATTTTTTACTCTTAAACGCTCCATAAAATATTTTCTTCATTAATCAACATTCTTTAAACGCTTATTAAACAGCGTTTAAACTGCTTTCTAAAATTTTCTTAAATTGTTAAATGCCCTTAAAACACTAAAAAAGTTGGCAAAATTTTTTCGCCAACTTTTTCAAATTCACAAGTTATCCACATTTTTTTGCCAATTACATGATTAATGCAAGCACACGCAACGCATAACACACAGTCCCACCAAAGGCGATAATTTCACCACTACGTATTAACACTTCTTGAACAGTCCCTGTAAATCTTTTCACTTCCCGCTATTCGTTTTTTGCCAAGTCCCTTGTAAATCAACAATGATATTCAGACGATAAAGAACCTGCGCCAGCTTTTCATTTCTTGTTACTGACACGCCCATAAGCATTAAGTCGTGAGTAACGCCAGGCATAGTGCCGCCTAAAGACATAAACTCAAGGCGGTCATCAAACATACTGACGAGAACGCTGCCTTCGATATAATAGTCCCTGTGTATTAAAGCATTGATATAGGATTCACGAATAGCCACTGGGGGATAATCGGGATGGTCAACTCTATACACGCCTTCGATAGTGCTGCGGGTTCGATTGAACACATGAAGGTATGAGTGGACTTCTTCTATCTGCTTAAAAATAGAGCCTGTAAACTCTTTGCGGTCTTTGAATTTTTCTTTAGTTATACCTTCAAAGATTGCTGCTTTGGTTGTATATGGGCATTGGTCGGAAAGAATTAGAGCAAGATTTGTGTATCTTCCATCTGGACGAATAAGTCCAAGTGATTGTTTTTGCTCTTTGCCAAATTTCACATCTTTTTCAGTGAAAACCTTATCCGCATACTCAAAGGTGAGGTTTTGTTCAATAGATAACTCAGCGATGAATTTCCCTGTGCCATTATCCTTAATCATCTGACGAATATGCTCACGAGTGGCCATCACTGTATTACTCCCGACACGGACGTAAACACCTTGCGGAACAAGACCATATTTAGCATAGCAATACGGAATAGCAGAGCCACGCTCTACAGTTACTACATAATGTGTTTACCATCACGCACCTCTGATTCAACCTTAAAATACCCAGACGGATCAGGTGTGACAGAATCTCGGAAGCTATTGGTGATGCTTCTTAATTTCTCATCAATGTTACCGTTTATACCATAAACAGAGCCATCATCCGAAACACCAATATAAAGCGTCCCACCTTCAATATTCAAAAAAGCCAGCATTGTGTTTTGTGCTTTTTGATTATACTCTCGCTTGTATTCCAAATTCTGCATCTCTATCATTGGAGCCACCCTTTCAAAAATCTTTTTCTTGATTATAGCACGAAACTCGCCTTGATGCAATAGCGAAAATGGAGAGATTGGCGAAAATGGAGTTTTGGAGTTTTATCTAAACATACCTATGTTTAAATTTACTTTCACGCTCTAGCCGTAATCGAAACGAGCATGAAAGTAAACTCGAATTATCCCAAAATTATACGCAGTGTTCAAATTCAATCATAACCAGCTCTCTGACTTCAATCGCTCCAGCAATATTTTGAGTTTTTGTTGCCGCTCTTTATAATCAGGCATGACACCCTCAACAAGTGTCCAATATTTCGGCGAGTGTTTAGGTTCAATTATGCTTGACAGAGTCAATACAACAACATAGTCAACAACTTCATCGTCGCCAGTAATCAATCGCCATGAGAAGCTGAGAACTTTACTTTCAGAGCCGCTTGCCAATGTAGTTTTTGCACTGTTAATTTTTATGCCTGCATACTCTACACCCATTTTTTCGGCATACTCTTGCACCTTCAAGGTTAAATCACGCTGAGCCAGTTTGCGATATATTTCAACTCAGGCTGCTTTTATTTGATCATCATAATAATTAACAGGGACACAAAAGCAATTATCAAAAAATGCTTTCTTTCCGCCTATACCGCCAAGCAAATAAGTATTACCTTGATAAGGAAGCCTGCGCCCAAATTTATTTGACAAAGGATTTTCGTATATCTCTTCTGATTGTTCAGGGTCTCGCTCATACCTAGAATCCTCTACACGAACAATATTGAGTTTATCGCCTATTGCTCGCAGATCGCCCACAAGCAATTTGCACATCCTCTGTAACCCTTCTCTATCCAGACGGTTAAGGAATAGTTGTTGCTCATCATTGGTTAAATCAGAAAATGAAAGGCTATGATAGCCATGCTCTCGTTTTACTCTGATATATATGCCATCAAGTTCCCGTATGATAGGGTAACTTTCGCTACTCATCACCATCCGCCTCTATTTCAGATTCAAATTCCGGCATTTCAGCGTTGTCCAATCTGAAAGCAACCATATTAAGCTCTGAGATATATTCGCCTATAACTGCATAAATGACATTGCGATGCCATTTTGCAACTTTCAGCAGACTTTTGATAAATTGATGCTTTCTAACCTTAAACATAGTCCTTGAGTTGTAGTAACTCGCACCGATCTTGAATGATAGCGATGTTTCTTCGGGACTAACACCAATTAACAGAACTCTTTGAGATTCGCTCCACCAAAAGAGAATGTACTCTGGACTGCCAAGAGCATACAATACCTTTTTGTTGATTGATATTTCCTTGCCCAACTTCATCCGAAATGCGGGCTGATTCAATTGTATTGTTAAGGTTGGCCCGTCTACATCACGCATTTACGAACACCACGCTTTCCGCTGGCTTTTCCTTACGATACCGGGACATAATTATTTCTTCGCCAGTAGGAATTTTGCCCTTTATTTTCACATCAGCTATGGTGACTTCTCTATCCTTGTCACTCAAAGTATAGTGGGCGTTTAGCTCAACATCATTTGCAACTGAATGTTCGGATAAGGGCATACCAAATCCATTTTCCATCTCGCTTGCAAGATAAATCTTTGAGCGCCTTACTGTCTTACCGGTTTTTGTAGTAACAAACTCCGGAACCAGCATTTCATATTCGCTAAGATTAAAGACGAGAAGTCGTATTCCCTCAATTACTTGATAGTAAGCGAGGGCGCGGTATTTATTTTCTTTTACCCATTGCATCATATCATAGAGCTTTTCGCCAAATTTCTTTGCGGTGCAGACTCGCTTTGTAATTTCGCCGTTTTTAACATTACACCACTTCAGCGCATCTTTAGCATGTTTGTTTACAGGCAAAACAATAATACGCCTTTTGTTTCGGTCAATTAGCACATTTATATACTGTGTATCAGAAAGCAGCTTAACACAAGCCTTGTTGAAAGAAATGCTGTCATATCCGAGAATAATCTTCGCCTTAAAAAATGGCGAGGCTAATTCCGTCCTTAAAACCTCGAAACTCTGGAGTTCATCCAAACTCGAAATTCCTTTGTTTTCAAGCGTAGTCAAATCCACCATTGACTTGTGTTCATTGTACATTTTCTGCACCTCCTGTTAATCTCAAGTTTGCTGATTTAGTTTCAAATAATGTTGCAAAACCGCCTATAAATTCACCTTCAACCATATCCATGGTTTCTGTAGATATGAAGTCATCAAATCCGTGGACATTTTCTGCTGCTGCGGATATTTGCCAGTCATCAAGAGTCATAGCAAGCCATCGTCTGCAAGTGGTAGCATGGGATACCATGTCACGCCCAAAATCTTCTTGCCACTTTTCAGGCCGCAAAAGCCTGGATATTTCTTTCCAGATGCTTATTGCTTCGCCATTTTCATCAAAGGCTGATTTTTCTACCGACTCTTTGATGAAGAATTCCGCACTGTTCAGATCAAACATTATCAATTTCTCATCTTCAAAGATGAAATAATCTGCCATGATTTTGTAGCGGATTCCTTCTTGCCAAGAGCAAAGGGTATATAAATTTTTGCAGAGATTACTTGTAGCGATGGGTTTTGAGTTCCACAGTACGCCATTTTTGTTTTCTTTGTCCGTTGGGCGAACAGCTATAATAAGCTCTGTCGGATGAAACAATAGCTCTACAAATGCAGTATCCTCAAAAAAACCTATGCAATCGTTGTTAAATCGTATTTGGCTGTGAGATACGCTAAGGCTTGCAATTGTTGAATGAGAAAATTCTTGTATCCGTGCTACTGTGGCATTTTTAATATCAATAATCTCGCCATTTAAGTTAGGCATTATGATTTCTGCCGCTTCTAGGGCACCTACATAATGGGTTGGCGAATAACCGCCAAAAGCCAAGTTTATAGGGATAAAACCCATAAGAAGCCCTTTTCTTATCACACGAATATTATATTCAGGGTTGAAATACATTGAAGCTCGCTTGGACTTCAACAGGAGGAGAGCCTTTATATAATCACTTCGGTTGATAATAGCTTCGTGGTGGTCGCGCTTATATACACTGCGTTTCTGCCCCTTGTTTTTCTTGGTTCTGTGGGTAATAACGTCAACTGTAAAAGTCTTTTGTGCCACAACATCCCCACAAAATCGTTCATTGATGAGAATGCCGCGGACACTTGAAGGTGACCAAAACATATTTCCCTTGGCTGTTGGCCGCTGATAATAAGTGAGCAGGTATGCAATTTTGGCAAGAGAATAGCCTGCAAGAAACAACTTAAAAATGGCCTGCACGGTTTTTGCCCCTTCTTCCTCTATTGCCATATTGCCTCTTGCATCCTTGTCGGTCACATATCCCAAGAGGTTATTTGTTGGTGTTAAAAATTGTCCACGTGAAAAGCGTTTATCGATAGACCACAGCATAGATTCACGCTTTGCTTCACTTTCTGCTTGTGCAAGAGAGGAAAGCATGGTTAGCATCATTTCATTGTTACGAGTCAGGGTGTTGATGTTGTTTTCTTGGAAGAATATGCCTACAGGATGCTTTGCGCCTATCAAATCTCGCGCTATTCCCAAGCAGTCAACTACGTTTCTTGAAAATCGTGATACATTCTTTGTTATAATCAGGTCTATTTTGCCTTGTTTACAATCTTCCAACATTCTCTTAAAATCATCACGCTTTGAATATGATGTAGCACTCAATCCTTCATCGGCATAAATATCAACCAGTTCCCAGTTAGGGTGTGATGCTACGAATTTTTCATAGTAGTCTTTTTGCAACGCAAAACTGGATGCCTGGTTTTCGTGTTCAGTAGACACTCGACAATATGGTGCCACACGAAGAGGTTTTTCTTCCCAATCGGTTAAAATAAACTCTTGTTCCTGTTCAAAAAAGACCAATGATGTATCTGCTTCAGGAATATACCGCCTTTTAGTCTCGCTTTTACTGTTCATGTGATTAAGAACCTCCTATCCAGTTGAGAAGCTCTATTTCACCAAATAAAGATGCCATTTTAGTGTTTGATATATCGTTATTGTTGCAGACACCAAAACTATTGTGGTCACAATCGTTAGCATTGATTTCAGCAGATGATGAAAACGACTGCAAAGAAGTTGCATCCCCTAAAAATTTAACAGCGATTTCATCTGTGCTGTTGTCAAAGTCTATATCTACTGCATCTGAATCCATTGTCCAATACCAGTCATCAATTTTTCTGATAGATTTTATTCCAAGACGTTTTTTGATGTGGTTCATGGTAGATATTGAGATACCTGCATCCATGCAAGCATTGAAAATATCGTTGGATTTCCTATCGCATGTAGATAACATAGTAATAATAAGTTCCTCGGCAACCTGAAATTTAGATTTTTTACTATCATTAGCAGAAAGCAGCTCATTTTCAGAGATATCGCACTCCCCAAGAAACTTCACGCCACCTCGTTTGCCTATAGTAAAGCTGACAGTTTTGCCGAAAGTGGTTAAATTATTCTTGATTTGTGCCATAAAGCGTATGCTCTCATCATCCTTACGCTTTCCAACCAGAAGTACGCTTCGGGCGGCGGCAGTGATATCTATGGAGCCTAAACCGCGGTATATGCCTTTTGTTCTGTCGTTTTTATTCATGTGTCCGATGATTACCATTGCTGCGCCGGTACGCTCCGCTATATTGCTTAACTCTCTCAAAAACGGACGCATATTTTTTGCGCTTGTTATATCTTGGCTCGCAGAAAGAAATGCTTGCAGGGGATCAATTACTACGAGCTTGGTTTTTGAGTTCATCATGGCTTCCTCAAGCATTCTTAGATCAAACCCATCATCTATTTCCATAAAAGCAATTTTTGAGCAGTCAGCGTTGCAAGCCACAAGGCGTGGTTTAATAGTATCCTTTGGACTATCTTCACCACTTTGAAAAATGACATTTCCTGCAGCCGCTTTTAAGCCGCCTGTAGGCATCCGCCGATTTTTTGACATTAGAGATGCTATCGCAAGCGCAAGCGTGGTCTTGCCTGTTCCGGGGTCACCTTGTATAACAGTTATCTTTCCAAGCGCAATATAGGGCTTCCACAGCCAACGAATATCTTCAGCTTCTATTTCGTCAAAAGTAAAAATCTTTATATTGTTAGTCATGCGACACCTCCGCCAGCGACCAGTACCAACCATCGCTGCGTTTTATAGATTTAACTCCAAGTTGTTTTTTCGCTCTATCAATGGAGCATTTACCTATACCCTTACTTAAAAGTGTTTTGTATATTGATGTGCATGGCAAGTCTGAATCGCTTAAAAGGGTTTTGAGGCCATCTATCGCCTCAGACATCTTGGGGTTGTCATTCTGTAAATCATCACCGAGCAATTCATCAGAAGTGATATCGTATTCACCAATCCACCTTATTGCAGCACTTTCGTTGATTTCAAAAGCTATAGGGTTTCCTTCTGCAGCAAGACTATTCTTCAATTGCGCCATAACTCGGATAGAAGGATTGCTTTTAACTCTGCCTACGAGTAACACGCTACGAACAGATGCCGCTATATCTATAGAACCAAGACCGCGATAAATCCCTTTTGCACTACTTGCTTTGTTCATGTATCCGACAATAACAATTGCGCACCCTGTGCGTTCGGCAATCATTGTAATTTGTTTCATCATTGGGCGAATGCCATCAGCACGATTCATCTCGCTATTCTCACCGAGATAAGCCTGCAAAGGATCAATTATCACCAATTTTGCGCCTGTTTCTTTTATTACATTTTCAATGCGCATATCATCTAAGGTAAACCTCTTTTCAGATTCATCTATAAATGCTATCCGTGAGCAATCAGCTCCTGCGCTGATCAACCTTGGCTTGATGGTATCTTCTGCACTATCTTCGGCACTTTGGTAGATAACTGCCGAACAATTAACTATATTATCTGTTTCAGGCATGGGCAGACCATTAGAAAGAAGCGCAGCAATATTTAACACAAGTGTTGTTTTGCCATCGCCTGGATCGCCCTGGATAATTGTTATTTTCCCGAAAGGAATATATGGATACCATAGCCAGTCCACTTTTCGGGTTCGGATCGTTGAAAAATAACGAACAGACAACACCTCATCCATTTTTCGCACCATAACAAAGCTCCTTTCTAGGATGCATAGGCGAGCAGGCTTCAAATCCGTGGTTTTGGATTTTAAGCCGAACAGCCCATTAGCTACTCTAAAAAATATATCATAGAAAGTGGTGGCTACACAATGTAGCTATACTCAAAAAACTATGATAGGAGCTTTCAAAATGAAAAGTTATTGCGACATTGACCTCAAGAAGGTCGGAATGCGTATTCGTAATGAGCGCAAAACAAGAGGTTTGACTCAAACGCAAGCTGGAGAGCAAGCATTTATTTCGAGCCAGTATTGGAGCTTGATTGAGTCGGGGCGTGAACGAGCCAGCGTAAGCACGTATCTTCGGATAACCAAAATGTTTGGCTTAACACTAGACGATATTTTCTATAATGATGCAGTAACAATGCGTTTACACAAAGCATTTTCAATCGAAGGACTACTTAATGGATGCACTATTTCAGAAAGGGCGATAATTAGCGAAACCATGTTTGCATTGAAGGAAGTCTTAGAGCGCAATAGGTTGCTTTAATGCATCTTGGCAACCTTGCAACCTTATCGGGCATTGAGCAAAAAACACTGCAATTATCAAGAAATTAAGTAAACTATAAGGTTGTCAAGCGAAAAAAATCACTTGACAACCTTATAGTTTACTTTGGCAATATTGATAACTCCGATGTTATGATTTGCGTGGAGGCTTTACATTCACAGAAGGGGTAATGTCCCCCTCTATTTTGCCATACTGCTCCTCGAAGGATGCAATGCTATCACGTACTAAGACCAATATGTGGCTATTAACGGAACGCCCCTCGTAGTCAGCTACATAACTTAACTTCTTTAACATTTCTTCTTCAAAGCGAATGGATACACTCTTTACAGCCATGAGGACACCTCCAGCAAATATACGGTGTATTCATTTTATAGCCATTCGAAGAGATGATGTTTCGATTAGATATGCAGCATATCTATATAATATTATAAAGTGCATCGAATGCCATGCTGCGCCAATCTTGAAACTACAGCGGTGTTTCTCACCGCCGAATTTGTGTTGAGTTTGTACTGATCTTCTGTTTGGATATTTCAGAGCTGTTTGCTACTATCCTGCGTTGCTTGCTTAGATATCAGACTTGTAAGGTTATGCCGTTTCAGGCAGTATCCCATCCATACCATAAAATTCTTCAATCATCTGCGCTGCTTGCTTTAGTATTGCCCCCTGCTCTGCTGGTGTATCAGATGCTATGGCAAGCTCCATTAAATCGTCCACAGCATTCTCTTTTGACTTTGATTCATGTTTCTCATACTTTCAATCATGTTATTTGGGGCGCTTCCCCAACAACAAACATAGCCGCAAGCCTTCGACAAGTCAATAACCAAAATCCTGAAAAACTCAACAAAATTAAGGGGTTTAGAGATGTCGACAGTACGCAAAACCAACATAGTTTATGCAGTTTAATTATATAAGCAGTAAATATTGAAACGGATATAAAACAAATAACGGCGGGAGCTTATCAATGCATTTGCATGGGTTGGTAGGTTCCCGCCGTTATTTGCTTTGCTTAAAAATCAAAATCGCAGGAGGAGTTCATTATGGGGTCAAACACAAGAATCTATGACAAGTTTGAGGGATATACCCTTGTCGATTGCAGATGTACTTTGTGTTGGTTTTATAAAGAAAAGAAGCAAGGATGTTCACTTCTGGATTCCGAGTGCTGCTGTGCAGAGGAGAAAATAGAACTTTTAATACGTGAGCGTGGTTTGGGTCAAGAAGATGCGGAGCAAAGTTAAATGCTAAAGCATCTTATCGCAAGGCTGTTGCCGATAACCCTCGTCTGCAAAAGAGCCTTACATCCCGCATGATTCAAAAGCACAAAATCAAAAGACAATATGCCAAGGCTGTAAGGGATGCCAAGCGCTCAGGCAGTGTTATCAGAAAATCCGCAAATATGTTTGGCAAGGCTTCTACATTTCTGGTCAAGGCTGTTGCTAAAAATCCCAAGGTTCTTCTGATAGTTGGCATGATTGTTCTATTGTTTATTATTATTTCCGGAGCATTTGCATCCTGTTTCGGCATGATGTCGGGTATGGGTCAGGCTGTTGCCGCCACCAGCTATCTTGCTGAGGATGCTCATATAGATGATGCCGCTATTGCTTATACAGAGTCGGAGACTGAATTGGAGATTCGGCTTGCAAATATACAAACTGAATTTCCAGGCTTTGATGAATATCGCATTAGTGGCGCCAGCATAGGCCACAACCCATTTGAGCTTATGGCTTATCTGACAGCGGCACACCATGATTTCACATATCCCGAAATCAGAGCCATTTTGAGGGAGCTATTTGAAGAGCAGTACCAACTGACCACCACTCCAAGCATAGAGATTCGTCATTTTCTAAATGAGTATGATGATCCTGTGCCATATGAATGGCATGTACTGACCGCAACACTTACTGCCCGGTCTTTCACCGAAGTTATAAACTCCCGTATGAGCGACGACCAGCGGCAGCACTTTGACTTGCTTATGCGCAGCAGAGGCAACCGCCAGTATGTAGGAAGTCCATTCCCTTTTAACTGGATTCCGTTTATAAGCAGTCATTATGGCTGGCGAATCCATCCCATTAGCGGAGAGCCCGAATTTCATACCGGTGTTGATATAGCTTTACCGGGCGGCACAGAAATATTGGCAGTTCTTGGCGGTGTAGTTACATTTGCAGGGGTTAACGGGCGGATATGGCAACTTTATTATCATAGACCATGGTGATGGCTTGATAACCCGATACGCCCACTGCGACACAATTCTTGTAAGCGTAGGACAAGAGGTTTCTGCAGGCGATGTCATCGCAACAGTAGGAACAACAGGCGCATCTACAGGAAATCATCTGCACTTTGAGGTAATCAAAGACGGCAGATTTCTAAATCCCATCTTTTTTGCCTTAACCGGAGAAGGTGTTCATAGCCCGAGCTTTGGTTTTCCAGGCATACCTTTGGATGATGAGGGTTTCGCAGCCTTAATTGCAGAAGCAGAGCGGCATCTTGGCATCCCATATGTTTGGGGCGGCTCTACTCCATCACAAGGCTTTGACTGCTCAGGGTTTGTGAGTTATGTACTGCGGACGGCTGGGGTCAGAGATGTTGGCAGACTTACAGCACAGGGGCTTTTTAATATATCTACGCCTGTTTCTGCAAGTGATGTCCGGCCGGGGGATTTGGTATTCTTCCATTCCACATTTTCATCATATAGAACAGTTACACATGTTGGCATCTATGTCGGAAACGGCTATATGATACACACAGGCGGCAACCCTGCCGGAGTAGAGTATATAAACATCAGCACACCATTCTGGCAGAGGCATTTCTTTGCTTTTGGCAGATAGAGTCAATCTCATAAACTCTATGCTATGCATTAGGTATATAGCCAATAGTTAAGGTCATATAAACAAGTGAAAGGCGAAGGGGCGGAGCTGCTATAACTCCACACTTTCGTATTCTAAAAACTGTGCCACTGTCATTGGCTTTGGATATTCCATTTCAAGGCTTAGAAAATCTTTGTCACCGGTCAGGATTATATCTACGCCGTAAGCAATAGCCGCGTTTAAGATTGGCTGGTCTTTCGGGTCACGGATTAACTTTTCCGCTTCCTCGACCGATGGAATCAACTCATAGGACAATTCCGCAAGAAATACCTCGGCATCAGCGAGGATTTCAGGTGTCTTTCGTTTTATCACATCGCGCATTTCCGCAATGTTCCGGTCGCTCAGGATTAAATCGTGATTGTTGATAACATAAAGCAGTGCTTTCGCTACTCTTGAATTTTTGAACCACATGGCTGACAGCAGTATGTTTGTATCTACAAGAACCCTCATGCCTTGCCCGCTCCATAGCGTACTTCATCCACCAATTTTTGAACATCATCTTCATCACGCAACCCAAGCCTATCTGCCACGCCGCCCATTGCGTTTTGTGCTTTGTATAAAGCGTTCGCGGATGCGTTGTTTAATACGACCTCACCGGAGTTGTTTTGGTATAGCAGTATTTTATCACCGGACTTCAAATCCAGCAGTTTGCGTATCTCTGCCGGGACTGTAATCTGACCGTTAGCTGAAAGTCTTACAAGATTCATAAGCAATCCCCTTTCTATTTTTGAAATATCAAACTTTCTTTATGTCTATTATACCATATGCCGTGTAAAAGTAAACGGATATTTTTCGTGCAGTCATATTATGCGTGAAATCGTAAAATCAACCACTGTCAGATAGATTATTCTCATCTATGATTGGAGGTATCCATGAATGCCCAGATAAATAAGGCTATAAATGATATAGAAAAAACCAAGGCAAAGATTGCGGAACTCCAAGCCCTTCTGCCTGAACTTGAAAAGAAAAAGACAGACCTTGAAAATGCAGAGATTGTTCGGCTGGTGCGTAAGGCCAGCGTTGAGCCTAATGCACTTGCCGGGTTTTTGGATTCTATTAAAATTAAGCCATCTGCCCCTGAGCTTGGTACTCAGGGGCTTGCTAATTCAGCTCGTATAAATGATGGGGTATCGGCTGAAAAAGCAGTTATATCGACTGACAATGGTGAGTCCGATTTTCCCCGAAATACTACACATTGATAGATGTTCCATATAGTGTGGAACAGCACAAATCTTAACTGCAAAGGCAAATTTAGAAACTTCATCGGCTCTACTTTTGCCCTGCGATGCTGCTCGGATATTCTCTGTGCAGAAAATGGCCTGTCAGTTATCAAAGACCCGCAGCCAAGCCCTGGTAAGGATTATGCAAAGTATGTATACAGCAAAGGCAGGCCGCCGACCTTTCAGGATAAGATTCGCAGTGCCATTGATGATGCGCTAAATAAGAAACCCGAAACTTTTGAGGACTTCATAAGACTAATTGAGACTGAGGGCATCACAGCCAAGCGGCGCGGTAAGCATATGCGGTTTTGGATGCCGGGTCAGGAACAGCCTACCAGACTTGCCACGCTTAAAGGTGAACACACCGAAGATGCTATCAGAGAACGTATTGCCGGAAGACGTATTGCTTCTGTTACCCCACCATCTTCTCGTTCTGCCACTACAACATTTGCTGTCGTATCTAAAAAGCCAAACCTACTCATCGACATCCAAGCCAAGCTAAAAGAAGGCAAAAGTGAGGGTTATGCTCATTGGGCATCTGTGCAAAATTTGAAGCAGATGGCCAAAACCCTTATCTATCTTCAGGAGCGGGGTCTTGATAGTTTTGATGCTTTGAAAGAAAAAGCAGAGGCGGCATCAGCTCGGTTCAATGAGTTATCAGAGCGTATAAAAGACTTGGATGGCAAGCTGAACGCCAATGCAAATCTGCAAAAACAGATTGTAACCTATTCTAAAACCTGTGCCACTTATGCCGAGTACCGCAAGTCCGGTTACTCCAAAGCATTCAGGGCTATCAATGAAGCAGATATTATTTTACATCAAACCGCCAAGAAAACATTTGATGAACTTGGCTATGATAAGGGCAAAAAGATACCAAGGGTCGCTGAACTACGTGCTGAGTATGCTCCTATGCTTGAGGAAAAGAAACAGGCGTACAAGGAATATCGTCAGGCAAAGTCTGAGATGCAGGAGCTTGTAACTGCAAGAGCTAACGTAGAAAAGTTCTTGAACATAGGAGGGCGCACCTCTGGACTTGAGACGGAAAGAAGTCAACTCCAACAATAATTTCAACAGAGGTTTTTGGCTTCACAACTATAAATAGTCAACGAAAATAGCAGCCAAGGGCTGCGCAGCCGACCGCAACGCGGTCGATCAAGGGGGTCCGGGGTTCTCCCCGGCGAGCAAGCGTGGTAGCACCGCGCCTTGCTCGCGGATTACTCCGAAACCCGGTAAAAGCCTTAAAAGCCCGTAATTGCGTGTCTTGAAGTTTCCTGATAATAGTCTTGGTTTCCGATAACAACCTTTGCATTTCCTGATAATATTCTTGAGCCTTCTAACGCAACTTGGTTTTGGTTGTCTTAAGTTTAGGCTGATTTGGATTTACCGCTTACTCGGATTAGCTGCCAGAAACTCACTTGGCGAAATAACCTTAACAGATGAATCCTCAGTCAAGAACTTTTCATCACGGGTGATGATATAGTCTGCATTTGCTTTTTTGGCGCAGGCGGCAACCAAAGCATCTTCAAAATCTTCTATCGGTAATGCTTGAGCGGCAATGCAATCTTCATAAGTTACCGAAACAACGCCATATGTCTTGAGCAAGAAGTCTAAGGCGGCATTGGCAGATTTCATATCACGAGCCTTGCTGTACAAGTAGAAAATATCAGCGGCAGCATTGGCGGTGAACATACAAGTAAATTCACCGCTTTGACCACGCATCAAAATTTCTTTGGCGGCAATATCAAAGGGCGAACGCTCCTGCAAGGCATCCATTATTATATTAGTGTCAAGAAGTACAATCATTTGGACAACCTCTCTGTTCTGACATCTTCGGCATCTATATCATTTGGAAGTGTTCCAAAAAGCTGATCTACAGATGTGATCTGCTCAGGCATCTTTTTCATATACCAAGGCTCTTTATCAAAGCGGATTATTTTTGCAGCGGGCTTGCCGTATTTAGTGATTATGACATCTGTTGTTTCAGCAAGGTCAACATATTTGCCTACATTGATTTTCAGATCGGATAGGGCTACTTGCATGGTTGTTTGCATAGCATTGGCCTCCTTCAAATTTATTACTACCCTTATCATATCATTTTAGGTGCTATTTTGTCAATGATTTAGGTGCTATTTTGTTCGAGTATATTCGATGGATTTATTTTGAGAATTTACCAGCACTACAATAGCACATGTTCGGATTTGCTTTTGTCAGGATGCTCAGGTGAATAAGTTTGTCTGTATGACCTATTGCAAAAATTTACGAAGGATGTGACCTATATATTAAGAAACCAATCAGGGCACCAAAGGTTTTTGTTGTTTTAGTAGGCGCAAGACCGCCGACTGTCGGATGCAATTTATATCAAGCGGCAGTTATATTTCCGAAAAGATTTATCAACGCAAAATTGCAATGTATTCTATACACAAAAATCAAAACCAAATAAGGAGGGAGAGCTAATGCGTTTGCCAAAAATCAAACAGGCTTTCTTACTAACGGCGCTCATGATATTCATGGGTGCTTTTTCTGTTACAGCCTATGCATCCGTGGGCGATAGCGGTGATGATCCGCCTGATACAGATATTATTATTCAAACTGCCAGCGGAGAGCAAGCTACATCGTTGATTGCCAATGCCACATGGCTGGATTGTGAATTATTACGCATTGATGTGTTCAACCAAGAAACAGGGGCGCAGACATCGCTGGCTATCAGGCTTAGTGATTATCTGCATGAGGGAGAAAACAGCCCATACATTACTATTCAGGCTGTTGACTTGGATGGCAACCAATCAGGAATTATCCAAATCCGAAATCCTTTCTATATCCCTAATGCCGTAACTGATGCACATGGGAATGGACAAAATCAAGGACTAGGAACAGAAGGTACTGGCGTCACTTCTACGGGTGAAACTGGTTCAGAAGATTCCAATATCCCAGACCAGCGACCAGACCATCTTCGACCGCTAACACCGGATGGCTCAGGTACTATGGTTGATAATGTCACAGATGCCGATGGTATAGAATTTTTTACAATCACTACCGAGGACGGCAATGAGTTCTTCTTGATCGTAGACAGGCAGAGAACCACAGACAATGTGTATCTGCTTAATACTGTAACTGAGGAGGATTTGATTTCTCTGGCGCAGGCCGGAGGCCGTGATGTTAGACCTTCAGGCTCTGCGGCTGGCGGCATTCCAACACCAACTCATCCAATCATGCTACCGGATACTCTTGAGAATAACAACGGAGCAGATAATAACAAAGGGGTAGAAGAAGAACCGGAAGACGAACAGCTGCCTGCACCGGCATGTTGAAACAATAGAGGTCAGCACTGGGAGACCATTGCAAGGTGTTGTGTTCGAGGTTACTCGCTTCTTCGGAAGTGGCACTACAGGCGAACGCTTACGCAATCCGCAAAATGGTACATTTGAGTTCGTTTCAGATGCGGCTGGCATTGCTCGTATAGGTGCATTAGAGCCTGGAACTTATGTAATCACCGAAACACGTCCATTGCCCGGGTTTAGAGCGGCAGAGCCTGTAATTATTACTGTTGGAGCTAATGATGTAAATACCACAGTCACCATCCGAAATTATAGGGATGCACAGCTTGCCATCAGAAAGATAAACAGCATTACCCGTGCACCACTGGCTGGGGTTGTGTTTGAGATTTCTCGTCCTGATGGTACAAGGCTTATAAATCCACAGACAGGGTTTCATGACTTTGTTACGGATGCAAATGGTTTGATTTTCTTGCCTGTTATTGATGATGGCCGCTATTATCTGCGTGAAACAAGGGCATTGCCTGGGTTCATGATAGACCAAGAGGTTATCGCCTTTAATATCGATGCATCCAGCCGTCAGCGTGAGCATGTGCTTGTGGTGGAGAATACTCCGGCGGCAGGGCTTTTGATTATCAAGACCGATGCACAGACAGGGCTTCCGCTTGCCGGTGTAGAGTTTGAAATTCGCCATGCTGATGGCAGATTGGTAACAGGTCAGATGCTTGACGGCAATCAGCCGGGGACACCGGTCAATTCACCGCAGATTGCAGCTAACGGAAATTTCTTGACCGATAGCCAAGGCAGAATTAACCTCAATCACCTCGCTCCCGGTGTGTACCATGTTACCGAGGTAAGGGCTCTGCCTGATTATCAACTTGATAGCACTGTGCATGTGGTTACTGTAATCGCAGGGCAGCAAACTGTGTTGGAAGTTGAGAATGCTCCGCTTGCCGGATTTAGGCTTTTGAAGGTTGATGCCGTTACCCGTGAGCCTATCTTTGGGGTGGAGTTCATGGTATTTGACAGTAATAATCAGGTTGTTGGCGTATTTACCACTGACAACAATGGCTTGATTGATTTTTCTGCTATCCTAGCACCAGGACGCTATACGATTAGAGAAACACGTCCAGCCCCAGGCTATTCTCGTGATGATGTGCCAAGGACTGTAGATTTTGTTGCAGGCCGTGTTGTTGAGATTGTTTGGGAGAATGTGCCCATCGCAGGGCAGCTGCAGATTTTGAAGGTGTCAGGTGATGACAATATTCATAATGGTCTGCCTGCAGGTATGCCATTGGCTGGAGCAATCTTCGAGATATTTTCTGCAAGAACAGGCAATCTAGTGGATCGTATTGTATCCGACCATAGAGGCATGGCAGTATCCAGACCACTACCTCTTGGCAGATATATCGCAGTAGAAGTTGCAGCACCGGAATTTTACATGATAAACCCGATGGAGATACCTTTCGAGATAGAATTTGAAGGGCAGATTGTCAGGACAATGTTCCCCAACTTCTCTGCTAACTTTGGTGTTACCATACGCAAAACAGGGCCGCAGGAGGCTATGCAGGGTCATAATATTATGTATGAGATTCCTGTAGTTCGCAATGATAGTACCACGCCGCTTGCTGACTTCTTCTGGAGGGATGTACTGCCTACGGAAGCTGTTAGAGCCGATAGATTGGTTACGGGCACTTATAATGCTAACTTGAGATACAGGGTATTGGCTACCACCAACCGAGGCAATGAGATTGTTGTTGCTGATAACCTTTCTACGCTTACCAATAACGTTATAGAGCTTCGGCCTGTTCATCTTGGACTGGCTGCTAGTGAGTATATCGTTGATATAACTTTATTCTTCGGTCAGGTGCCTGCTGGTTTTACTTCTATTGAGCGTCCTCAGATATTTGTGGATGTTTTGTCAGAGGCACAGACATTCTTGCCCAACGGCATGATGTTTGCCAACAAGGTTGATGTGGGTGGCCGAGTTCCTGGGACTCAGGAGTGAATCATAGGAAACTCAACTACAGCTACTACCATATTTAATCCGAGGCGGATGCCGAGGAGTGGTTGGTAGGGCGGAAATTTGTAAAAAAGCGGCATTGCATTGTAGAGTCTGCCGTAATGAGTGCAGATATTTCGGACATATGATAATTTTTTAAGCCAGCTTTCAAAATAAGATCTTATCCTTATTCTTCATGTTCTTACAAAACCTTGACAATGGCCCAAAGTTAATTGCTTCTAAAAGGTCATAAAGAGTGTGTTTGGTCAAAAATTTTGGTCAAGCACAGTTGACTGACATGCCGCACTGTAACAACTTGACTTTATTTGCATAATGCAAATATAATCTAAATCAATCATCAAAATTCTTCAATGCATTAAATTTTTCTTATTTATGTAAAGCAAAAAAGAAACAAACCGCCACAAAACAGCAGTCCATTTCTTTTTTACCGGCATTCTACGACTTCAAATATCTACCCCTTATACTCCCCATCCCCAAAAACAACAACCTCTCCACCATCATCATAAATCCCAACAACACTCATA